>Ga0233439_10006214_pt1 | contig 10728 bp, 7 predicted proteins | sample SI_123_September_6_FD_182713 | JGI IMG/M metagenome (GOLD analysis project Ga0233439, IMG submission 182713) | Seawater microbial communities from Saanich Inlet, British Columbia, Canada - SI_123_September2016_100_MG | ecosystem: Environmental > Aquatic > Marine > Inlet | place: Canada: British... | reverse complement strand
TGTTCGCAGGATGTTTCAGAATTCATAAGGCATCCAAAGCAGCATGCGCCGTTGACATCTTTATGTTTAAAAATATCTTCAGTACACAAAGGATCTGCCGAACACATGGAGGATTTTTTAAATGCAGTGTTTAGAAATGATTCAAAATGTGAAAGCAGTGCTATTAATCCGCCCAAGGTTCCCTCAGCACCGGGTTGTGCAGCATAAAGAAGTATTCCGCCATTGATTTTTCCGCCATCATATTTGAAATAAATTCTTTCTCGAATGGCGCTGGAAGAATAACCTGACTCCTCACTGATTATTCTGATCAACAAGTGAGACAGGGTGTGCCACCAGACAAATCCGGGATGCAATTCATCTCGAGAATTTTCAGAGTCCCTGAAAAGATATCTGGTGTAGTCCACTTCTCCAGAGGTAGTCTCTTCATGATGGGTTTTCAACCATTGTTTTACATCATCGCCGTTCAAAATATCACTCAAGACACCATCCCCATCAAGACGTATGAAAATTCCCTCACCGGTATATGAAACACCAGGATACCACTCGTTTCCAGCATCGTCAAAGAAGGAGGTTGTGACCAATTCAGAATCGGATTGCAATAAATCATCGCCAGTGTCATCTCGCTTGAATCCAGTTTGGACAGATATTGTCTGCAGCTTGCTGATCGGCGTTACCACAAATGTATTTTTACCAATAACAAATCTTTTGCCTTTCTCAGCTTTAAAAAGAATTTTGGATTTTGATTGGTGTGCGGAAGGCGGTGCGCCATAGATTGAGGCCTTGCGAAGTTCATTAAACTCATCTAAAATTAAATCATGATAGCCCACAGGTATTGGTTTGTTAAAATCATCCATCAGTTGGACTAACGCTTCCAAAGACTCGTCCTTGAATTTTTTAATAATTTTTGGAGCAACGTCTAAAGTTTCCATGTTGTCAAAAAAGTCATCCAATTGTTCTTGAGTAGTAATTTTGGTTTTGTGAATCTTCCATTCAGGATCTATTGATTTGAGGGTAATCTTGATTGCAGCAACTATGGAAGGATTTTGAAGTTGGGAATTAAGATCCATCATCACCGATTGCACAGACAGGAGTGTCTTGATTTCAGGGATCCTGATGTTTGCAGCTTGTCTTTGCATGATATTGGCCTTGACGCTACAATCAAATTTTCTGGATGGCGGCTCTTTCAATCCCTCAGTTTCAGGAAATCGTGCAGTGCAATTAATCTCACGCGAGTAAAGACTGCCAAGATTTTCAGACTTGCCGCATCTTGGACATTCAATTTCAGTATATCTCAGTCCAGTTCCTGCCGAAGTTTTCCACAAAAGGGAATTTTTGTTTTTTAGTTCGTTAATTACACTGTTAGTTTCTGAACAGGTGGTCCCATGATGAATCAAGTCGTACCAAGGTACGTCATCAAGATGTCCATTTTTACATACTGAAACAAATCTGATTGCAGAGCCCTTCAAAAGACGAGAGGTATCGGGGATAACTCTACAGATTGGACATGCTGACTGGCCACGTTCTTTAAAATTGTAAAGAATGTCAGTACGGGTAGGATGATAGTCAGAATTCAGACAAAGGTTCCATTCGGGAAATTTTTTTGTTCTGTAAATTGTTGCATCATTCTCCAATCCCAATTCGGAATTAGTAGGTAATCGAAATATTTTTGCTTCTTTGAGAACACCCTTGGACATTCTTTGGTCATTTATCGCAAAGTCTGAAACTTTTAACCCGTACGGATTATTTTCTAAAAACAATCCTTCGTCGCCAAGAGGTATCAGAACAGGCCCGTCAGGAAGTTCAATAATTGACCCAGGACCATAAGTGGTAATGAACTGAGAAGGTCTAATTTTCTGAGTCATGTTCCGAATCCAGTTTCCCCTTCAAGATCTCGAAGTGATTGTGGCGAATTAGAAAATACGGCATCGTCAGCACCGTCATTTTCATGAATTAGATCACCTAAAACTACAGCAGGTGTTTCTTTATCAATTGTCCAGTATTCCAGTTGTGTTTCATCAGTTGCCATAGAACGCCATGTGCCAATACTGCTTAAAATTTTATCAAGTATATCTTTCGTTATATCATCTGGTTTTCGTTTTTCTGGTTGATGAATTACACGATCCTTGACAAAATTCATAATTCTGTCTATTTCAGGATTTCCAGAAGATGCAGTCATTGAACGTGCAGAGTTTTTACGGTTCCAAGGGGTTGTAGGATTTCTCATGTTTCTTAGCATTGCGACAAGGTTTGGACCTAGTGCCTTGTCAACTGCAGTTGGGGAAAACGGATAGACTGTTGGGGATTCAACGGTTCTGTGGATTTGTACATGATGTCGAATAAAATATTCGTAATGACTTAGATCTCGTGGTCGTGTAGCTCTAAAATAGACAACAACTAGTGCACCCTTTTTTCTTCCGACCCTACCAGTGGATTGAATGTACGAAGATGTTGTTTTGGGTTGTCCAGTTACCAACATCAGACCAAGTCTTTGAACATCTATTCCAGTACCAAACATCGATGTTGTAAATAGAGCATCAGGAGCTTTAGGATATTTTGTATCAAGCGTGTCAAGAATTGAAGGCAGATGATCAGAGGGAGTTCGGCCAGACAGTTCTACCTTGTCAGAGTCAGACAAGTTTCTGGACGATGTGGAAATTTCTCTAATTCTTTGCGGAATGTCTTGACGGTATAATGATGTGGTACCACCTAATTCTCTAATTGCATTAAAGTATCCCACAAGTGTCCAAAATCTATCAATGTCAGGATTTGCTACATTTTCATATACAGTTTGTGCAAGTCTAGACCAAATTCTTACAATTGGGGTCAGAGCTCCTTTTCCAGGGGCCAAAACTCCAAAGTAAAGACGACCGTCTTCATTGTCGACAAGCGGGTGATTTTCAGGCTCTTTACGTTCAGTGATAAAGAATCTGTCGTCGACGTCCACACCGTTTGGAGGAAACACTTGTAATTTTCTTGCAAAAAGAGATTTGACTTGATCATCACCTCGTTTGATTGTTGCAGTGGACGCAATGTATTTTATTTTGTGTTTTGACTGAGATAGAAAATCAACAGACGTCTCATACAGTCCAGTCAGACTTCCAAGAGGCCCTTCCAAAAGATGAAGTTCGTCCTGAATGATGAAGTTTGGACGGGATGGAATTTCTTTTAGTTCCAGTCTACGGTATGTGTCAGATTTTACTGTTTTTGCATACTTGCTTGGTTTGCCATTATCGTCTTCAGGTCTGTAATATCCGTGCAGTACATGGTAATATTCAACATTGCCAAACAGTCCAGATGCCCTTGGTTCAAACGGAAGTCTAGCAAACTTGTCCACGGTTGCAACAACCATGGTTGGCAGATTTTGATAGACTTGCTCATCAACAGTCATTCCAGGAATCGGAATTCTATCAGATACAAAGTCCTCAGTCATAAAGCATTTCTGAACTTGTGACAACATGTTGCCGTCATTTAATGTGATGTCGTTGGAAGTGTTTGTCATAGATGACATGTTGATAGACGTGTCATTGACACCCCCCATTGGCGAACCTCCAAACCAGTTCTTGTGCAAAGGACATGAGCTGTTTGTACAAAAAATCTCAAAGTCATATCCGCGAGATGATGAATTGTATTTTTTAAAAAAGTAACCGGGACGCGCAGCTGACGTGCTTTGCAAAACTGTATCAAGCTTTTGAACTTTGAAATGTTCTGAAATATCTTTCCAAAGAACATTAATTGTTCTGGAATCAGTGTGGGCCTGATTCTTAAATTTTATTTCAAAGACAAAGTAACCGGGATTGATTTCAGAGATACTGTAATCAACAAAGGTCATTCCAGAATTGGAAAACGTGGACATTGCAGAAATAAGCGAGGATTCTTTTGAATTGGATTGAATAATCAGTTTGATAGATATCTCAACATTAGGATCAAACCCCTTGCTTGAAATTGACAGAATGTTATCACATGTGGGACAGTTCAGAATCTGTGCAGGTTCTGATGTGGATTTGCCTTTTGTATTGTCTTCCAAAATTGACAATGCCTGAGGAATTTTGTAGGGCGGTTTTCTCAAAGGTAGGTCTTCCAAATTGTTTGGAGTAACTCCTTGACCAACCCACATTCCAACTGAAAACGGAGTGGATCCCCACAAGACATCGTTGTCGTTTAAACATTGATCAGGCCTCCAGCCAATCGGTTTTTTAGAATTTAGATTGTCAACACGTAAAAATTCAGCAGCTGTAAACATTGAAAGGCTTCTGCGAAATTGCTGTATGGTCAATAAGCGAAGGGTGTACCTGGTAATTACTGAAACTCCTGCTCCGGACTTTCCATGTTTTATCGCATCAAGTCGCCTATACCCCATTTCAAGTGCAACAAGAACAAGATATGCCTCGGTCTTGCCACCTCCCGTGGGAACCCACAGAAGATCACACGTGTCTCGAAATAATGAATCCTTTGAAACAATGGATTCCATTGACATCAAAATAAATGCAAGTTGGAAAGGCCTGTACTTGAAATCTTCCTTTCGCCTCCATTGAGTTTGAAGATTAATTGCCATGTTGGCAAAACAGAATGCCAATCGGACGTCATCATCTTTTAACAACTCAATTCCAGATTTGATACGGGCAGAAACAGTGTTGCACTCTTCAATAATTTCGTCCACAATCTCATTGTTTTTAATTTCCGTCGGACTTTTAGCTGGGTCTATTTTTGCTTTTTTTAGATCAGATATCCACAAGTCATACTGTTCAACAATAGGTTGAAGTGATTCATCCAACGTATTGAAATCCCACATCTGTGAAAGAATTTTTGCATCAAGTTCCAGCTTGTCATGATATTGCCAGTCAATTTTTGGAGAAAGAATTGAGTGCATTGGAATGTACTCGGTTCTCAAATCGGGAGTCAGGAAAGGAGTAACTTTGTCTTCGGGAATAATTTTTCTGTCAGCCCAACTGAATCCCAAAAGATCAACAGCGTCAGGGAATTTAGATTTTGTTTCATCGTCAATAATTTCAGGGTCAACGGATTTCCATACGACGGATGTCATATGTCCACGTGCAAAAAATGGCCTATTTTTGTAAAGAAGTTCAGTTTTTATGGATTCAGGATCATATGATGTGTCCTTCATGGGGATGATTTCAGTGCCATCTTTTTTTACAACTCTAATCTGAGGTTGAAAAATATAAAATGGCGACTCGCTTCCTTTCCAGTCAGCGGGAATTTTTGTTCTGTTGACAAAGAACAAGCTTATCAGAAAAATATTTTCTCCAACATCCTTGCTTTTTACATGAAAAGAAATCTCAGCATCGTCCTTGGAACATTTTTTTCCAAGAGAATCAAAATAGTGATCTGAGTCAAGGTTTCCCAGAATTGTCAACAAAGCATGCTTAGGGGAACGTTTCCATTCGGGGGATGTTTTAGATGTACCCAGATATCTTGCCCATGTTAAACATATGTCAAACTCAGGAATGTCGAAAGACTTTGCCTGAAACGACATGCCCATAGAGGAAGGCTTTTTTTCAGGATTGAGCGAGGGGTTTATCATTGAAGTAACATCACTGTCATCAGAACTGTCACCTTGCAGTCCAGATGCGACAGAACTAACGCCGTTTGCTCTGTCTGAAAGTATACAATTTTCTGCCTGGTTGTCCATAACAGTCTTTGATTGATCATCGTCGGTAGGAGATAAAATTCCGGTAGTGAATTCGGAAAGTGGCAACTGATTAAAGCTTAAAGTTTCATAAATGTCTCCGGTTCTAGGGCCGAGTAATTCCTGAAATAATTTAGAAACTAAAATCTCACGCATAGAAAATTACCAGCAGTGAATTATAAAAGTAATTTTTTGAGATAATACGATGTAAGACATTATGCAGATTGAACCTCCAAGACATTCTTTTCTAAAACCAATTTTCTTTCAAATACAGTGACACCAGTTCTGTTTGGAATCTTTGAAATCAGATCTTGAACTTCGGCAGACACAGCAGATTTTGGCAAGTCCTTGTTTTCATGTTCGTCTTGTCCCAGACAGTCTGCAAGTGAGTTTGAATGAACTTGCTTGGTCATACAAATGTGCTCCAGGTAATTTTTCTTACAGATTTTTTCACAGTTTGGCTAGGAATTTTTTTGATTGTTTGTACCGGAGCGATGATTCTATGTTTCAACTGGCTCACTTTTTTCTGTGCAAGTAATGAAAAATCTGTTTTTCTTATTGTCTGAGTTATGATTGGACGGTCAGGGTTGATGACATCATGACCGGCATCAATTGCAGCAGTTTCCAATCCCTTGTCACATGTTATCAAGACAGAGTCAGTCATCATTGCATATGCAAGTATCTGGTTGTCAGGAAGGTGAAGTCCCTTAATGTTGTCACAAAGCCAGATTCCCAACTGGTGCATCTCATAGCTGATTGTCTGGATTGGAATCTCAGAATCAATTGCAGACTCCAATTGGGAATGCATCTTGTCAAATCCATATTCTGCCCTTTTGTTAATCTCATATTCTGATACTGTGGTAAAGACAGTGGTTGCAGCAGACAAGTCATCTACCTTGATTTTTAGCATGTCAAAGTATGCAGGATTCTCATAGCATCTTCTGCCGATGCAGGAATCCAGGACGTACTTTTTTGGTGTCTGATTTTTATACATTACCATATAATTCTACTAGTGGTATTTATGTATAGTGTAATAAACACTATTTTTTTACCAATAAACACTGTTTATTCATATTATTAATTCATTTTAGTAAATAAAAACTTAATTTTGAGAATAAAGTGTCTATATTAATATAATAGTACATGTTATGGGAGTCATGGTAAAGGAGACATTCACTTTTTCTCCAGATGTAAAGGACATTAGGAAAATCGACAAAATTGTAGAGAAGATTGACAGATACGGCAGTAGAGAAGAATTTCTTAGAGAATCAATAGATTTGATGATCACTTGGTGGACAGACCCTCAAAGAGTTTTTGAAATAAGTGCCGAATTGTGGGCAGACTACACACCAGAGATGAAGAGGCAGATAAAAGAAATGAGCCCCCAATTTTATAATCAAATGGAGAATCCCTCAGGGGAAAACAACAAGGACAAATCACAGCTGGAAATATTTGCCGAGAGGGTTGAAAAAAATAGAAACTTTTTGGGGTCCAAGGAGGTCCCAATTTGCAAAGAATGTATTCCAAGTAGCGACATACCACTGATGAACAAATTGCATACAAGATTTTTTCCATCAAAAATCGTCACATGTCTGCTGGCAAAGGCAGTTGTAGAAAACATTGAAGAAAACAACAGCGAGTGGATTGATTACGAGTCATTTAGAAAAAACTCGTTTGACGAGGTCTTAGAGATTACAAAAATTTTAAAACAGCACGAGGACAAAAACAAGGTCACCAGAAGCAAAAGAATATCCACAGGTTTTCCGTCATTTCACGAAAAAACTTATGAAGACAAAGACGAGGAGCTAAAGAACAACATCAAAATCAAAGCAAGCAAGGAAAGGTTTTTGGATCAGTTTGTAGGTCCAACATTAAGATCATTCAAGCAAAGCAGCAACGGAACTATTTCAGGCATTCTAAACAACATGGGTCTTGTACAGATTAGAAATACAGATGATGATTCACTAGAGATAACACTTTCAGGGGATGGAATCAAATTCCTATTGTTGAAAAATCCAATCATAGACAGTCAAGACATGTCCCACACAATTGGAAAAAGGGAAAAGGAATTCATTTTGGAAAAGGTGATTCCAAAATTTGATTTGGAGAATAAAATAGTCGACACAGTTTTGAACAACATAAACAAAAATGAGAAGTTGTCTGCCAGTGACATCGACAGCATGATCGACCCCGTAAAAACAAAATGGTGTGAAAACAAATCCAACGAATCAATAATCGAAGTCCTCAAGATACAAAGAGTAGATGCGGATTACTGGAAAAATATCAGAATTGCAACAATGGGGAGATTGTCTGAAATAGGTGCAGTGAACTGGACAATTGAGAGCGGATTGTCACAGTATCAGTCGCATAAGCCAGTCAAAATTACAAAATAAATCTAGTCAACTTCAGGATACAGTTTCGTATCAGGGGCCTCCAAGACATACGAGTTCTTGCCTTTCTTTGTAACGATAATACGATGTCCCTCCAGAAACTGATACAGGTGATAGAGTTGTCCAGTCATAATGTCATCCTTGTGATTTACCTTTAATTCAAATGTCTTTTCATGAAACTTTAGCTTAAACTTTACATCAGACTCTGGAAAGAATTCTCGGTCTGCCTTTTGTATGTGCCAGTATCGGTGTCTTGCTTCGGGCTTTTTGAGTGGTTTTGAATATGCATCCATCCTAATCACTTTGCATAATCGGTAATCATTATTCTATGTTTTCCTTTTCTCATGCACTTTACCATGGCCTTTGCAATCTCACTTACAACCGGGACCACAACTGCATTGCCAAACTGCCTGTAAGCTTGAGTATCAGAAACAGGGATTTCAAATTTATCTGGAAACCCCATCAGTCTTGCGCATTCTCGCGGCGTAAGTCTTCGCGGATTTTTATTTTTTTGATCAATTAAAATTTCAGCCCCGTCTTTGCAGTACCTTGCACTAAGTGTTTTAGATACTCCGTTTTTGTCTGCCATGTTGTATCCGAATCCGTTTCCCTTTTCCCCATGCCGTGTCTTATGCCGTTTTAACGCATTCCAAGTTCCATCCAACAAGGTATATTTCTTGTCAACTTTCTTCTCAAGAATTTTCTTTAGTTGGGGTTTAGTATCAGTCAGTTCTGGAAATTCAAAATCAAGCGGCTCCCTGAACCCTACAATGAATATTCGTTCTCGATGCTGTGGGACAACTTTCCCAGCATCAATTACATCAACGATCACATAGTAACCTAATTCCTCAAGTGCGTCAATAATTACCTTGAACGTCTTTTTCTTATCGTGTGTCTTTAAATTTTTTACATTTTCAAGAAGAAAAGCCTTAGGTTTTTTTTCCTCTAGAATCCTACATATATCAAAAAATAATGTACCCTGCGTTCTATCTTTGAAACCATGTTTTTTGCCCAAGGATTTTCTTGAACTGACACCTGCAAGTGAAAAAGGCTGGCAGGGAAATCCCGCCAATAGAATGTCATGGTCAGGGATTTCTTTTGCATTAATTTTGGTGATGTCACCTGAAACTAAACTTCCAGGAAAATTTTGACAATAAGTTTTCTTTGAATATTCGTTTAGTTCTGAAGAAAACACACATTTCCCATAAGGTTCAAAAGCCTTCCGAAGACCTCCAATGCCTGCAAACAAATCAATGAATGTTAAATCACTTTTTGACTTTTTCATGTACATAAAATTTTCTGTTAATTATTAATTATAGGTATTGTATTTTCATATAGTGCATATTTTTGACAGACATCTTCACCCCGGAAAAAAGGTCATGGGTCATGTCCAGAATCAGGGGCAAAGACACAAAGATCGAACTGAGGATGAAGCAGTTGCTTGAAGACACCGGGTACAGGTTTGAAATGCATCCGGAGATGTACGGCAATCCAGACTTTGCGCACAAGAGAAAGAGGATAGCAATATTCTGCGACGGGGACTTTTGGCACGGATACAAATACGATGCAAAGAAAAAGCCTGCAAAAAAGTTCTGGCGCGACAAGATAGAAAACAACATGAGACGCGACAGAAGATACACTCGAAAGCTCAGACGTGACGGATGGTCGGTCCTCAGGTTGTGGGAGCACGACATTGAAAAGAATCCGGAAAAATGCAGACGGAAGATAGTTGCAAAGTTTCGATCAAGGTAAAATTATTTTTGAATTTGCATTCATACTTTTATCATACAAATAAAAATAAAATGAATGGAAAGTTCTGCAGACACAGACAGTTTGATTTTCAAATGCATGACAAGGTCATCAAGGATTGGCTTGCATCAGTCATTGTTCCCAAAAGTTAGGCATCATCAAAATTTCCTTTCTTCTGAAGCATCCTGCAACGTGGTCGTTTATCATTCCTATTGTCTGCATGAACGCGTAACAAACAGTAGGTCCAACAAACTTGAACCCTCGCGCCTTCAGGTCCCTGCTCATAAGTTCTGACTCCTCAGATGTTGCTGGGATTTCGTCCCAGTTTTTGAACCTGTTTGTTATTGTCTTGTAGTTTGTAAACGACCAGATGTAAGAGTCAAAGGTCCCAAACTCCTTTTTTGTCTCAAGAAACTTCTGGGCATTGTTGATTACGGATTCAATCTTCCTCCTGTTGCGAATTATTCCCCTGTTTTCCATCAGTCTGTCCACGTCGTCATCGGCATATTTTGAAATTTTCTTTGCATCAAACTTTTCAAATGCCTTTTGGAACGAAGGCCTCTTGTTTAGGACAATCCTCCACGAGAGACCTGACTGCATTCCGTCAAGTATCAGAAACTCGAAAAGCTTTCTGTCGTTGTGAAGAGGTACCCCCCATTCGGTATCGTGATATTTTGTGTGGACATCGCCTGAAACCCATTGACATCGTTTCATAATTTCAACAGACATCCAAAATCAAATTTGTATTTCAGAAATTTATACACCCCATGGTTTTCCCAATGACTTCATCAAGTCCTGTCGGACTAAAATGCCGTAACTCTTTTTGTTTTTCCCGTTTTTTTCAACCAGAACATATTCAAAATGATTTAAAATTCGACGCACTGATCTAAATGGAGTTTCTGAATTTACAATAGGCGGAGGAATTTCCAATATCTCCGTAACAAT
>Ga0233439_10006213_pt1 | contig 10729 bp, 14 predicted proteins | sample SI_123_September_6_FD_182713 | JGI IMG/M metagenome (GOLD analysis project Ga0233439, IMG submission 182713) | Seawater microbial communities from Saanich Inlet, British Columbia, Canada - SI_123_September2016_100_MG | ecosystem: Environmental > Aquatic > Marine > Inlet | place: Canada: British... | reverse complement strand
CCGACGATAGCTATTCGTCGCAACCAGTTCAACAACTATGAGCACCCTGAATCAGGCCTTGTCTTCGACAAGCAGACAAAGAAGGTGATCGGGAAGCAGAATGACGACGGAACAATCGATGATTTGAATGCAGAGCTCATTGATCTTTGTAATAAACATAAGTTTGAATATGAACTACCAACCGATCTCGACAAGAAAACCGGTTTGGATGATGTCGAAATCGAAGAACTCGACGACGAGGTGGTCGAAAGCGATGATGAGGTGGTCGACGAGATTGTGGAGGAGGAACTCAGCGATCTCGATGAAGACGACTATGAAGAGATCGAAGAAGAAGAGGAGTACGACGATGAATAGCTACTCACTTGTGGTCCCAAATTCATAACGAATTTAAGACAAAAAACTGATTTATCCTGGGAAACGCTTCAAGTAAAGGGAAAATGTATCGATGTAACAAGTGCCGTACCCACGGTATTATCGAAAATGACCGTGTTATGGTGCCATGTATTGGATGTGCCGCAAAGACCGACTGGACATGGAACGGACAGACTTACTACGGGTCACATGATAGGCACGAGCTAGACGGGGGTGACTATGTTTGGCATATGTACAACTACTTCAATCATATCCTTGGAAAAGACACCATCCTCAACGTTTTACCCCAAGAACTTCAAAGCGACTACATCGTTCTAGCCGAGTTTAACAACTTCCGGAACCGTCCCGAATCGGACTACTCATCCTCTTCACCCCCCTGATATCTCGCTACTAAATTTCTTTAGTTCTTTCAGATACTTGTCCCAACTGTCGGCCATGAGTTTCTTATCCAACATGATGTTCGGAGCAAAACTAGTCTCCAGGTTATACAGATCCCTCCTAATCACCACCTGCTTGTTTAGAAAGTCAACACCATCGATACTCATTATCTGTCCATCCTTGTAACAAATGTCGTCCCCGGTCAACACTTTAAAACATAGCGCCACCGTGATGATTGACAACAGGTGCCTGGACTGCTTTAGTGACAGAGAGTGCTTTCCCTTCATGCGCACAACGTATAACTCGATCAGCAACTCCTTAGTGTTTTTCTTCTTGATATTTGCCCAAGTCTGCCTCGAGTCCTTAATAGTGTTCTCGTACTCCGAGAACGCTTTACGCTTATCCAACCTTTCCTGTTGAGATAACAATCCAAGTTTGTTCATCAACAAATTGTAAACATCCTCGAACACGGTCTTAGCATCTTTCTTCTCTAGTTTGTAGCCAAACTCTTTTCTCTTGTAGCTGCAACAAAGGAAGTCCTTGGAAATGTACGTACCGTATGGTGCCTTACCGTAGGCCAGTTCTTCAAAAATGTTCTCCCAGTATGCATCCTTGGTGTACTGGCACGCTTCAATGAAAACCGGGTACACTATTTCTCGCTTTACCGGCATCGCGTTTTATTCACTCTTAATATTTTAGGGGTAAGGCTTTAAGGTATGCACGACATATGCACTTAAAACTGAAAATGAAAATCTACCGAGTAATAACGATGACTATAAAACATGTTCATCCACTACGTCAAGAAACATCCTGATGCAGTCACACCGTCGCGGACAAATCATACCGACATCGGCCTGGACCTCGTAGCCATTGCAAAACACAAAGTCTATCCGAATGGCGCAACCCTCTACGACACAGGGATCGCAGTCTCACCACCACCAGGATATTACATCGAGCTCGTACCCCGGAGTAGCATCTCCAAGACCGGGTGGATACTTGCCAATAGCGTTGGAACAATCGATCCGTCGTACACCGGGAACCTTTTCATAGCCCTCATCAGAGTCGATCCTGAGGCACCGGAGATATCCCTACCCTTCTGCGCATGTCAGATAGCCCTCAGAAAAGCCCTCGGGTTCTTCGGCACGTTCGTGGCCGAGTACGCCGATGTCAAGGAAGTGGAGGAGCTGGCGGCCACTGAACGCGGAGACGGCGGGTTTGGCAGCACTGGGGAGCGAACTTGCTAATCCGCACCACTGTTTGATTTTATACAACTACAGTATAAAATTCGTTTTACTGACCACTTGGAGCCTCCGCCTCGGCGGCCTCCTGTTCTCTCTCCATTTGCTTTGCACCCCGCAAGTAGAGTTCTTGGATCAAATCAACAAAACCTTTGCAGATCGCAAGCTGGGTGTGCCTGGAAGCATGATTGGCACCATTATCTAAAAGTCTCTTGTTGTTCTTAGTGACCTGCTCAATGAGCATGTCGTTGTCCGATCTCAGCTTCTTAATCTCATCCTCGTGCTGCTCACGCAGAGCAGCAACGAGCTTATCGTGTTCCGCTTGTTTCATCTTTGGTACTCTAGACCCCATGCTTTAAGCTACAAATTTTGAGATTACCCACACCGACGTTGTCGTATAGCCACATCCACTAGCTTCGCCCTGAAGGTGCACATGGGGTTCACGGACGTAGTGTTCTCCAGAAACGATCTCGTGTTCCTTGACAGTCGACCCGGATATGCTCACTTATCTGAGGACACGCGGAATAAACCGGCAGTTTTAAATATGTTTTTTATAGATAAGGAAAAGTCGTTAATGGGCAATGTCTTGACAATGTGCTGTGGGTCGGTCGACCCACCGTTCGATCGTAAAGTCCGGAGTGTAATAGACCCTCTGGTGCTATCTCCCGACCACGAGGAGAGTGAACGTATGAAAAGAATCCTAAAGAAACGTTTCGTATCGCAAGTCGTGCTATACGAGTTCAAAGCCACGAGAGTTGGCAGGCGCTATAATTTATTGAGGTTTGTGGTCACAGTGGGCTCAATGATATTACCTACACTCCAAACTATTCAAACCGATCCCAAGGTGGCCAGTATCGACGATTACGTCTTTTGGGCTGCTATCGGTACTTCTCTTACAGTGATGATTGCTAACGGGATGATACAAATGTTCAGTTTCGACAAAAAATATACCATATACCACCTGGCTGTCGAGAAAATGAAGGCAATCGGATGGCAATGGTTAGAACGCAGCGGTAAGTACGCAAGGAATCTGGATGGAACCCAAGCAAGATACGCAGACAACTGGTCGGCTTTCTGGAACGATCTCGAACGTGTGAAGAGCCTAACAGTAGGGTCGGTGTACGGAGGAGAAGACCATGGCGATGGGGCCCCACCGGAAGACGCTAAAGAAGACACAGGATCTGTCACAGAGACCCCTCGCCCGGCTCCGAGCACAGCGCGTAGTTACGTCGAGAATCGGTCTTCATATGCCGATGGTGCGATGCAACGCGCAATGTTACACCGTGTACCAAGCAGTGTCAGGGAAGAGTCGGGAAATCTACTCGACGAGGCGAGGGACACGCAACGTAGCGTCGAAATCCCTCTCGAAGAAGTTAATGAAGAGATGGAACGACACTGGCAACTAGCCGTTAGCGAGCTTCCTACATCAACGCGACAGACTCCCGCAAACGTTCCACCGCTCCCACTCGGAGAGCTAGAGCGACACGAACAGGGAGAAGCACTAGAGCCACTGCCAGAGTTTGGCAGGCAACTGGAAGAGGATGCCGAAGACGCACCCGCCAATCCTTCGGATTGAGTTATTTTTGCAAATTGTAATCTGGGCTTAAAGAAAAATGAAGATATCTCCGGACGCTCGACAGAGACTTATGGCCACTGCGTCCTGTCTGATCGAGCTTTATAAAGTTACGATGGGGACCTTTTTGGTCCTGTTTGTTCCACAAGATTGTGATGGAACGGTTTGTGGGGTCATGGATAACCTTACCGAAAGCGGGGTGATCCACCGCGTTGCTCTCGGGGCTAACAGTGTCACCTTCCTGGGATTGCTGTTCCTGTACGGTGTAGAAATATTCCGAGAGGATTGGTGCATCACGTATCTCGACATCGATCCCAACAAGCCGAACAATAATCTAGACACAGAGATAGAATCATATCCCGAGATAAAGATGGCAATGGAGCGCTACAACCATACCTATATGGACTCTTTTTACTTCGCATGTGGCCTCGTGATGCTCAACTTCTGTATGTCAATGACCTCTATAGTATCCAACTCGGTCGGTCTCCAAACTTACCTCGCTGCGTTGAGTTTCTTGGTGCTGCTCAGTGGAAAAATGTACTCTACGTACACAGTCGGTACGATGTCGATTGAAGACGAGCGCGCTTTTAGCGCCTACTTGACGATCCACAGAACCTACAATACTATAGACGCAGATCATAAGAATCTCGATCAACCGATCGGTCCATCGGAGATCGAGCTCTCTGACTCATCCGATTGATTTCATACTACCAGTATTAAATCTAATCACGGCGAACCACGACCTTGTCCTTAAGAATCAAATTTATTCTTGCATATACACAAACACGAGCCTTATGTCAGGTATTTTCTTAGCGATAATCGTCTGTGTGATTGCAGCAGCCCTTTTCTCGATTGGATATATGGCTTGGCACCATGACGCATCCAATGCAGGTACTGGGACACATAACCACACTGACCCTGATATTCACAATAAACCGCATGGCCATAGTAACCCTGATACCCACAATAAGCCACATAGTCATACTGACCCTGGTCATATCACTAACCATGATGATGGAACATAGTGATATGACCAAGGTTCCTCCAAGAGTGGAACCACCACACCGTGAATAGTGGCGTGTCGCACTATAAGAGGGAAAACCCGGACACGGAAATGGAGACTGGTCGCAGTTTCTCAGTGTTGAGTAGACATGAAGAGAACTGTGTATAAAGATATCTACGACATCGTAACACGTAATTAAGGAAATAAGATTATTCTACAGAGATAAAAGAATGAAAACCAGCTTAGGAAGCCCCAAGCCTTTCAATTTCAGACCCATGTACACACCAGGTACGCTGGGATATCCGATACCGGTTCCAGTGTGTGGTCTGCTCCCGATGCCTATGATAGGGCGGTATGGCCTGTTCACAACCATCTTCAACCCCCCGGAGTGTTACAACCCCGACGGCGTCAACATTAAAAGCAGTGACGATGCTTCCACCGTACATTCCAGTGTCCTCGAGGCACCGGGGACTGTTGACAGTCCAGGTAGCCAGGGGAGCCCCTGTAGTATCACCAGTAGTGCTAGCCGAGATAGCGTTGAGATAGAGATCACCGAAGAGGATACTCCAAACTCGCCCGAACCAGCCAGTGGCCCAAAAGATGACTGGGTTGTGATATCATAGTCCGTTTAAAAGGAATAGGTGTGACAACAAAAATGTCAACGAATAAGACTGTGAACGCGACCAGCCGTCAACAACTGGTGGATCTGAACGAGGACACCACGAATTTTGATCTTACTTTCACCGCCAGTGCAACCAATGGCTCTGACTTCGACGTACTGGTTGTTGACCAGGCAACTCTTGACTCAAACCCTGCGCTGGAGTTCAAACGTACGAGCGGTGGATCGATCTCCGGAAACATCGTATCCGACAAGGATACCTATCAAAACTACTTTCTGTGCATCAAAGCTGACCACCCGACCGAAGTTAACATTGCGATCAACAAGAGGGAGATTCCGCCTAATCCAAGTCACCAGATGCATCACCAGCAGGCGCATCATCAACAGCCTGACCAGCAGGCGCATCATCAACAGCCTAACCAGCAGGCGCAGCGGATGCAGCAGATGCAGCGGCAACAGGACCGGCTCCTCCCCCAACAGGCTCCTCAACAGAGTAACAATGGAATGAACACAAAGAAGTTGATCTATATTGCTATTGCCGTTCTTGGAGGTGGGTTCCTGCTTTACTACTTCTACACCAAAATGAATACAAAGAAAGAGAAAGGTGTTGGAGAAGTCGCCAAGTCTACAACGACCCTAAGCCCTGTGGTCGCAGAACTACCGCCTACTTCGTCTTCTCCCACAACCGGGCTACCTCAAATCCCTTCCACTCCTGTTAAGGGGTTTGGATTTGGGACTGGTGTGGGGAGCACATTCGGAGGAGGTATCGCAAGCAGGATGGCCAATCTCTCTATACCGAAACGAACTTAAGAGGGACTGTGTTAGTCATTAAATGACAACTTTGCCTGCTTTACTTACACAGGGTATATCCTCCATGGAAGGGAATAGTACTCTTTCGGATCTTATCCGCTCCAACGGGGGAGAACACCACGGCTGGCAACCACAGGTAGACATCGAGGAGACCCAGAGTACTATTACTGTCAAGCTGAACGTAGCCGGTGTCGATCATGACACACTAGACGTCGATTTCTACAACAACCTCGTGAGTGTGAAAGGGGCAAGGGACCGTGGGTGTCCTGATGGGACCGTTTATGTCAGGAACGAGATACCGTACGGGGAGTTTGAGCGCAAGATTAGCATACCCCTGAGTGTGACATTACGGGAGAGCGTGAAGCTCGAGCTGATCAATGGCATGCTACGCATCCGGATCGATAAAACGCGAGAAGAGAGGAATCGTTTCTCCATGGGAGTCCTACAAGGGACCCGACCGGACTACTTTCCATCTCGCGCTGGTCGCGCCGAGGTGGATGATGGTGCAATGTACAGACAGGTACCAGGATCCGACGAGGACGGCACAGGGACGGCATCGTAGCCCGATGGTCCTCGAATACAACATGCAATAGGTTCTGATACCGGACAGCTGAAGACCGTTTTGCTTTGGCTGTTTAAAAATATCTTTTCGTAAACAAAGAAGCTGACAATGACCTACATGGGACCCGCGACGCAATCCTATGACTTCACTCACATGTGGAATATGACAGACCTACGGGCACCAGCAGGGGAGAAGCACTATTGCCCGAATTCTCTCATGCAAATCATCGCCACAGAACCTGACTTCACCAAGTTCAACTATCTGGTGAACCTAGCGGATATGGAAAACATATTTACCGATCCACAAGCTGACTTTACGTTATTTGTTCCAAGCGACAAGAGCCTTGCAAGCATGGGTCAAGGACCCTTCGTGAGTATGGACAGGTCCACCGCCAGGAGCATTATCAAGAGCAGCATGTTGAATCGCAAGATCACTTCCGATATACTTGAGGATAGCCCAGCCGCGTACTTCCTCACGAAGGATCCACCGAATAGATTGTTCGTAACAAACTTGTCAGGTGTCACACAAATAGATAACAACATTACAGTTCTCCACAAGAACATTGATGCTGCGAATGGAATCATACACGTGATCGACGGTCTAATTTGGCCAAATATGTCCCCTTCCCCTCAATCTTAGATACCGTACATACTGAAGTTGTAATAACCTTATGATTACAACTTAACCCAAAGGAGCATCGATAGAAGCAGTTGAGAGCCAGTAGGCTACGACCAGCGTCAATCCAAAGATGGTGACCACGTACGTGGTCTTCGAGATGATGTGCGCAGTGTTGTAGAGACTATTGAAAACAGAAGTCATTAGATTGTTAACTCCTAGTGCTACAGTCATTGAGAGAGCATACATGATGATCGACTGAATGTTCTTCCGGACATTATTGTCCTCTGTCTTCTTCATCTCATCTTTGCTTTTTGAATCCATTTATTATATTGTGAGAGTTTTTACAATCTTCTTATACTGAACAGAGCAGATATCTGGACAGACGGATCTGGCTCGAACGGTGGAGGTTTGTCGGATCTAGTGACCCGGTACGGCTCGCCATCCTGCATTCTCACCGACATCCTCAGGTTATCGTTTGGTTTAAACTTAAGTGTCTGGACCATCCCATCACCGTCTATCTTGATGAATCCCGAGATAATAGGGTTAGGTACATCATCAATAGCAGCCCTGAAAATCATTCTAGTGGAGCTCGGGTTGTTAGAGTAGATACTGTACGGGGTCGTCCCACCGGCAGAAGACACGTTCGACAGTTCAACATAGACATACTGTTTGAAAGCAATACGGCCACCGCCCTGGACCGCGAGTGTCAGATTTGGGAGCACCAAATTAAGAAGTTCAATCTCATAGCACACAAGCTCCTGTTGGGAGACGATGCTACCGGAATACCTAAATGGACGGAAACTTTCCGTGGTGAACTGTAGAAGCTCAATCTCTTGCTGTCCAGGGCCAGGAGCTGTTGGAGGGGTGATCGAAAACGGGGGTGCAACAGTCGCTACGCTTTGTACACCATCGAAAGTGTAATCCACTACACGACGGACTTCGTTAATCACGGGGTCCCCGTCGGTCGGTGTTGGATAGAGTCTTGTGACGTAGGGATTCGCTCCAGCCCGCACACGTATGTACTCCCCGTTGTAGAAACCATCGCCTGCCGTACCGGGAGGAGCAAGCCCACCTTGTAGAACCACTTGACTGGGACTAATGCTGGCAACCGAATTAAATATCGTTCTAGGAGGAACTCTCCGGATAGAGTAATTGTCTTCCGCTGTCCATCCCGTGACCGGTCCACTGTCCACCGTCGGGAGGATGGACGTGCTGGTGTTCACACCGACAGAGTGGGTCAGGGAGCTGTAGTTAGCAATAGGCCTCGATTGGTCTAGAGTTTCATTATAGAGAACGTGTCTAGTATATACGTTGTCCTGGTTCGGGCCATGGGGAACGAAGTACCTCGGATTGGCATCAGCCACAAGTCCAAGAGGAGAGTTCATGGTAATCTGGACTTCGGTCGGATCAACGATACGAATAGGATCAAGAGCAGCTATCATCAGGATCGGAGTAACTAGCGTCACCAGTAACTTGTGATCCGAACTAACTGGATCAATCCCCATGTACGTAGATGTGAGCACAGTGCTTTTCTCACCTGACGTAATCTGATGGATTGGAGCAAACGCGTAGTAGTTGGGAGCTTCCTGGGGAGCTATTGGGGGTGCTATACTGATGAGAATTGCCTGGTTATTAGTCCAGGCGTTGATACCACCCGTCGAGGCCGTGTCTACCGTTCCGGCGAGAAACGGGCTGGCCGGCGCAGCAGCGTCGAATCTGTTGCTGGTCCATGCAGCAAGCGGTGAAGCGAAACTTACTACATTGATTGCATTCCGAGCCTCAGTAGCGACCCCACACTGCGCTATAGGGCATTCGAATTCTGATGGTTCAGGCCACAGCGCCCTATCCCTAAATGTGGAATCAAGTTCTATGTACCTTGCGTTTGACATTTATTAGACCGAAATATAATTTTAGATAGCTATAATATAAATGAGTTACTACATTTACAGAGAACTTGACGAAATGTGTACCCCACAGGGGGCGGTCACCAGCAATGCGAAATATATTGCCCCCTTGGCCTCCGTCTACAGTAAAAAGTACACTAGAATGCTAAGGTATCCAGGTAGTACCGTTAATGAGGGACGGCGATACGTGCCAACGGGTGAAGGAAATAAAAGTCATGCTGACCATCACCACGCAACACCTATCCAACAAAAAATGCGTAAATGCCATGGATGTTCGACGTGGAATTAGATACTTCTCCCGATACGGTCACACAACGACAAAAGTAGAAAATATATTGAGTAGACCTAAAAAATGGTAGATTCCGATAAGATCAAAGAATTTTGCGATAACCCCGATGTGGACCCTGGTCTAGATCCGTGCATTAGTGAGTTCATAGTCAGGATCGCAACTTACGTAACCAGTACTGCTCCGCCCGGATCACCCAACAGGGATCTTGCCGCGAGAATGCTCGATACACTCATCCCTTCGCTCTATTTTAAAGCATCCAAAGGAGAAAAAAGAGCGCGGATCAGCGTACCTCTTGCTGAGGGTAATTGGCGTTTGATTAGTCAGACGCCATGTGAAGATAACTGGGTTTGTGATGTTATACGGCCAGGAGTCAAGTTTTTTAGGGGAGCCGGTAAGAAATCAACCAGATTCAATCTCTACGACAGGGCGACTTACTACACTCCACACTTCCAGGTTGCCAACTTATACATCAACAAAACCAAGGAGAGTATAGTGCAAGTGGTCACATCAGCGAAAGAGCTACGGCTATTCCGTTTAGATTGTCTCGAGAATGCAAACAGACTCCTACGAGAATCTTTCGAGAGCAACAAAAAACTCTATCAGTGTATGACCACGTTCTATGGGGCCGTGCTAAAACGGGACATAAAGCAAGATGGTCCTGTGCAAGTTACAAACTTGAACCGTCTCAGTGGTCACAAGAACGACTTCTTTTTCGCGAATTGGCTCTGTCAGCGGGGGATGGCCGGGTATAGTGCTGGACCGTTCACGGGCACATTCAAGTTCCCGGCAGAAGTCGTCATATGCGAAGGCATCTTCAATCTTGAAATCAAAGGATTGATATACACTAAAAAGATTAACACAGAGGCTGATATGGAAGCATTAGATGAGAAGATACGTGAAAATATACCGATGCGTGAGTAGTTAATACAACGATGTATTAACTAACCAGAAAGTCTCATGTGAGTTCAAAGCCTTCCTTCCCTATTATGACGGTAATAGTGATCTCGAAGCTTGACGAGGGCCTTCCCCAGTGTGTTATTACCGTAGGGTCCACGATCATATTCTGGGTGGCAGTATATAATCCGACGAAGGCCGGTGTTTAGCAGTGCAACCTGCAGGGATGGATGTTGGTCGAATTTCATCTTGAGGACACTAAACACGACATCCTTCTCTATATCACCCCAGTCGGAGCGCACGTTTACGGTCTTCCCCAACTCTTTGATCGCAGTGGGGGATGAGGCGACTTGCAGGCGGCGAACATACTTGGTATCGTTAGGGGCCTTGTGGGCCTGAATCGCAGCCTCAGCCATCATAAAGGTCCCGAGTCCTTGGACAACCACCGAGTGGGCAGTGAACGTGGAGA
>Ga0233439_10006211_pt1 | contig 10731 bp, 10 predicted proteins | sample SI_123_September_6_FD_182713 | JGI IMG/M metagenome (GOLD analysis project Ga0233439, IMG submission 182713) | Seawater microbial communities from Saanich Inlet, British Columbia, Canada - SI_123_September2016_100_MG | ecosystem: Environmental > Aquatic > Marine > Inlet | place: Canada: British... | reverse complement strand
TTTCTTCTTCGATCTCATAACAATTTAGAACATCTTGAGAATCTTTGAATCCCAACATAGCCTTATTTTTAAAAATACAATGGTAGAGTTTTTCTCGTTCCATGAGTTCAGGTTTGAATTTTACTCCACCCTCATCTGCAGAAATAGGAGAATCCATGAAAATAATGAAAGATGTTTGGTATTTAGATGAATAGTATCAATTCAAATTCAATACCACAGGCAATATGACACTAAATTCCAATACGCTTAAGTGGAAACAAAATGTGGGCATTTATGAACTGTCATAAAAAAAGTGAGGCACATCTTTGGAGATACTCAAAACACAATAAAGTTCGTAGATGCCTAAAGTGCAAATCTAAAATTCCAATTACTGAAAAAGAATATCATCTCAGATGGGGTATGCACGATAACATTACAAAACAAGTGTAAAAGTTTTGGAAACAAGAGTGGTTTTCCACATAGATTTTGATTATTTTTATGCTCAATGTGAAGAAGTGAGATCACCAGAACTAAAAACAAAACCAGTATGCGTCTGTGTCTTCTCAGATAGAGGAGGAGATAGCGGTGCAATTGCCACTGCAAATTATACTGCAAGAAAATACGGAGTCAAATCAGGAATTCCAATAGCATTTGCAAGAAAAAGACTAGAAGAAAGAAAAGATGCAGTGTTTCTGCCAGTAGATTTTGAATATTATACAGAAATGTCTGAAAAAGCAATGGAAATTATGAAAGAGTATGCAGACATTTTTGAATATGTAGGAAGAGATGAAGCATATTTGGATGTAACAAGCAGAATAGAAGGAGATTTTATTAAAGCAAGTCATCTAGCACAGCAAATTAAAAACTCAATTAGAGATAAAATAAAACTTAGTTGTTCAATAGGTATTTCTCAAAACAAATTAATTTCAAAAATTGCATCAAATTTTCAAAAACCAGACGGCCTTACAATTGTATCACCAGAAAGAGTGGAAATATTTTTAGATCAATTAAAAATCAGAGCAATACCAGGGATTGGTGGAAAAACTGAAAAAATATTTTCAGAGATGAATTTAGAGACAATTCAAGATTTAATGAAATTAGATGTTTTCACTTTGAATAATAAATTTGGAAGGAAAAGTGGAACATACATCTACAATGCAGTTAGAGGAATAGATAATGAACCAGTAAAAGAAAAAGAAGGCAGGATTCAATATAGTAAAATCATGACGTTGAAAAAAGATTCAAAAGATCCACAGTTTTTGTTAGAAAATATCAGAGAGTTATGTAAAGAAGTACATACGGTGATTAGAAAAAATAATCAGATGTTCAAATCTGTAGGAATACATTTTGTTCAATCAGATTTGTCAAATAAATCAAAATCAAAAATGCTCAGAAATCCAACTACAAGCCTTGAAGAATTACAAAAAAATGTTGAGCAATTACTAACAGATGCATTAGAAAATCAAACAATCACCATCAGAAGAATGGGAGTTAAAGTTGCAGAATTATCAGAAGTTCAAGGACAAAGCGATATTACGAATTATTTTTAGAAGAATTACCTTCAGATTCCATTTTTTTTAATCTCCTTGTTTCTATTACTATTACAATCAAAATGAATGCAAATAGCCACGGCAAAAACATAATCTCACCTGCAATTTTGTGATATTCTTCCCAAGCCACAGGGTCTGTAGTAACTTTTAGAGCATACCAAGATAATGAAAAAATTCGAATTAAATTAACAGTAATGGTACCAATTATTCCCAGAATAAAATAAATTGATTTTCTAGCTCTTGGAATATTCATCTTTAACATAAATGCCCCAATCACCAAAGAGAAAATAATAATACTGTGAACTCCAGCTGATGGCCAAAATACTTGAAGTGCCATGGAACCATGATCACCACGCAAAAACATTACATTGTCTCTAGCTACTGCAGTTCCAAGTTCAAGTACTGTAATCACCCAAACATTTGCCTGAACAAAATACGGAACGATGTATTGTAATGGACCAAGTGTATCATATGGGAAAAATGCATCAAGTGAAAGAATAACTGCTGTACCAGTAAGAAATATGGGTCCAGCAGGGGCAATACGAATCCATCTTTTTCCAAAAAATATTGTAAGTACAACAAGAACAAAAATTGCCATCACAATGAAATCCCACATCCATGTAAATGAAAAAATTAATGGAATGTCAATGGATTCACCATATGCAATAATATCATCTCTTAAACCATATTCCAAGGAAATCAAATATGCAATTGTAACTAATACAAAAGGAATTGCTGCAAGTAGTCGTTTTTTAGAAATAACAATTCTAAGACCAACAAGTTCTGCAACTACAAAAATTAATGCAAAAAGATAACCACCTCTACCCTCATTCCAACTCCAAGCTATAGAATCAGGATATGCAATCATTGCAAAAAGTATGGGACTGGAAATAATTGAAATTCCAAAAATTAAATTCCAATTCATCATCAAAATGAATCTAAAAATGGCAAATAAATATCTCAATGTTGTAAAATTTGTAAATGTGTTAATTTATGACATAAATTTGGAAAAGAGGCTAATCTTCTGCATCTTCAATTTCATCAGCCTCTGGATCTCGTCTACTAGGTCTAATTGGCACAAAAATGAATGTCATACCAATTATCAATAAAGCTAGAAGATACAGTCAGAGGTTGTAAAAATTTGTCTATTAGGTAATTTCTAATGAGTCAAAATCACTGTGAGATTTTACACTCAACTTTTAGAGATCTTACAGTTGTAAAATAAGTAATAGTCAAAATTCCAATAGCGATAATTCTAATTGGAATCTCATAATTTGTCAAAAATGCAGTTGCAGTGGCTCCAACTGAACCAAATGTGGAGATTACAGCAAATCCGATAGGACCGCAACTACAAGCCCCAGCTGCAGCACCAATTACAGAGCCAAATATACCACCGCTCATTTTTTGTTTTGATTTTTTTAGAATGTTAATTCTAAATATATTCATAGGAATTACCAATGCAGATAATGCAGAAATTATTAAAATTAAAATAAATCCTAATTCAGTCCCAGAAGGAATATGACTTACAACATAAGGCTCTAAGAAAATATACTCTGATAAAATCAACAATCCAATCATCATAGTTGAAAAAAATACTGTGGATAAAATTAGATATTTAAAATTTGAAAAAACAAGTTTTATTGTATTTACCATCTAAATCATAGAGTCCATAACTTGTTTAAACACACTAAATGGTTGTGCACCACCTAGTTGTTCTTGACTATCAGGACCTACAATAAAGAATCCAGGAGTTCCACGTACACCGTGTTCTCTTGCTTGTTGATTATTATATTGAACACGTTTTGAATATTTTCCAGAATCAAGACAACTCTCAAAGAGTTCTAAATCAATACCCAAACTAAATGCAAATGCCTTTAGTCTTTCAGAATTTGCCCAACCATTATTGATTTGAGATTCTTGCGAATTGTAAAGCATGTTGTGAAATTCCCAATACATTCCCTGATCTTCAGCACAGTATGATGCTTGTGCAGCTTTAGGAGAATCACTTCCTAAAAATGCTAAATCGACAAAGACAAGATTTGCTTTTCCAGTTTCAATGTATTCTTTAGTTATTGCAGGTTTTGTATTATGAAACCAATTATAACATTGATGACATTGATAATCCCCAAATTCAACAATGGTGATTGGGGCAGAAGGATCACCTAAAAGAGGAGAACCCATAGCAGTAGAAATCGTCCCATGGGAACGTTCCATATCTAAATTGATAGTTTCAGAAGAAGGTACAGAGAATGCGGTTGCAAGTCCAGCAACAATTGTAACTATAATTACGCCTATAATCACATTTTTTTTATTCATATCAGAGCTATTGAGAATGAGTTAAAAAAACTTATTCCAAATTGCGAGTAGATTTTCGTCTAAACAGATTCAGAAAAGATGCAATTACAGTATCAATAGGACAGACATCACAAGGAATACTAGAAGAATGACTATCAAAATGATTATCAAATTTTTCCCTAGATTCAAAAATTAAATCACATTTTTCACAATAAACTTTTGTAATATTTTTTCTTATGTTATCATCCACGATAAATTTGTGTAATTAGTGCTTATAAAGATCCTGTTGAAAATCATCATGTGAAAAAATAATAGATGAAGTGTAACATATTTTTGTTGTCACATCAGGATCATCATGGCATTATAGTGTAAAATATTATGTTAAACCAAAAAAGGGTTCAATAATTATTTAGGATATTTTTGGAAAATAAATAAGAACAAATTTTAGAATGCCAAAAGTTACAAAAAACTACAGTTCAGAATATTAAAAAAATCCACATTATAATTTCTTAATGATAATAGACACACATAAAAATAGAAAAAATAGAATTTTTAAAAAGAATTACAAATAATGAATTTTCATATGAGTATTTAGTTCAACTTGATAACGAGTGATAAATCCACAATGAGTACAAGTGAACATGTTATCTTGAGGAGGAGGAGTAGAATCTTGTTTGATTATTTTTCCAGAGATGGATGTAATGTTTATCGTATTATTATTTGAGATTACAGCAAAATTATTATTTTCACCAATAGAATCAAGAAATTCTTTAATTGCAGTAATCACATTATTTGTATCAATTATCTCATCATCATCAAAAGTGGATAAAGTGAATTGTTGATTTTTTAGCGCAGGGATGGCAGCAACTTGATCAGACACATATACAAGTAATTCATTTTTTATCGATAAAACATCCTTACAGTCAATTGTGAGCATAAAATATTACAATTCAGTCATTATTTTAGTTTAACAATGGCTGGAAAATGATTATTATGGTTCAATATTGAAAATTCAGTAGATGGGAGATTCAGAAACATTTGGAGTAGAAAAAGATCATGGAAAAGAAGTCATAGTATGGTTAAATGAATATGCAAAAAAACATAACATGAAACTAGAAGCTAGATTATATGGATATACGATATCTACAAAAAACTTTGGTGATTTTGAAATGTTTTCATGGATCGGAGATGTTCAAAATGCAAGAAAAATGATAATTAAAGCAAGTAAAAAATTCAAAGTCAGAGTTATTGAAGGAGGGTACAAACCTAAAGAAAAATTATTTAAAATGAAAAAATTTGATTTTGCTAAAGTCAAAAAAGGGGAGAAAACAATAGGACAATTAGAGTTTTCAGTTTCAAGAATTGGAAATAATCAATGGGAAGTTGAAGATGAAGAACGACATTGAGGATTTGAAATGAAGGTAGGAATTATCGGACTTGGAATGTTAGGTAATGCAGTAGCACTTCATTTGTTAGATTCAGGTTTTGAGGTAACAGTATACAATAGAACAAAAGAAAAAACATCTCAAGTGGAAAATAAAGGAGGAAATGTTGTTACATCACCAAAAGAAGTTGCAGAAAAGTCAGAACTAGTAATTATAGTAATTAAAGATGCAAAGGCGGTAAAACAAATAGCATTTGAAGAAAATGGAATCATTCAAGGAAAACATGAAAAATTGATTGTTGCAGATATGAGTACAATTGATCCAGTAGAATCAAAAAATATTTCAATAAAATTTTTAGAAAATAATATTCAAAAATTAGACATTCCAGTAATGGGAGGGCCAAATGTTGCCATCACAGGTGAGCTAGTAATGATGGCATCAGGAAACAAAGAAAGTTTCAATTATTGTAAAAAAGTCTTGGATACAATTGCAAACAGAGTATTTTTCTTAGGTGAAAGCGGTGTGGCACATTCAGTCAAACTAGCCATGAATTTACAGATTACTATGCTTGCATTAGCATTATCTGAAGGTATAATTCTAGTCAAAAAATCAGGAGTAGATCCAAAAATATTTCTTGAAATTTTAAACTCTACCTATTTCAAAACTGGAATGAGTGAGAAAAAAGCATACAAAATGATTGATGGTAAATATGATGCCACATTCACATTGGCTAATTTAAAAAAAGACATCAGTACAATGACAAATACTGCAAAAACATTAGGAATTGAATTACCAATGATTACCAAGGCAGAGGAAATCTATGAAAATGCAATAAATGAAGGGATGGGAGGTATGGACTATACAGGAATCATAGAATATATCAAAAAAATCAACGAATCCAAATAATATCAGATTTGTGAATAAAAATCAACAAAAATTCTATAAACTAGGAAAAATAAATCATAACATGAGATTAAATGATAAAGTAGCAATTGTTACAGGAGCATCAAGCGACATAGGCAAAGGTATTGCTAAGAAATTTGTTGAAGAGGGAGCAAAAGTCATTCTTGTTGCTAGAAATTTAGAAGGATTAGAAAAGGCAAGAAAAGAGATAGGGAATGAGGATGCCACTGTATCAATTCCTTGTGATTTAATAGATGAATCTCAAGCATTACAAGCAGTAAACCAAATTATGGATACATATGGGAAAATAGACATTCTAGTAAACAATGCAGGAGCAATTAATGATCCAATTCATTTTCATGAAATGCAAGACTCTGAAATTAAAAAACTCATCGACATTAACTTGTTAGGGGTTTTTCATATGACAAAAGCAGTTCTTTCAAAAATGTCAGATGTCAAAAGTGGTGCAATTGTAAACATTGGTTCCATATCTAGTGAGAGAGCAATCCCACGAGTACATTTAGCAGTTTATTCTGCAACAAAAGCCGCAATCCCTATGTTTACAAAATCAATTGCAGTAGAATATGCAAGAAGAAACATCAGATGTAATTGTGTCAATCCTGGAATAATTAATTCAGGTTCGATAAAGCCATATCTTGATGACCCACAAGCAAGAAAAGTACTTGAGGAAAGATTACCACTTGCAAGAGTAGGTGAACCAGAAGATGTGGCAAATGCAGTATTATACTTGGCTTCAGATGAAGCAAGTTGGGTCACAGGAACCATTCTAAATGTTGATGGTGGAAAAACAGCTTCTGAAGGATAAACATCAAGTAGAAGAAAGATTACGATTTTTTCTTTTCAAAAAGGCAGTATAACTGAGTCCAGTGATGACCATAACAATCCCAGTAATCATAGACCATACAACAAAAGAAGTAATTGCAGTTTCTTCCACAATAAGTTACAGATTTTTAAACATCTAAAGTTTGGGATTAAAACAAAAGGATCAGATTTGAAACATCTAAATAGATTTGATGTAAACTGTACTCATGCCTGAAATCATATGTCCAAATTGCGGACAAAGATTATTTCATGAGAATGAAACTACTTTAAAAATTGAGGAAACAATTCATTCAAAATTTTGTAGAAAAGATGAAGGTAAAACACATAGCTATATGCACAGAGATCCAGCACACATGGAAACTTTTGATACAGAAAGAGAAAACGACACCACAGGAACACCTGTTTTAAAAAAATAATTTTCAGATCAGCCCTCAAAATTATATCCTAGATGCTAATGAGTTAGATAGATTGTCTGAAGAATTTCAATACGATATAGTAATTGTAGGAGGAGGTCCAGCAGGATCATCTGCAGCATTAACGGCTGCAAAAAAAGGCATGAAAGTAGCATTACTTGAAAAAGAAAATTCAATTGCAGAAACAGTTAGAACAAGTGGAGTAACATGGATTCAAAACATCAAAGAATTTGGAATTCCAGATGATTGTTTTAATCCAATTAGTAATTTTTCATTTTGTTCACCAAATAATGAAGTTAGTATAAAAGATTCAATTCCAAGAGCAGCCGTATTAGATGTTAGAAAAACATACAGGTGGTTATCTAATGAAGCCCAAAAAGCAGGGGCAGATATTTTTGTTAAAACCAACATTAAAGATATTATTAAAAATGAAAAAGGCGACATTGCAGGGGTAAAAGGAATTGGAGACAAAGGGGAAGTAGCATTTCACGCAAAAATAATAATTGATGCTAGTGGTTTCTCATCAACAGTTTGCAAAGCCATGGGTTTTGTTACACAGTGGGAAAGGTTTGGTGCAGGGGCAGAATGGGAAGTAAAAGCAGAGAATGTGGATTCTAAAACATGGTGGTTAATGGTAGGACAGCAATATTCACCTGCAGGGTATGCATGGATTTTTCCCATGAGAGATAACATTGTAAGAATAGGTGTAGGTGTAGGAAAACCAGAATCAGATGTAGACCCAACACAAAGACTCAAAGAATTAATGGAAATAAAATTAGGTCCAATAAAAAAACTGGGTAAAATTACACCAATTGAATTTCATTATGGATTAATTCCAAATGATGGATTATCAAGAAAAACAGTTTACAATAATCTTATTTTAGTAGGAGATTCTGCAGGACAGGCAAACCCATTGGTTTTAGAAGGAATAAGATATGCAATAAAATTTGGCAGAGTTGCAGGAAAAGTAGCAGCTGATGCAATAAAATTAGGAGATACAAGTAAAGAGTCACTTTACCCATATGAAGAAAATTGGAGAAACGAAATTGAATCAAAAATAAAATCTGCAGGAAAAGTTCAAGACAGATGGATTGGGTTATCAGATGAAGAGTGGGATAAAGAATTAGATATTATCAAAGAATTAAAGTCAGAAGAATTTTTAGATTTTATAAAAGCAGATTTTGGTTTATCAAACATGTTAAAACTAGCAACACGTCATCCAAAACTTGCTGTAAGACAGCTCTTCAATCTAGTAAAAGGAAATAATTAATTATTTTACATTAAAAAAGTCAGTTACTATCAAATTATGATATTGTAACTGAACAACATAGACACCAGAATCAAATGATTGTTGTACAACTTCTGTGAATAAACCGGTAGGATCATCTTTGAGAATAATCTCTTTTACAAGATTACCTTTTTGATCATAAACATCAATGAAAAGATCTTCACTAAATTCAACTAACTTTAGAACACGGCCAGATATCACCAATTTATCCCCATCATATGCAGCTTCAATTGGAGCTGTAGGGTTTCGTATTGGGAGGTATCGTTCAATGATTATTCGAAGTTCATCCAAATTATCACTAGCAGACTCAGCATTAGCATCAGTAAAACTAGATTTTATTTCATTAATCACAGATGCAAATCTAGGATTTGAATCAAAATTCTCACCACCAAATTCTTTTGCAAATGATTGTAATTCTTCGAATTCACGTGCAAGATCCACCATATTCAAATTAGAAGTAGGATAGTCATAATCAAATTCTTCTGGAACATGAACGATTTGAGTAGCTTTTGAATTCTGATATTGTAATTCTACAATATATAATCCAGATTCAGTTGGAGCAAACCACTGAGTGTAGAAATTTCCTTGTTTTGTATCAGTAAATTCTAAACTACTGTGAGTACTACCATCCATGTTCATGACAGTGGCATACAGATTTTCCCTTCTATCAAAAGCAGATTTTTCAGTGGCGCCTTTGATTACCCAAATATCTTTTTCAGGATCAAATAAAATATCATACATAATACGTTCATTATTTAAAACTAAGTGTTCACTTAGATAATCAGCAATTTCTGAAATTTTAGATTCAGTATCTACAAAATTTGCAATATCAATCGACACATTTGCAGCATCCATTTTTTCATTATATTCATCTACATAATCAGAAAATCCTGGATTATAGAAAGTGGATACGGTGTTTGAAAAAGCATCTAACATTTTACGGAATTCAATTCGTTTTATTTCATCTGCAGTGTAGCCAACATCAGAGCCCAGAGGATCATCAGTATATGCTTTAGACACCATAGTCCATTCATCAAATAATTCACGAACTAGTTGATCAGCTTGATCAAGATCATTTTTAATTACAAGATCACGAACATTATCAATTTTCTCATTAAACGTTTCAGTAAACTCTACATAATTTGGTAAGAAACGATTTTTAGTTAAACTCAATTCAACTAAATTTTCAATAGATTTTGCTCGTTGTAAAATATCACTTGCACGAACTTTGAATGCATCTTTATTATAAGAATTCAAATCTGTTTGTATTTCAGTAGCCTTACCACTCACCCAAGTTAACAAAACTTCAATTCTGTCAATTCTCATAATAGAAGGATTGCCAGATTCCATTTGTTTTGCAGTATCTAAAATTTTCAATGCATTATCAATCAAAAATAAATTTTTATAATCAGCTTGAATCTCAGCTTTTTCTCTCATAGAATTGTATTGAAATTCTAACACCAATAGCGGGTTTCGTTTTTCTCTAAGATCTGTCATAGAGGTATCAAATTCAGATACAATTTCTAAAATAGAATCAACTGAATTAGCGTTTTCAACTCGTTCTAAAAGTAATTTCCAATCTGTAATAAGACTAGAATCAACATCAATAGATTGTGATATTTCAACACTCTTGTTAATTCTAGATGAAATATCAATGACTTGAGCCATTTGGTTGATCTTTAATTCAGATTCCAAAATATCATCAACTGATGTTGCCAAGGCTAAATCACGTTCAAGTGCATCCCAATCAGGCATGATTAGATTTGCAAGATCACTATTTTCTTCAGAATCAGATGAAATGAATCTATCAACATTATCGAGTTTTTGTAAAATTAGAGATACTTGATGTAAATCAGAAACCTGTATTTTTGATGTCAGTAAATCATCTATAGATTCTTTAGATTCAAAAGATAGTTTTAATCGCTCCCAATCATTTTGTACTAATCTGTAAAGATCACTTTGTTTTCTAGATACAATATCAAGATATCTTGCCTTTGAGAGAACATCTATCAAATCAGCAATTTCATCAGTATAAACAGGAGCAGTTCCTCGAGCAAAAATAAATCCAACTTCTT
>Ga0233439_10006209_pt1 | contig 10733 bp, 7 predicted proteins | sample SI_123_September_6_FD_182713 | JGI IMG/M metagenome (GOLD analysis project Ga0233439, IMG submission 182713) | Seawater microbial communities from Saanich Inlet, British Columbia, Canada - SI_123_September2016_100_MG | ecosystem: Environmental > Aquatic > Marine > Inlet | place: Canada: British... | reverse complement strand
CAAGTGTTCGGCGGCCAGGCGCATCACTTCCTTGTCATTGCAGGAGTTGGCGTCCTTGCCTTCGAAGACGACCGAGAGTGCTCCGTTGTAGCCGGCTTCGGCGAGAATGGGGATGATGCGCTCGTAGTCGATCCACTCCTCGCGGCCGCTATCGATCTTGTAGAACTTGGCGCGCACATGGGTAGCTAGGTGCGCGGTCTGTTTCATGTACTCGTAGATGTCGTGCTCGGGGTCGGGCGTGCCGCGGTTGAAGGCGGGCGAGCCACACCACTGGCCGGTGTCGAAGAGAAAACCGAAGTTCGGCCGGTCGGTTTCCTCAATGATGCGGATGACGTCGTCGCCGGTGGATGGGTGGTTTTGCAGGCCCATGGCGATGCCGACTTTGAGGCCGTAGTCGCCGACCTCCTGAAAGCATCGGATCTCGCGTTTGCGCTCTTCTGGGTCGGTGAGCGGTTGGCCGCAAAACAGACGGATCATCGGCGCACCCAAGATCAATGCGATATCCATATCGGCTTTGGCCTGTTCGACTTTGGCGCGCAGTTCCTCGTCGGTGCCGATGAAGTGGCCACCGGAGGCCAGGTAGCCGATGGAGAGGCCTTTTGCGATGCAGGTGAGTTTGGTTTTGATCAGGTAGTCGGGTTCGGAGGAACTGAAACCGCGATCGCTGCGGAAGTCGATCAAATCCAGGCGCAGGTCATAGGCGTGCTCGATATAACTTTCGATGCTTTGCAGGGTCGGCGGGTCGTCTTTGCCGAACATCGAGGCGTAGAGGCCGATTTTCATGTGAGCTCCTTGGTTTGGTTGTTGGCGTTTGGAATCGTGGGGAGTGTACTAAATAGGGTTTAGTACATCAAGCGGATTTAGTGCGTAGGCTCGCGCCTCCGGCGACGGGCTTGGGGAAATTGTCGATTGTGATAGGTTAAGGAAGTACGTGGATCTGTGTATTAAGGCGCGAGAACATATATGCTGCAGAGAGGAGAATGGGCTATGAAGACTATTATTATCGCCGAAATTGGTGAGAACCACTATGGGCAGTGGGATCTGTGCCGCGGGATGGTGGAGGAAGTCGCTGGCGGTGGGGGGACCTATGCCAAATTCCAGACCTATACGGCGGAGCAGTTCGGGAAAGACCACGTTTGGTATGAGGAGTTTAAGAAAGTCGTACTGCCCGAGGCGGAGCATTTTGAGATGCAGGCGCTCTGCCAAGAGCGAGGGATCGGCTTTCTTTGCTCGACGTTTACACAGCGCTCGACAACTTTCCTGGTCGATCGCATGGGCTGTGCCGAACTCAAACTGGCTTCGAGCAGGGTTACGGACTTGGCGCTATTGGACTATGTGAATAGCCGGGCCGATCAAGTGCAGCGGGTCTATTTGTCGACCGGGATGTCGACGCTGGAGGAAGTGCGCGAGGCCGTCGGGCGGCTCGGACGGATTGAGGAGTTGTATTTATTGCATTGTACCAGCCAATATCCAACCGAAGACGAAAATGTCAATTTGCGCGCGATGGTGACCTTACAGGACGCCTTCCCCGAATATGCAATCGGCTATAGCGATCACAGTCGTGGCATTGAAGCGTGTCTGGCTGCGGTGGCGCTGGGCGCCCAGGTTTTGGAGAAGCATTTTACCTACCATGTGCAGATGCCGGGGGACGACCACGAGGGCGCGTTGACGCCAGAGACTTTAGGGGAATTGGTACAGGGCGTGCAGCGAATTGAACGCATGCTGGGCACGGGGGATAAAAAACCCGTGGCAGCTGAGCAGAAAGCGATGGCGGCGCTCAGGGTGGAGATGCGGGAAGTGGGTTTCGATACTTAGGGTGAAAGATGTTTTGTGTCGATTCGCGCTAGGACCAAGCGGCCGGATCGGTCGGCTTCGAAGAAACAGAGCAGGTGGCTGTCGGTAGCGGCGAGGTCGGAGTAGGCGGCCGGACCTTTGTAGAGGATGGTGGGGGCAGAGAAGGTCTGGCAGTCGTCCAGGCTGTGGTAGAGGGCCAGACGGGTGCGGTCGTCGGGGTTGGAGGGGTGGGCGAGGTAGATGGTTTTTTTTTCGCGGAGAATACTGCCCTGGCAGGAGGGTTCAGGCAGGCGGGTATCGTATTCGGCGGGGGACCAGCTTTGGCCGCCGTCGTGGCTTGTAGAATGGGCGCGGCATTTTTTGTCTTGGCGACTGCGCATGGCCATGTAGGGGGTGCCGTCGGAAAGTTCAACGGCCATGCATTCATCGGTGGCGTCGGTGGTGATATTGGCGCTGTGGTGCCAAGTCTGGCCGTGGTCGTCGCTGTAGAGGGCGTAGGACGATTGGATTTTGCCCCAGTTGGGATTGGGTGCCCAGGTGAGCGGGCCGGGGCTTTCGTCGGACCAGCAAGGGGCTAGGAGACGGCCGGTGGAAAGTTGTATGCCGTGGCCGGGGCCGGTGCCGACGAAAGACCAGGCGGGGTCTTTGGCTTGGGCGGTGATTTCTTCTGGTTCGGACCAGGTCCGCCCCTCGTCGGCACTGTGGTTGATGAAAACCCACTGGTTGTTTTTGCAGAACAATAAATGGACCCGGCCGGTGTCGCGGTCGACGATGGGGCAGGGATTGCCGCAGGTCTTGCCGCTGGATTCGACGACGATTTGCAGTTCAGCCCAGGTTTGGCCGCCGTCTTCGCTGCGGCGCAATACGAGGTCGATCTCGTCGTGGTCTCGGCCGGTGTATTTGCGGGCTTCACAAAAGGCGAGCACGGTGCCGGAAGGGAGGTGGACTAGGGCCGGGATACGATAGGAATGATACCCTCCCTGGCCGGCAGTAAAAAGCGTTTGATTTGTTACTGTATCAGTACTCATTACGCGCGTTCCATCCGGGATATTGTTCTTCGAGGGCGGCCAAGGTCTGCGGCGTATAATAGGCGTGGCCGGCGGGCGGGAAGCGGAAGACTTCTCTTTCGGCGGCGGTGAGCGTGCCGATAAATTCGCCGAAGATCGGGTTTTTGCCCTTGTCGGTATAGTGGCGGAAGCCCTCCCAGTAGTGGTCGGCGCGGCCGAGGCCGAAACCCCAGGTGTAGCGCTGGCCATCGGCGCGCAGATAATCGCTAGCCGAGTGCATGGTGTAGTTTGTGAAGATGCACAAAGTACCCGCTTCACAGACCAGCGGCTCGGCTTTGCTCATATCGCGGCCGTGTTGTTTGGCAATCAGCCGCAGCGGCGCCTGGTCCTCGCCGACTTCTTCGAGGTGGTGCCAGAAGACCAGTTGGCCGAAGGCGCGGGCCGAGTCGGAGGGTGGCAAGAGCGAATTGTTGCCATTGTCGAGGTGTAGCGCGGAGGCATCCGAGCCGGTGCCGCCGCCTTTAAAACCGGGGTAACGGGCGATCATACAGCCGGCGCGGTAGTGGATATGCTCGCTACTGAACCATTTGCGGGCGAAGTCCCAGGCCGCATGGTGCACGGTGCCGCGCAAGAGGGCTATTTCGGCCGGGGGGAATTCGCTGAGGGTCGCGCGGCCGGACGGCGGGTCGTCTTTGACTTCTTCCCACGAGGGCAGCGCGCGTCGCTGGGCGGCCTGCAGTTCTTTTAATTCTTCGCCGTGGCGGAAGCCGGGTACGATGATATAGCCTCGTTGTTCTAATTCGTCTAAATGTCCGTCGTTTAATTCCATGATGACCCGTTTTGTGTTTAATGATTTAGTCACAAGATGCTTTTTTAAGAATTGTATTCGTATCGTCTTCGGCGTTTTAGTATTTAAAGAAAAAGTCCTCGGCCGTCTTGACCAGGATTTGCTGTTTGTCGCTAGCGCTCAAAAAGTCGGCGTGCTCGCGGATCAGGGCGATCGAAGCGGCGAAGTCGGTGTGCGGATCTTGCATGACGATGGGGCCGCCGCTGTCGCTCTCCCACATAATGCGCTCGGGTCCAAAGGCATCTACGACGCGTTCGATAAGGGGCAGTAGATCCAGGTAAGGGGCCTTGCCGTCGCCGAGGGCCTGGAAGGGGCCGAGCTTGAGCATGATGCCAGGATAGCGGGCCATGCGGCAGAGCGCGCGGATCTCGTGTTCGGGCCAGACGCCGTCGCGAATGCGGACACCGCAGAGATGGTCGAGGATGACCGGGGTTGCCGGGAAGCGGCGGCACATGCGGATCAGGTCGGGCAGGTCTTCGAGGCCCATGAGAAAGCTGAGGGCCAAGTTGTGCTCGGCGCCGGTTTTGAACATCGCCTCGTAGCCTGGATAGTCGAGCCAGCGACTCGCGCGACCGAAGGCGGTTGGGCGGCCGGTTTTACCGCCGCGCACCCGGAAGGCGCGGATACCGCCTGCGGCGAGGGCGAGCATGGTCTTGCCCGGGTCGGCCAACGACACGTCAGCAACGCCGGGCACGATGCCGGTACCGGTATAGGTCGTCGGGTCGGAGGCGATTAGATCGAGGATATAGCGGTGGTCGAGACCGTACCAGGTCATCTGCACCAGATTGAGGCGGACCTTGCCGAAGGAGTGGCTGTAGGCGAAATGGTCGTCGGGTGTAAAGGAGGGTAGCCAGAGGTCATCGCGCGTAAAACCAGGGGATAGGGGATAGCGGTCGAAGTCGGGGGACCAGACGTGGATATGGGCGTCGACTATACGGTCGGTGAGGTTGGTCATGCACCGGGCTCCTATTGGCTTAGGCGATAGATGAATCGCGCTTGATCGAGCGAAGTTAGTGCGGCGACGAGTAGTGTGAACCGGGTGAGGTAATATATAATCAACCCTGAATTGACGGCAAAAATGACCTTGCTGATTTGCAGACCAGCCCCGGGTTTAGTACACCTTATTAAAGCGCTGTTCCGGCTATTGGTCCTAGCGAGAATCCGGATTGAACACAATAAAGAGAAAGGCCAGCCGATGCTTAGCGACGAAGAAAAGTGGTTTTTTGACCTGCATGGTTACCTCGTGCTCAAACAAGCCGTAGCGGGCGAAGATGTGCGTCATATGGTCGAGTTGTGTGATCGGTGGCATGCTATGGACGACAGTGAGTTGCCGGCTCCGCTTGCCTCATATAGAGACGCCAACAGCAAACCCACGACTCCCCGTTCTATCAACCAAGTAGAATACGTCGAGCAAGTTTTTGCAGACCTAATCCTCAACCGGGAAATCATGCGGGTCGTCCTGGCCTTAACCGACAATTGCCCCCAGCACGTTGGTACCGCGTTGACCGCAAACACCAAGGATAGCGACGATCTGGCCTTTCACGGCGGCCTTAGTGGCGGCATCCACAATCCGGCCAACGATTACCAGGCCGCCGACGGTCGCATCTTTGCCACCTTCCTCAATGCCGGTGTGTCGCTGGTTGATGTCCCTCCTGGCACCGGCTTTGTCTGCATTCCCGGCAGCCACAAGTCCTACTTCCCCAGACCTGATCATATCGACATCTACGACGGCTCGCCGACCGTCGACAATGTCAGCGTCAAGGCCGGAGACGTGGTGCTGTTCACCGAAGCGCTTTGCCACGGCGCACGCAAGTGGACCGAAGATCAACCACGGCGGTCCGTCTTCGTGCGCTACACTACTTCGTACGCTTCCTGGTCGCCCGGCTCGGCACCGCTCGAAGCCTATCGGCACCGCATCAGCGAAGATTTATATGAACTCAAGCAGGTGGCCTCATTTAGACACCGCAAAAAAGTGGTTGAACGTCTATTACAGGACCTCGCCTGACAGGTGGGATTTAGCGCACGACGACTTCGTTTACTTTTACGCGCCGCGCCGTGCCCTGCGGACCATTTATGGTCAGGACAACGACATACTCCCCGGCTTTTTCATACCGATGAAGCGGATGCTCTTCCGTCGAAGTAGTGCCGTCGTCGAAATCCCACGACCACGATGTTATCTGGCCGTACGATAAGTCTTTAAACGCCACCAGTCTGCGGTCCATATCTACAACCTGAAAATCCCACTCCGCCTCAAGTGGTTGGCGAAAGCGGCTGGCCAAAGGCATGAGCCTGAAGGCGCAGAGGTTTGAGGCATTCGAATCCATCCGGGTTTTATGCGAAAGATTCCAGAAGCCCTCGTATTGGTTATTGTCCTCGTCGTAGTCGAGGACCGACCACGACAGCCCAATGAGCTCATTCTCCAATAACTTAGAAACTACGGCCCGGTCGGGACCCTCGTAGGGGGCGAAGTCAAAAGGAGTGATCCAAAATTCGAGCACCAGTCGGCCGCTTTCGCCTTCTTTGAAATCGTAGGAATAGGCGTGGTTGGCATAGGGCAGCTTGCCTACCCACGGTTGACAGCCCCAGACGAAGACCCAATCCCGACCCTCCCCGGGAGGGGTGAAGATATGGTAATTCTGCGCGTGTACTCCTTTGAACGCGAAGTGGCTTTCCCACTTATCGAGCTGCGGATTGCTAATATTGTGGCCACCTGAGCGATCCGCATCGACGGCGATTTCGAATATGTCTCCGCGGCGATAGTACATATTCCAATAATCGTCAGAAGCTTCGTAAAGAAAATAGAGCCGGTTTAGACCCTTGACCCAGCCTACCCGCACTTTGACATCCAGGTCATCCGGGTCATAGGCGGTCCCCTTGCCCATGACCGTGTCAGAAAGCTCCTCGCCGCCGACGGCATACTCTTCGGGTACTATTTCCCAATCGTCGGCGATCCCGTCGATGCGGGGTATCCTATCGGCGGGAAACTGAAAAATCTTAAATTCCTTGTCGGGGCGTTCGAGGGCATTTATAGGGGAAACGCTTAATAAGACTGCGCCCAAGAGTCCGATCCAAGTTTTTTTCATTTCCTAGTACCTCTCTGATCTGCAGTGGGGGATATAGCACTCGCGGCGGGAATATAGATCGTGCGCTACCAGTGGGCAATGAGGTTTGCGCAGTTGCTCGCAGGCCGACGGAGGTTTTAGGACGCACCTTTCGCTGTAAACCGAACTGTTGTATCTTGTGCTGCAAACCGAACAATACCGACCGCAAAACTGGTTTACCCTGTATCCATTAGAGGACAATATTTGCTTGTCGAGAGGTCCCCTTTTTCCCTGAGAGTCATCACCACAGGCACTCTGCTGTGCCTACTGATAAGCATCGCGACGCCCTATAGCAATATGTACATGCAGGGCTCGTTGATGGCGCTCGACTTCGCTACCGCTGCCGCCCTATTCCTGCTCTTTCTTTTTATTTTTTGCAACACTATCCTGCGTTTCTATGTTCCGTCGATGGTGTTCCAACGGCAAGAGTTGGCCGTGCTTTACGCCATGATGGTCACCGCTTGCGCCATCCCGACCATGGGCCTAATGGAGTATTTGCTGCCCGGTCTGACGGCACTGGCGTATTATTCTACGCCCGAAAACGACTGGCAGGGGGTTATCCAACCCCATGTAAAATCGTGGATGGTAGTTGAAGACCCTCTGGCCATAAAATATTTCTATGAGGGATTGCCCCGAGACATACCCATTCCCTGGGCGGCGTGGGTAAAGCCCCTGTGTGCTTGGGGCCTTTTTATTTTGGCGCTCTATCTGGTCATGATCTGTGCGGCGGTCATCCTGCGGCGCCAGTGGATGGAACACGAAAGGCTCGCCTATCCTCTGATGCAAGTACCGGCCAGTATGATCGCGCAAGACGAAAAGGTCGTCCCGCCCTTTTTTAGAAGCGGGCTGATGTGGGTCGGTTTTGTCATGGCCGTGGTTGTTGGTAGCACGAAGGGACTGCATCACTATTATTCGGGCGTGCCGGTGATGTCGATGTCGACAAGTTTGTCCATGCTACGCAATACAATAGATATACCCATCATGTTGAGTTTTAGCGTGGTGGGGATCTTTTATTTTGTCAGCCTGGAAATTGCCCTCGGCCTGTGGTTTTTCTCCTTGCTGGCCACCGTGGAAAAAGGCGTATTCAGTATCTTAGGCATCTCCAGTACGGAGATCGTCAGTGTCTATGGCACGCCGCAATCTCCGCTTTTAGCGCATCAGGGCATAGGCGCAATGGCCGTCTATGTGGGCGTTGGCCTGTGGACCGCTCGAGCGCATTTTGCCACCGTTTTCCGTCAGGCTTGGAACCCGCAAGAGTCGCAAGAAGACGCGGACGAGATGATGTCCTACCGAATGGCGGTGCTGGGTCTGGTCGGTGGTTTAGCTGTTATGATGGCTTGGCTTTGGACCACGGGCATACCTTTTGTGGCGCTGGTCTTATTTGTGACCGTGGCGTTGCTGATATTTTTCGGCCTGACCCGCATAGTGGTCGAGGGGGGAGTGGCCGCAGCCCGTAGCCCGATGATCGCGTCTACCTTTGTAGTCTCGGGAATGGGTACTCCCCTGATCGGCGCTGAAGGTCTAGTGGCTCTGGCGTTTACCTATATCTGGCACGGAGACGTGCGCACATTTGTTATGGCCTCTTGCGCCAATGGCTTGAAGATCGTCGAGGGGATAAAGAATCTGCGGCCGTTGTTTTGGGCGCTGGTCTTGGCGATTGTGGTGGCGCTAATCGGATCGGCTACGACCGTTCTCTACCTATCCTATACTTATGGCGGAATCAATTTGCACGGCTGGTTTTTTGGCGCAGGCCCCCAGGTGCCTTTTAGTTTTATCACGCAAAAATTCCAGAATGCACCCTCCGTACAACTGGATGGCTGGTTATTCAAAGGTATCGGGGCAGGGCTAATGGGCGGATTGATTCTTTTGCGGCACCATTTCCTCTGGTGGCCCTTCCATCCGCTCGGCTTTGCCATTTGCACGGTTTCTTATATTGTAGGCCGGCTCTGGTTCAGCGTATTTATAGCCTGGCTGTTAAAGATCACCATCCTCAAATACGGTGGCGCTCAACTCCACCGCGTCCTGCGGCCTCTCTTTATGGGACTAATCCTGGGGCAATTTTGCAACGCGGGATTTTGGCTCATAATAGATGCCTTTACAGGCACTACAGGCAATGGCATAGGCGTGCTGTTTTGGTGAGAAGCCCTCTGCGCGGTCTTTTAAAAACTCCTCGTCAGTTACAAGCACGAACAATAGACAGATGGACTTTGCGCGCGGTGTGCCTTGTGGTTTTGGCAGGCACTGTTTTTGCCGACGAACCGCGAAAACAAGAGCAGGCAGCCAGCACCCAACGCATGGCCGAACGCCTGGAAAAGATCGCTATAAGCGCGGATTCCTCGGCGCACCCCTATGTGAACTCAGCCGGGGTGAAGCACTTTCGCGATCAGTTGGAAAACCTGCAAAATTCGCTTGCGGCTCAGACCCTAGATGGTAAAGACCGGATCCTGAAAACCCGGTTCGCCCTGGCAACACAGCTGCTGCGAGACGGGCAATCTGAACAGGCCGTGCGTGAAATCGTACAGTTGCAAACCGTAGTCGACCATCCCCAGGTCCGGCACGTGCTGCAGATGAAGTTGGGTTTGGCCTACCTTCGCCTGGGAGAGCAGGAAAATTGCATCGTCAAACACAATATCAATTCCTGTCTTATGCCGATCAGCGGCAATGGCGTACATCAGCTCAAGCGCGGATCGAGCGCGGCGGTCGAAGAATTTCTCGGGGTGTTGCAGCGAAATCCCAATGATCTGGCGACCCGCTGGCTGCTCAATATCGCCTATATGACGTTGGGAGAGCATCCGGAGAAAGTACCGCCGGCTTATCTGATCCCACCTGAGGTCTTCGAGTCCGAATACGATATCGGGCATTTTCGCGATATGGCTCCCTTGTTGGGCCTAGACGTGGTGGGGCTTTCTGGCGGCGGCATCATGGAAGATTTTGACGGCGACGGTTATCTGGATATCATGGCCTCTTCCTGGGGTCTGCGCGACCCGATTCGCTATTTTCGCAACCGGGGTGACGGGACCTTTGCCGACCGCACCGAGGCCGCGGGGTTAAGCGGGATTGTCGGTGGTTTGAATACATGCCAGGCAGATTATGACAACAACGGCTATATGGATGTGCTCGTCCTGCGCGGCGCCTGGCTCGACAAAGAAGGCTATCACCCAAATTCGCTGCTGGCCAACCAGGGAGAGGGGCGCTTCGTCGATACGACCGAAAAGGCTGGTTTGCTCACGCTGCACCCGACGCAAACCGCCGCTTGGGGAGATTTTGACAACGACGGCTGGGTCGATCTATTTGTTGGCAATGAATCTCGGGGCGAGGAGATACACCCGTGCGAACTGTTCCGCAACCAAGGCGACGGCACTTTTGTCGATGAGGCGGTCACAGCGGGGCTCGCCGTAGAGGGGTATGTGAAAGCAGTGGTATGGGGGGACTACGACAACGACGGCATGCTAGATCTGTATATTTCGCGCCTCGCGCCGGACGAGCCCAATTTGCTCTTGCGCAATGAAGGTGAAGACGCAACAGGTCGCTGGCACTTTGCCGATGTGAGCGAAGAAGCGGGGGTAACCGGCCCCGACTACAGCTTTCCAACCTGGTTCTGGGACTACGACAACGATGGCTGGTTGGATCTATTTGTCGCCGGTTTCAAAGCCGATGTCGGTGATGTGGCAGCCGCTTATCTGGGTTTGCCGCATCGCGCCGACGCGCCGCGGCTATATCGCAACAACGGCGATGGGAGTTTCGCCGATGTGACTCGCGCGGCCAGACTCGATGTGCCGCTCAAAGCCATGGGGTGCAATTTCGGCGACCTCGACAACGACGGTTATCTGGACTGTTATATCGGCACCGGCGACCCGGACATGGCTTCGCTGGTGCCCAATCGCATGTTTCGCAATAAAGCGGGCAAAACTTTTCAAGACGTTACGACCTCGGGTGGGTTCGGGCATCTGCAAAAGGGCCATGCAGTGGCTTTTGGCGACATCG
>Ga0233439_10006206_pt1 | contig 10736 bp, 7 predicted proteins | sample SI_123_September_6_FD_182713 | JGI IMG/M metagenome (GOLD analysis project Ga0233439, IMG submission 182713) | Seawater microbial communities from Saanich Inlet, British Columbia, Canada - SI_123_September2016_100_MG | ecosystem: Environmental > Aquatic > Marine > Inlet | place: Canada: British... | reverse complement strand
CTGCCACAGATCGTCATCGACCTGGACCATGGAGCGGTCTGCGAGGTCGTAGATGAGCAACTCGCTTTGGGTCACGGCTGAATCGCCCGGCATGTCGTACGTGTAGGTCTCGAGTTCGGGGCGATCGTTGCCGACCGAGTGCACGACCCACAGCAGGCCGACCTCGCGTGCATCCCTACGAACGATGGCAAACTTCTGCGAGTCCTTGGACCAGGAGATCCCCGCACGCTTCCGGTCGTCCATGTTCTCGACTTCGGAGACGTTTGTCTCGCCACGGCCCGACCCGCCACCGTAGTCGTAGTACTTCTCCCCGTCGGTCGTGAGCTGAACCTCAGTCACGTCGACGTCCTCTTCGGCCTCTTCTGCCTCGTCACCGCTTTCGCCCCGGCGAGCGTCGAGGATGAGCGCGTAGTCGGCGCCGCTCATCATCCAGAGGTTGTACTGCTTGGCGAAGACGACGGTCTCTCCGTCCGGCGAGACGCTGGCCCAACCCGGGTGACTGTCCGGCTCCTCGTAGTCGTCGAGCTCGCGGAGCGTCTGCGTGGAGACCGTGAACTCGAAGTGGTGCACGAGCTTGTCCGCGCTCTGTCGCCCAGATCGCTCGTCGTCCTGCTCCTCTCCGTCGGTCTCCTCTTCGTCGGCCTCGTCATCGGCCTCTTCGTCCTGAGACGACTCGACCTCGAACTGGAAGACATCGTTGCTTATGAAGCGAATCGATCGGATGGGGAGGTGCTGACCGTCCCACGGGTCTAGTGTAATCCGGGTCAGTTCTGCGGCCATGCGGTCGTTGTCGAAGAGCTGTGCCTTCGTGCCACGAACCGGATCAACCAGGTAGTAGAACGTCCCGTCCGAGTTGTCCCACTGATACCAGAACCGCTCGCCGCCTTCGATCCAATTCGGTGCCACCGTCGTGCTGTGCACCATGTCGGTGAACTTGTAGGGCGCGAATCGCGCGGCGAGGTCAAAGTTGGCAGAACCTGAGCCCCCGACCATTTCCATTTCCTGGGCGGTCAACTCGGGGGCTTCGGTCACGAACATCGATGCGGCTATTACAAAGAACGAGAGTAAGAACCGGGGGCGGCGGCTTCGCGCTTCGGGCATGGAATCGGACTCGTGCTGAGGTGGAATGTACGCTCAACCAAGAGGCTTGGTTTCGTCGTGGATGGCAATGGGTGGCGTGGTCACGCGCGGCCAGCTGCCCCATCTGCGGACTGTCGCATACCAATGCTGTGCGAATAGTGTACGCGCGGAGGCAATATGAGCAGCTCACAAGACACGTCACCTGACTCGCACCAATCACTGATTGACACTCGTGTGCCAGGTATAAATGGGCGTGAGCTCTTCAATAGGATGCGCGATGTCGAGGACATCAGGGCTCATGTGGTCTTCGTCACCGGCGATGCTCTAGATCCAGGCAGGCAGGCGTTCATCCGTGAGACCGGCCTCCCCTGCCTCCTCAAGTCTTTCGAGGTCGTGGACCTCTTGGCGGTGATGGAAGGGGATTGCGAACGCTGGAGGGCTCTCCGGGGGAATATGGCCCGCCGAGTGCAACGTCCCCACGTTGTGCCTACCGACAGTCCAAGCCTAGTTCCACCATCACTCTAGGAAGTGCATGAGCCTCACGAAGAAGTACGAGGGATATTCGTCTTTCTCCTATCTGGAAGCTGGGAAGGACTACAAGTCCTTCGACCTAGCGGACGAGCTCACGCGCGTGCCGCCGTACACGCTTCCGCTGAGCGAAGAGGACGAAACCCGTGTGCGAAGCCTCATCGACGCCAGCCTCTTGGTGTCGATGCACGAGCACGTCGGGGTCTTCCCGGACAAGATCCAAGAGACCCCAGAGTACGCCCGTCACGGCCGTATGCACACGGCGTTCAAGGGGCTCGCAGCGTCCCACTGGGACTGTGTGTTCGACAACCTCATGGACGGGATTTGCCACATCCATTCTTCGTCGGGGTGGCAGTGGGACGATGTCCTCCACGATCTGGGCATGCGGCTCTGTGATCTGGCCCATCAGGACTTCGTCCTTCATTGCCAGCGCATTGGTGATGTCCAGCGTGCGCACGACGAGGGTAAGGTCGCGTGGGTCGCGACCATGGAAGGGGCAGCGATGATCGAACACGATCTGGACCGGATTGATCTGCTGCACGGCTTCGGCCTGCGTTCGCTCGGCATCACCTATTCCGAGTCGAACGCGCTGGGGAACGGACTGAAGGAGGACCGAGACGGGGGCCTCACCAAGTTCGGCCAGCGAGCTGTCCAACGGATGAACAAGGTCGGGCTGCTTATCGACTGCTCGCACTGCGGGGATCAGACGACGCTCGACACGGTGGAGTGGAGCGAAAAGCCGATTGTGCTCTCTCACATCGGCGCGCGTGCGCTTTGGGAATCGAAGAGGCTCGCGCCTGACGACGTGTTGGAAGCTGTAGCTGCGAAGGGAGGGGTGATCGGTATCGAATGCGCGCCGCACACCACGCTCACTGAGAACAACCGAACGCACAATCTCGACGCGTTCATGGAGCACTTCGAATATGTAAAGGCGTTGGTGGGCATCGACCACGTCGGCTTTGGCCCGGATACGGTGTATGGAGACCACGTGGGCTTGCACCACACTTATATGGCTTCGTTATCACTCAAAGACTCGAAGGGTACCACGAAGCCGGGGCAGGAATACGAGGAGGTCGAGTACGTCGAGGGTCTCGAAAACCCAACGGAAGGTTCTCGCAACATCATCCGATGGCTCGTGAAGAACGAGTATTCGGACGAGGACATCGCGAAAGCGATGGGCGGGAACGCGATGCGGGTCATGGAACAGGCCTGGAGCTGAGGATCCGCACCGCGTGGTGGGCCGCATCAGCGGTCCTGATTGCCGCGGCGCCGGTTTCGGCCCAATCGACCGTCCGCTCCGCGCACCTGTTTGCCGACCTCAGTCCGGATGACGGAGGCGCGGAGGTCCGCATTGAGTACGTGTTGGACACGGAGGGCATCGCGCCGCTCCGTTTCGAGTTATTGGAATTCGGCGACGCTTCTGCGGAGGTCTTCTGGTTGGGGGAGCGGGAGACCGGTACACCCATCCGCCTGGAACCAGAAGTTGGGTCGATGCGGGCGACTGACTTTACGCTGAACGTCGGCCCGGGCCCGACGTTTGCGTTCACGGCGCGGTACTGGGTTGCGAACGCGGTCGAGCGGAATGGTGAGCGAGTGAGCGTTCATATACCCGTCCTTGTCGTTGCGCTTCCACCGTCCGAGGGAGGGCCTGACGTATTTCGCGCGGAGGTCGCCTTGCCCGAAGTGTGGGCTGTGTCTGAGAGCTTTCCGACCGGATTGCGCGCTGACCAGGGTGGCGTTCACTCAGTCGAGTTGGCAGTTCTTCCCTCGGTCGTCAGCCTGCGCGCTGATGCGGACGGCCGATGGCGCCCGGGGGTGCCTCTCGCGATCGACCTCGCGGCCGGCTTGATCCTTCTTGTATTCGCCGGCTTCGGGTGGCGTCATTTGAGGGCCAAGCTCTCATGAATGAGCACATCGTCGGGCAGCCCGGGTTCGTCTTTTGGGGCCTCTTCCTCGTGTGTGCGGTCGTCGTCGTGGGCTATGCGGTGTGGTTGTGGTGGGTGGAACACAAATGACGACTCAGATGTGGGTCTTCGTCGGATATTTCGCCGTCGTCTTTGCGATCGGCTGGTATGCCCTGCGGGCCACGCGGAACGAAAAGGACTATTGGATCGCGGGCGGTGAACTCGGGTGGTTCACAGGCGGCGCCACCATGGCAGCAACGCACACATCTGCTGGGACGTTCGTAGGAACGATCGGCGTCATGTACACCGCGGGTTGGTCGTTTGGCTGGGTGCTGCTCGCCATCCCTCTTTCATACTGGTTCATGGTCGCGGTGCTCGCGCCGCGCTTCACAAAGCAGAAAGAGCTGACGCTGCCCGCGTTCATCGAGACTCGTTACTACGGAAAGGGCATTCGGGGCTTGGCCGCGCTGATCATCCTCATTGCGACCGTCGTGTACATCCAGGCGCAGATCGTGGCCGGAGGGCTGATCGCGAACACGGTCTTCGGTGTCTCGACCACCACAGGGATGGTCGCGTTCACCGTCATCCTTCTGGTCTATACCGTCATCGGCGGAATGATCGCAGTCGTCTACACGGATGCGTTCCAGTTGGTCGTGATGGCGCTCGGGGCGGTCTTTGCAGTGCCTCTCGTTCTTCGCCAGGTAGACGGTATCAGCGGTCTGCTGCACCTGGTTGAATCAGCGCACCCGCTGGTGTTCACGTGGGAGACGATGCCCGGGACACTTCTCCTCACCATGGGGCTCTCGTTCTTCCTAGGCGGGATCGCCACGCCGGAGAAGCTGATTCGGCTCTACGCGATGAAAGACATGAGCACGATCCGGCGCGGTATTCTTTTTGCCATCGTGACGATCCTCGGACTCAACCTCTTGGTCTTCATCTTGGCGCTTGCGTCGATTGTACTTTTTCCTGAACTGCCAACGGGCGACCTCGCGATGCCGATGATCGCGACTGCGGTGCTGCCGACCACGCTGGGCGCGGTGATGTTGGCCGCGATTACCGCAGCGATGATGTCGACCGTGGACTCTTTGCTCATTGTCGCCGGCTCTGCGCTTTCGGTGGACATCTACCAGAACCTGTTGAATCCCGACGTGACCCCCGAGCGTCGGATGTGGATCGATCGGGTCGGGATCCTCCTGGTCGGCTCGGTCCCCGTGGTCTTGCTCTTGAGCGGCGTCGGGGAGGGGGAGTTGGTCCAGTTTATCGTCCTGCTTTTCACAGCGCTGATGGCGGCCGCCTTCGTGATGCCGGTCGTCGGTGGAATCGTTTGGCGCCGAGCTACCAAGGAGGGGGCCGCGGCCGCGATGATCGGCGGAGTGGTAGCGACGTTCGCCTGGGAATGGTTTGGACCCGCATCAGTCGAGCCGGTGCTCGCGGGGTTCCTGGCCTCCGCGACGCTCTTTGTCGGGGTCAGCTTGGCCACACCCCCACCACCTCCGTCTGCAATCGCGCCCTACTTCGATTCTTGACACCCCGCGGGGAGCGGGTGAGGCTGGCAGCCTCGCTCATACACTGAGGCCCGCGCCTCAACCCGTTGGAGTGGTCACGGTGAAGCTCATTCGTTTCTTCACGCTGCGCGAGAAACGATGCCGTTCTCGCGGTCATATGCGAGTCGGCAAGGGCCTGTGCCGGCTGGGTGAAAGCATATCCTGAATGGACAGGACGAATTGGACAGGACCGAATGGCGGACGCGCTACTCAAGCCAGTCTACGCCAACGCCCGGGCGAGGCGGTTGGACCTGAAGGCTTCACGCGGCTAGGCAAACAGTTACAGGCACAGCAAAGGGTGGCGTTTTCAAGACTCGGAACGCCACCCCGGTTGCTGCTCACATGACTGGTTGGAGCGAAGCCTGGCCGCATGCGGCTGAGCCGCAGGCCCCTGAGGCTACCCCAGATCGAAGCGGTCGAGGTTCATCACCTTGTCCCAGGCGGCGACGAAGTCACGCACAAGGGCACCCTGCCCGTCGTCACATCCGTAGACCTCTGCGATCGCGCGTAGCTGGGAGTTCGATCCAAAGATGAGATCCACGCGGGTGCCGGTCCACTTCTTGGCCCCCGTCGCACGATCGCACCCCTCGAACACGTCTTCGGTGTCCGATGCCGCAGCCCATGTTGTGCTCATATCCAGCAGGTTTACGAAGAAATCGTTGGTAAGCGTCTCTGGACGCTCGGTGAAGACACCGTGCGGCGACTGATCGACGTTCGCGTTCAAGACGCGCATGCCACCAACGAGCACCGTCATCTCTGGTGCCGTCAGCGTCATGAGTTGCGCTCGGTCGACCAGCAGCTCTTCCGCAGACACGGTGAACTCGGCTTTCAGGTAATTGCGGAAGCCGTCTGCGATCGGTTCGAGTACGGCTGCCGACTCCACGTCAGTGTGCTCCTGCGATGCGTCCATGCGCCCGGGCGTGAAGGGGACCTCCACCTCGTGCCCGGCATTCTGCGCGGCTTTCTCCACGGCCGCGCAGCCAGCCAGGACAATCGTGTCGGCAAGCGAAACCTTCTTTCCTCCGGATTGAGCATTATTGAACGCCGTCTGGATTGCCTCGAGGGCCTCCAGCACGTTCGTCAGCTGGGCGGGCTGGTTGACTTCCCAGCTCCTCTGTGGCTCGAGACGCAGGCGACCACCGTTCGCTCCACCGCGCTTGTCTGAGCCGCGGAACGTGGCCGCCGACGCCCAGGCGGTCGAGACCAGATGGGAGACTGAAAGCCCCGAAGCGAGGATCTTCGCCTTGAGCGTGGTGATGTCCCCCGCGTCAATCAGTTCATGGTCGACCGCGGGGATCGGATCCTGCCAAATGAGTTCCTCAGTTGGAGCGAGGGCTCCGAGGTAGCGAGTGCGAGGACCCATGTCGCGGTGTGTCAGCTTGAACCAGGCCCGGGCGAACGCGTCTGCCAACTGCTCTGGGTTCTCATGGAAGCGCCTGGCGATCGGCTCGTAGATCGGGTCTGACCGAAGCGCGAGGTCCGCCGTGGTCATGATGGGTGCGTGCCGCTTCAACGGATCGTGTGCATCCGGTACCGCCTGCGCTGCGGCAGGGTCGGTCGGAATCCATTGCCAGGCTCCGGCAGGGCTCTTCACGAGAGTCCACTCGTAGCCGAACAGGGTGTCCAAGTAGCTGTGATCCCACTGGGTCGGCGTCGGAGTCCACGCGCCCTCGATTCCGCTGGTGATCGCATCGACGCCCAAGCCGCTGCCGAAGCTGTTCTTCCAGCCGAGGCCCTGCTCTTCGATGCTGGCGCCCTCGGGCTCTGCGCCGACGAGCCCGGCATCGCCAGCGCCGTGGCACTTACCGAACGTGTGTCCGCCGGCGATGAGTGCGACGGTCTCTTCGTCGTTCATGGCCATGCGCCCGAATGTCTCACGAATATCGCGCCCGGAAGCGACAGGGCTCGGTTCTCCGTTCGGCCCTTCCGGGTTCACGTAGATCAGCCCCATCTGAACGGCGGCGAGAGGTCTCTCTAGGTCACGCTCACCAGAGTATCTCTTGTCACCGAGCCACTCAGTCTCGGCTCCCCAATAGATGTCTGCCTCGGGTTCCCAGATGTCCTCACGTCCACCGGCGAACCCGAAGGGCTTGAACCCCATCGACTCCAGGGCACAGTCGCCCGCGAATATCATGAGGTCGGCCCAGGAGATCTTGCTGCCGTACTTCTGCTTGATCGGCCAAAGCAGTCGGCGCGCCTTGTCGAGGTTTCCGTTATCAGGCCAGCTATTGAGAGGCGCGAAGCGTTGGGTGCCCGAGGACGCGCCGCCGCGGCCGTCTCCGGTGCGGTAGGTGCCAGCGCTGTGCCAGGACATCCGAATGAAGAGAGGTCCATAGTGACCGTAATCGGCCGGCCACCATGCCTGCGATGTAGTCATAAGCTCGAAAAGGTCCTTCTTGAGGACCTCGATATCGAGCTTCTTAAATTCATTCGCGTAGTTGAACGCGTTGCCCATGGGGTCGGACACGGGAGAGTTCTGGTGGAGGACCGAGAGGTCCAGCTGGTTCGGCCACCAGTCGCGGTTCGACGTACCCTCCGCAGTCGTGGGTATGTCGACATCGTGCATGACGGGGCATTTGCCTGCAGTCTCGCCAGCATGTTCGTCCATGGGTCTTCCTATATCGTGGTGCGTTGAGTGGTCTCGACGACCGATAATTGTCCGCGAATTTAGATATTACGTCAAATTACTGATGATTGTGTGAGGCATAAGCAGCGTTTAAGAGTGCTCCGAAGTCGTTCAGAGGAACGCGAGAATGCTCATCTGGCCACCACACGCGGGACAGAGAAGCGGCAGCACCTCAAGATCCGAGCGAGCAGGGTGGCCCAGCGGACACGAGCGGAGCTGGAGGGCGAGTGGGCTCAGCATCGGTGGAAGACTCTGGTCCTGGGCTCAGCAGCTGGGCAGTGGGTATCTCGGCTTGGAGACTGCCGAAGTGGATTACCCCGGCCCGGAGTCCGGCATTCGGGGCGAGCACCCCATGGTAGCGGTGCGATCGAGGCGATGATATTGCGACCCATTTTGGCGGCGATGATCACCGTCTCGACGCACTCTTTAGTCTTTAAAGCCGTTGCAGACGAGGGGTAGCAATTCTTCGTCGACGGGCGCCCGAGCCGAACCCGGTACGCCCAGCCCTACGATGCGGGGGCGCGGGCCGAGCTGCGCGAGATCAGCGAGCGCCTCATCGGGCGCTGAGCCGGCCAAATGCAAGGCGGGGGCATGGAACCCAACGTCCACGCCCCCGCCCCTGTAGCCACCCGCTGAGGCTAGGCGCTCGGCAGAGTCGACTCCCACTCGACCATGCGACGTACGTGATCCGGGGTAGGCATCCGTCCCCGTCCCCCACCCAGGTTGTCGATCATGTGCTCGGGGTCGCCCGTGCCCGGACAGGCGACGGAAATAGCCGGGTGGGCCACGGCATATTTGAGCATGAACTGCGCCCAGGTATGCGCATCGAACTCAGCCGCCCACTCCGGGAGCTCCCGATCGCCAATCCGTGACCACATGCGGCTCCGCCCGAAGGGCAGATAGACCAGCACCCCGATCCCTTGATCCTGGGCCAAGGGAAGGATCCGCTCCTCCACACCGCGGTTATCGATCGCGTAGTCGATGCCAATGAAGTCGATCGGATAGTCCCGCATCACCTGCTCCAACTCGCCGTACTGCCTTGCGCTCGTCGTGGTGATGCCGATGTAGCGGATCCGGCCTTCGTCCTTGTATTCCTTCAGGATCCCGAGTTGCGTCGCCGGATCACCCATGTTGTGCACTTGATTGAGGTCGATCACGTCGCGGCGCATGCGCTCGAACGACCGCTCGATCTGCTCACGCACGGCTGCGGGGTCGGCCTCCGAACTCCCTCTCCCGACCACATTCACCTTCGTGGCCCAGAAGATGTCGTCGCCGAATCCGTCTTCGTCGCCCCACTGGCCCCCGTATTCCTCGGAGCCACCCCCGCCGTATCCGGCCGCGCTGTCGAAGAGTCGTCCCACACCCTCGGCATCCTTCGCGAGCTCGTGCATGACGGCCCGATGGTCGGCGAGCTCCTCAACTGACGAATTACTGTTGATCCACCGCCCACCGAGTCCGATGACGGGAAGTTGCTCGCCACTCGAGGGAATGGGTCGCGTGTTCACCGCGCCGTCCTGCAGTGCCATGAGCAGGTTGGGCTTCAGGCCGAGGGCTGCGGTAGCAGTAGCGCTGAGTCGAAGCCAATCGCGTCGAGTGATCATGGGCAATCCAGGCAGGTGTAAACGGAATGAAACTTGTGGGTACTTCGATGACCCCGTGGGACTGCGGATCGTTGAGGAATGGACCCCAATCAGCCGGCGGCGGTTCCCCCAGGCGGGGCCGGCGATCGACTAGACCGCCCGGCTCGTCTCCGCCGCCAGCGCCTGGACGCTGAACCGCATCTGGCCGCTCAACTCTACGTCGGTAGCCCGTACCGCTCCCGTAGTGCTGCCACGCCCTCTGGGCGCCCAAGGACCGTGAGGCGATCGCCTTCTGCCAACGAGGTATCACCGCTCGGGAATAACAACTGGTCGTCCCGGCGCAACATGGCAATCAGCGTGCCTTCCGGGAGCGACACCTCGCGAAGCTTCCGTCCAATCAAATCAGCCCCGCCCCGATCGGACTTGAGGGTAATGACGAGCATGCGCTCGTTCCGGAAGAGTGCTTCTTTGAGTTCCTCGTCACTCGAGGCCGCTAGCCACTCATCCATAAACGCATCTTGATCAACGCGCCGGGCAATCTGAGCCAGAATCCGGAGATGCAGCCCGGGATCCTCTTCCGGACTGGCGAGGAAGAAGACCGCTCGCACGACTTCATCCGGAGCGATCTCAGCTTGCCCCTCGAAGTCGACCCCGCCTGGTACACGGGCCAGCAGAACGCTCGGAGAACGCAGAAGGTCTGAGCGCATATGGGGAAGCGCGGCACCGTGTGACACGGGTGTCCCTCCCCGACGCGTCCCTTCCAAGAACCCTGAGCACAATTCATCAGACGCCAACGGCAGTGTCTTGGCCATGCGCTGCGCGGCTAATCCCGCAAGTTTCTCGAAGAGTACCGGGCCTTTGACATCGAGCACATCGGCCTCTGTCAGCAGCTCTTCGAATGGATCTGCTTCACGCGGCCCACGTTCCTTGATGATCTCCCGCAACTCGCGATCTAGGCCGTCATATCGTTGGCGTCCCAAGCGCTCGAAGACATGGAAAATGGCACCTTCGCGCGACACTCGGTCTCGAGCGTAGTAGGTGAACCACATCGCTCCGAAGGTGATCAGCCCTCCAGTAAACAGGGTCGGCAGAATACCCATGTTCACAATCAGCCAGAAGGATCCGAGTATCCCGACGATCTGGATGCCAGGATACAGCGGAGATCGAAATCCGGGATCGTACGATTCGATGCCGCTCTCACGCATGACGATGACGGCCAGGCAGGCAAGCGCGAACATGACGAGCTTAAACGCACTCGCCAGCTTCGCGATCTTAGTCGGATCGAATAGAGTGACGCACAGCAAGATCAAGAGCACCGTGACGACAATGCCCAGCGTTGGTGTTCCACGCGCTCCGATCTTCCCAAAAACATCGGGAAGGAGTCGATCGCGACCCATGGCAAGCGGATAGCGCGACGCCGACAGGACCCCTGCATTCGCTACCGATGAAAAGGCGAGCACGGCCGCCACCGTCA
>Ga0233439_10006205_pt1 | contig 10738 bp, 10 predicted proteins | sample SI_123_September_6_FD_182713 | JGI IMG/M metagenome (GOLD analysis project Ga0233439, IMG submission 182713) | Seawater microbial communities from Saanich Inlet, British Columbia, Canada - SI_123_September2016_100_MG | ecosystem: Environmental > Aquatic > Marine > Inlet | place: Canada: British... | reverse complement strand
TACTTTTATCATTTACGATTAAATCAGTTTTATTCGGTACTATTAAGTCCATTTTCATTCCTTGCACTTATAAGTGCTGTTTATTGTTGTTTTATTCCTTTTATTAACCTGAGCAGCCTGCCTGACCCCTTTTAGCCGAAGTCAAGTTTCCAAAATCAGTTGCATTTCCTGTAGTTGCAACCGTTACATAATCAATGGTGTCGGTATTGCTTGCGCTAGCTCCAAGCCGTCCGCCAGACCATACTCCTTTTGTTCCATCGGAGCAAGCAGCCGGCTGGTTTCTAGCAACAGTCAAGTCTCCAAAATCAGTTGCATTTCCTGTAGTTGCAATGGTTACGTAATCAATGGTGTTATAATGGGGGTACGGATATGCGTGATGCCACCCACCACCCCATAATCCTTTAGTTCCATCGGAGCATGCACTATGGCCATAGCGGGATACAGTCATGTTTCCAAAATCGATTGCATTACCTGTTGTAGCTATGGTTACGTAATCAATCGAGGAGTTATTGGCATATCCACCCCAAATTCCTCTAGTTCCATTGGAGCAAGATCCGAGTCCTTCACGAGCTGTAATCAGGTCTCCAAAATCACTTGCATTACCTGTAGTTGCAATCGCTACATAGTCGATGACATTGGTATACGCACTGGCGTATCCACCAGCCCATAATCCTTTTGTTCCATCGGAGCAGGCAGCTACAGTTGATCTTGCAACAGTCAAGTCTCCAAAATCGATTGCATTACCTGTAGTTGCAATCGTTACATAGTCGATGACGTTAGAACCACCATTACTTTCTCCACCACCAAACACTCCTTTTGTTCCATTGGAGCAAGATCCTAAGACTGACCGATTTTGGGTGATAGTTCCAAAAGTTGTTGCATTTCCTGCAGTTGCAATGGTTATGTATTGAATCCCTGATCCGCCAAACAATCCTCTACTGCCGAAGTACGCGAGAGGTACAGGCACAACTTCAGTACCAGCAGTTCCTAACCATTCATTTTCACCTGAAGTTATATCATGGCAGACAAATATTTCTCCAGATGTTGTATTTATCCAGGTTGCGCCTATACTGCTTGGATTTGTAGTTACTACGGGACTGCTTCCTGAAGTATAGTCAAATCCACTTATTCCTGTCAATTGAGAACCATCTCCTAATACTTTTCCAAATGAACCAGTTGAGGTTAATGATCCACTTATGTTTCCACTTGCTTCTAAAGTTGTAAATTTACCACCTACTGCAGTACTGTTACCAATAACCACCCCATCCATCTGTCCACCACTTGCACTAGTGTCATCGATATCAATACCATTAGCACTTACTGTTAAAGCACTTAGCGTTCCAACTGAAGTTATATTTGTTTGAGCTGCTGTTGTTAATGTTCCAGCTATTTTGGTTGCTTCGACTCTTCCAAATGAGCCAGTTGAGGTTGAACTTCCACTAATATTACCCGAAACGGTAAAATTCCCAGTTATAGTTCCATTCCCACTATGTGTTCCATCCCATTCAGCAGTGACTCCAGTTAAACTTGAACCATCTCCTTTAAAAGTTGTAGCAAGTACATGACCGAATGAACCAGTTGATTCAGCTGAGCCAGATATAATATTTAATGATTGACTGATTATCAAATACTCAGCCGTGGTTTCAACTCCAATTCCTTTAGGTTGATGTAAATCATTTCCGAATAATGCATTATGTTGTTTTGGCATTTTAAACTCCTATGTTGTAATAAATATTAACTTTCTTGACTTGCAATTATAAAATTCCCATTCGTATCTGTTACATATACAGCACTTAAAAAACTATTTGAATCACTATCAACTACTGCGTATTCAGCAGTTTCTGGATCCAATGCCCCCGTATTTTTCTTTGTAGCATTAGATCTTATTTGTGCTGGGGTATATGTACTTTTTTGTGCTACCGTTAAATCTTTTGTTTTAAAAACTTCTAATCCATAATCATCACTAATTTGTAATCGTGCAACTTCACCATCTCCATCATAAATTTTAATAGACGCTGAAGAAATATGTAAATCTCTAAATGGTCGTTCAGCAGTTCCTAAATCATATGTTTCAGAAACTGTTGGTACTATATGACCAGCCGTTGTAATATGACCGAATGAAGCAGTTGAAGCGGCTGAACCACTAAATAAAGTTTCAGTTCCAGCCGCACCAGCAAATGATGTGATTCCAGTTAAACTACTACCATCACCTAATACTTTCCCAAATGAGCCCGTTGAAGTTGATGAACCTGTTACGTTATTCGCATGAATTGCCATTATTTAATCTCCTCAAGCTTAAAACGATATTTTTTACCGTTCTTTCTATTCAATAAATATAAGTCATCCTCGCCTTCCTGAATAGTCCAGGAGCCAGTTGTTCCGTCTACTTCATTACCTTCTGTTCCTTCGTTTGATAGTTGTACGTCAGCTGAATGTATGTTTGCGAATCTTTTTGTTGATGAGCCTAAATCTGAACTGTTATCAGTAGTTGGTAGAAAATCACCAACAACTTGTATATGCCCGAATGAGCCAGTTGAATCAGCTGAACCACTCATGTTTCCACCAACAGAATAATGAGCTTTACCAGATACAGGAGAGTCAAATACTATAGTTGAACTCGATACTGTATTTGCCGTAATACTTAATGGGATAATTACTTCATCATTACTATCGTAAACTGTTACGTTTGGATATTGTGAGTTTAAATTATGAGTTATGCTCCAAGTTGTCTGAGCAGATGATGTTGAAAATGTATATCCTCCAAAATCAGCAGTAACACTTTCTGGATTTTCTAAATTACTTACTCGTGTAGAAAAACTACCACTTGTTGATGTAAAAGCACCACTTATTGCTGTAGCAATTTGACCACTTCCGCTTATTAAACTATAGGATTGCCAAGAACCACTTATTCCAGCAGATGTAAATGATGAACCACCACCGCCACTAAAACCCCCAGCTGCAGCTGAAGTACTTACAGCAGTATCCCAATTGACTCCACCTTTTAAAATGTGTCCGAATGAACCAGTTGAAGCAATGCTTCCACTTATTAATGTTGTGGTTCCATCTGAAAAACTTTGGGTTATGAATGCTTCTCTTGTCGTGATTCTACTGGCAAGACTGGAACTTACTGTTGTGAATGAACCACTAATTTGAGCACTTGTATAAGAAGCTGGTAAATTTGTTAATTGACTACCATCACCTAATATTAAACCGAATGAACCAGTTGAATCAGCTGAACCACTCATGTTTCCACCAACAGAATAATGAGCTTTACCAGATACAGCGAAGGGGAATACTATAGTTGAACTCGATACTGTATTTGCTGTTATACTAGACGGTATGATTACTTCATCATTACTATCGTAAACTGTTACGTTTGGATATTGTGAGTTTAAATTATGAGTTATGTTCCAAGTTGTAGCAGCTGATCCCTGTGAAAATGTATATCCTCCAAAATCAGCAGTAACACTTCCTGGATTTTCTAAATCACTTACTCGTGTTGAAAAACTACTACTTGGTTGAGTGAATGAACCACTTATTCCAGCAGATGTAAATGATGAACCACCACCACCACCAGATCCAAATCCAGCAGTTGCAGCTGAAGATGATACTGCTGTGTCCCAGTTGACTCCACCTTTTAAAATGTGTCCGAATGAGCCAGTTGAAGTTGATGAACCACTTATGGTTGTAGCAGTACCATCAGAAAAACTTTGAGTTATGAATGCTTCTCGTGTTGTAATTCTACTGGCAAGACTGGAACTTACTGTTGTGAATGAACCACTTATGTCTGAAGCAATTTGAGCACTACTGCTTATTAATGTATTACCTAATTCTGTTTCAGCAGTTGTTAATCGTGTGCTGAATGAACCACTATCTGTTTGCAATGAATCTACATTTGCTTCTTCGGTTGTGATTCTCGAAGCAAGACTTGACGAAACACCAGTAAATGAACCACTTATACTTACATTTGTTAATCCACGAATTATTGAGGCATTTGTTCCTAATGAACCACTTATGTCTGACGCAATTTGAGCACTACTGCTTATTAATGTATTTCCGAGTTCTAATTCAGCAGTTGTTATTCTTGATGAAAAACTACTACTATCAGCAGTTAAATTTACAGCAGTTAAATTACCACTAACAAAAAGTGATCCGGTAAATAAATGGGTATCAGTTATATCATCACCAAATATCGTTGAACCGCTACTGAATGATGAAGTCATATAGGTTACGGATGATGATACTATATAATTTCGAGCAGTTATGTCACCAGTTGTGGTTAATCCAGCAAATGTTGGACTATCAGAAGTATTTAATGATTGACCTACCTTTGATTCTAAAGTATCTATATATCCTTGTTCGGTAGAAAGCGTTGATTGTAAAGTATCAATATTTGCTTCTTCAGTTGTTATTCTCGTTGAAAAGCTTCCGCTATCTGATTGTAAAGCATCAATATATCCCTGCTCAGTAGAAAGCGTTGATTGTAAATTATCAATATTTGCTTCTTCGGTTGTGATTCTTGTTGAAAAACTTCCACTATCTGTTTGTAAAGCATCTACATTTGCTTCTTCGGTTGTTAATCGTGTTGAAAAACTTCCGCTATCCGTTTGTAAATTATCAATATTTGTTTGTTCACTTGTCATCGTTGATTGTAAAGTATCTACATTTGATTCTTCAGTTGTTAATCTCGTTGAAAAGCTTCCGCTATCTGTTTGTAATGAATCTACATTTGCCTCTTCAGTTGTTAATCGTGTGCTAAATGAACCACTATCTGTTTGTAATGAATCTACATTTGATTCTTCAGTTGTTAATCTCGTTGAAAAGCTTCCGCTATCTGTTTGTAAAGTATCAATATTTGATTCTTCAGTTGATAACCTACTTGCCAATGAAGAACTTACTGCCGTGAATGAACCACTTATAGTTGAAGCAGTTAAACTTCTGATTAATAAAGCATTAACTCCCAATGATCCACTTATTGATGTAGCAATTTGAGCACTACTGCTTATTAATGTATTACCGAGTTCTGATTCAGCAGTCGTTAATCGTGTGCTAAATGAGCCACTATCTGTTTGTAAATTATCTACATTAGTTGCTTCAGTCGTAATTCTTGAAGCAAGACTTGAACTTACTGTTGTGAATGAACCACTTATGTCTGAAGCAATTTGAGCACTACTGCTTATTAATGTATTGCCAAGTTCTAATTCAGCAGTTGTTATTCTTGATGAAAAACTACTACTATCGGCAGTTAAATTTACGGCAGTTAAATTACCACTAACGAAAAGTGATCCAGTAAATCTGTGAATGTCATCAAGAGTATCACCAAATATAGTACTACCACTACTGAATGATGAAGTCATATAGGTTACGGATGATGATACTATATAATTTTGAGCAGTTATATCACCAGTTAAAGTTAATTTAGCAAAAGTAGGACTATCAGAAGTATTTAATGATTGACCTACCTTTGATTCTAAAGTATCAATATATCCTTGTTCGGTAGCAAGTGTTGATTGTAAAGTATCAATATTTGCTTCTTCAGTTGTTAATCTTGTTGAAAAACTTCCGCTATCAGTTTGTAATGAATCTATATTTACTTCTTCGGTTGTTAATCTTGTTGAAAAACTTCCACTATCAGTTTGTAAATTATCTACATTAGTTGCTTCAGTCGTAATTCTTGAAGCAAGACTTGAACTTACTGTTGTGAATGAACCACTTATGTCTGAAGCAATTTGAGCACTACTGCTTATTAATGTATTGCCAAGTTCTGATTCAGCAGTTGAGATTCTACCGGCAAGACTTGAACTCGTTGAAGTGAATGAGCCACTAATTTGAGTAGCTAATTGAGCAGAACTTGATATTGTGTTGGAAGGTAAAGCTCTTTTTACATCTTCATCTCTTAACGAACCACTTATATATTCAAAGGAACCAGTAACTGCAATTTGTTTATTCCATTTTTTAGAATCAGTTCCTAATTGACCTTCATTATTACCTCTTGGTACTATATTTTTAGTTGCCATTTTAATCCTCTAAATAATTTGGCCAATCCGTATACTCATCGTTGGCAATAAATTCAAAATCTCCATTTTCATCCTTTTCAAAAGCTCTAATTCCCCACATTTCTTTTACTCGTGGCATAAAATCACCATTAGAATCACATACCCAATTAGGATCAATAATATAATAAGTTTCGGAATCAACTGGTTGATAATCATTATTTTCATCGATATCAAAAGCATCACTTACGTATTGATTAAAAGCTAAAGGGGAAAGACCGACACTCGTAAGATTAGTTAAACTGCTACCATCACCGCTAAAGGAATTAGCAGTAATCGTACCATCAACAGATATGGATGATAGACTGGCATCACTGCCAGATGTTATAATTTTTTTCCAGCTTGGCATTTAAATTCCTATCGCGGTTGGTTACTCATTGTCGAGCCCACTTCTTCTATTTCAGAAGCCAACAATATAAAAGACGTTAATCTCTCTTAGATAAGTATCTAAAATGTTCTTGTAACTTAACAATTAAATTGTATGTAAACTCAATTTCTACACCTTTAAATTCAATTTGTGCTAATTTAGCTAAAATAAATTTAATTTCATCAACATTTAGGTCAAAATTTGATTTATTTTCTTGTTTTTGATCTTGATTAGATGGTCGTTGTTCACTTACTGCTTTACTTAATGATCCCATTTAAAACCTCTTATTTTAATTTTTAACTACCCGTGTAAATCCAAATTTCACCGTCTGAATTAACATACATTTCTCCTACACCATAATGTACATCAGTACTGTCTGGATCATTTGCATCAGTAGCCGTTACTACTGTAGTTACAAATGCTTTTGGTGTAGTCACCACATCATCTGCCTTCACGTCTTTAGCAACTGCCCATCTACCACCATTTAAATTTCTAACAGTACCCGCGTCATGAACGTCATGATACATAGCACTTCCCGTCATAGCAGAACTTCCACTCTGTACTAACATACCACTATCTACAGCTTCACCTTCTGAACCAGAAGCAAAGAAAGCAAATTGGTCTGCAATAACTAATGTTTCAGCAGCACTTTGTGAACCCTGTAAAGTTAAATTACCAACAATGGTAACATTTCCACCAAATACATCAGGACCTGTTGTGGTTATTCTATTAAATGTTACATTATCAGTCGTTCCAACTCTTTGATTTCCAAAAGCACCACTAATTTGTGTAGCTATTTGGGCACTACTGCTTATTAATGTATTACCGAGTTCTGATTCAGCAGTCGTGATTCTGCTGGCGAGACTACTGCTTGTTGATGTAAAGGCACCACTAATAGCAGTTGCAATTTGTCCACTACCACTTATTAATGTATTTCCTAATTCCGATTCAGCAGTTGAGATTCTTGAAGCAAGACTTGAACTTACTGTTGTGAATGAACCACTTATTCCAGCAGCCGTAAATGAACCACCACCTCCTGTTCCAAATCCAGCAGCCGCGGCTGATGAACTAACTGCAGTATCCCAGTTGACTCCACCCTTTAATATATGACCAAACGAACCAGTTGATGTTGAAGAGCCACTTATGTTTCCATGCTTTACATTTAATCCAGTTGAGCCACTTAAAATTACTTCGCCAGTAAATGTATGTGTATCATCAGCACTATCACCAAATATAGTTGAACCACTACTGAATGATGAAGTCATGTAAGTTACACTTGAACTTACAATATAAGTTTCAGCAGTTAAAGTACCTTGAACTGTTACGTCACCCGTAGTGGTCAGTCCAACAAAAGTAGGACTCGCATCTGTTTTTACACTTTGATTTAAATATCCTTCATTAGTTGTGATTCTCGAAGCGAGACTTGACGAAGCATCAGTAAATGAACCACTTATACTTGCATTTGTTAATCCACGAATTACTGAAGCATTAGTGCCAAGTGAACCACTAATTTGTGTAGCAATTTGAGCACTACTGCTTATTAATGTATTACCTAATTCTGATTCAGCAGTTGTTATTCTACTGGCTAAACTACTACTTGTAGATGTAAATGAACCACTAATTTGTGTAGCAATTTGTGCACTACTACTTAAAGCTCCTTGAAAAATACCAGAAAAGGCATTTGCCGTTACGGTATTATCAACTGTTATTTGTGAAAAATTCGGGGAACTTCCACTTGTTATAATCTTCTTCCAACTTGGCATAATACTATTCTCCTGTTCCTAAATAAAATTCATTATTGTTTGTATTGTAGTAAAAACCACCTTCTACTACATTTGGCTCTGATGTAAAACCACCTAAATTCATCACACCATTTTGATTTACATTTAATGCACTAAAACTTCCACTTTTTATTAAAAATAAATCTTTCACAACATTTGCCGGTTCTATATTCATATAAGCACTTAATGTATTAGTCGTGGCACCGAGATTTATTTCAGTAAAACTACCAGAACCATTTATTAAGAAATTACCGGCTCCTGTTACTTCCTTTGAGTTTAAATCTAAATTAGCACCAAGTTGTGGTGTAGTATCTTCAACTAAATTACTTAATCCACTTCCACCAGTTTCTAAATTTGTACCACCCCAGTAAAGAGTTCCGGCACGACTATGTAGTTTATTACCAGTTACAGAATCACCATCTTCTATTTCAAAAAATTCACTCGTGGTAAAGGATCCAGATAATCTAAATTCGTCTAATGTATTACCAAGAGCATCATAAACGGTTTTATCGTTTGCACGAACTTGTAATAAATGTTGAAATGTATCGGATATATTAGAATTAGTTAAATCGTATGCCATTTTAATTCAACTGTTTTAAAACTGTTTGTAAAAATTTATCAAAACCTTCTTGTATGTTTGCCTCTATATAATAATTATATAACACTTTAGAGAAACGAGACTTATTTTTTACTAATATTTTTTTAGTGATGTTATTTTCCTTTAACATATTCATTAATTCGTTTTCAGGAGTTACTTTTTCAATTACAATTTTTGGTTTTGATGATTTATGTGAAATAACTTCAACGGTTGCCTTTTTGCTCGTTACGACTTGAAAGGTTTCTTCATAAGGTTGAAAATAAGCATCTTCTGCAATTACTTCTAATTCCATTTTACCAACTTGCCCATCTTCTGATATATTTTTTAATTTAGGGAATATAATCTCTCCCTTTCCATTCGATTTGATCTTACCCTCGACCATTAAGTTTTTATCATCAAATTTTAAAATTGCTCTTAATTTAGAATCTTTGATTGATGCCCCTTCAAGGGAAACATTACATTCAAATATCTCTGATTTATCTGTGTAGAGTTTAAGCGACATTTATATTCACCATAGGTTTATTCAATACTTCTTGAATTACCATATCGATATCCGATAGTGCAATTTTTGTATTAAGTGGTATTTCAACTTTTTGTTTTATTTGATTAGATTTAACTTTCATTATTAATTCAATTACTTTTTTCTTCTTGGCTCTATCTTTGAATAAATCAGCATAAATATCTTGTCGTTTATATCGACCACCAACTTCACCAACTAAAGATAATTCATAAGCAATACTAAAATCCGACCAAGTATATGTGGCTAGACTCCAAGATGTAGTTGCTGTACTCCATGTAGTTGGCATAAAATAATCCTAATTATTCATATATAAATATAAAACTATATTGTTAATGAGTTAAAATATATATCAATATTATTGTTTAAGTTATTGTTTATGGATTAGATGAACCAGATTCTTGTTGGTATCTATTTTGATATGAAGAATGATTTGTTACCTGTAAGACAAAATCATCTTTACTTGCAGATATGGCGGATACACTTGCATCATCCATTAATTTTGGGACCCATTCGACCTTCATCCGTTTATAACAGTTATTAACTTTGCCTGTTAAAGCCCCATCTATCCACTTAGTTGCAGGATTGTTTTCATTATTCTCATCGTAGATATTATATTGTAATATCAACATATCTGTATCTGATATTGATTGTGAAACTATTGTTGCCATTTTATACTCCTATTGTTTGTTATGCTACTAAATATCCGTAAAATCTTGTGTGTGGTGTTGATGAATCACCTATAACGTCCATTTGAGTAGCACCACCAGACCGGTCTATATTAACATATGCTGTATCTCCTGCATCCATTTCTACTAATGTATTCATTTCTAATGTATGATAACCAGATGAATGACCGTCGCCCACACCTATTACAGCCATATCGTAAAGTTTTGTGTATGTTTTAAGGGTAGTTATAATTCTAAGGTTATAATAAGTTGCTGATGCATCCAGCTGAGCTGTTCTCACGGCAGTTCCTAACTGGTATATTCCAGCAACTGGAGCCGTAAATGTGTCTAACTCAAAATCTCCTCCCCGATCAAAATTTTCTGTATTAAAATCTACTGTGTATGGATCAGCAACATTCGTATCAGTCGTCTGATTAAAATAAGAAAATAATGGTTGGCGAGGTTTAGTTACGGCGCCATCACCATCAAGAATTATACCCGGCGAAGATATATATGCACCAACACTAGTTCCACTTGCGCTAGTTCCAAGACTAAGACCATAATCACCAGCCTCACCATTGAATTCAATATAACCCTGACCAACATTATTGAGTACATGTTGTATTCTAGTACCTGCTGACGACCATTCACCAGTTGCATCTGTTGTATCCCTACGACCAAAAAATTCTAAGTAGGATCCATGATTTGTAACACCCTCGTAACCAAAAGTCGCCATACCAACAGTATTACCAGC
>Ga0233439_10006204_pt1 | contig 10741 bp, 10 predicted proteins | sample SI_123_September_6_FD_182713 | JGI IMG/M metagenome (GOLD analysis project Ga0233439, IMG submission 182713) | Seawater microbial communities from Saanich Inlet, British Columbia, Canada - SI_123_September2016_100_MG | ecosystem: Environmental > Aquatic > Marine > Inlet | place: Canada: British... | reverse complement strand
GGCGGAGGGAGAGGGATTCGAACCCTCGATACGGTTTCCCGCATACACGCTTTCCAAGCGTGCGCCTTCAGCCACTCGGCCACCCCTCCGCACGCCGGGGCAACCTAACCAAGTGCCGCGGGGGTTTCAACCGGTTTAGATGGCCTTTCGGCAATGCTTGGCCACAGGCTAACGGTTATTCCGCCGCCTCACGGATATCCACATCCGGATATAACTCATCAGGCGGCGACGAGCGGCCATCGTCGCCGACGATGCGCGCGTGATAGCGCCTGAGGCCGCGCGGCTCGGGTACGCCGCATGAATGCGCGATGACGCCCAATTCGTGTTCCATATTGAGCGCATAATGCTTGACCCGCTCGGCCTTGTCGGTCGGGTCGAGGCCGCGCTGCAGGTTCGGGTCATGCGTGGTAATCCCGGTCGGGCATGCGCCCCGATCATTCCGGCCATGACGCGCTCAGGGGCCTGAAAAAAGAAAACCGTCTCGGCCCACCGCCGGAAGATGAATTCGACCAATTCATCCGCGATGCGGGCTATGAGCCGAAACCGAAGATCATGATCGATTCCGCCGACATGCATTCGGAAGCACCGCGCGAAGCGGACCCGCCTGTCGAAAAATCCTGAATTTAGTTATTCGCCGGTTTTTAAGGCTGCCAAGAAGGCTGATTGGGGAATTTCGACGTTGCCAAACTGGCGCATCTTCTTTTTCCCCTTCTTTTGCTTTTCTAAAAGCTTCTTTTTCCGGGTGATGTCACCGCCGTAACATTTGGCGGTCACGTCCTTGCGCATGGCGTTGACGGTCGTCCTGGCAATCACCTTGCCGCCAATGGCGGCTTGCACGGCAATTTTAAACAATTGACGCGGGATCAAATCCTTGAGTTTTTCGCAAATCGCCCGGCCCCGGCTTTCCGCATGGCTTTCATGAACCATAAAGCTCAAGGCATCGACGACTTCGGCATTGACCAAAAGCGTGACTTTCACCAAATCTCCGGCGGCATAATCCAACAATTCATAATCAAAGCTGGCATAGCCCCGCGACACGGATTTCAGGCGATCATAGAAATCAAACACCACTTCGTTCAAAGGCAAGCGGTAAACGGCCATGGCGCGGTTGCCGACGTAGGTCAGCTCAATTTGTTCACCGCGCCGCTCCTCACAGAGTTGCAAAACCGAGCCCAGGTATTGGTCGGGCACCATTACCGTCGCCTTGATCCACGGCTCTTCAATGAAATCGATGGCGGTGGGATCGGGCATATCGACGGGATTATGCAATTCCCGCATCGAGCCGTCGCTCATGTGGATGCGGTAGACGACGCTCGGCGCCGTGGTGATCAGGTCCAGATCGAACTCGCGTTCCAGCCGTTCCTGGACGATCTCAAGATGCAAAAGACCTAAGAACCCACAACGAAATCCGAGCCCCAGGGCGGCCGAGCTTTCGGCCTCGAAATGGAAGCTGGCATCATTGAGATGAAGCTTCTCAAGGCTGTCGCGCAAATCTTCATATTGGCCCGTATCGACTGGAAACAGGCCGCAGAACACCACCGGCACCGAAGGTAAAAACCCGGCCAAGGGCTCAGTGGCGGGTTTTTTGTCATCGGTGATGGTATCGCCGACAGACGTGTCGGCGACGGTCTTGATAGCGGCGGTAATAAAGCCAACTTCACCGGGGCCCAATTGATCAACCATTTCGGTCTTCGGCCTGAACACCCCGACCCGCTCGACCTGATGGGCCGCACCGGTCGCCATCATCCGAACCTTCATACCCTTTTTGATAACACCATCCTGGACCCGAACCAGAATCATCACGCCGAGATAAGGGTCGTACCAGCTGTCGACCAAAAGCGCTTTCAATTCGGCTTTCACGTCACCTTGCGGCGGCGGCAGGCGCTCGATCAAGCTGTCCAACACGGCCGCCACGCCGTCACCGGTTTTCGCGGAAATGTTCAGCGCGCCGTCGGTGTCGATGCCGACGACCTCTTCGATCTGCTCCTTGATGCGTTCCGGCTCGGCCGCCGGCAAATCGATTTTATTGAGCACCGGAATAATTTCGTGACTGGCGTCAACGGCCAAATAAACATTAGCCAAGGTCTGCGCCTCAACGCCCTGGGTGGCGTCGACAACCAGAAGCGAGCCTTCGCAGGCCGCCAGCGACCGACTGACTTCATAAGTGAAGTCGACGTGGCCCGGCGTATCCATCAAATTCAGAATATAGGTTTCGCCATCGGATGCCTTGTATTCCAGGCGCACGGTCTGGGCCTTGATGGTGATCCCGCGCTCGCGCTCGATGTCCATGGAATCGAGCACTTGTTCCTTCATCTCGCGCTCGGTCAATCCGCCGCAAATCTGAATCATGCGGTCGGCCAGCGTCGACTTGCCGTGATCGATATGGGCTATGATGGCGAAGTTACGGATATGGCTGAGATCGGTTGTCATGGCGGGGATTTAGCACCCGTACGCGGCAGGCTCAAGCAGGGAGCGCGCCAAGATTAAACATAGGGCCACGCTGGCGTCGGCGGCGTGGGTGCGACAGGCCTCGAATTTACTGCGGCAACGGCGATATACCGATAACCAATTCATGGGCGCTTAACAGGGCGCCATAAAGAACAAGGCCGGCGGCAAGCCGCCGCCAACCTGTCTGATGCAAGGCAACGGTCTTGGCGAGGCGACGAACCTTCGCCGACTGGCCCCGCCAAACCTCAGCCCCCATGGTGCATTTGCGCTTCGCATCCAGGCTGATAATTCCGGCGGGCGCAAGGCCGCTTAGCAGGCCGAACACGATCAAACTGGCGGCGTCTCCGTTAATGGGGATGTGAGATACGGACCATAGAAACAACGCCCAGACCGCCGGATGGCGCGTGATCCCGACGATACCCGGCCGGTCCGGATCGAAGCCCGCCGCACCCGCACCAAGTGAAAAGGGATTGGGCGTCGTCAGGCCGGCGATCAACAATACGCAAGCCGCCGGCATGATCACGATCGGTATCCATTTGAATGCCGGAACGTAGGGCCAAATCTCGATGTACGGAGCGGCGGCATAGGCGCTACCGAGCCAAACAAGCATGCCCAGACTGACAGCGGAGAATATGGTGATGTACAGACGCTCGCCGAGGCAACGGATACAAACAACGCGGATTGGCCGGACCGCAGCGAGGCCATGGGTCAAAGTAAATAAAGAAATGGCGAGCATGAGCTCAGCCATCGGCGGCCTCAGGTTTCGCCGGGGCCGGAAAGCCGGGCGAATTCCTGACGGCGCACTTCCAGGCCGCTCAAATATTTCTCGCGTCCGAAGGTATGCCCACAAACCATGCAATTGACGTCCTGGGCCGGCAAGCCGTCCGTGCCGAAACCGCCGTTCATGGTATTTTGGCTTTCGCCGCAAACGCCGCACGTGACAGGGTAAAGATTGTTCGGAGTATCCTTATTCACCTTCGGTATCCTTGTTTCCAAAATACATTGATGATTTTAAAGCAGTCCGCCGGTGATGTCAGCGCCTGTCAATTTTGCTGCATTTTATGCTGCATTTTTTGTGCGCAATATAAAGTGCAGCAAAATGTTATTTTTCAACGAGTTAAATTGTTGTTGCCGCTTAAAGCGCTGGGTCATTCAAACCGTTCTGCCGACACGCCGCGACGACTGTATTGCGAAGCAAACACGCGATGGTCATGGGCCCGACACCGCCCGGCACCGGGGTGATCGCACCGGCCACCTGTAGGGCTTCGTCATAAGCTACATCACCGACCAAACGGGTTTTGCCCTCACCTTTTTCTGGCGCGTCGATGCGGTTGATGCCGACGTCGATAACAACTGCTCCCGGTTTTACCCAGTCGCCCCGGATCATCTCGGGCCGGCCAACAGCGGCCACCAGGATATCGGCTTCGCGACAGCGTTCCTCCAGATCGTGGGTTCTGGAATGACAAATGCTGACGGTGCAACTTTCCGCCAGCAACAATGCCGCCATCGGCTTGCCGACAATATTCGACCGTCCGACGATCACCGCGCGCTGGCCAGACAGATCGCCCAATTCTTCCTTCAACATCAAAATGCATCCAAACGGCGTACACGGCACCAAGGCGTCGCCGCCAGTCCAGAGCCGGCCGACGTTCTCCACATGGAAACCGTCGACATCTTTTTCTACATCAATGGCGGCAAGCACCTTTTGCTCGTCAATCTGATCGGGCAGCGGCAGCTGCACGAGAATACCGTTGATTGACGCATCACCATTCAGCTCACCGATCAGGGCCAGCAGATCGGCTTCGTTGGTTTCCATCGGCATTCGATGCTCGATGGATTTCATCCCAGCTTCTTCGGTTTGCTTTGCCTTGTTGCGCACATAGACACTGCTGGCCGGATCCTCGCCGACCAGAACCACGGCCAAGCCGGGCGTGACATCACTTTCCGATTTGATCCGCGCCACCTCGGCGCCGACCCGTTCACGCAGGCCTTCAGCGAAAGCCTTGCCGTCAATGCGTTTGGCATCTGCCATTGTTCTTTCTCCGTTCCAACCGGGCGACGGGTTCAGTTCCGTTCGCCGAGCCAAGTTTCCAAGATTGTTAGGTTCCGGGTGCTGTCGCCATCAATCCCGATGGTCTTGTTACGGTCCTTGGCGCCGGTGATCAAGCGCAAGCCGCGTATACCCACCCCCCATTCCTTCGATAGCAACTTGAGAAGTGCCTTATTGGCCTTGCCCTTCTACGGCACGGCGGTGACCGATACCTTGAGTTGAGCGCCGCCGCCGGCGTCAACGACGATGCCCTCAATGCGGTTTCGGCCCGCCTTTGGCGTGAGGCGGACGCGGACGCGTAAACCATCAGATGTTTTTTGGAACGGCGACGGGAACGGTGGGATCGGTTCAACCAAGCCCGCGGTACAGCTCGACAATCACGCCCTTCACAAACATCAGACCCAGAATGAAGATCAGTGGCGAGATATCGAGACCGCCAAGATTAGGCAAGATACGGCGGATCGGTCCCAACACCGGTTCCGTCGCCCGGTGGCAAAAATCACCGACCATATAGACGAATTTGTTCGACGTGTTGACAACATTGAAGACGACCAGCCAACTCAATACGATGCCGACGATAATCACCCACATATAAAGTTCGATGGCAATCAGCACGACTTGTAGGAGGGGGCCGAGAATAACGCTCATGGCAGGTGTCGCCCGGTTGTTGAAATGCCCGCTAAAACTAATCGCGGTGGCGTGGGCGCGCAAGGCCTGCCGGGCTTTGATGTGAGCCATGAGAAACCAGCGGCAATTTCTTGACACCTTCTTGACACCTGGGGTCGCCGGACACATTATCCGCCGCGTTTCCGGCGCGCCACTTCAGACAGCTGGAAATGATGATGGATACACCCGGTTCGGGGCCGTAGCTCAGTTGGGAGAGCGCCACGTTCGCAACGTGGAGGTCAGGGGTTCGATTCCCCTCGGCTCCACCATCATCCAATATAAAACGCCCCTGATGGGGCGTTTTATATTGGATGATCCTCCCGGAGGGGACTTGGGAATTATCCGTCACTCCCGAACCCCTGAACATATTGAGTTGCGGGCGCCGGCGCCCGACGGTCCGATTCCCCTTCGATACCGAGCTAGGCCCACCCCATCCGGGGCGTTTTCTATTGGTGATCCCCCGGAGGGACCCTCCCAGCAATCTCCGCCCGCCGTACCCCTGAGCAAATAAAGTTGCGAGCGCAGTTATCTCCTCAACGCGCCCGGGTCGCCACGTCAAAAAACGCCTCAACCAGAAACTCGTTTTTCCGCTCGTGCAAACATGCGAGGTAGCGGTTGACCTTCATTTCAGCGTCCGTGAACTGCAACGCCTTAAGGCGTGGGTCGGAGGGCAATGCCAACTCGCCGTAAACGCCGATCCCGTGGCCCCGGGCGACGGCTTCGCGGACAGCTTCGCCGCTTTCGATATCCATGACGATGTTGGGCGACACGCCGGCAGCATTGGCAGCACTCTCAAAGGCGCTTCGCGTGTTCGAACCGACTTCACGCATGACCATGGGTTGATCATGTAATTCGGTGATACTAATGCTCTCGCGGGTTGCCCAGGGATGGTCACTGCTGACGATCGCGACGATGAAGTGGCTGTCATGAACCCGTGTATAAAGGCGGTGATCCGGATCATGGTCGGATAGCACGCCGACGTCCGACTCATACGTTAACAGGCGTTGAAGCGACGTCGCGGAATTTCCCGACGACACGGAGATCTTGATCAACGGATAATGTTCACGAAACACCGTCACGATATCGACAATGAAGAACGGCAGCACCGATGAAACCCTGAGGTGCCCGGCCCCGTAATCTCCGGCGGCCCGCAGAAAAGCCTCGGTTTCGCCGACCAGTCCGAAAAGCCTTTGGGTGATCTCAAACAAGGACCGGCCGACGGCTGTCAGTTTGGCTTTACGCTGGGCGCGATTGAAAACCTCAATGCCATAAGTCGCCTCCAATTCGCGGACCTGTTCGGTGACCGTCGGCTGTGAGACGTTCAAGTCTCTGGCGCCGCCGGTGAAGCTGCCGGCCTTGGCAACCGCGTGAAAGGAACGCACCTGTGTATATTTCATCGGTAATTCCTATTCTAACAATAGAAAATAAATATTTTTCCTATGATACGAGAATGTCGACAATGGGGTCAATGTCCGGGTGCTGGACCAGTCTACTGAAGGCTCTATATCCCCGGACCCCGAACGAAACCTGCCGAGAAGGGGAAGCTGATGGCGAAAGACCTGGGCCAGCACCAATTCACTTACGCCGTCATCACCGATACCCACGTGAATTTCGGCGAGACCGAATGCAATTCCGAATTTGAGATCAACAAACGCGCCAACGGCCGCATGCGGCACGTGATTGGTGATCTCAACAACCGCGATTTGGCCTTCGTGATCCACTTAGGCGACATCGTGCATCCGGTGCCCGCACTTCCCGATCTCTATGAAATGGCGGCCGATTGTTTCCGTGAAGAAATCGCCCAACTGCGCCACCCCCTGCACTTGGTGCCGGGCAACCATGATATCGGCGACAAACCCATAACCTGGGGCCCCGGTGGCGTCGAATGTGATGAATACATCAAGCTGTGGAAAAAGAACTTCGGCGCCGTCTATCATGCCTTTGATCACCAAGATTGTCGGTTTATTCAGATCGATTCACAACTCATCAATTCCGGGCTTACCGCCGAAGACGAACAAAAAGCTTGGCTGGAAGGCGAAATGGCCGAAGCCACGAAGGCGGGTAAGCGGATATTCATCAACACGCACTACCCGCTCTATCTGACTGATTTCGATGAGGATGAACACTTTGACAATCTCGCCCAACCGGGCCGATCGTGGTTGCTCGATCTGATGGAACGCCATGGCGTCGAGGCGCAGTTCTCGGGCCACGTTCATAACTTTTGGTATAACCGATATGGTGTGACGGATTGTTATGCGCTGCCGTCGACCGCTTTTGTCCGCCAAGATTATGCAGAGATGTACCGCGCCGCACCGCTGCCGGGGACGGAGGGCGGCCGCAGTGATCTTGCCAAGCTCGGCTATTTCGTCGTCCAGGTGTTTGAGCACGGCCACTTCTGTGAGTGGATCAGAACCTTCGGCACCGTCGCCGAGCCTGGCAGCCCTGACGATGTCCAGGTTGACTGCGTGGCGCCGGTCCATCCGTTGCAAAACCGCAACCCCCGGTTTGGTTTCGACATGCGCCAGAACTGGCTTGAGGTCATCGAAATTCCACCATCCGGGTCCTTGGATGAGTTCGACCGCAAACGGACCCGGAACGACTATATCTTGATGGCGCTGATTGAAACCGGGGCCGCGCGGGTGCGCATCCCGGCCAGCGATATCTTAGATCCCGGGCACCGCGCCCGGCTCGACGAATGTGCCCGCCACGGTTTTCATTTCACCCTGTTTTCATTCGGTGTCCCCGACGCCCGGCTGTTGGCGGCGGTGAAAGGTGCCGAAGGCTTGGTTGATATTTGGGAGATTTGCGACACCGACGCGAGCCTTCCGGCCGTCGCTGATGCCGCCAGCCCGGTAGCGAAGGCCGCCGGCATATCGCTATATCTATCGCGGGTCCGCACCCGGGAAGACCAAGTGGGCGCGGGCGGCAAATACCACCATATGATTGTTCACGGGTTTACCCCCGACGACCACGACTATATTGCCCGGGCCGCCGAAATCGGCGGCATTGAGGGTTTGGTTTTCCGCATCGAAGGCGGCACTTCGCCATGGCGCGCAGCCAGTGATGCTACCAAAGCTTTGCAGGGCACCGGCTTGAAGGCATCCCTGCATATTCGGATGACACTGGGCCCGCCGGGGTTGAAACAGACCGACGACAATTGGGTCGCTGAGCGCGCCGCCGAAGCCATTTCTGCGGCTGCTGCCTTCGAAGACATTCATGTTTATGCCGATACCTTTGCCGACGTTGATCGCGGCTATTACCGGCGCCATGGTGTCGTCGATAGGTTCTGCAATCCGCGTCCGGCCTTTGATGTGGTCCGGCATTTGAATGGCGCCCTGGCCAGCGGCCACCCCTTTGCGCCCGATGGCGAAAGTCAAACGGTATCGCTCATCGGCGCCGACGGCCGCCGGTTCGATCTTTTAAAGGGCGCCGAGGCGCCGAGCGGAATGTCTGAATCACAACCCGGCGTCCTGATCGATCTCGGCACGGGAGAATGCGTGGCCATTGAAAATGGCCCCGGCGCACCGCGCAAGTCGGGGTCAGGGTTACGCCTGTGGGCGCGCGATGCATAATTGGTGCTTAGTATTGGTTAAAACCAAATAGGAAATACCTATTTAAATAATAGATAATAAATATTTCTCCTATGATTTTTAGCCCCCATAATGGTCTGAACAGTCCGAAGAAGACTGCGGACAATTTCCAAGGGAGGCGTTGTCACATGTCTCACGATGACGGAACGGCTATTCAACCTGCCGCCGTTGATCTTGAAACGCCGACCCGGCGCGGCGATGTCATCGCGGCCGCGTTGTGCCTTATCGCCGGTCTCGGTGGATATTTCGTCGTCGTGCCCTTTGCCGTATACGTGCCCCAGCAATTCGCCGGCACCGCCAATTCTCCGGCCTTCTTGCCGAACGTCATGTTTATTCTATTAGCCGCGCTCAGTGCGCTGTATCTGGTCCAGAGCATCATTATTTATCAACGTGAAGCGGCCCAAGGTCGGACGCCCGGCGCCGATTGGGCGCTGGCCGGCGGCACGGCGCTGATCTGCATCGGCTACATCTTCGCCATCCACATGATCGGCATGACGCTGGCCTCAGCGCTGGCCGTCGCCGCAACGACCTTCTACTTCGGCGAACGCCGGCCCATGCTGATCGCTACCATCGCCGTTATTCTGCCGATGCTGCTGTGGTACTTCTTCGTTAAGATCGCCTATATCCTGTTCCCGTCATCGTGGTTGGGCATCATGGACTGGCTTGAAGCAGCACTTCCTTTCACCCACGGGCTGGTCTAGAGGGAGGGAGGTATGGTTGATTTTGACGTCCTGCTCCAAAGCCTTTCTTTAATCCTCCATTGGAAAGTGCTGGCGTCGTGTTTCGCCGGTGTTGTCTGGGGGATGTTTGTCGGCGTGACGCCGGGCCTGACCGGCATTATGGCCGTCGTCATCGCCCTGCCGCTTACCTTTTTCATGGACCCGCAATCAGCTATCGCCTTGTTGTTAGGAATCTACGTCACCGCCATCTACGGTGGGTCGGTAACGGCCATTATGATCGCCACGCCGGGCACGCCGAATGCCGCAGCGACGGTGCTCGACGGCTATCCGCTGGCCCGCCAGGGCAAGGCCCGCCAAGCCCTGGAAATGGCGCTTTATGCATCGTTCACGGCTGGCATTTTATCGACCGTCGTAGCTTTGGTGATCTTCCCCATTGTCGCCACGTTCGCGCTGGAGTTCGGTGCCGCCGAAGTGTTCGCGGTGATCGTCTTTTCGATCACCATTATCGCCGGCGTGTCCGGTGAATCGCTGCTCAAAGGCTTGATCGCGGCGGCATTTGGTTTTCTGATCGCAATGATCGGCCAAGATCCGATCCACGGTTCCAGCCGCTTCACTTTCGGTGTCCATGACTTCCAGGCGGGTATGCATATCCTAACGCTGCTGGTCGGCCTGTTCACCATTCCGGAAATCATCGTCCGTGGGGTTGAGGCCTACAAATCGCGCGATACGGTGAGCGTCGGCGACATGGGACCGCGGATGTCTCTACGCCAGTTCATGAGCTACTGGCCGACCTATCTGCGCTCCACCGCCGGCGGCTCTTTGTTGGGCGCGCTGCCGGGATTGGGCGGCAGCCCGGCGGCGTTCTTGGGGTATTTTTTGGCCCAGCGGTTCTCAAAGAAGCCCGAAGAGTTCGGCCACGGGTCGTTGGAAGGCGTCGCCGGCGCGGAAGCTGGCAACAATTCGGTTTGCGGCCCAGCTCTGGTGCCGATGATGAGCCTCGGCATTCCCGGCGACACGACCACGGCGGTGCTGATGGGCGCCTTGGTGATCCACGGGTTGAACCCGGGTCCGATGCTGTTTGAGACGGCACCGGACTTTATTTACAGCGTATTCCTTTTGTTATTCGTCGCCCTGGTTTTCCTGCTGTTCGTCGGCACTGGCGTCATCCGCATGGCGAAATGGGTCGTCCGCATGCCGACGCAAATCCTGTTTCCGGTGGTCCTCATCCTGGCCACTTACGGCACCTACGCGGTGCGCGGCACCATGGTTGATGTCATGTCCATGTACGCCGTTGGGTTCTTAGGCTT
>Ga0233439_10006203_pt1 | contig 10741 bp, 5 predicted proteins | sample SI_123_September_6_FD_182713 | JGI IMG/M metagenome (GOLD analysis project Ga0233439, IMG submission 182713) | Seawater microbial communities from Saanich Inlet, British Columbia, Canada - SI_123_September2016_100_MG | ecosystem: Environmental > Aquatic > Marine > Inlet | place: Canada: British... | reverse complement strand
TGTTTTGATCGATTTGCTGATATCGCCGTCCACGTTGTCGCGAGCTGATGCCCCGGCGTCTTTGTAGTTTTCCACGGCGTTGATCGTGACACTCTGTTCACCCTTGAGCGTAAGCACCGGCGCGACGGCGTCCAACACCCTGACAGTCCGTGCCATGATGGCGGCGGCATTTCCGGAATTGTCTTTCACGGTGTAAATCAGAGTGTAAACCGCCGGCCTGCTGGGGTCGACCACCCCGGTGATTGTGATCGACTTTGTAATGTTCCCGTCCACGTTGTCGCGCGCCGTTGCCCCGGCGTCCTCATAAGCTTCCCCGACGTTGATCGTGACGCTTTGCTGACCTTTTAGCGTTATCACCGGCGCGGTGGTGTCCGTCACGTTGAACGACACTTCGGCCAACTGGTTGTAATCGTCGTTCTCGAGGTATCTCGCGACATACCCACCCGCCGGCAAGCCGGACGCAAACGTGACGGAGCCGGACGCAAGCCCCTCGCCGGCGGTCTGTGTTCCGTTGACGAACGCCCACAAAAGACTGGGCACTTTGGCTGGAATCATGTCGGGCCGGTAAACGGCGATCCAGTCCTTGGGATTGCCGGGGCCGCGGGCAAAATGAAAAGTGATCGGTTCATCCGGAAGATACGCCTCGCTGCCAACGGCGACGCCGGGCGGCTCGGCGATAGAAAACGTCGCGCTGGCCAACTGGTCGTAGTCGTCGTTCTCGAAAAACCGTGCCACGTAATTGCCGGCTGGCAACACGTCATCAAACACCAGCGTCCCGCCGGTGCGGCCCTTCCCCGCTGTCTTGTAGCCGTTCACGTAGGCCCATGCCGGCGCGGCCGCGGAGCCGGGGATCATGTCCGGCCGATAGATGCCGATCCAGTCCTTGGGGTTGCCGGGGCCTTCGGCAAAAGTGACCTTGACCGGTTCGCCCATCGCATAAACCTCGCTGCCGACGGCCAGGCTCACCGGCGGCGGAGTCTGCCCGGCGATGCGAGCGGAGAAATTTCCGTGACCATCGGCGGGTTTCTGCAACTGCCAATTCGGCGCGGCTTTCGTCCCGGTGTTGAGCCAAAACGTGTTGGCGCTGGCGCCCTTGGCCGGCTCGTCGTGCTGGAGCAACCCCACCTTGCCAATATTGGTCACGCCGGTGAACTCAACGGCCCACGTCACCGATGTGACATCCTCGGGTACTCGCACACGTAGGTCGCTGACTGTGACCATATTGTAGCCGGCCCGAAGCGAAAAAGCGTCGCTCTCGAACAAAAGATCGCCCGGTTTTTTTGCACCGCCATTTGCCACTGCCGGGCCGTTGTTGGCGTAAAAACGCAGCACCCCTTTTTGGATGGACTCGAACGGGTTCAACGCGGCGAAATACTCGAACTGAATCTCGTTGATAACTCGATGGCTGCCGTCGAGGGTGAATTCGTCGCCAATCTCGTCGCTGACAAATTGAATCTTTCCCTTGGCTCCGCGCGCGTTGTCGTACACCACCAAACCGCCGGGTTGCAGCGCTATTTCCCCCCGTGGATCCACCGGCACTTCTGCCGTTGCTTGGCTCTCGCCGTCATTGAGATAGAGTCGAACCTTCCCCTTGGGGATGTCGCCGAACGGGGACAGGGCGGCGTAGTACTCGAACTGGATGGCCGTCAACTCGCTGATATCGCTGTCCAAAACCACCGTGTCCGCGACCTCTTTGGAAGAGAGATAAACCTTGCCGAGAGAGGTCTCGGCGTTTTCATAAACCACCACGTCATCCTCCTTACCGATGGGCACCCCGGCCAGCCGTGCGGCGAAGTTGGAGCCGTTCTCGGTCGACTTGAGTTCCCACTCGCCATTGATCTTTTCCCAAAAATCGTCGTGACTATCGCCAAGCGTCGGGGGGTCGTACAGCAACAGGCCAGCCCGGCCGACGCCGAGATTTAGAAACTCGACCGACCAAGTCACCTCCGATGTGCCCGCCGGCAACTCCACGCCAAGCCCGTGAATAGTGACGGTGTTATATTTGTTTTGCAGTGAAAAGGTGCCGCTCTCGAAAAGCAACGTGCCGGGCTGATGGGCCACCGGCCGGATCTCGGTGATGATTTGAAAATCGATGGCCACCGACTTGATGGTTTGCGCGGCCGCTTGGCCTTGAGACGCCAAGACACCGCACGCCAGCAGGCACCCCCGGATAAACTGAACTCCTTTATTCACGAATTATAAAAAACACGTGGAGGCTTCCCCTCCGCTCGACCAATCTTCAAGCCAAATACTTGGTCGCGTCAATGAAAGAGAGGCCGCCATACCGTAAAAAATCAGTCCGCCGCCACCAACCCGGCCACCTTGGCCAAGGCCTCGTCCAGCTTGGAAGTGTCCTTGCCGCCACCCCGGGCCTGCGTCGGCTTGCCACCGCCCTTGCCACCGACAATGGGGGCAATCGTCTGAATAATTTCCCCGGCTTGAATGCGATCCGTCAGCGAGTCGGCTACGTTGGCCAACAGCACCACCCGGCCGTCAGAAGCCGCGCCCAGCACGATGACACCCTCGAACTCGCCCTTCATCGCGTCGGCGACGGCTTGAGCATAATCGCCATCCGCTTGGCCAAGGTTGGCCGTGACAACCGGCACGCCGCCGGTCGTCACGGCCTTGGCCAAAAGCTCCCGAGCCATTCCAGCCGCCTGGCTTTGCCGAAGGGCCTTCAATTGTTTCTCCAGTTTCTTGACCTGGGCGAGCGACATTTCGATCTTTTTTTCAATCTCGCGGACCGGCGAATTTAGTGTCTCGGCCAAGGCGGCAATGCGACCGGCATCGGCGCGGGCCTGCCCAGCGGCCACGAGGCCGGCCACGGCCTCCACGCGCCGCACGCCGGCGGCGATCGCCGACTCGGCGCTGATGCGGAACAGGCCAATCTCACCCGTCGCACGCGCGTGGGTGCCGCCGCACAACTCCATCGAGTAGCCGTTAAGCGCGTTGGCCTCGCCGCCGATTTGCACCACGCGAACCGTATCGCCGTATTTGTCGCCAAAAAACTGCAGGATGCCGTCATTGCCGCTCACCTCGCTGTAAGGCGTCTCGGCCCAGCTCACGACGGCGTTGTCGACGATGCGCTCGTTGACCAGTTGCTCGATATCGGCCAACTGTTGAGGCGTAAGCGCCGAGCTGTTGAAATCAAACGTCAACTTATCCGGGCCGACATGGGAACCCTTTTGCGAGGCGTCCGGGCTGGTGACCTCGTGCAGCGCCCAGTGGAAAAGATGCGTGACCGTGTGGTGGCGCTGTATGGCGGCACGGCGGGCGGCATCCACCGCCAACTCAGCCTCTCCACCAACCTCCGGCACACTATCGCCCTTGATGAAATGCAGGAAAGCATCGCCGGCCTTCTGCGTGCCGGTGACAGCCCATGTTTTACGGCCGATCGACAACGTGCCGGTATCGCCGACTTGGCCGCCCATCTCGGCATAAAACGGCGAGCGATCGAGCACGACGCCAGTACGTTTCTTTTCATCAACGACCTCCGTCACGGTGGCGGTGGCGCTGAGTCGTTCAAAGCCGACAAACTCCGTCGTCCCACCGGAGGAGAGGCTCGAGACACTGATGATCTCCTTTTTCTGCGCGGCCCTTGCGCGGTCGCGCTGCTGCTCCATCAGTGTGTCGAAACCGGCGTTGTCCACCGTCAAGCCGGCCTCACGCGCCATCAACTCCGTAAGATCCAACGGAAAGCCATACGTGTCATAAAGCTTGAAGGTAAACTCGCCTGTCAGCTCTTTTTTATCTCCCATTTTTCCGACTTCTTCGTGGAAGAGGTCGATACCGCGGTCGAGGGTTTTGTTGAACGACTCCTCCTCGGTACGGATGGTTTTCTGGACGATTTCGCGGCGGTTTTTCAACTCGGGGAAAACGTCTCCCATCGAGTCCGTCAGCACATCGACGAGCTTGTAAAAAAACGGCTCGTGAAACCCGAGCGTACGCCCGTAGCGCACGGCGCGCCGCAGGATGCGGCGCAGAACGTAGTTGCGATCGGTGTTCCCCGGCTGGATGCCGTCGGCAATCGAGAAACTCAGCGTGCGGATGTGGTCGCCGATGACTCGAAAAGCGGTGTCGGTTTTTTCCTGCTCGGTGGGTTCGTCGCCCTGAAGTGTCGAGGTGTATTTTTTACCGCTCAGTTTTTCGAGTTCGGCAAACATGGGACGGAACACGTCGGTGTCGTAATTGGAAACTTGTCTGCTGAAGTCGGTGAACCCCTTGGTGGACTGCATGACTGCGGCGACACGCTCGAAGCCCATGCCAGTGTCTACATGCCGGGCGGCGAGCGGGACGAAGGTTCCGTCAGAGTTGGCGTTGTACTGGATGAAAACTAAGTTCCAAATCTCGATGCACTGTCCGCTGTCAGCGTTGACAAGGCTTCCTTTCGTGTCGCCGTCCGGCGTGAGGTCAATGTGCAACTCGCTGCACGGGCCGCACGGGCCGGTGTCGCCCATCATCCAAAAATTATCCTTCTTGTTGCCGTTGACGATATGCACGGCGGGGTCGAGTCCGGCGGCGGTGAAGATTGCCGCCCAGCAGTCGTGCGCCTCCCGATCGAACTCGCTCGGGTCGCCTTCGCCCGGCTGGTACACGGTGGCGTAGAGGCGCTCTTTCGGGAAACCCCACACGCCGGTGAGCAACTCCCAAGCCCACTCGATGGCCTCTTTTTTGAAGTAGTCGCCAAAGGACCAGTTGCCAAGCATCTCGAAGAAGGTGTGGTGGTATGTGTCCATGCCAACGTCGTCGAGGTCGTTGTGCTTGCCGCCAGCGCGGATGCATTTCTGGGTGTCGGCTGCGCGGCCGGGGGTGTAGGGGCAGGTTTGTTCGCCGAGGAAGATTGGCACGAACTGGTTCATGCCGGCGTTGGTGAACAACAGATTGGGCGTGTCCGGCATGAGGCTGGCCGAGGACACAAGTGTGTGCTGTTTTTCCTGAAAAAAATCTAGGAAGGACTGTCTGATCTCCGAGCTGGTCTTCATCGTCTGGCCGCTGAAAGCAGCAGCAGGAAGAAAAGCCATCCCAGCCACCGACTGCAAGACAAAGGATAGCCTGATTTGAACGGAGCCGCAGGATCACCGGCCAATTGCCACCGAAAATGCCTCGGCCATGGGCTTGAATTTTCGCGTGACCGAGGCCCGTCCGCGTAGGTATGGTTCCCGCGCGTTTTTGGAACTAATAGTCGTGCATTTTGAACACTCTCAGATTTTGTGGCTGACGGCGATGGTGGTGCCGCTGCTTGGCCTTTTCCTTGGCTGGGCGTGGCGGCGGCGGCGCGAGCGGGTGACACGATTCATCCACACCAACCTTGTGGAACAACTCACGCTTGGCCTCTCCACGGCGCGACGCAAGGCCAAGCTGGCCCTGCTTCTCGGGGTGGTGCTGCTTCTCTTTATTGCACTTGCCCGGCCCAAGGGCGGCTATGAGCTGCAAAAAACCGAGACGCGCAGCCTCGACATTCTCATCGCCGTGGACACCTCACGCAGCATGCTGGCCACTGACCAAAGCCCGAACCGGCTCGAACGGGCCAAGCTGGCCGTGCTCGACCTGATGCGCTTAGCCAAGCGCGACCGGCTTGGCCTGATCGCCTTCTCCGGCACAGCGTTTCTGCAATGCCCGCTGACCATCGATCGCAACGCCTTCGTGCAGAATGTCAACTCACTCAGTACTGACATCATCCCGCAGGGCGGCACGGCCATCAGCGAGGCTGTCACTGAGGCGTTGCGGACATTTGAAAAAGAGGAGAATAACCACAAGGTGCTCGTAGTGATGACCGACGGCGAGGACCACGAGGCCGGCGTTGCCGATGTCGCTCAAAAAGCGAACGACATCGGCATGAAAATTTTCACCATCGGTCTCGGCTCGACCGAGGGGGAACTGATCCAGTTACCCAACCCTCAGACCGGTCGCCTCGAGTTCCTCAAGGACGCGAACGGCAACGTCGTCAAGTCGCGATTGAACGAGACGCTCCTGCGTACGATCTCCACCGACACGGGGGCGTTCTACCTACCGCTGCAGGGGGCCGACACGATGGAGCGACTCTACGAGGCGGGCTTGGCCGGCTTGACGCCAAACCGAATCGAAAACCAGATGACCAAGCGCTACATCGAGCGTTACCAATGGCCGCTTGGCCTAGCTATCCTACTACTGCTCGGCGAGATGCTGCTTAGGGAGGGTCGGCGAAAACAACAAACAAACCGCGCCTCAACCGGGGTCGCCGCCGCCGCGCTTGGCCTACTGTTGCTCGCCCCGGCCGTGTTGGCCTCACCGGCGGACGCACGACGGGCAATGGATCGGGACGAGTACGGGCGGGCGCTGCGCATCTACGAGAAGCTGCTGAAGGAAAACCCGGAAGACGCCCGACTTCATTACAACGCCGGAGTCGCAGCGTATGGCGCCAAGGATTTCGAGAAAGCGCGAGGCCATTTCAACTCGACCCTCGCCTCGCCCGAGGCCCCGCTCCCTCTTCAGCAACAGGCATTTTACAATCTTGGAAACGCGATGTTTCGGCTCGGCGAAACCACCGAGAATCCGGACGACAAGGCCAAGCAATGGATCGATGCCCTAAAAAAATACGAGGGCGCGTACGAACTCAGCCAGCAGTTACAGAAAACCGACGACGACGAGGACGCCCAATTCAACTCAGACATCATCAAAAAACGGCTCGAGCAACTCAAGCAACAGCAGCAACAAAAACAGCAAGGCGACGACAAGCAGGACAAGGAAAACCAAGACAAAAACAAGCAGCAAAAAGACCAAGAGCAGCAGCAGCAGAAATCAGACGACCAAAAAAAACAGGAGCAGGAAGAACAACAGCAGAAAGACCAGCAACAAAAGCAGGATCAGCAAAAAGGCAACGACGAGAAAAAAGAACAGCAGCAACCCGGACAGGAGCAGGAGGAGAAAAAAGAGGATCAACAAAAGCAGGGCGGCTCAGGCGGGGAGGACAAAAAGGAGCCGTCGCAGTCCAAGCCGGGCGAGGAGCAATCCGACGACGGCCAAGCACAACCGGACGGCAAGATGACCCCGGAGCAAGTCCGCCAACTGCTCGACACCCTTAAGCAACAGGAGCGCTCGCTGATTTATCGTCCCACCCAAAAAGGCAAAGCGCGCAACCGTGGGATAACCAAGGATTGGTGAGATGAGCAGGATCCTCGCTTTCAGTTTTGCGTTGTTGTTTACGGCGAATGCACTTGGCCAATCGGTCAGCGCCAGACTCGACCGCGCCACCACCACAGTCGGCGAGAGCATCAACATGTCCATCAACTGCACCAACTTTTCTCCATCGTCCCAGCCAATACTGCCCTCGATCTCCGGCCTGCGTTTTTCCAGCGCCGGCACCTCCCGGAAATTTCAACTTGGCGGCGGCGGGCGCACCTCGACCTACACGTTTAATATTTTGGTCACGCCGCTCAAGCCCGGCAACTACTCCATCTCCCCAATACAAATTCGGCATGAGACCCGCTTGTTCAAGCCCAAACCGCTCAAGCTGCTGGTGTTGCCCGCCGGGGAGAAACCCAAACCCGCCAACAACCAATCACAAAACGCCTACGTCCGGTTGCTGCCCACAAAGACCACCGCCTACGTCGGCGAAGTCATCCCGGTCGAGATCCAGCTTTTTTTTATCGATGGCGTGAATGTGCAAATGCCGGAGCTGATCGCCGACGGCTTCAACATCGCCGCCTTCCCCAAGCACAAGCAAACGCGGATGCAAAAGGGCAACCAAATCTATCAAGTACTCACGTTTCGCACCGCTGCCACGCCGCTCAAGGCGGGCAAACTCCAGCTTGGCCCGGTGAAACAAGGCATGGTGTTACGCGTCCGCCAAAAACAAAACCGGCGCAGCCCGTTCAACAACTCGTTCGACGGCATCTTCACCCGCTACCAACAAGTGCCCGTCACCCTCGAGGCCAAGGCGCAAACCATCACGGTCAAGCCGCTACCCACCGCGAACAAGCCAGCCAGCTTCAACGGCGCCGTTGGCCGGTACACGATGCAATCCAAAGCCTCGCCGCTAGAGGTAACAGTCGGCGACCCTGTCACGTTGAACATTCAAATCTCCGGCCAAGGCGCCATCGACTCGCTCAATCTGCCCAAGCTCGACTGGCCGAGCTTCAAGAGCTACGAGCCATCCGTCACCACAAACAAAAACAACCCACTCGGCCTGCTTGGCACGAGAGCGTTCGAACAGGTCGTGATCCCCGAGAGCGACAAAATCACCGAGGTGCCGCGCATCGAGTTTTCCTTTTTTGATCCCATCACAGCCCAGTACCGGGTGTTGGCCAAGGGGCCGTTTCCCCTGAAGGTCAACCCAAGCGACAAGCCGATCGCGCCGCTGGTCAGAGGCAACACGGCGCAGGAAACCAGCGAGCCGGATTCGCCACCGCAAACCGACATCCTGACCATCCAGCATCACCTCGGCTCGCTTGGCCAAGCGTTGCCACTCGTTGCCCGGCCCAACTTCTGGCTGCTGCAGTCCATCCCCTTGCTGCTCTGGCTTGGCGCGCTTTTGTGGCGGCGCAAGACCAACGCGCTGGACAATAACCCGAGGTTGCGCCGCAAGCGGCAAGTCGCAGAACGCACCCGTGGCGGCTTGGCCAAGCTGGACAACTTGGCCAAGCAAGAAGAGACCGCCGAGTTTCACGCTGAACTGGCAGACCTGTTGCGCGAACAACTCGGACTGCGCCTCGACATCCCAGCCGAAGGCATCACCGCCGACATCGTCCACAGCCCCGCCGCCAGCAACAAACTTGACGAAGGCACCCGGAGCGAAATCCGAAAATTATTCGCCGCGAGCGACCAAGCCACCTACGCCCGCTCGCAAACCACCGGAGAACTGAACTCCAACCTCGCCCTGCTCAAGGAGGTTTTTTCCGCCCTCAAATGAACCCGCGCCGCCCCTTGTTAATCCAGCATTCTAAAAGTGTGCCTCATGCTCCCTTGGCTGTCTTGCGTTCTCCCTCTCCAGCCGGCAAGCGGCGCTTGGCCAAGCGCGTCCCGCTCGATTCCTCCTCCCTCAAGGAGAAGGTGGCCGAAAGCCGGATGAGGGTGAAAACTCTTGGACGTTATTTTGCAAACGCCTTGTTTTCTCCCTCTCCCCAACCCCCTCCCACTGGGAGAGGGAGTTCGGACGCCAGATCAAGAATGTCCCACCGGCTTGGCCAAGCGCTTTGCCTGCTCGCCGCCGCCCAACTCCTCGCCTGCTCGGGTGACGCCAGTGAATCGCAGTTTGAAGATGCCAATCGCCTTTACGAAACCGGGAAGTTTGCCGAAGCCGCCTCGTTGTACCAAGCCGCCGCCACAAACGGGGTGTCCGCCAATCTGCTGTTCAACCTTGGCAACGCACACTTCAAGTCCGGCCAACTTGGCCGAACGATGGCCGCCTACCACCGGTCGCTGCGGCTCGACCCGCGCAACCCGGAAACCCAGGCCAACCTCCGCTTCGCTCGCGAACAGGCCAACACCCAGCCGCCGGCGCTCACCCTGCGCCAGCGTTGGCTGCGCAACCTCTCGCTCGGCGAATGGACCGCGCTCGCCTCAGCGGCGATCACGCTGTTGCTGCTGCTTTTGGCAGCGAGACAGTTAAAGCCGGGAGCGTTCGAGGGGAACTCTTCGTGGATTCGGCTCCCCGCATTGGGCGCATTGGGCGCCACACTCCTCTTGGCCCTGGCTGCGTCGGATCACTTCTCGGACAGCCGCGCATTTGTCATCGAGACAAAGGCCGTTGTCCGAAACGGGCCGCTGGAGGAATCGCCGGAATCGTTCAAGGCCACCGACGGAACGGAACTGCTCGTGCACGATCGCAAGGGAGACTTCCTAGAAGTCGAAACCAGCCTCGGCGAAAAAGGCTGGATCCACTCCGGCGATGTCGAACTGCTAACCCCATAAAAGAGCTGCAGGAAACGGTGCTTTATTGGCTCTCCCGGGTGGGAACGCGCCGGATGCCGGTCCGATCCTCACGCACGCGTTCGGCTTCTACTTTCTCCAATGTCGCTCGCGCGACAGCCAATTCTTCCTCACTCAACCGACCGTCGCCATCCTCGTCACTTTTGCGCAAAATACCCCTGCGTGATAATCCACCTTCATCACGCCGCATATCCCGATTACGATCGCCGCGACTACTGCGTGAACGAGTCAAGTACCCCATCAACGAACCCATATCCTTGAACTTTCCGGCCTCAACCTGCTTGGAAAGCGAGGCACGTTCATCGGTGCCCAAGCGGCCGTCATTGTTGACATCGTACTGGTCATTAATTTCTTTGAAACGCTTGTCCACCCAATTTCGGGCAGCGTCAAATTCCTCCTCATTCAGTTCATCGTCCCCGTCCTTGTCAAATCGAGCAATAATCGGATCAGGATAACGAAACCTGCGTCTCTCCGTCCGCCCCCTAGGATTAGGTTTGAGCCTGTCGGTGCGGATGACTTCGCGCTCGGCGACATCAAGTCGCCCGTCCTTGTTGACGTCGTACTTGGCCAACAGACTCTGGTATACGGCTGACGGTTCGTCCGCCTTTGCCAAGAACACGGCGACCAGCGACAGCAGGCCGATGACGGCAAGAGTTGATCCGGTAGGTTTCATTTCTTCAAATTCTTGGTGACTTGTTTTCCCTTAACATCGAAAGGCAATTCGTCGATGGCGCTCCATTCGTCACCAAATAACACGCGTACCTTGACAACACGGGTCTTGTCGAGGCGTACGGGGTGGCTGTATTTTTCCGCAACGGGTGAGATTTCCCCGCCG
>Ga0233439_10006200_pt1 | contig 10743 bp, 10 predicted proteins | sample SI_123_September_6_FD_182713 | JGI IMG/M metagenome (GOLD analysis project Ga0233439, IMG submission 182713) | Seawater microbial communities from Saanich Inlet, British Columbia, Canada - SI_123_September2016_100_MG | ecosystem: Environmental > Aquatic > Marine > Inlet | place: Canada: British... | reverse complement strand
GAAATGTTTCCCAACCGGTTTAATAACAAAACCAATGGAATCACACCCCGCCGCTGGCTGAAGGCCTGTAACCCAGAACTATCCAAACTGATAACTGATTATATTGGAGACTCATGGGTTAAAGATTTATCAAAAATCAAAAAACTACAGGATCACATCAATGATTCCCAAATGATCGAACGCTGGAAAAAAATTAAGAACGATAATAAAAAACAGCTGGCAAAATATATTAAGGATTCGCTAGATTTGGAAATCGACCCCAACTCCCTGTATGAAACTCAAATCAAACGAATTCATGAATATAAAAGGCAGGTCTTAAGCGTTCTCCATGCCATCGCACTTTATAACCGCATGAGGAAAAACCCAGAAAGCAATCCAACTTCTGAAATTTCTAGAACTATTATATTTTCCGGAAAAGCGGCTCCAGGCTATTCCATGGCAAAGCTAATCATTAAATTCATCAATAGCGTAGCCGATACCATTAATGCAGACACCAGTTTGCAAGGAAAACTGAAAGTCGTCTTTTTACCTAATTACTCCGTGACTCTGGCAGAAAAAATCATTCCCGCGTCAGATCTATCCGTACAAATTTCAACAGCGGGAATGGAAGCATCTGGTACCGGGAATATGAAACTAGCTCTCAATGGTGCTTTAACTGTGGGAACACTTGATGGAGCAAATATTGAAATTATGGAAGAGGTAGAGGACAAAAATATCTTCATTTTCGGTTTGAATGCCAAAGAGGTTTTGGAGAAGAAGCAATCGGGCTATCAACCCAGGAATATTTATACGCAAAACCCAGAGTTAAAAGAGGTTCTGGATATGGTGCAGAAGGGTTATTTTTCCAGCCAACAGGGCAATCTTTTTCAACCTATTTTGGAAAACCTCTTGGATCATGGTGATCCATATATGGTCCTGGCAGATTTCCAATCATTCTGCGATATCCAGGAAAAAATAGGCACGGCCTATTTGGATAGCGATACCTGGGTAAGAATATCCATCATCAATGTTTCCCGGATGGGAAAATTTTCCAGTGATCGATCCATTAAAGAGTATGCGGAAAAAATTTGGAACGTCCCCGTTAATCCACAAAAATAAATTTAAGACCCTAAAATCCTGCCATTGGATTTAGTCCAGCCAGAAAGTTTCTCTGTGATACTTTTTGACCATTGACCGGGCAGTAATCGCCACTCCCAATTATTTTCCGCGATTCCAGGACAATTCATGCGGGCCTCAGAACCCAGACCTAACACATCCTGCATTGGAAGAATGACTGTATCTGCAATCGAACTCATTGCCAGCACTATCAATTCATCAGAAACAGTATCGGCGCAGATACTTTTTCCCAGAGTATTCTCCAACTTAACCCTGGATTCATTGCTTAACTCCTCTAAAAACCAACCACACACTGTATTGCAGTCATGGGTGCCGGTATAAAGGACACAGTTTTTCACATGATTATTCGGAGCATAAGGGTTTTCCTGGATATCTCCATCAAAAGCAAATATTAAAAGTTTCATTCCAGGAAACCCAAATCGTGTCATAGCATCTTTGACATCTTGAGTAATAACTCCCAGGTCTTCAGCAACAACGGGTATGGATTTAAAATCATTCATCAGGGCAGAAAAAAACTCCACCCCAAGTCCTTCCTGCCATTGACCATTTATGGCAGTAGGTTCATCAGCTGGTATCTCCCAAGCGGCAAGCAAACCTCGAAAATGATCAATTCTCACCAGATCAAATAAATCCAGGTTATGCTTCATTCTAGAAATCCACCAGGCAAAACCGGTTTGTTGAAGATAGCCCCAGTCAAAAACAGGGTTTCCCCATTTTTGTCCTGTCTCACTAAAATAATCAGGGGGTACTCCGGCAACGACAACTGGTTTTAATTCTTGATTAAGTTTAAAAATTTTTGGGTGACTCCAAACATCGGCACTATCATAGTTTACGTAAAGGGCCACATCGCCAAATACTTGCACCCCTTTAACCTGGCAATACTTTTTAAGTTCCATCCATTGACTGAATAAAATGAATTGAAAATATTTCTCCTTTTCCAACGGTTCCTGCAAGTTTCTCGCATAACGATCCATCGCATCAGGGTTCCTTTTCCTTATATCTTCAGGCCACTCACTCCAGGAACATCCATCAAACAAGTTTTTGAGCACAGAAAAAAGGCAAAAATCATCCAGCCAATATGAATTTTTCTTACAAAATTTTTTAAATTCATCATTGCCCACGCCTTCTTTAAAACGGTCGTAACATTTTGTTAAAATCTTATTTTTGAATTCCAATACAGTTGGATACTGAACCCGCTCTGGTAAAAATTCTGGAGCAAACTCAAGGTCACTTTCTTCCAGCAAACCATCTCGCACTAAATTTTCGGGACTTACAAATAATGGACTGATTGCAAAGGCTGAAGTACAACTATAAGGAGAATTCCCGAATGAAGGAGGGTTTATCGGAAGAATTTGCCAAAGAGATTGGCCAGACTGAATTAATAAATCAACAAATTCAAATGCAGAGGGTCCAAAATCTCCAACACCAAACCTGGAGGGTAAAGATGTCACATGAAGGAGAATCCCACTACAACGAGTTTCATGTTTTTGAGGCATTTATAAATATCAAAGAATTATTGATTATCAGAGGAACTTAGATTAATAGTTACCGGGTTAAAGTATCAAACTTTGATATCCATAGTAGCTTCTTTAATCACATTTTTATAAATCAGGGCACCATTTCCTTTTTCAGGAATATTACTCTCTGCCAGTTGGAGAAGACCCAGAAACCGAGGTTCCAGCATCTCACCAGAAATTTCTTCAGTAAGTTGAATTACTTTACCCGCATATAACAAAATCTGTTCTGTTTCAATACCTGAAATATCGTTAAAAAACCACCCACAACTGGTAAACATGAGCATCGCGTTGCATTGTAGTTCCATTAGTTTGAGCACAACAGCCTTTTCGGATTCATTGAGGCCGCTATGGCAATGTTCGGCAAAAAAAGTATCTCTCTCGGAGCGATTGATACGAATATCTATATAACTGTTCCTGGCCTTCCAGGGATCTTTTATCAAATCCTTACTAAATTCCGTAAAAGTGGAGCCTGCTTTACCCTGAAGCCAACCCAAGGCTCGTCGAAGTGGGCCTCTCCAGATTTGATTCCAATCGGAATTCCCCCCAGTTTCACAACCGCAATTACTCGTCCAGCGTTCAATCCCGTGGGCGCAACTCCATGAGGTATTTTCAATAATTTCGATCTCCTTTTTAGCAGGAAATTTTTCCAAATACTCCGCGAAGTTTGTCAGTTTGGCTCCACTTTGTTGATCAATATATTGCAGAGCATAAGCCAAAGCCATATCTCCAAACTTATGATGATGCCCATAGGTCTCACCATCTGTTGCTATACTGAGTAATTGAGGATGGCCGACCTTACCTTTTTGTATTAGTTTTTCAGCAAAATGTTTTCCGTCCTGAAGAAGGTTTTCAAACGCCAGGGATTGCGACAAGGGACCATGGTAAAAGAAAACATCAATAGTTTTACCCGATTGCAACCTGACCTGATACGGTTGATAGATATCAAGTTCTTCATTCTCCTCTACCGTTCCCTCAGGGGTTAATATTTTTCTCGCCTGATGAGGAGCCAAAATAGTAAACCGAATTCCTAAATCCGCCATGACCTGGAGAGTATCCAAGTCAACCGCCGTTTCCGGAAGCCACATTCCTTCCGGCAATCGCTTGAACCGATATTCAAAATCACGGATTCCCCAATATACCTGAGTGTATTTATCCTTAGAATTTGCCAGAGGCATAATCATATGCGAATGGCATTGTGCCAAAGCCGAACCATGCCCTGAAAATTTTTTCTGGCTGATTTTATCCGCGTCCAGAATCAACTGATAGGTATCCGGTGCTTTCGATTCCATCCAGCTTAGTAGAGTAGGACCAAAGTTAAAGCTGATTCTGGAGTAGTTATTAACTCTTTCAGTGACTTTCCCTTTTGTATCTAAAATTCGGGCGCAGGTATTGGAAGCATAGCATTCGGCAAGAATGCGTTCATTCCAATCATGAAAGGGGTATGCCGATTCCTGATAGGTAATGGTCTCTAACCATGGGTTTTCCCTGGGCGGCTGGTAAAAATGACCGTGTATGCAAATATACCTGTTCATAAATTCAATATGTATTTTCTATTTTGCACGCAAGGAACTACACTTCATTTTTGATACTTTAAAAATATGACCCCCAGAGGAGGCAAAACAAGGTTGGCGGAAAAAGGTTGGCCGTGCCAAGCCCTGGGTTCACTTTCTATAGATTGTGGGTTCCCATTTCCTCCGCCGCCAAACTCACTCGCATCACTGTTCAATATTTCCTTCCAGGTTCCTTTACAAGGAACCCCAATACGATAATCAAACCTGGGGACCGGTGTAAAATTTAAAGCTACTATAATTTTATCATCGGCACAAACGCCATTCCGCATAAAAACAAGAATGCATTGCTGAGAGTCACTGCCATCAATCCATTCAAATCCTTCAGGAGAAAACTCAATCTCATGAAGAGCAGGTTCATTAACATAGAGATGATTCAGATTTTTCAGCCAGGCCTGCAGTCCTTTATGATTGGGATAATCCAGAAGATGCCAGTCAAGGCTCTGTTCATGATTCCACTCAGCCCACTGACCAAATTCTCCTCCCATGAAAAGAAGTTTTTTCCCTGGCTGGGCAAACATATAACCAAACAGCAATCTCAAGTTCGCAAATTTTTGCCAATCATCCCCGGGCATTCGGGATAACAGGGAACCCTTGCCATGTACTACTTCGTCATGCGAGAGAGGCAGTATAAAATTTTCATGGTAGGCATACAGCATCCTGAAGGTCAATTGATCATGGTGAAACTTTCTATGGACAGGATCATTCTTCATATACTTTAATGTGTCATGCATCCAGCCCATATCCCACTTCATTCCAAAACCTAACCCACCACTATATGTGGGCTTTGAAACCATGGGCCAGTCTGTAGATTCTTCAGCCATCATCTGCGTATAAGGGTGGCTTTTATATACTTGTTCATTAAGTTTTCGTAAAAAACCAATCGCCTCCAGATTTTCCCGACCTCCCTCCACATTAGGAATCCATTCCCCTTCTTTTCTTGAGTAATCCAGATAGAGCATGGAAGCCACCGCATCGACACGAATGCCATCAATATGAAACACGTCTAACCAATACAGCGCGTTACTAATAAGAAAACTCACTATTTCATTTCGCCCATAATTAAAGATATAACTTCCCCAATCGGGATGAAAGCCTTGTTGGTCATTGGCGTGTTCATAAATATCGGTCCCATCAAAATGACTCAAAGCAAATTCATCGGTAGCGAAGTGAGAGGGCACCCAATCCAAAATCACCCCGATATTGTTTTGATGTAACGTGTCAACGAGAAACATAAAATCCTGAGGAGTTCCATAGCGACTGGAGGGAGCAAAATAACCTGTACACTGATATCCCCAGGAACCATAAAAGGGATGCTCCATAACAGGAAGGAACTCCACATGCGTGAATTCCATCTGTTTGAGATAATCTGTTAAAAGTGGTGCCAGCTCTCGATAAGTGAGTAGAGAATTTTCGAGTTTGCGCATCCAGGACCCGAGATGCACTTCATAAATTGAAACAGGACGAGTAAGTAAGTTATGCCGCTCGCGTCCCTCCTCCGTCCAACTCTGGTCTTGCCACGAATAGTCGAGGTCCCAGACGATACTTCCGGTCTTAGGGGGAGTCTCACAATGAATTGCAAATGGGTCGGCCTTCTCAACCTGATAGCCATTTTGATGGGATTGAATATTGTATTTATAGATATCACCTTTCTCAACTTCGGGAAAGAATCCTTCCCAAATTCCAGACTCTTGTATGGGTTTCAGATGATGCCGTCCTTTTTCCCAGCCATTAAAATCTCCTACCACATGAACCTCTTTTGCATTGGGTGCCCAGACCGAAAAATATGTCCCGCCCCTCTCCTTAATTCTACGGGCTCCTAACTTTTTATAGAGGTGAAAATGATTGCCTTCATTAAAAAGATGAAGATCATCATTAGTAAAAAGGGAAAAAGGTGCAGTCATACCCTTTTCACTTTTATGGGATTTTCTGGATACACTTCGAGCCATATTTGAGGTTATCTGCCATCTTAATATTCTATAAATATTTAGATGCGCTTCGGATCAAAATTTCGGTTAATATGGATTTTAGAGATTAAAACACCTATCTTTAAAACATGGACTTGGTAAATAAGCTATTCATCATACCATTGGAATTAGTTTTCTGAAAAAGCTTTCAGGATACGCCAAAAAAATCAATTTTTTCCATGAGCGAACAAAACGATCCGCATAAATCCCTGGATTTCTCCCGCCAGTATTTAAGGAGTGATGAAAACGAACTGGATGCCGACACCCGCAAAAAATTAATGCAAATACGGCATCGGGCTCTTGAATCCTCATTAGGGAGGGAAAGTGGTTTCCCCAGTTGGGCTATCCTACCCATAATTGGTTTCATCACAGCATTAATTTTTATTGCGCTAGTATACTTCAAACCTGATTTCACGCCCCAAGCCGACAACAGCCTTGAAGACCTGGAAGTTCTGATTTCCAATGACCCGATTGAATTTTATGAAAATCTTGATTTTCTCCAGAACTGGAAAGACCGATGATTAAACAGCCAAAAAGATTGTTATCACTCCTTCCACTGATCATGTTGCTATTAGCCCCCACCTCAAGCTTGGGACAAAATCTGGATAATGGCCTAGAATGGATTGAATTGGGTTTTGAAGAAAAACGGCTCCTTGGCCCTCTTCAAAATAAATGGAGTAACCTTGCACCTGAAAAACAAATCCGCCTGAATACAGGAGCAAAAAGGTGGAATACCATGAGTCCAAATCAACAAAAATCCCTCAAGAAAAAGATCCAGGTGTGGAAACTAAAATCTGCTGATGAAAAAATTATTATCCGAAATCAGTTCGAACGATTCCAAAATCTACCCGAAGTTGAAAAACAATTGCTACGTGATAGCTATGAAAAATTTAAAAATCTTCCTTTGGGAAAACAGCAATCCCTTACAACTCAATACAGAAAAACAAACGGTGCCTAGCGGGCGCACCGGAAACCCACATAATGAAACTTGTGGATTGAAGGACTGGATATCCTGTGAGAAGATTTCAAACTTCCCACTCCATTTCGCCACGATCCTCCCCGGGCGACTTTTCCACTTCTTTCATGATCGCTTTGGGTCCACTCCCATACGTTTCCTGCCATATCATAGAGTCCCCATGGGTTAGGCTTTTTTTTACCTACATCATGAGTCTTCTTGTCCGCATTGCCTTTGTGCCAGGCATAGTTATCTGGATGACTTTCTCCCCAATAATAAAGGGATGATGTTCCTGCACGAATTGCTTTTTCCCACTCCTGCTCTGTTGGCAATCGTTTTCCCACCTTATTGCAATAAGCCACAGCCTGATTCCAGGTCACTTTTTCAACAGGTCGATCCATTCCCTGGAAAAATGAGGGGTTGGAGTGCATAACCTTTAAATATTTCGCCTGCGTCACTTCATACCGGTCTATATAAAATCCCTTTAAATTTTCACCTGTCTTTATTTCATCCGCCGCACCAATATAGACCATGTCAGAAATATCAGCCCCATCGGCTACCTCTGCGATAAAAACCTGCCCAAGCACAAGACAATACAGCACAAAGTTAAGCTTAGAAGATGGTTTCATTGATTTAACGTTGCATTTTTCTTCTATCTATAGGGGCATCGAATTCTTTGCCACAATGAGGGCACTGCAAAGGCCGCGATTTTTGTTTTTGTAGTTCCTCAACAAACCCGTATGCGATGATTCCCACAGGCAGGCCAAATGTTCCCAAACCCAGCATAGAAATAAAACCACCAAATATTTTTCCCAGAGTTGTGATGGGATAAACATCGCCGTAACCCACCGTTGTCATGGTGGAGACCGCCCACCACAACGCCGCCGGAATGCTCGAAAATGCCTCAGGCTGGGCTTTATTCTCGATAAAGTAAATTCCTCCCGAAGCAAAAATCAGCATTCCCAGCGTCGCCGCAAAGACAATAAATAATTCTTCTTTAGTGTCCCTTAAAACCACTTTAAACAGGTGTAGCGATTGGGAATACCGTGCCATTTTGAATAAGGCAAAAAGTCGGAACAAGCGAAGAACCCGAAGGAAACGCAAATCCATATTGAAAAAGAGTGGCAAGTAAAATGGGACAACTACCATTAAATCTATGATCGCGGAGGGAGTGAGCATGTAACGAATGCGCCCTCTAATTGGGCTACTGTATTCCGACTTCAGCGTGCAAGTCCAGACCCTCAGCCCATATTCAATTGAAAACACCACCATAGAAAACCATTCAAAAACCCTCAGTGGTCCTGAATATAGTTTAGAAAAATCCTGCATTGTTTCCAGAGCAACCGCAAAAACATTGAGGACAATCAGGGAAATTATGAAAATATTGAAACCCCGGCTGAGAAAATCGCCTTTAGACTCTGGCTCCAGGATTTCGCCGATCCTTCGTTTCATGGGTTTTTCCTTGTTAGTGGATGGGATTCAATTTTTCGCATCGCTATGCGCTCATACAACTTATTAATTATCTCTTATAAAGAGACAGAATTTTGGCGTCAAAATGGAAAATATCCCTATTTTAGAAATATAAAACATGGGAACAATAAACCCCCAACAATCAATAGAACCCTTTATTTATAACAATTTGCAAGCACCCTCCTCTACAGTTCAAGTTTGGCATGGAACTTGCCGTAAAGTAATGTATTACATATTGATTATGCATATACACCAGGAGGCTTGACGACCATGGAAAAGGTTAAAATTGCTTATCCCATCCCAGACAATACCACAAGCATGGAAAATTCTACCGAAACATACATATTTAAAAGTATTTTCGCGTCTTTAGCAGGGGCTTCTATACCAGCGGTAATTTTCTATTTTCTTATGTAAGAAGTAACTCCGCAGACGCGGGAAAATTATTGCAACTCAACTTTTACAAAGATGCTTCTTTTTTGTACCCGCCCGGAAAAATTATTACTGGCTATACCTGAACTTTGCTCATTTTCATTCAGACTTAATCCACCCAACTCTAGCCACTTTCCCACCTGACCCTTTATTACAGTATTGAGTCCAGTCGTTTCTATTTTCCCATTTTTAACTCTGGATTGTTGAGGGGAGATTTCCAAAACAACCTGGTCTCCTCGAATATGGGGTAGTACTATGAATCCCGTTCGCACGTCTTTAAACCGAGTGGACTCAAGCTCTATAAATTTACTCCCATTTCTAACTCTTCTCTTTTCATTTAAGGGAACTCGCTGACTAAAATATATCGTTGCCGGATTCCCTTCCAGGGTCGTTATAACCTGAGTATCCATTTCATCCAATTCGGACTTTTTGTGTAGAAGTCTCCCACGCAACACCCCCTCTTCTCCTTCAATAATCAGCCCTCCTACATTCTTGTCAGCGGAATTAATAATTACACGCCCCGCTTCGCCTAGGGGGATATCTGCATCTATTCCCTGCTCCAGTTTATTCAGTTTCGAACGGAACCCCTGTTTTACAGTGATCCGCAAATTTTTGAGTTCGGCATCAATTTTTTCGAGAATACTTTTAATTTCTCTCAACTTTCTTGGAGAAGCTCGCACAATAAGTTGATTGTGCATTCCCGTAATGGTCTCATTACTCCCCAACAAAGGACGAAGCATAGGAATCAACTCCTCCGCCTGTCGATTATTAAGGGGAATCACCTCTAGGTTTTGTTGGGCCAATACGGTAGGAGCTGTGAGAAAAAAAATCAAAAAACCACAATGCAGGGCTCTTGATAACATAACAGGTACTTTGGGAATGAATAAGTCGTTATTGGATAATAGAGACCAAAAAAACCTAAACCTATAAGGCAAATTAAAATCTGCGGGTTTTTATTCTCGGGACAGATTTTATGAAATCCTGAAAACCAATCAGCCCTTCTTCTACATAACCCTCAAATTCAGCTTCTTCTGTATTACCTTTAGAAATTATTTTGGGCCTGACCTTGATCTTTTTGCCATGTTTCAGGAATTTGGCAAAGTTGACTCGGCATTCATCGACAAACCGATTGAAGTCATGATCAACGGTCATACGCGCAGAGTAGAAACGTTTATGCGTTTTCTGGCGCTGGCAAACAAGTTCCGAGCTCTTATAACCTATTTTAACCTCTTCCTTGCGTTTCAAGAGTTGTTCATAAGAACGTCTTCGATTTACATCACGCAAAAAATTATAGGCGGCTGTGGAAAGAACAAAGAATTGATTTTCTTCTTCGGTCGAATCAAACCGGTCGGGATGAAACTTCTTGGCCAATTGCCAATAACGTTTCTTAATCTGCTCTCCACTGGCAAAATTCTCCAGACCCAGAAGATGATAAAGATTATAAGATTTTAAAACCAAAGGATATTTCATTCTTGATATTATATACAACCTCGAAGAATAAGAGGACCTCTAATAAAATAAGCTTATGATCGAACTGACCTCAGTCCTAATTATAATATTTCTATTCGTGTTCCCGCTACCAACATTGGTCATCAGCCTGGGATTGTTAACCACCTGGAGTTTATATAAAAAATATGAGGCCTTCCATAATCAGCCTCCCAAAGGAAAAAAAAACCTGGTTCTGAGTGCCACCTTGTTTCCCTCTGTGCCAATATAAGTGA
>Ga0233439_10006196_pt1 | contig 10745 bp, 2 predicted proteins | sample SI_123_September_6_FD_182713 | JGI IMG/M metagenome (GOLD analysis project Ga0233439, IMG submission 182713) | Seawater microbial communities from Saanich Inlet, British Columbia, Canada - SI_123_September2016_100_MG | ecosystem: Environmental > Aquatic > Marine > Inlet | place: Canada: British... | reverse complement strand
GTACAGGAGCAGCAGGCAACGGGCGGTCAGGCCTCCGACACGACGCAAACTGCCATCAACCAAAACAACAGGTTGGACGCAGATACTCCGTTACGCGTTGGGCGTGTGCTTCTGTCGTTGCCGTACATCCATTGCTACAAGGTGCAGGTATCCGGTAGAGCAGCGGCTACTGTTGCCACCGCGTTGACCCACAACTCTATGATGCCATTGGGCGTTAGAGCAGGCGAGGTCATCCCCGCAAACTCTCAGGTAGTTCTCTGGGAACCGAAAGGCGGGAAGCTGGCGTATATCATTGGGGTTATCCCGGTCGCCATGATGTCTGATCAGATGAATATGGCTGATCACGTGCAGCAGGGTGGAAACTCTGGACCAAAAAAAGTAGAGGCTGTCCGAAATATACCTAAATCGGTTTCCGACGCCATGGGCTGGGTGCCTCAATGCTCGGGCCGCCCGATGGATGGAACTTCCGGGGAGTTTGTTCGGCAAAGCGAAACAGGAATCGGCATACTGATCGATTCGTTTCAGGCCTATCTCCGAGTTAATGAAGTCTGCGGCCTGTGGTTGAACTACTTCGACAACTATGCAAAGCTCGCAGCCCTGTCTCTAAATCTAATGTCGTACTGCGAAAACAACTTACAGACGTACGATGAGGGCGAGAATTTTGCAATTCGGGGCCATTGTACATTTCCCTGGGAAGCTACCGGAATGTACGGTTCCGCGGAAAAGTTTTCGGTAAATCATCCCAAGAAGAAAGTGCAGCTTGAGCGGGACTTTCCTTTTGCAGAGGAAGACGTTGATGACTTTGCACAGACGCCCGTTTATCGCTTAACCGATTACACTGGCTATCTAGGGCAGGGATGGAACCGCACCCTAATGAAGCCTGCTGGCACGAGCGGTAAGCGGCTCATGACGGATACGGATGACGACACGGGCTTGTTTAATGAGTTCTTGTCGTTAGACGGGGCTTACTCCGTCCGGTCAGCAAAATCCATTACTTTGGCCAAGTATCCGCTCATCCCCAATCCTCGGCGGATACGAACCCCAGAAGACGCTAAGGGCGATGATCTTACGGAAAACAATGATTACCGGTTCAGCGGTAAGTTTGGCGGCGGCGATGAGCATAAAGTTAGAGAGTGGAAAGCAGATAGCGTTACGGAGCTTCCAAACCTGATGAAGCCTGCGGGTATTTTGGATATGTTGGCCCATCATTATAACTGGAAATCGACGCACCCTTTCTACTACCACAAGAAGGACTATCGCTATCCGCAAGAAGAAGACGGGCAAGAGCTGTCTAGCGTGAAGTTCCATTCGGGAAGTTTTTACGAGGCTTATGTTGCTGTGTGGCCCACTGCTCAGATTAACATTAGCGATTCATACGGGAGCGTGAACTATTACAATACCGCGTCATTTTTCTCCATGACTGATGACGGTAGTGTAATTATCGGTGACGGATACGGCTCACAGGTAACTATGACCGGAGGGCAAATTCGGCTGGAGGCCGGAGGCGACGTCATGCTTATGTCCGGTAGCCGTGTAGTGACTTTAGCTCGAGAGTCCATTATCCGAACCAAGGATAGCATCGATATCTCTTCCAGCGATAAAGATGTTCGCATTAAAGCTGAGAGGAACTTGCAGGTGTCGAGTGGGAGCTTGCTATTGGAGGCTCTCAATCCGGGCTCTACCCAGCAGTATGACGGTAAGATCGGGGAGGAGGTGCAGGCTTCCGGAATCACGTTGTTAAGTAAGGGCGGCTCCGTAAATGTGCTGACGCGAGATTACTACCTACGTTCAGGTATTGCGGACGCTCCCACGTACGGGACCGGCAGCGGGACGACGGGCAGGGTTATCTCAGGAATAGCCGACGCTACTGGCGACGTGGTTATAGACGTTGCAAAGGGACGGGGTCGTTATGTGAACTACGCGGCTCAGCAGAGCTTCTATACGCGGGATTTTGTGGGTATTTGGCATTCACCCACTGGGGACGATGACCCGCAGGATCAGATTAAGGCGACCCATTACTTCAGTAAAAGTCTCACCTTTCTAGAGGGGGTAACCCTTAACGAGGGAACTTTTGTAGCTTGTGGAGATGATGGATTTATCGGGGCAGAGCAAAGCTTTATAGGCGGGAAAGATCTCATAGTGCTGGCAGGCATGGCGTGCCTCAAGGGGATTAATAGTATCGGCGATAGCAGCACGAACAACATCCCGGCTCAGGTGAATAAATTTTTCAAGGATGCGTGCGAGGGCGTAAAAGACATGATTATTGACCTGGGCAAGGACGGCCTAGAGGCTGTGTTTACTGACAGGTGGTGGAAGGAAAATGAGCCAGGCAACACAGAGCTGCTCGAGGACCAAATAGGGTTTTCATTTCGGGATTTGTCGGAAATTGAAGATAAAGCTTATGGTTACAGTAAGGACAAATTTTTTCTGCTAGAGGCTCGTTATCAGCAGCTGGAGCGGGCCGGGTTGTCCTCCCGGGCAGCACAGGCGTGGACGGAGAACGCTATCTCGTACCAGGGGAAGCAGCTATACCCCTGGCCTGGTAAGATCAATTGGGAGGATAACGATACGTTGCTCCGTTACAAAAACGGAGCTGATACTTTTAAACTGTTCGATCAGGGGGGCTTTGCCCTTAGCCGCGATACTGCCCAGTCGGATTACGAAGAGCCAGAATTTGCTGACTGGGATATGATTACCCCGGCCACTGATTACAAACTGTAAGGAAAACTATGTTAGACCCGTCACAGATGTCTGAGGAAGAGCAGAAACTTGTTGAAGAAGTTGCCCAGGCGAAAGGGCAAACAGTTGAAGAGACGCTTGCTGAGCTTGGGCATGAGTTGCCGCAAGCTGCGGAGCAGGACGAGACTGTTTCACTAGAGGCGGCCGGGGACCCCGTTGCCGTCAGTGAACCTATTGTTGTGGAGGCTGAAGAAGCTGTCACTGCAAGCGAAGTTCCAGATACCGGGCCTTCGCTTGAACCTCCTCCCCCTCCGGCGGCGGAGGAGGAGGACGAGGAAAGCGAGCCGGATAACTCCGAGGAACTTAAAAATGACGAAGAGTTGCCAGCTACCCTGTCGCATAATTGCCAGCATTGCGGGTGGGATTCGCGGCATGACGTAATTGAGGAGCCTACGAAGGCTGACAAGTTGTCGTTTTTGCAGTCGATACTCGGTGGAGCTACCTTCAGTAAACGTTATTCCCTATTCGGCGGTAACCTTCGTGTTACCTTCCGAACGTTGACCATTAAGGAAATTGACAAGCTTTACGAGGCGGCATACGCAGCTCAAAAATCTGGGCTGATCGCTACAACTTCGGATTACTATGAGTACCTGAATCGCTTGCGGTTGCACTTACAGCTGACTTCTGTCACTGGAAAAAATGTACCCCTGCACCACAAGTTGCCGGACGGTTTAAGTATGATCACAAACAACTCCGCTAAGAGTAATTGGGTGGACTTCTTAAAAGAAAAAAAGGTTTACGACGAGGATAAGACTTTGGCGTTACAGATTCAGGAATACGTCCTGGATAACATATTGAAGACCGAGCAGTTACTCCGTGTCGTTACTTTTGAGTGTCAGAAGTTCAACCGGTTGGCATCCAAGTTGGAGGCTAGAGTAGATGACCCGGATTTTTGGAGCGAGACCGGTCAGCCGTCTTAACTTTGCGATCGGCGGCCCGGGGGGTTGTAGATTACTCAAAAGTGGATCTACAGGACGCAACCTGGTGGCGGCGATGGCGATACTTAATACGAGCAATGGATGCAGATGATCATGTGAAGCTCTTGGACCGGGCTTTTAATTTTCAGCTGGCCCTGGTCTCGCACGGAAATCTAGGTTCAGATAATTTTAGAAAAACACAGAAAGAAGCTAAGGAGATTTTTCAAGATATCGAAGGGGCAGCAAAGCCATGGCTCGGGCGGGGAAGCCGAGGGGATCGAGCCAACGACGAGCGGGACACGTTTGCCAAGCAATGGGAGGAGATGGCAGGTTTCTCGTTAACTGATGAGGACGCTATGGCCAAGTGGGAAGACGCCTTAAGAAATCACACCAGTGATTCTGTTAAAGGCTTGCACGAACGTCAGGCTGCCGAAGCTGAGTTTACGGATAGTTTCGCTGAGCGGTTAGCCGCGATACAGCAAAAAAGGAAGAGACAGCAAGGACGCTAAAATGATCGATCCATACATGCAGTTGCAGATGATGCAGCAAGCCGGTGCTGGTCAGTTAGCTGGCCAGTATATCCCAGGCTTCGGGCAGATAAGCCCACAAGCTCGAGCGGGGGGAGCTGCTCAGCTAGGGGCCATGGCGACAATGTATGGCTCGCCAATTACTGGTGAGCGGGGGGTGGACCCGTCGCCTATGGCAGGGCTAGGGTTATCGGGACCGTTTGCTCCCCTGATGAATATCGGGGGCAACATGCTCCTTAGCCCGATGATGCGAAGTAGCGGCATGATGCCTATGGGAAATGCCGGGTCTTATAACCAAGCTCGGCGAGCCCGCGAGCAGCAAGAAATTCTGGGGCAACTGTCTCAGGGCGTAGGTGACGTGGATGCTGCGGGCGTCTTTAGAAGCCTGCGTGGGGCGGCAGCTATGGCAGGGATGCCAATGAATGCCGAGCAAACGGAAGCAGCTCGAAATCTTTCCGAGACTATAGCTTCGGCAGGCCCAATGCTGGGGATGGTGGCTCCGGAGCTTATGGACGCTATTTCCGGCGAAACCGGTAGTGTGCAGGCAATGGCTGGCCGCGTGATGACGGCTAATCGGTATCAGCTAGATCCGGTGACCGGCAAGCAGGGGTATTCGGCTGATTCGAACGAACAACTTGTAAGGGGCCTCTTTGATAAGTTGTATAGCGATGACAACATGGCCCGTATGCAGGGCCTGCGTGCTGGCGATATGGGGCAGATGTACGAGTCGTTATCTGCTGAAGGCCTTGCAGGTCCAAAGGGCAACCTAAGGGATCGTACAATTGGTGCGATACGCGAAATACAAAGAGAGGGCGACCCCCGGGAATTACAAGCAGAAGCGTCGAGGCTCGGTGTCACGATCGATTCCGACAACAATCTTCAAGCCCTATCTAACGCGGATCTAGCCAAGTTGCGGGAAGGTAGCTCTACAGTTCGTGATCGCATTACGGAAAGCGATACGGATAGAATCTCCGGGCAGCTCCAGGATTACGTGAAGTCAATCTCGGCCATTCGAGAAGTCTTCGGAGAAAACGGCGACCCGAATGCCCCTATGCCGAAGTTGATCGGTGCCCTGGAGGGGCTTACCTCCGGCCGCATGCACACCTTCGACGCCTCTCGGCTCAATACGATGGTGAGGGACATGCAATCGCTGTCCCAGCAGTCCGGCAAGAGCGTCGACCAGCTTGTTGCGATGAATCAGAGCAACAACAAGGAGCTTGTGCAAATGCTCGGTCAGGACGGCGGGGCATTTGCTCCAACGTCAACTAACTACGGAGTTACAACGGGCCAGGCGTTTCAAGAGGTCGGCGGAGCTACAGGGTTCGGTACGTTGAGTCGGGCAGAAGCAGAGTCCGGAGCTCAAAGCCTGTTTAACCGAGGAATGGCTTCGGAGATGAGTAACACTCTCGGGGCCCTGACTCGTCTTGAGCGAGATGGCGGTTTTGAGGATGACCCTGATGCTCCAGGATTTGCAGCCGGACAGGATCTGCGGGCGGCACTTCAGGCGGTAGATGACGGGGCGGATTCTTACATAGATTCTACTGGAACGCGGCGGGATGTTCCTACGCAGGAGCGGGAGTGGAGAAGCTTCTTCCATGATGGTGCTGTACCAGGCATGGAAGTTAGCGACTTTAACATGATGCTCGGAGATACTTTTGCAAATCAGGAGGCGTTGGCTGAGACCCCAGATAGGCAGCGTGGTGCTGTCCGGCAGCAGTTTCATGAGTTCGAGCGAAAAGTTGACAGAACAGGCACGTCCAGGGTGGAGGGCATGTCTGTATTGAGAGACAAGGCGGAAACCGCAGGCTTGAGCGTGGAGGAGCGGCAGGCTGCTGCCAGCGATATTTCATCCGCAGCTTACGACGCTATGTTTGATCTATCGGCAGAAGACCTTCAGGACAGGGATGTTCGCCAGCAGGTAATGGTAGATGCAATCCAGCGAGAAGCCGCGGCGTCGAACATGACGTACACGGACGAGGAGGCTACGCGGGTGGCTGACACCCTGTTTGCTAATTCCAACAATGTAGCTAGAGAGGACTACGGCGGCCAATCCACTTACGGAGTGGTGCAGATGCAGGGCCGTAAAGTCTCCGCATCCCAGCAGCAGCATCAGCTACGGGCCGAGGCGGTGGCTGGCCGCAACGAGGCGATGTCCAACCTGGGACCCAAGGGTGGCATCATTCAACGCATGTTCACGAGCCTACAGAAACAGGGGGATCGTGGTCCGGATGCTGATTTAACAACATTGTTTGGCGACATGTTCGGGGCTGAGGACATTGACGCCGAAGAGCTTACGCCGCTGATGGAAGTCGTCCGGGAGAAGGAGAAGAAATCCAAGGAACTTGAGGCCGAGCTAGATGGCCTGGATCCCACCGAATTAGATGTGGGTGGCGAGGATCCTACGCGGACAAAGATGTCGGTTATTAGAGAGCAAATTAAAACTACCAATCAGGAATTGGACGAGGCGGTAATAGCGGTCAAGGAAGAGGGTAGACGACTTGGCATAGTGGAAGCAGAAGGGGACTTTAATTACGAGGATGTGTCGCGGGGCAAGGAAGCTGCCGAGGACCTGGATAACCGGCGAAATGTGCGAGCTACGCGGAAACTTATTCGGGATACCGCGACAATTACCGACGCGGACCTGGAGGAAGCGGGGGACTCTCGCCTAACTGAAAAGGATCTCAGAGTTCTTGCGAAGTCCCAGCGAAAGAAAGATATTGAACTGGTAGAGGGCATCACGCAGGAAGATCTGAATGCGACCGAGGCCGAGCAGGAGGAGTGGTCGCAAGAGAAGCGAGACGCAGTCGAGGGGATAACGGAAGAAATCGAAGAACTCGAGGGAGACGACTTCGACGACGAGTTTAAGTTCAGTAATGCAAAAGAAACATACGAGAAGAGCTTGGGTACAGAGGAAGAGTACCTGGAGGAAAGAAGGGGGTACCTCGATAACAACGCAAAACTTGAGAACGTGGCCGACAAAGATGCCCGGGTTGCCATCCTGCGGGACCGCCGGTCGCGTGCAGATATGTCGGTGAGCGACGAGGACGTTCAGGAGCGGAGGGAGTTGTTCGCGGAAGATATTCCCGGAGAAGAAGAAGCAGTAACGGCAAAGGATAAGCGGCAGCGAGATATGCTGATAGATGCTTCGATGTCAGATGACGACTTTGACGAAGCAATTGACGAGATGAGAGCTGATGCGGAGGCCGCGGGGCAGCCTGAACCTACGGAAGCAATTAGGAAGCGGAAGCTTGACCGTCGAACGGTTCGGAGCAAGCAGTACGAGCGAGCTGAAAAACAGTTACTCGCTGAAAAACAAATGAGAGCCGCAGGTTATATCGGAGAAGACGATACCTTGCGGGATCGTGAAGCGTTGGAAGAGGTGCTTGAAGACTCGGACATGGACGAGGACCTCCAGCAGGTGATGGTGACGGGTAGTGAGGAGCAGCAGTACGAAGCTCACGTCGAGCAGTTGCGTCGTAATGCTTTAGGTGACGCCTTTGACAGGGGGGACGGAGAGTTAGCTGAAGAAGAGCCCGACGAACGGAATTTGCGTAAAGTGAAAGAGGACCTTGCAACTATTGACTCGCTGGCGGACGAGTTCCTGGCGGACGAGGAAGCGGTATCTGTGCGAGGGGTTCAAGGAGTCAAAGACCTCAGGAGTGCTCGAGATCGTCAAATTACGTTGGCTAATAAGTTTGGGATGAGTCGAGAAGAGCTGGTGCTGGATCCGAGCCGCATTCAATTTAACGAGGAGCAGCGAGAGGAACTGACAAAAGAGTTTGACGACATGACGGCGGAGGAAAAGGGCGAGGTATTGGAGGAGCTTCAGGGCAGCGAAGTTTCGAAAATAGCAGATACCTTTAAAGGCAAGGATGTAGCGGATCTGACTGCACAGGATTACATAGATTATCAAAGGATGCAGGAGCAGGAGAAAGTTGAAGAGGCAATAGATGATTACGACGATGCTCGAGAATCCTTATCTGGCGGGGCACGGGGAAATCTCAAGGGCCTGATTGATGTAGATGAAGAAGATACCGAAGCAGCTCAAGAATTGTTTAGGAGGCCGCCGCCGGAAGGCCCCTCGACGGAGGATACCAAAGCAGCTCAAGACTTGTTTAATGAAGACGTGGAGGTTACGGATGCTCAGACACTGGCCCTGAAGACTCTTGACGAGGCAATTAAACTAACAGAGGGCGGTGACGAGATTACTGATGAGGACAAGAGGGCCATTGTCGAGCAAATGGTTTCGGGAGAAGAGGTTGATCTTGATAAGTTAACTCCAGAAGAACGGGAGCTGTACGAGAACATCCAGGAAGTTGCAGCAGAAGAGCTTGGTATCTCGACGGAGGATACCAAAGCAGCTCAAGACTTGTTTAATGAAGACGTGGAGGTTACGGATGAGCAGACACTCGCCTTGAAGACTTTGGACAGGGCGATTGGCCGAACAGAGGGCGGTGACGAGATTACTGATGAGGACAAGAGGGCCATTGTCGAACAAATGGTTTCGGGAAAAGAGGTCGATCTTGATAAGTTAACTCCAGAAGAACAGGAGCTATACGAAAAAATAGAGGAAGTTGAAGCAGAAGAAGAGCTTGGTATCTCGACGGAGGATACCAAAGCAGCTCAAGACTTGTTCGGCGAAGAAGCAGAAGTCACGAATGAGCAGACACTCGCCTTGAAGACTCTTGACAAGGCTATTGATCAGTCAGAGGGCGTTGAAGAGGTTACTGATGAGGACAAGAGGGCCATTGTCGAACAAATGGTTTCGGGAAAAGAGGTCGATCTTGAGAGCTTAACCCCACAACAACAACAGGAGCTATCCGAGAACATCCAGGAAGTTGAAGCAGAAGAAGAGCTCGGGATCTCGACGGAGGATACCGTAGCAGCCCAAGAATTGTTTAGAGAAGACGCGGAGGTTACGGATGCTCAGACAATCGCTTTGAAGACTCTTGACGAGGCAATTAAACTAACAGAGGGCGGTGACGAGATTACGGATGAGGAGAAGAAAGCCATTGTCGAACAAATGGTTTCGGGAGAAGAGGTCGATCTTGAGAGCTTAACTCCAGAAGAACAGGAGCTATACAAGAACATCCAGGAAGTTGCAGCAGAAGCAGCTCGGGAATTGCTCGAGGAAGGCGTAGGAGGCCTTTCAGAAAAAGATACCAAGGCAGCTCAAGAATTGTTTAACGAAGACGTGGAGGTTACGGATGACCAGGCGATTGCCCTGAAGACTCTCGAGGAAGCGATTGGACGAACAGAGGGCGGTGACGAGATTACGGATGAGGAGAAGAAAGCCATCGTTAATCAAATGGTTTCGGGAGAAGAGGTTGATCTAGACAACACAATGTTAAGTCACCGGGATCGGGAGCTATACGAGAACATCCAGGAAGTTGAATCGGAAGCTGCGGAAGCCGCGGAAGCCGCGGAAGCCGAAGATGTGGAGGTTACGGATGCTCATGCCAAGGCTTTGAAAACCCTCAATAAGGCTATCAGTTTAGCTGGCGACGATGTCAAGCCATTCACAGATGAGCAGAAAAGAATCATCGTCGAGCGAATGGTTGCAGGAGAAGAGCTCGACTTGGGGTCTGTGCCCCCCGGTACAGGTGTAACTGAAGAAGAGACCGCAGCAGCTCAGGAATTGTTCGGGGAAGGCGTAGAAGGTCCTTCAGCTGAAGATACTGAAGCAGCTCAAGACTTGTTCGGCGAAGGTGTGGAGGTTACGGATGCTCAGACAATCGCTTTGAAGACTCTTGATGAGGCGATTGAACGAACAGAGGGCGGTGAAGATTTTACTGATGACCAGAAGAAAGCCATTGTTAATCAAATGGTCTCGGGGGAAGAGGTCGATCCTGCGTACTTAACTCCAGAACAACGGGTGCTATACGAGAACATCCAGAAAGTTGAAGCGGAAGCCGCGGAAGCCGAAGATGTAGAGGTTACGGATGAGCAGTCCAGGGCTTTGAGGACTCTTGACGAGGCTATTGATCGGTCGGAGGGCGTTGAAGAACTCACAAAGGAACAAAAGCAAGATATCGTAAATCAAATGGCTGCCGGAGAGGAAATAGATACTTCTGATCTTTCTCCAGAGCAGATAGAGATGCTCGAAAAAATAAAGGAAGTTGAAGCGGAAGAGCTTGGGATCTCCGAAGAAGATACCGTAGCAGCTCAAGACTTGTTCGGCGAAGAAGCAGAAGTCACGAATGAGCAGACACTCGCCTTGAAGACTCTTGACAGGGCGATTGGACGAACAGAGGGCGGTGAAGATTTTACTGCGGAGGACAAGAGGGCCATTGTCGAGCAAATGGTTTCGGGGGAAGAGGTTGATCCTGCGGACTTAACTCCACAACAACAGGAGCTATACAAGAACATCCAGGAAGTTAAAGCTGAGGATGAGGAGCTGGGTCTCACAGCTGAGCAGCTAGAGACGTTGGAATCTGTAGAGGGGATTGAGTCCTTGGCTGGCATGAGTTCCGAAGGGCTTGATGCGTTGGAACAGATTTCCCGGATTGAGGGCGACGATATTGAAGGTAAGGCTAAAGACCTCGGTGTTTCGGAAGACGAG
>Ga0233439_10006191_pt1 | contig 10753 bp, 6 predicted proteins | sample SI_123_September_6_FD_182713 | JGI IMG/M metagenome (GOLD analysis project Ga0233439, IMG submission 182713) | Seawater microbial communities from Saanich Inlet, British Columbia, Canada - SI_123_September2016_100_MG | ecosystem: Environmental > Aquatic > Marine > Inlet | place: Canada: British... | reverse complement strand
CGTGCCTAAAAGTCGTTAGGTACGCTCTGAATGCTGTAACTGCCATGTCTCAAATCTAACCCACAACTCAAAGAATTTGATTTGTTAAAAAAGCTTGCGCTGAATCGGGGAGGTCTGTTTAATTCCTTTGATCATTCTTCAATTAAAGTTAAAATTTAAATATTATGAAAAAAACTATGAAAACTTGGGGTTGTTTATTGGTGTTTTTCCTGACATACGGTTCCGCGATCTCCCAGACGGCCAGTTGGCAGGCGTACAACGACAGCGTCAACAAGAACGGAGGGACGACGGATGAGACAGTGACCATGATCAACGTGGGGCGTAGTTCACCGGGGCCTGCGAGTACGGAGTTACTGGTGTTTGGCAGTGGGGACGGAACCGGGGTGACGGCGACCTACGAGGAGACGCTGTCGGAGGGGAGCGTGTTTTGGACGAGCGACGCTATCACATTTGACGAGGAGAGCGACGCGGCCAAGCTGTTTGGGGAGGCGCTGGATTTGACCGGGAATATCAGTTATGGGGACGCGCCTGGATGGCATATGGATCTGATTCTTGAAGGGCTCGACCCGAACCGCAAATATGTGTTTGCCGGGACAGCGATGCGGGGCGGGGGAGCGGGGTATGCGGAGCGCACGACCAACTGGGAAATCATGGAGGCGGAGAGTTTTGCGTATGCCAGTTCGGAAGGGGCGTGGAAGGTGAGCGAGGAGAGCGTTGAGTTTAGCACGGGGCACAACGAGGCGGGTTACGTGGCGAAGTGGACGGATATTGCTCCGGGAGCGGATGGCAGGATAGTGATCCGGACCAGCCACAGTGTAGGGGAGGCCAATGGCGGCTTGGCCGGGGCCCATGCCTACAAGGGCTATGCGGGCGGCGCGTTCATGCTTGAATTGCAGGTCGACTCCGGAGCAGCTGCTCCGGGGAAGGGGGTAAGCATCCTTCGTGTTTTCCCGAAGGAGAATGAACTTGAAGCCCACCCGAATAGCCCTCTGCATGTGGTCATCGAAAATGATACCCACAAGGTGGATTCGAGTTCGGTGGCGCTGTTTCTGGACGGCAAAAAGGTCGCCTCAGAAATACAGCAGGTCGGGGACAGGACATTAGTCGTTCATGAATCGGCTGGTGCGTTTGAGGATTCTTCCGACCACACCGTCAAAGTAGAGTTCGCCGATGATAGTGATGCGCGCAGTCAATACACCAAGTCATGGAATTTCACCGTCATGGAATGGACCCAGTATGATGCCCTCCCCGCTGATTCAGCCATTACGCTGACTGACTTGGGAAAACAGGAACGTGGATTCGCCATTCGAGTTGTCGCTACTGACCCCGATGAACCTGACCCCGACAAGGAAACCTTAAGCGACATCGGGGATCTTTGGTGGATATGGGATGAGAAGCATTCCGACCATTCCGATCGGACTCTCTTCAACTCCGAGGGCTATTATTTGGAACGTGCCCAGATCAACTACCAGCGAGATGGGAGAACCATTGGAAATAAGGCGGGGGAAAAGCTTTTCCCTGGCATTAACGGTACTGAATCACTCACCCCCGAGGGGTTGGAATTACCTGTCATTCATTTTGGCTTGGAGACGACTGCCCTTCTCGAACTGGACGAGGGCTATTACCATATGCAAATTACAACCACCCCGATCCACCTGCTTCACATTGGATTAGGTGATGACGCAGTGGAATTATTCCCGGACGAATCAGTCAACCCGGGCATTGAGGATGCAAAAGCTTGGGAATACAAATTTGTCGTCGAAAAACCCGGTCTCTATCCCTTCACACTGTTCTATTATGATTACCTGGGCGGGAGTTCCTCGTTGACCGCGAGCGGCGGGACGGCCTCCAGCCTGGAATGGTTGAATATCGCGCCCACTGGGATGAAATTCCTGATCAACGAAGATGATGACAGGGCGATCACGGCCTATATTCCGCCAGATGCCATTGTCGAGATGAGTCCCGCCACAATGAGTGTTTTGCTGCAGGACGGAAACATGATTGTTACCTGGTCCGAGCCAGGCACGTTGCAGGGGGCTAAAAAGATTATCGGCCCGTGGAACGATGTTGTTGGGGCCTCTTCCCCGCATCCTGTGGATCTCGGTTCAAGGGTGATGTTTTATCGTATCCGGCATTGAATTCTAAATCATTATAGCTGGCCTTACATTTTGAAAGGGCCAAGGTGATTCCAGAAAAGACATTGACCAAAGAGCGGTATGATTGTTTAATACATTCATCTAATCAATGAAGAGGTTGATACCACTCTGTTTTTGTGTGCTTGGATTTGTATTGCTGAATGCGGCTGAGCAGCAGCTAGTTAATACTCAGGAGATCACCACGCCATTTGTGAAGCCGGCTGATGTGCTGAAGGGCATCTCGCTGCCGGATGGGTTTAGGGTGCAACTCAGTGCGGCCGAACCGGATGTTCAGCAGCCGATCGCCATGGCTTGGGACAGCCGAGGTCGGTTGTGGTTGGCCGAGTGCTACACCTATGCCGAGAGTCGGGTGAACTACGATATGCGCCTCAAGGATCGGATCCTTATTTTCGAGGACACCAACAACGACGGCGTTTTTGACAAGCGCAAGGTCTTTTGGGATCAGGCATCGCAGCTTTCGTCAATCGTGCTTGGGTTCGGTGGTGTTTGGGCCGCCTGCGCTCCCAATATCCTGTTTATCCCCGACAGGAACGGTGACGACGTGCCGGACGCAGAGCCAGAGGTGGTGCTCGACGGTTTCGACAATGATCGTGTGCGGCACAACATCGTCAACGGGCTAAAATGGGGGCCGGACGGTTGGCTGTACGGGCGGCACGGCATTCTCGCCAGTTCGCATGTTGGTGTTCCCGGGACACCTGTTGAAAAGCGCACTCCTATCAACTGCAGCATATTTCGTTACCATCCAATTACAAAAGAGTTTGACGTCGTCTGCCATGGCACGACCAATTCGTGGGGACACGATTGGGACAGGCACGGGCAGCTTTTTTTTATCAACTCCGTGATAGGTCACCTCTGGCATGCTGTTCCCGGCGCGCGTTACCGACGCATGTACGGCAACCACTTCGACAAGTTCCTGTACGAACTCATGCCGCAGACCGCCGATCACTTCCACTGGGACCAGGGCAACGAGCACTGGGCCGACTTGAAAAAGAAAGGCATGACCTCGCCCTCCAATGCAGCCGGTGGTGGCCACGCACATTGCGGGATGATGATCTATGGCGCGGACAACTGGCCGGAGGAATATCGCGGTCAGGTTTTCACGCTGAACTTGCATGGTCGCCGGATCAACCGGGACACGTTGCACCGTCAGGGGACCGGCTACGTGGGCAGCCATGCCGAGGACATGATGCAGACCCGCGACCTGTGGTTCCGCGGCATTGAGCTGGGCTACGGGCCGGACGGCGGTGTATTCGTTCTCGACTGGTCGGATATCGGTGAATGCCACGAGAGCGACGGTATCCACCGCACCAGCGGTCGCATTTTCAAGATCACTCATGGCGAAACTAAGCCACTGAAAAGGGATTTGAGCACACTGGGTAGCCTCGACTTGGCCCGGCTGCAAACCCACAGCAACGAGTGGCACGCGCGCATGGCGCGTCGCTTGTTGCAGGAGCGCGCCGTCGCCGGGAAAGACCTTGGCCACGCGCGCGAACATTTGTTTGAACTGTACTCCGGGAGCGAATCGATCCCGCACCGTCTCCGAGCCATGTGGGCGCTACACATCACGGGTGACTTGGATGAGGAGTGGCTGCTGGAACAGTCGAACGACGAAAGTGAGCATGTCCGAGTCTGGGCGATCAAACTGCTGACGGATGACGGCCGGGTGTCAGCCAAGGCGCTTGGGCGCCTCATCGAGATGGCCGAGTCGGACATGGCCGGCTTGGTTCAACTGCACCTGGCCTCGACGCTGCGTTTGCTCCCTTTGGCCAAGCGCTGGGACTTGGCTGTGCCGTTGATCTCGCACAACCGCCATGCGGGCGACCCGGTTTTGCCCCTGATGATCTGGTACGGGATTAACCCGGCCGTTGGTGAAGACCGACCCGGGGCCCTTCAACTCTTGGGCAAGTGTCAAATTCCCAAGGTCCGCCAGTTCATCGCTCGCCGCCTGGCCGGCGATCTGGGTGAGTCAAACAAGCAGGACTAACGGCCGCTGCTTGCCCAAGCGGTCTTTACTTTGAGTAGATGGTGTCGTTGCGGCTGTTGCCTCCGGACTTCATGTAGGCGAATAGGTCGAGCAGCTCGTTACGATTGAGGGTGTAAACCAGCCCCGGAGGCATCGGCGAAATGGGGGAGGGCAACACGCTTTTCACGTCGGCCCGCTTGATCACGGTGACTTGATCCGGATCAAGCGGATTGACGGAAACATGCAGTTGGCCGTCCTCCTCGAACAATACGCGGCCAACGACAATGTCGCCGTTGCGCTTGGTGACTAACGATGATTCGTACTGGTCGGAGACGACTCTGCTTGGTTTGAGAATGGAGTCGAGCAGATCACGGGTGCTGAAGCGGCTGGCGACGGAAGTCAGATCAGGGCCGGTGGCTCCCCCCTGGCCGTCGAAGCGGTGGCAGGAGGCACAGAGTGCGGCGGCGAAGCTGCGTTTGCCGTTGGCGAAGTTGCGGCCGGTCATGTTGGCGTCGATCAACTCGGCGGTTTTCTCGAGTTCCCAAAGTTGGCCGGGGCCTTTTGGTGCCGGTGGCGCGGCCGGCCTGTAAACAAGCGAGGCGTCGCCGACGAGTTTCTCAAGCGCGGCACGCTCGTTGGCCGGCGCGTTGGCCAGGGCGTCCTTCTGGAAGTTTTTCAAAAAACCGCCATAGCTGACACCACCGCTCTTGGTTGCGGCGTCCTTGTACCATGCAAAATATTTTTTCCGCTGATCCTCTTTCCAGCCGTAACGCAGATTGCGCAGGCTCATGGCGTAGTGCAGGTTTTGGATTTCCGGCGTGTTGGCCAGGACTTTTTTGATGGTGCCGCCGTAACCGTCGTTGCGATCGAGCGCCTCCCTATCTACGACCATACTGGATTCGACCTTGGTGTCCATCATCGCCAAGGTTTTGCCGATGACGGTCGGGGCCTTGAGAAAAACGAGTAACTGCGAAAGCTCGCGGTTGAGGTCGGCGCCCTTGGCTGGGTACTGGCTGTCGAGTGACGTAACCAAGCGCTTGGCCAAGTTCTTGTCGGCGGGCTCGCCCATGCGGATGAAGATCAACGCGTAGGCACGGCTGAGCTCGAGTTTTTGGCGTTCGCTGAGCTTGGCCAAGTCGAGTGACAACAGCTTGTTCAACAGGGCATCCCGCGTGGAGGTGTTGCCGCTTCGGGCCAGGGCGACAGCGCCGGTGATGATCGTGTCGGCGTTTTTGGCGTTGAGCACTTTCGTTTCCCATTCGCTGACCGGCTGGCCCTCGATGGCGATGCGGGCGGCGTAGCGGATGAAACGATCCCTGTGGCCAAGGTGCTTGAAGGCCGCCGTAACGGCTTTCGAATCCCGCCTCCCGTGAAATGCCTCGAGGCGTTTGCGGAGTTTACGGAGTTTTGCGGCATCCTTCCCAGCCTGTGCGGCGTCCTTCTCCTCGATGTCACCGCCGGCCCATGTCACCCGGTACAGTGCCGACTGCGTGCGGCGTCCGCCAATGGCGAAGTACATCGCGCCGTCGCTGTGGAACACGAGGTCAGTTACCGGAAAGGGTTTGCCGGAGATGAAGGTTTCGCGTGTGCCGGTGTACGAGGCGCCGTCCGGAGTGAGGTGAACGGCGTAGATGGTGCCAAACGTCCAGTCAAGAATGTAGAGCGCATCTTGGTAGCGTCTCGGGAAATTTGAGCCAGTGCCAAATTCAGCTCCTGTGGGGCAGCCTGGCCCAATGTCGATCGCTGGCGGCAGGCTGTCGGGGTAGTATGAAGGCCATTTACCGGTGCCGGTGCGCCAGCCGTATTCGCTGCCGCTGACGACGTGGTTGACCCGGGTCGGGCGGTACCACGGGGTGCCGTAGTCCCATTCCATGTCGGCGTCGAAAGTGAACAGTTCGTTGTGAGCGTTCATCGCGAGGCCGTATGCATTGCGGTAGCCACTGGAGATGAGCTCCCAATTTTTGCCATCAGGCGATACTTTGCAGACCCAGCCGCCCGGTGCGCGGATGGTACGTGCGTGACCGCGGGCATCCGGTTGGCGTGGCAGCAGCAGGTCCTCCTCGAACGCGGACGGGTTGCGTTTGCCGGCGAGCTCGACCGGCAGATTCGTGTGGTTTCCGGCAACGACGAAGAGATTTTTTTTGTCCGGTGTAAGCATGATATCGTGCGGGCCGTGCTCGCCGCCGCCGTTGATTTTTTTCAACGTCTCAACCTTGTCGAGTTTGTCGTCGCCGTTGGTGTCGATCACCCGGTAAAGGCCACTGCCGTGCCCGGCGATCCCGCCGCCGTTCACCACGACATACAGGCTGTTGAACGCCCACAGCAACCCCTGCGCGTGCCCGATTGGCACGTCGATTTTCTCGATGTAAATCTTCGAGGCGTCATCGCCGATCTTCGGCGGCGTGATGCGGTAAAGGTGGCCGTACTGATCGGAGGCGATCAGGCGGCCCTTGTGATCTTCGGTCAGCGCGACCCACGAGCCTTGTTCGCCTTTAGGCACGACGTGCAGCAATTCCGCCTTGAAGCCGTTGGCCAAGCTAAGCTGCTCCGGGGTGAGGGCACCGGGCGTGCCGCCGCTGCCTTTGCTCGCCTTGGCGAACACGTTGCCCCAAGGAGAGACACCCAACTCGCCCACTTCCCGGGAGTTGCTCCAGTCATCGTCGTCGAAACTGGGCGTTTCCCATCCGGCGACTTTCGAGCGGCTCGAGCGCCACGAGTCGTCGGTGTTGACGATCTTATGGCGCGAGGTGCTGGCGGCGATGTCGAGTTGGCCCACCAAGCCGGCGACGCTGCCCTCGTTCCAGCCGCGTATGGCGATGACATTGCGGCCGACGTTTAGATGTTTTTTAACGTCCGCAGTGCGAGCGTTGTTCCAGTCGCTTCCGGCCAGCACCTTTTTGCCGTTGACGAAGGCCTCGAAGCCGTTGTCGCATGACAAGGTCAGCTTGGCCGACTGGGTCGGCTTGTTGAGCTTGATCACCTTGCGGAAATAAACCGTCTCGTTGCCCTTCGCCGCGCCGGCACCCCAAATCCAACTGGGCTTCTCCGCCGCATTGGCGCCGGTGGCTGTCGTGATAAAAAGCGCGGCCACGATGACCAAACTTCCACCTATTCGTTTCGGTAGGAAAGACATGGGAGCAAACGGTAACGATCACGCCGGGAAATGCCAGCAGAAATAGACGCAAGTTGAATCAGGGGGCGCGGCCCGTTACGCTTGGCCAAGTGCTGATCTCAATCGTCATCCCGGCCTTCAACGAGGTCAAGTACCTGCCCGTGTCGCTCGAGGCGGCGCACCGCTCGCGCGCAGTGCTTGGCCAAGCGGGATGGACGAGCGAGGTGATCGTTTGCGACAACAACTCGACCGACGATACGGCGGCGGTCGCCAAGGACAACGGCGCCCGGGTCGTGTTCGAGCAATTCAACCAGATTGCCGCATCACGCAACGCCGCCGCCCGTGCGGCCAGGGGTGACTGGCTGGTGTTCGTCGACGCCGACACACAGGTGACCCCCAAGCTGTTCCGCGAAATGATGTGTGCGATGGTGCGTGATGACTGCCTAGGCGGCGGTTGCCCGGTGAAATTTGATAGTGGCCCTTGGCTCGGACGGCAATCGGTGACCGTTTGGAACATGGCAGCGCGTGTGATGCGCTGGGCTGCTGGTTCGTTTTTATTCTGCCGCGCGTCGGCATTCCACGAGTTGGGCGGTTTTAGTCCGGACTTTTTTGCCGGCGAGGAGGTGGATTACTGCATTCGGCTAAACAGGCTCGGACGTCGCTTGGGCAAGCGCATGGTTTACTTGAACGAACCGGTCATCAGTTCCGGGCGAAAAGTTAAAGCACTGTTCACATGGCAAAACTTAGGTCACGGACTGCAGGCCATTGCGACCTCCGGCGACGCGCTGAAGCAGCGAGTCAACTGCATGTACTGGTACGACCCCGTGCGGTGACGGTTACTCGGCCAGCAAGAGTTGCTCGATTTTTTTTGGGATTTCCGGGTTTTTGAGATCCTGTTTTGCTGTCATCAAGTGAACAAAGTTGTTCGCAAGTGTTTCTTCGGGGTGGATGATGTAGTTTGTGTTGCGTCCAATCTGTTCAAAAAAACCTTCCGCGGCGTCTGGTTTCAAAAGGAGCGGCATGCTGTCTTTGAGAATGGCGGCAGAGGTTTTGCGGTCGATCTGCATCAGGCGAAACTCAAGGTAGCGAAAAAATGTTCCTCCAACTTTCGGGTCGTACTTCGGCGTGCGCGAAAACAGCACCGGGACAACCCAGTGCGACACGCCATCTTTTGAGATGCGGATGCAATGCTCGACCACCGGCGCGTCGGGGTTGCTGATTCGGCGCGGCATCATGTCGCCGGGCAACGAGACCACACCGCATTTTTTGTAGCCGATGATTTCGTACAGTTGATCTCTCAATCTTGGGTTGCCGCGTGAAATGATGTGAAAAAGCTCGTGATAAAAAAGCCGTTCTAAGCCCTTAGTCGATTGGCTCGCGGTGCGCCTGGGCAGGACGATGCTCGTGCCCCGGGTATACGGGGCGGCGCCCTCGTCTTTGCCGGTAGTCTTGATGAGGGTGATGCGTCGGGGGAGGTGCTTGGCGAACTTGGCCAGCTTCGGCTTAGCCGCCGCGATCACTTCGCGCAGCTTGGTCTTGTCGGCGGCGTCCCACTCAAGCGCCTGGCTCTGGATGAACTCAATATATTGCCCGGTCGAAACCGGTCTGGCTTGTTTGATTTTTGCCGCACGCTCAAACGGGCTCAACCCCTCGATGTAAACATCACGCTTGGCCAAGTGCACCCTGGCTTCGGCGACTGTGGCAAAGTGAACTTGGCAGGCCTTGCCCAACGTCAGTTCCGCGTTGCCCTTCGCTTGGGCAAGCGCGAAAATCGTCGTGATAATTAGGACACATTTATCGCGGGTGCTCATTCAATGGGCATCTTGTAAATGCACTGCCAACTGCCACCGTTGGATCCGACCTCGACTTGGCTCAGCTTGAACCACTCGACGTGGCCGTCAGTCATGAGAAAGTTTCCCCCGGGTGGTTCGCCATTGGGGCCGGTCGGGTGGTTTGCCGTTGGGATGTTTTTCCCGCCGGACTGTGTGTACCAGTTGCTCATTCTCAACTTACCACCGCCATACGATCCAAAGCCTTGTATCCGGTCAATCAGGGTTGGGATTTGTGAAGGTGTTCCTGGAAAAACGGCTTGACTTATTTTCTTGCGGGAATGCCAGCCTGCAATGCCCTTGCTTGCCTTGGCTTCCAACCCGTTAACGTTGTATCCCCACGAACTCAGCGTGCGATGGGGCAGCCAGAAATAACCGGTCAGGATGGGGTATTGCACGGCGCTGTTTCGCCACAAATCCGCCTCGCGATGCCACTCGTCGGATGGGCAGAAAATCACATGCCCCCGATCTTTCTTACGTTTTTTTGAATCGAACTTTTGCGGCATGATATATTTTTCCCAGAAGTAGCCGACCTCTTTGCTCACCCAACTGGTGTGCTGGCCCCGGGTGTTGTCGGGGAAGTAGTCATCAAAATCTCCGGCATAGAGCATGGTGCCGATGCCCCACTGTTTCATGTTGCTGGCGCAGTGGGTTTTCACGGCGGACTGCTTGGCCAGGGCCAGGGCCGGCAGCAGCAGGGCGGCGAGGATGGCAATGATTGCGATCACGACGAGCAACTCAATCAGAGTGAAGCCGTGCCGGGTGTGGTTGGTTTTCATAAGTTCAATCAGGCTAAAATCTCTTGGATGACGCGACCATGAACATCGGTGAGCCGCCGGTCAATGCCGTCGTGGAGGAGGGTCAACTGCTCGTGGTCGATGCCAAGCTGGTTCAGGATGGTTGCGTGGATGTCGTGGCAACTGGTCGGGTTGTTGCGGTTGGCCGGTCGAAAGCCCCACTCGTCGCTTTCGCCATGCGTCACGCCGCCCTTGATGCCGCCGCCGGCGAGCCAATTCGTGAACACGAATGGGTTGTGATCCCGGCCCTTGCCGCCCTGCGCGCACGGCATCCGGCCAAACTCGGTCGTCCATAAAATGAGCGTATCATCGAGCATGCCGCGCTGCTTGAGGTCGAGAATCAATGCTGCCGATCCGCGCGCCATACCACGGGCCAATGGACCGTGGTCGCGCTGGATGTCTTCGTGTGAATCCCAGTTGCGGCGAGGGAAACCGTTGTCGTTGCCGGACCAGATTTGCACGAAGCGCACGCCTCGTTCGAGCAGTCGCCGGGCGACGAGGCACTTACGTGAAAAATAATCGATCTCCTCGACCTCGTTGATTTCCTTTGGCCACGACGTGGCGTTGTGGTCGAGGCCGTAGAGGCGCTTGATGTGCGCCGGTTCGCCGGCGATATTGAGCGCCTCGGGGGCGCTCAACTGCATGTGCGCCGCGAGTTCGTACGACTTGATCCGGGCGTCGAGTCGCGAGTCGGCATCGCGTGCCTCGGCGTGGGCATGGTTGAACTTGGCCAAGAGCGATTGCGTGTCGGCTTCGCTTTTCGGATTCACGAACGAACCCTTCGGCGGGTGAAGGTCAGCGATCGGGTTCTCGCGTCCCGGGAACAACGTGGTGCCCTGATGTGAGGCCGGTAGAAATGCGGCGCTCCAGTTTTTTGGGCCGTTGGAGGCGTAGCC
>Ga0233439_10006184_pt1 | contig 10756 bp, 9 predicted proteins | sample SI_123_September_6_FD_182713 | JGI IMG/M metagenome (GOLD analysis project Ga0233439, IMG submission 182713) | Seawater microbial communities from Saanich Inlet, British Columbia, Canada - SI_123_September2016_100_MG | ecosystem: Environmental > Aquatic > Marine > Inlet | place: Canada: British... | reverse complement strand
GCTTTGCTTCTGCGTGCTTTGCTTCTGCGTGCTCTGCTTCCGTGTGCCTTACGGCTTCCGTGTGCCTTACGGCTTCCGTGTGCCTTATGGCGTCCTCCCACCAATGCCGGCGCGCCCGCGTTTTGTTCTGTTCCCAGTGAAATCATTATATATATGCTATATATTAAATATTTTTTTCCATTAAAATAGCTTGTTTTATAGACATGCATGGTTCGTCAACAATTACTATAGGGCGCCATTTATGGAATTTTTTCACATATTCACAACGCATCACTGCCGATTTTTGCAAATCAACAAATTTATCTTCTGCAATATTCTCAAACTCCTCTTCACTGTCACTTTCTTCTAAATAATCTAAATTAGAATTTTCCTTAATAGTTCGAAAAATAGAATTCATCATCACACTAATTTTATATGTGGAAATCATCGCAACGCCATGCATTTTTTCTTCATCAAATTTATCTTTTGCATAAAGATAATAAATATCTGCTGCCGGCGTTGCATGAACAACAAAATTTGCATAACGTTTTTGTTGGCGATGAATCGGAAATGTGCCTACATATCGCTTCTTTGTATACGCCTGAATACTATACACTGGATACAGTAATGTTTCTAGTTGATCTTCCGCCAAAGCATAACTCCTACTAATAATTGGTAATCCAGGGATAATACTATTTTTCGTATACGTTTTTTGCGATAATTCATATTGAAATAAATCACCACATATATGCAGTTTATCTATATAATCAAAATGCGAAACACAACGACCTTTCAAGTAAAATATATTCTCAAATGTAAAATATAATTGCATATCTACTCGAAATAACGTGCCATATATTACCGTCCCATGCGATAATGTTTTATCAAATGACATCGGATACATGTCGACTGCTTTCACATTACCCTTGTGATTTAGAGTTAATATTATACATACATTTTTGTTACCAATATAGGTAAACCACATAAATGCTTTTGGTCCTCGAGGAATAATTGAGAAATAATCTGCATGAATTTTCTTATGTAAAATATTGTCATAAGAAAGTTCAATTTTGGGAAAGCGTTTCATTAATTGGTGTTTTAATGCTTCAGTCAAAATAGATTCAGGCATATATATTATATTTACCACGTCATATCTTTATATAATTTCGAATTGATATTCTTCGGTGTTTTTTAAGAAAAATGAAATACAAGAATCCGCCGGATTTTGACATCTATCTAAATCAGATGGCATTGTAACTATTATACATCGTTTTTTTGCCCTAGATATTGCGGTATAAAATGCGTCGCGTTTAATAAAAGTGACTCCCGGTTCAATTAACAATACAATGTCATCATATTGACTTCCTTGCGCTTTGTGAATATTTGTAGAATAATTTAAAGCAAATTCTTGATAAAGTCTGTCTCTGCTAATTTCTTCTGGTTTATCTTCATCATTATAATCAATCATAATTTTTTCACCATCATATTGTGTTATAATTGCCTGGTCTCCATTAGCTCGCATATTATCGTTTGAATAATCATTTTCAGTTCTAATAATTTTATCTTCTAGACGAAAAATATTTCCATTATTATTAAAAATTCCATCAGGAGGGGGTATAATATCATGTTCCAAGTCATCGTTGCAGGGATTATATATATTTTGAAGATGTGTATTTATTTTTGGGGGAGTAAACATGTGTTTTTCACCACTATTATAGCAAAGAACTTTAGAAGTGTTTTTATTTAATTTATACCTGTCAATTATATTAGGTATAAGTTTATCTAACGTATCACTTGGTTTGCGTTCTTGATATATAAAAGTTTCATTATCAAAGTCCTTTTCTGATATATTCTCTCCTCGTTTCATTTTATAAATTGCATTTATTAATGCACCTCCATCCTGGCGTTTAATTTTAGTTAATTCATTAACATCAAACCATTTGCTATTTATTAATGTTTTAAATACATCTCCTGGACCAACCGACGGAAGCTGGTCAACATCACCTATTAATATTAATTTTGAGTTTTCTTTTTTACATATTTCTAAAATTTCCCCAAACATATGCATGTCTAACATAGACGATTCGTCAATTAAAATTAATCCAAATTTCAGTTTTGAATTTTCATCATAATCCCTGTCATCTTCATCATAACTGAATATGGAATTATTATAATTGGCAGATTTTTTTTTCTGATAAGTATGATATACTGTTCTATGACACGTTCCTGATATTTCTGCATTATAATGATTTGATTCTTGGTCGTTTTTTATATGACTAAAAGCTAGTCCTGTAGGCGCCATTAATGAAATATGTTCTGGATTAATAGCATTATATTTATCTTTTTTATATAACTCCCGATTTATTTTTAATATACATTTTACAATTGCAGTTTTTCCGGAACCAGGAGGACCTGTAATAATTTTCAAACGGGATGGATTTAAAAAAAAATCTTGTATTGCATATTTTTGCTCCTTCTCCAGAGGAAACTTATGTTGCGTTTCACAATTTTCTATATGTTTATCAATATCAGATTTTTCTGTAGCACTATTGTAGCTCATGCGTTCTGAGTTATCATCCTCATCATAAAATAATTTCATAGTTGTATTTGTAATATTGCACTCTTTATTGTACAAATAATTTGTAGTAATAACATCGTCTCTGTTTATAGAACTGAACCCTGTTCTTAGTTGTTTTTTTTCGATATATTTCCTGATTTTTATAATACTATAAATATGCCTTTTATATTTATTATAATCTTTATAATTATCTATGCAGAATTTTTTACATTTCTTATTATCGAAAATAGTTTTCTTCATATAAAAAGAATTATTATTAGAGAGTATTGTAGAATATACAAAGGCTGAGCATTTAATTTTAAAATCTAATTGTAGCTGAAAGTATTTTTCAATACGTTCTGCTTTTAAAAATGTAATTAAACATACATCTTCTGTTATAAACGAGTATGGATTTTTTTTTATATTTTTAATCTGATATGTAGAATCATGTGTTTTTTTTAAATGATACATAATTCTATATAATTTTTGTATAGTTAATCGACAATTATCATTTTTTAATGTTGATATATAATCAATATCTGCAGATGTTAATAAGTCGTATCCTCCCCCTTTTCTATTATTAATATACTGGATTGTAGAATTATACTGATTGATATAATTTATAATTGCCCTGACTTCTTTTATTTCAGATGACAATAAATATGTTATGCCTTTATTATCAGAACACAGTCCTATACTTTTACTAGAGAACGCTTCGCGCGTTTTCTCATAATTTTTGAGTGAATTTTTAATTATAATCTTTTCTAAACAACTATTTTCATTTTCAATTGAGACAATATTATAATATTCTTCTCCATATATTATAATATTATTCACTTTTTTATTAATATGACATGAGGGGATGTCTCGTTTTCTTTTAGTCATGAGATACGTATAACTTTGCGCAGATATCTTTATGTATATTACAAATAACTTATAAATGTGTTCCAGAAGATATGTTATCTATTTGCATAGTATTTGAATCACCAGATTTTTTTAATTCATTTAAAAATGATTGCAATTCATTTTGCATACTGGTTGTGTCTAATGAACTAGTCGTATTTAATGAACTTGTTTCCATATTTGTAGTGCTTGGCAACCCAGAGGGGAGAGAAGAACCTGTCGGTATAATATTATCTAATGAAACATGATGATTTGATTTCGGCATATCGCGTATCGTATCAAGCATTTCCTTATATTTTTCTATAGGTCTATTAATAAAATCTTTATTCATCGGAACGGTTAATGTCTCCATAAAATATATATAAAGGTGGTGCATAACTAAAATAAGCACAATAGACATGATTACCCATTTCATTGTCCAAAATAGCATATTATATTGTTTATAGATTTAATCTATTTTATTTTTACGAGTTCAACTAAACTTAAAATAGGACTGCATGTATCTTGGATATTAATATTATCGGGAACTAAAAAATACATATCATGTAAACGATCATTCATAATTTCTAATATCATTTTAATTCGTGATTTATTTTGAAGCGTAATAATATATTGCACAATATTCTCACTTACATGACGTGGGGGTATATGATACACTTGGTCGTAATATATAATGCTTTTATCAATGATAACGCTTAATTCATTCATTATTCCCGATTTGTCTTCTGAATCAACTTCTGAATCGACTTCTGATACATTTTTCGCATGAGGTAGGATGTTATCTTTGTGATAGTAATCATGGTCAGCATAATGCTGAATTTTACCATATTCAATAGGTTTATCATTGACAGCCATTTTTTGGATACTTTCATTTTCTATAATTAAAATACTTTCTTCGGAAAATATGCGTTTGAAATGTCGCACTGCATGAATATATTTTGCAAACGCTTTTTCTTTTAATATGTCTGGAGAAATTGCCATTAATTTCTCTTCCTGCAGATAAATCTTCATATAAATATACATCTCAAACCATTTAAACCAATCCGCAAAGTAATATCTAATGACTAGTTTTGTTCAAATTGATAAAACGGGAATGATTAAAGAGATTACTAAAAAAAAACTATCAAAAGAAACATTATTCAAATTGTGTGGTTTTAAAAAACCAGATGGATTTGAAAAGCGAACAACCTGGGATGTTTCAATTGAAGGAAATCGCCATAGTGTAGAATTATGGGGACGCGATTTCGGTAAAGCTGGTACAGAGAATAAATATGATTTCCCTCCACCATGTGATACCGCTCTATATTTTGGAACGTGTGCATTAATTAAAGTTTCAAAAGATAATAATGATGAAATTAAAGATTTTGCCGGCGATACATGGCTAAAAATATATGAAAAATTATTTGGCGGATTTGAGGATCTCGGCGGCGAAGATAGTGACGAAAGCGAAGATGAACTAGAAAATGTTTCCAGTGAATATAAGACGAAAAACGGTTATTTAAAAGATGGATTTGTAGTTGATTCTACAAGTGATAAAAGCGATGGAGAGAACAATGATGATATTAGCGAGGAATCTGAATGTGAGAGCAGCGAAGAAAGTAGCGATGGAGATGGTTCAGAATTAGAAATGGACGAGTATGATTATAGTGATGATGAGTAATATATTAAGGCGAGTGCCTTTCCTTAAAAACCTACGCCTAATTACACTTTTTGACTCAACTTTTTTAAAAGTTGAAAAGTTTAAAAATTGAACAGATATAAATATGTAATACCATATAATACAAATGCGCCGCGTAGATAATCCAGATACTTTTCGAGAAAATATTCGCAATCATCTACAACAAATAATTAAAAACGATAAAATCGTATCCAATCTCGAGAAAGGTATTTTCAACTATACTATTAAAGCAGCAGGAGAACGTAATATTGTTAAAAAATGGTATAATCCATATTTTGTGCAACTCTATACGGACAAACTGCGTATGATCATCCAAAATCTACAATATGCACCGCTGCTTAAAAAACTTAAGTATAGACAGGTCAAGGCACATGAGTTCGCTTTTATGACACACCAAGAGCTGCGGCCTGAGAAATGGAAAGATCTTATTGCAGTAAAAGAGCAGCACGATAAAACCAGATATGCGCCTACACTGAATGCTAATACAGACGATTTTACATGCCGTAAATGTAAGTCAAACAAATGTAGTTATTATCAGTTGCAGACGCGTAGCGCCGATGAACCAATGACAACATTTGTTACATGTATTGACTGCGGTAATCGCTGGAAATGTTAAGATATTATATTAGCGCACACTATCTTTTAGTATTTAAAATATTATATTTTTATAATAAAATATTATAATAAAATATTTTTATAAAAATATATTTCACTAATGTAATATATTTTTATTCTTAAATATGATTATTATTCTTATTATAAATATGTTCTTATTCGAGAAACTCAAGGTCACTAACTTTCCAGTATTCGAATCCTCCATTTGGGATGGGTCTACGAATAATAAAGGGAATCTTCCTCTGTCGTAATTCCTCAAGAGCCATCAAATAACCATCAATTGTCGAATCGGGAATTTGCACCGTAGATTGTGCTCCAGAATTAAGCTGTTTTGCACGTTGTCCCAAAATGCGTGTGCGCTCGTATTTTGTTAGAATAGGAATGGTTCGATGTAATAAATCAATAACATCCCCCTGCTTATTACGTTTTACTGTTGAAAACTTTTTAACCTCCTCATAATTATGTGTTTGTGCTTCTGGATGAAAATCGAGAAGATAATTTTTTTTAACATCTGCATCGAATTTCTGCAAATAATTCTCATCATCATCGCTATCAGTATCTTCGTCACTTGATTCCGCGTTGATTCCTAGCGTATGTTCGATGACCTGAGATATCGGTTTTTTTGTTTCTTGCTCAGCATCATCATCGTCAACAACATCCTCATCATCCACATCTTCATCCACCGCATCTTCATCCACCGCATCGTCATCTACCGCATCATCAGCTGCAGAATCTTCGCCATCAGATGCAACAGCATCTTCATCCACCACATCAGCATCTTCGTCATCAGCAGCAGAATCTTCGCCATCAGCAGCAGCATCTTCGGCCACCGCATTTGCATCAAGTTCATTATTTGGTACCAATTTACTAAAGAAATCTGTTATTGGATTAGACTGCAATTTTTCCTCAATTGATGTTATTCCTTCTTTCGCAGCCGCAACTGCATCTTCCGCGTTGCTCTTTATTTTTTGTGTTTCCTCAGTCACATCTTCAATAAGTTCTTCGCCGAGATGTTTAAGTTTTGGAAATAGCTGTTTCTCAAAACTCATTATATATATAATACAATAGCTTTTAAATATCTTCAATTTCATAACTAAAATAAAAAAGTTTATTCTGTATATTTGCAATAAAATATATTTTATGATATTTTATTACTTATACTGTGCTATGATTTCGTATCTGTTTTCCATACAGTATCGCATGTTGCGCACATATAAATATATTTCATATTCTTATCATCATATCGAATATACAGCACTTCTCTGTTTGGATCATCATCTTTATTGCTAGAACACTCCTGATTTGGACACCTAATTGTCGTAATTCGCGGAAGAGTTGGGTCCTCCTTTGTATATTCATTAATCGTTTGAGCATATTTTTGCGAATCCCGGTGCACTGTTGTTGAAGACACACACATGTTTTCCGCAGTCAGAGAACTGTCTTCATTACCACAATTTCTGCAATAATAGATTAGTTTATTTCCATCTTCCTCGCCAATTTTTAAATAATACATATTTTGGCATTTTTCACAAAAATGCATACTTATATTATCTTATGAGATGATTTTTAATTCAATTTTTTAACTCTTTATATACTCTTTCAATATCTTCCCGCGTCTTTTTATAATCAACTTTTGTCTCCATACCTTGGTACCTTGTTGTAATAATATGCGGTTCATTATTTTTATGTTTTTCAAGATTCTCCATAATACTTTTATAATTTTTAAAAAATACTTTTGTGGATGTTTCATACAGTCCTGGATATTTATCCTTAATATATTCGCTTTCCAACATCTGGACAATCCCAACAGAATAATTCTTATACTCAATTGTTTGAGTATATTTATGAAAATCTATATCGGTTTCTTTAAATCCTGGTTCATTTAATAGTGGTTTATCATTTAATACACTGCATACAGAGAGAAGCATACTAGATATTGTTTGGCACGGGGACCATTGATCACCCCTCCACGTATTTAATACAGAAATACACACTTTTCCATTTTTATATAAATTTGGATTAAACCGTGTACGACCGTCATTTGTATCATATGTAAAAACCGGCGGAGTCTGTGGATAATTCGCCGGATAACGAATATCAAAATAATAATGTCCGTGTGCATACGGTGTTCCTTGTGGGCCTTCTATCATTACTTGTCCATGTAGCATATCTGTATCACTATGAACATAATGTATCCCATTATCGTCTAATGGATTCTTCATAATTTCGCGGACATCGCGTGCAAGGCGCCGGATCGTATCATGCGATACCACAGTTTGTTCGGACATAAGATATATTACTTTAATATATCGTTTTATGTCGTATTCATTATGATTATATACATATTCGGGTAATATACTTTTACAGAAGCTTTCTAATAAATATTACGTTGGGCTAATTTATAGTTTCAATATAATGAAAAAAAATTGAGATAAAAATTTCTCTAGAATATATACCAATAATATGTCATCCAAATTAAAAGTAACAAATATGGAGGATTGGCTGCGTTCAAGAAAAGCCGCGAAGGGTGAAGAGTACACACACACCAAAATAGGTGACAAGGCACTAAATATATATGCCGGGACATATAATATAACAGAACCTGATGATAAACCATTCAAACAAAAATACTATATAGCCGCTTTTAAAAATCATATCAAACATTATTTAACCGAAAAACAGCTTATTGAGAATGGTCCGGTTATGATAGATCTTGATATGCGATATCCAATAACTATCAAGGAAAAGCAACATACGGACGATCATATTCTGGATTTTATTATGGCTTATTTAGACAAATGCAATAGTGTAATCGAGATTAAAGATAATGTGAGCATCGATGTATTTGTTATGGAGAAAAAAAAAGTAAATTGTCTTCCCGAAAAAACAAAAGATGGGATTCATCTAATTATTGGGATTAGCATGCATAAAGGACTACAGGCAATTCTTCGCAATAAAATGGTCGAAGAACTGCCCGAGATGTGGGATGATTTGCCGATTACAAATAGTTGGGATGAAGTATTTGATGAGGGCGTTACAAAGGGGCATGTGAATTGGCAACTTTATGGCTCAATGAAGCCAAATCATTTGCCATATCTTATCAAGAAACACTACACTGTGACTTATGATAGCTCAGTTTGGAGTCCAGAAGAAAATGATATTGGTGATTTTAACACAGAAAAAATGTTGGATAAACTGTCAGCTCGATACACCGGTTATTCTTCATTTGATATTATAGATGGAGTGCAGGAGGAATTCGATGCTGCATGTCAAACGCTCAGCAGAAAACACCGAAAGGGTGGGGCAAACGATAAACCAAAATATAAACTAACAATGAAAAGCGCAGCAAGTAATATGTCTGTTATGGATATCAAAAATAATGAAATGCTGGATCAACTTATTGAAGAAATGCTAGAGAATGTAAGTCCGAGCGATTATCATATTAAAGAAACACATGATTATACGATGACGCTGCCTGAGGAATATTACGGTCCAGGTAGTTATAATAAGTGGATTCGAACCGGTTGGGCACTTTCCGCAACAAGCCATAAACTCTTCTTGACATGGCTCAAGTTTAGTTCACAAAAAATTTGTCGGGATACACTGAAAGCTGGAAACGGAGCGTTTGATTGGAAAAATGTCTCAATGCTTTACGAAATGTGGAATTCGTTTGATTCTGGGCATCGCGTCGACGGACTTACGCACCGGTCTATTATGTATTGGTCTAAACTTGGTGCTCCGGAAAAATTTCATGCGGTTTATCGCGAAACAGTCGACTATTTTATCAATGTTACGATTGGGGCAAGAGGCGGCGGCGATGAAAAAAATGGCGATAATCCAACAGAATTTGATTTGGCACAGGTGTTATACCAAATGTATAAAGACAAATACGTGTGCGTAAGTATTAAAAATAATTGTTGGTTTGAGTATCGTAATCATAGATGGTATGAAATCGACTCAGGATCATCACTCAGGTTGAATATATCAACTTTTATGTGGAAGCTTTATATGGAACGCGTTCATCAGCTCTCGAATAAAATGGCGATGGAAGACGATAGCAATGATCATGATTCACAGCGTTATCTTGTGCATAAACATACTGGTATTTGTGAAATTCTTAAAAAAACCGCATGGAAAAACAATATTATGCGGGAAGCCAGAGAGCTATTCTATGACCAATATTTCATTGAAAAATTAGACCAGAATCCATATCTGCTTTGCTTTAATAATTGTGTGGTGGATTTTGAATCAGGTATTCATCGTAAAGGCAAGCCCGATGATTATGTTTCGAAATGCACGAATATCGATTATATTCCTATAAAACGCAGCGTACATGGAGATATCATGGATGAAGTTACTGAATTTATTGCACAACTTTTCCCAGATGAAGAGCTGCGTGCATATATGTGGGAGCATCTGGCATCTTGTTTGGTGGGAACGAATGAAAATCAAACATTTAATATCTATACTGGCTCTGGTAGAAATGGCAAATCTGTTTTAGTCGAACTCATGAGTAAATGTATGGGCGAATACCAGGGGACAGTGCCAATTACACTTATTACGCAAAAAAGAAATAATATTGGGAGCACATCGTCTGAAGTGATTCAGCTAATGGGAACGCGATATGCAGTGATGCAAGAACCTTCAAAGGGAGATAAAATTAATGAAGGTATTATGAAGGAAATCACTGGCGGTGACCCTATTCAAGGGAGGGCTTTATTTAAAGATACTGTCACATTTATCCCACAATTTAAACTGGCTGTTTGCACAAACACACTATTTGATATTACTAGTAATGATGATGGCACATGGCGAAGAATTAGAAAGGTGGATTATAAATCTATATTTATTGAGAATCCATATGAAGATGAGGAGAGATATCCAAAAGAACAATACCCCTATCAGTTTCCTGTAAATAAATTGATTAAACTGAAGTTTAATAAATGGGCACCGGTATTCATGTCTATGTTAGTCAACTTAGCAAAGAAAACACGCGGAAATGTAAATGATTGTAAAATGGTCAT
>Ga0233439_10006183_pt1 | contig 10756 bp, 12 predicted proteins | sample SI_123_September_6_FD_182713 | JGI IMG/M metagenome (GOLD analysis project Ga0233439, IMG submission 182713) | Seawater microbial communities from Saanich Inlet, British Columbia, Canada - SI_123_September2016_100_MG | ecosystem: Environmental > Aquatic > Marine > Inlet | place: Canada: British... | reverse complement strand
CATTTTTTCTTATTACCCCATACAAACAATCAGTACATAAATCTATGTCGTGAAATAACTTGTTCTTAACAAAGTCTTTTTCCTGATGGCATTTCTTACACTTGTTCATCATTGTCTTTTTAGCACTCCAACTCTAGGCTCAAATAACCACCCTTTGACCTTCCTTGCCTCAATGTATCTAAGTACAGAGTCGTCAGTATAAAACATTTTTTGGTTTGACAATAACTCTTTGGCTAAATCTTTAAGGTCAACACACCCTTCTTTATCATCTTTTGCTAAAGTTCTAAAACAATCCTCAAAATATACCTCCTTGTTTGTACTATGTCCTCGAAGATCCATCTGGCTGATACCTTTTTCAACGTTCATACCCAATGTTGATATACATTCCTGATAAAATTTAATCACATCTTCTACTATTTCTGTATCAATTTCTGACTTGAATAACAGTTTAGCCTGTGCCTCACATAGTCTTTGTATTCCTTCCATCTGTCTAGTTTGAATTTGTAGTGATCCATCTTCCTGTTCTATCTGGGTAAATTCTACAAATCTATTGATAAGGAGTTCTTCTGCTTCTATTGTGAATATTGGTTTAAGTTTTCTTAGATAGTTTAACAACCCTTGAACCCATTTAGGATTAGCAACTTGCTCAATATCACCCCTCTTGTTTTTAGTAATATGAGCCATCTTTGCTCGAATCTGATTCTCACTAGAATCGTGTTTTAGTCTAATCATTAAATCAAATCTGGATATTGTACTGGCGTCAAATGGTAAATTATCAATCAAGTCTTTAGATTCATTCCATCTTTCTGCCTCTGGATTACAACTTGCAATAACTGTTGTTTTACATTCTGAATCTCCCATGTGTCCACCCTTGTTATACTTGGCTCTTTGTTGTTCCATAGCCACGTTTAGTTTCTTTTGTTCTTGCTTAGGCATTTTGTCATATTCATCTACCATGAGATGTCCTCCATTATTCATAATCATAGCTCCTTGTCTTAAAATTTTCATACCATCATACTCATCTAGTGCAAACAATATTCCAACACCTGTTGTATTTGATCCATCTATCATAGATGATTTACTAGCCACTTGATTAGCAAACTTGACCATTTCAGATTTACCTGTATCTGCTTCACCTACTAACATTAAATGGGATTCTTTCCTATACCCTTCAAAATCTGATCCTCCTAATAGAGCCAAGTATAATGCTTTTTTCTCTAGTTCTCTGCCATATATCTTAGGACAAAATGAAGCAATTAATTTCTTCATATAATCTTCCTTCTCTGTGTGTGCAAATTCTTTGGCTACTGTTAATTCCTGTGGTGATAGTTCCACCTCTGCTTTTTCTTCTAGTTCTTGAATTGACATTGTATCAATGTGAAGTGTTTTTTCTGATTCAACTTTTGCTCCATTCTTAGGCTCTTGTGTAGAATAAATACCAATGAATCTTTTCGTTTGACCTGTGGCAATATTATTGGTATCGTCACCATGTAATACTGCTTTAATCATAATTGGATTATTATTTTTTGCTTTTGATTCTGTTTCCTGTATCAGTACACTTTGAATATATTTGCCTGTCTCAATGTCCAGTTTCTTTGGAGTTTGACCTATGATGATACAGTCGAACTGAATCACCCTGCCAAGATCAGATTCCCTTAAATCAGATAAAGTAATTATTGGAATTTTACAAGTGAATGTAACCTTAACATCATCAACCCTCTCATAGAATTTATCCAAGTCACTAAGATAATATTTTGTCATTTCTTGTTTGATAATAGTTTCTTTTGTTTGTTCTGCTCCTCCTGCTATATTTGATATTCTTTCTTCTAGTATATCATCTGACATATTATCCACTTTGGTTGTTGCCCATTTTTTAACACTGAATGTTGAAATAGCACTATGAACAGCATTATTAACCCTTTTTGCTAAATCATGTGTTGTAGCCTGGATAAATTCCATATCATCAATATTAACATGGTATGATCCTTTTATCATAACATTGGATAAATCTTCATTCAATAATTTATCTCTTAAATCATTCTCATGTTTTGAGGCTGTGAAATTTTGTTCAGTTTCAACGTGAGAAATCATGGTCAATTCTTGATTAATATATTTACTAAAGGCTTCCTCCATAGTAATACCCTCACTCATTTTACCTGCTTTGAATTTATTGTATTGGTCTTTGTCACCACTATACTTGAAAGAAATTATATCACTCATGTCCATTAATTAAGCTTAAAAGCTTAATGGTGAAACCCTCCTTTTTTGTAAAAATATTTCTTCTCATCTTCTAAATCTTTAATTATTCCAGTATAATATTCTATCTTTTTATCCAATTCAGATAGTATTTTTAAATCAGTTTGTGATAATTCTTCCATTAGTATCTCGCAATATCCACATTTAATTTTCTTTTACTTCTAGCATTTCTTGGAGCTCTTGCTAATCTAGTTCCACAGCAAGGGCAATAATTAAAACCCTTGATATAATATTCACACTTTCTACATCTGAAATACCCATTTCTAAATGCGTTCCTATGCAATTTTGTTATATCAAACTCTTTTTTAAATTGTTCAGTTTGACAATGATGTTTACAAATACAATGCAATTTAGTATCTACCACCTTCATACTTTCTTCTGCCTTTTGTTTTAGTTCTAAGTTTGCTACCACAATTAGGGCAGAAAACACCAACACATTTTGTTTTTAATATCCACCCTGACTTGTGACCATCTTCACAATTATTACAATGATTATGTGTCTTATACGAAGTATAGAAATTTTCTCTAATTTTCAACCTGATTCCTCCACTTTACATTTGCATTTTGGACATTCCATAATAGCATATTCCCATTCATCTTTTAACACTTTCATTGGTGTTTTCTTTTTTTCACATAGACAATAAGTAGACATATTACTTTTTAACCCTCTGGGTTTTATTAGTTTTACGTTTTTCTTTGATGGTCATTTTTACTGCCAATACTAATCTTTCAAAGTTATCTTTTTTCATTCTTGATAAACCATTCCTGGGGTGGTCTATTCTAGTATGAATACCATTTTTAATTAATATGAATCTATTAGGGTTTTTCTCTACCATACCCTTTAATGCCTTCATATAACTTTGCCTTCCTTTTTCCCCTTTTGGATAGTTTTCCCTCCTTACATCATTAGTGATATACCATAGATGATGAAGTACAAATCCCCTTTCTTTGAATTTTTCAAGTGTTACAAAACATCTATTTTCATAAAATGTTAATGCAAGATATTGCATGATTTTAGTTGCTTCATCACTCAATGGATTCTTTCCATTCATCTGAATCGTAATTATGTTTCAACCACTCTTTAGAAATTCTGTAAAATTCATTCTTTAAATTCTCTACGATTTCTTCATATATTTCTGGGTTACAGTCTTTGTAATCATCAAGGCTGTTCCATTCCCTCATAAGTCTTTGAAATTCTTGATTCTTGTAATAATCTGCATTAGTAAAAAATTGGTCAATCATCATCTTTGACCTTTTGGTAATTTTCCATCATATCATACGCAAGTTTTGTTACCATACCACGTTTAGCAGGGTTTTCCATTTGAGGATAACTGTTGTATCTATCTTCTGCTAATAGTGTGTATTCGATTGCTTTGTCTACTATACCAATCCACAATGCTTGTTGTTCTTCTGATACAAGTTTTGGCACAAAAGGTTCTTTAGGTTTTGGATTGTCAAATCCATCTAGACCTAATCCAGTATTGCATACCCAATTTGATCCATCTTTTTTGTTGTGTGCTTGTTGACCACTAACATTTCTAAGTGTCAATGATGTTTTGCCCTGCCATGTTTTAGCCACCCAAATAACTTGAGTGCCACAAACATTACAATCTCCTGTTGTTCCTTCTGCTTTCGGCTCTAATTTGTTTGCCATTATAATTTAATTTATTTAGTTTTATTTATTCGTTAGGGTTAAAATCTTTTTAATTCTTTGTATGTTTTTATCCTCTTTTTCTATCACATCATTTGCATTTTTATTATAGTAATCTAATTGATCACATAGTTTGTTAATTCTTTCTTGATACATTTTGTTCACATTAATTACTTCTTTATCTTTTCTTATCAATCTGGCTTCTGCTCTTTCTAACTGTATTGGTAGTTGTGCTGTTTGACCACTACATTTCTTTGTGCAGTATTTTTTGGCATTTAATTTGGTCTTAAACTCTCTTTCACATACAGGACAAATTTTGTGAAAAAATTCAGGTTTTAATTTTCTTTCTTGTTTTCGTTTTAATTCTCTTTTTAGATGAGCTCTTAGTCTTTGTTGTGCGTCTTTGTTATATTTACAAGCGTTACAAAATCTTCTGTTAGTATCACCTTGATTAAATTCTGACTTACACTTTATACATAATATCATAAAGACAGTTTCACTCATAAACTAAGTTTATTTTTTAGCGTTATTTATAGTTTTTAATTGGGTTAGTTCTTGCTCTAGTTGTGCTATTTTTTGTCTTAATGCTATTATATAATCAACGGTGTCTATTATCATTGGCATGATTTTATTTAGAATAGATTGATTTAAAGCTTATGGTGCGTCCCAAACAGGAATACGATAATCCCCACCTGCAACTTTAATTTGAAACCAACCTACTATTCCAGTGTATGCTGTATTTGTAGGTGCAGTTGTAGTTGGGCTTCTTATATCAATGTAATTCTGTATTGAAACATGAGTTGAATGTACTTTCATTCTTTCATCACTGTTGATGTAAAATCTATGAAAGTCACCTGTTGGCACTTTATAGTCTAACCCATCTGCATTACCATCAATTAACAGATCATTAGTTCCTGTTCCATTTAGATAAACATGAGCCACATCTTGAATACCGTTATTTGACAAGTCTAATGTTGCACCCAATGTTATTAATGTGGGAGCAATAGTTAATTCAGGTGTTCCACCAATATTGAAATAATGGAATTTGCCTGTTGGTGTGTTATAATTCAATCCTGTTGGAGTTGTTCCACCTGTTATTTCTATACCATAATCTGTTGCTGTCCAAGCAGGGCTGTCACTACTTGTAGCACTTGAAAATATTAATTGGTCAACCCCATCAATGTTATATGTCCCCATACTAAGATCATCATCTGCTGTAAATGAAACAAAGGAAGTTGAGCCACCACTAGCGTCAACATAGGCTTTGATACTTTCTGATGTTGCAAGTGTGGTAGCTGACGCACCTGACATTGTATCACTGTCTAGTATTGTTATTTCTGATGATACGCCTGATCCTGACGCTGTTCTACCTATTACTTTCATTGTTGCTATGTCCTGAATTTTAGCAAAGGTTATTGATCCATCTGTCACACTAGATGATCCTGTAACAACATTCTCATTGTTGATATTAGTTGCAGTTGTTGGTGATTGTGGAATACTTCTAAATGCTGATACAGAATTGTTCTGTCTTGCTTGACCATAACTTTTTACTAGCTTACGCTTTTGTTCAACGTCACTATCGTATGAATTAAACCGTTTTGCCTTACCCATTATGTGAACACCTTACTGCCTTTAATCTTGCGTCTTAAACCACCCTTACCACCTGTTGGTTTTGTAATGCTGTATTCTATCCTTTTGGCTACTAGCTTAATGTTATTATTCTCACCTGACTTATCATCATCACTAACCAAGTTATCATTATGTAAATAGAAAGAATCACCAAACGGAACATCAAATATTTCATCACCACTAGATTCAATGTTAAACTCTTTATGCTTAAATTTCTCTATTTCTAAATGAGATTTTGAGGCATTAAGTAATTGATGATATGATGTTATATCTGGGAATTGTAAGAAATCAGGCTCTAAGTTCCTAGTTGTATTTTGTCCACTTGTGGCAAGTAATGGCTTGATAAATCTAAACCCATCAACCTTTAATGATCTATCTGCTCCTGCTATTGATGTCCATGTAAGTGAATCGCCATCACCGTTTAACACGTTCTTGCCTGGATCAAATCTTCCATACTTGTCATACACGCCTTGAAATTGGACACCAAACATCTTGATATTCCTCCATTCAAATATGTTAATCACTTCCAATTCCTTTGGTGGAATAACTGACGCAATAATAGCTGACCACCCATAGATTGGCTTCCTGCCTCTATATGTTCTGAATCCACTTATTGGCAATCTTATGTCCTCCCAATTATTACTGAATCTTATAACGAAATCTTGATACACCACGTTGTCTTTTGTATCTACAAACCATGCCCTAAAATTATGTTCATCATTTAACTCTGCTCCTGCTAACGTTTGAGAATACTTTAGCCACATGGCAACAGCACTTATCTGTCCAAAATCTTCTGAGGCTTGACCATGATTAAAACCCTCTAATCCACCTGATGTATAATTCATATTTTGAATATCTAATGTTGCAGGTTCAAATTTGTTATTAATGCCACCACCATAAATATCTCCAACACCCTCACCAATACCATTATAATTATTACATGGGAATGGGAATCTTATAGTGAATCCAATATCATCTGTATAGTATGCTGATGTTGGAGTTGAAGCACCTTCGTAAGCACTTTTGGCAATACCTCCGCTTAATGCTTTAAACTCTATTGCTGAATCAATATTCTGACTAAATTGTGTGCTACCTGATTTTGTTATGTCAGGTCTATTAGTTGGATCAGTTAATTTTGATCTTGTTACAACAGTTACATTTGGAATATCATTAACTAAATCAACACCATCAACATTATTTGGTGCAGTTGTATATGGGTGAAAACAATCATTACCATAATCCTCATCTTCTATACCTGACCATGTATGTGTAGGGCTACCTGCTGTGCCAGTTATTGTATCTTTATACACCTTGCCTTCGTGAATTACTGCCACCTGTGCTTTGGTATTTACTTTATCAAAGTTGTATAATTTTCCCCATTTTTTACCACCAATAGAATTTGTTGGCTGTACTTCAACAACCATGTTTGGAAAATCAGCCAAGTCACCTGTTGGTGCAGGATCACCTACATTTACTTTAACCAACACTCTAAATCCTCTTGGAAATCTATCCCTTGTGCCATCATAAGAATATCCATCACCACCTGTATCTGCTAAATCATCTAAATCACTATCGCTAGTTGCTATTGCGTCAACCCAAGTTCTGAACCAATTATCCTCGTTTATTACACAATTAATGTCAATAAATCCTCCTGCTGTGAAAGTTGTTTTTTTAGGATCACAACCACTGTTTAACCATAGTGTTTTCTTTTCATCTGTCCAGGGGGAATATTGAACATCATCTCCAAACTCGTCACCCATGTCTATTGTTGTCCAGTTGTTAGCCCAGAATGATCCACTTCCTGGCTTATCGTTAGATGTGTTAGACGTATGTGCTTGAGTACATTTGTAATGAGTAGGAGCAATTTTTGTGGTTGTTGATGTTTCAGGCGTGATTTTAACTTTAGCGTCAACAGCATATTCAATACCATTTGACCATTCAGGTCTAAAAATAAAATTTAATATTTGACTATCATACTTGCTGTTATCAACTGGCAAAGTTCCATGTTCACCTGATCCCCATGCCAATACATTAGTTCCAGTTGGATTTGATAACATACCCTCTTGCTCACCTACTTTAACCCCTGTAACAATAGAATTTTTAATTTGTTTAATTGTGGTATTATCACCCGATGGTCTTAATTTAAAATGAATTGTATTGACGCCAGGTGTAAGAAAATTCAACTCATAGAATGTTAATGCTCCCCCTGCTTCAACTGCTGATCCTGCTCCATCAATTAAGTCAATCCATCTGTTATAACATGAATCCTCATTAACTGCAAAATCCCAATTATTAGCATTATAATATGGTAAGCCATTCCCATACCCATAGGAATTAGAATATACAGATGTATGATGTATTAATTCAGGCTGTCTTGATCCACGATTTAGATTATAAATTTGACCTGCTGATAATGCAACAACATAAGAATTTTCAAAGTAATATGGTTTTGCCATGTGAATCTGTTGTGTATGATATTCAATACCTAAACATTCAATGGTCAATAATGTTCCCTCACCTTTTGTTTGTGACGGAATTATGTTAAACACTTCAAAATATCTATCATAAGAATTACCACCCAAGTCAGTACATTGAATCCTTATTCTGTCAAACTCTGCAAATATTACTGATCCTGTAACGTTATAATTTCCGTCCATTGATCTAATAATTAATGAGGCTTGATTGACTTCACCTGTTCCTGAATCTGTAAATAACGGAATGGATTTTACATCATCTGTTATGTTTGAAGTTGTTACATAATTATCCGTTTCATCATACCATGTAACAGTTAAACTTGAAAAATTAGATGGCACTTGCTATATCTCCACCTAATGCCATAAGTATAACAAAGTGAACAAGGTCTTTATTTTCCCCGATATAGTTCAGTTTAATATCTCTAATGTGATAGCCATAAGTTGTTGTTGGCACGACATTCCATTGTGGAGCATTGTCTAGTCTTAATCCATATCTTCCTTTAGTGAATCCTGCTATTGTATTACCATCTTGAATCCATTTGGATAGTTTGTTGACAGAATTTGTAGTTGCGTCATTGTCAGCGTCACCAATAACCCCCTCCAACGTAATGTCCAAACCGTCAATACCCATGTCTTGAAGCTCGTTGTTGTCCGTTGCTACTGCCTCATTCTCTGGAACAGCCCTTCTAAAGTTTACACTAATATCTGAAATATATGCTCCTGCTGATGGCACTTTAGTTGTGGCATTAAAGTCAATGGTGTAGGTATCTCCTGCACCTGATTCAGTTCCAGTTCCACTAACTTGTACTTGCCATATTGCTGAATTACTCATTGGAATCTCCTACCATTTCCTTTTGATAAGGACACCCCAGAAGCCACAATTTGAATTGGAGCCATGCCTATGTTTTCAGGAAAATTGTTATTTCTAACCATGTCTAATGTATTTGTCACTTGACCTTGACCACCTCTTAATCTTGATGATGAAGTTATAATAAGATTGCTGAATCCTTGTTTAAGTTTTTGCTGTTCTTCTCTGCGTCTAAATGCAATTATCTCCTTGCTAATGTCACGTTTGAATCTAACATCTAACATTCTTCCAGGCTTTAGCAGTTCTGATATGATCCACTTTACTGCCTCCATTATAATAACAGCAAGAGCAATTACACCTATGCCTTTGGCGAATTTCTTCATAAATGTTTGAATTAAGAATCCAGTTGGATCAGTTGCTATCTGTCTAACGTTGCCCATTTGTGAGCTTGTGAAATTATTAATCTCACCCATGTTGCCTTTTTCAAACAGTTTTACTTTGCCTGTGACTTCCGTTAATGCTTTTTTATCTTTCTTAACTTGATCCCCTGCGTCACCAACACCACCTGATTTTGTCCCACCTGCTTCTTTAATTAAATCTCTAATATCTTTTTCAAAGTCATACGATTCTGTAATTGTGACATCATCAATATGATAATCGTCAAATCTTGGTGATACTATGTAAGATGATTTTAATGCAGTAGCTATCATATTGTTGATTAAATCGGAAAACTTACCCAATTAAATCACCTAAGATGAAGATATTGAAATATCGTCACCTGTAATGCGTACAAAAATATCAATACTGACCTTGCCTTCTGATGGCTTTGAAATATCATACTCTCTTAACACACCTGTTGCGGCAAAAGTCTTTGTTGCTCCTGATACGTTTTTGGCAACTATCTTCCATTGTATAGATTGCATATCGCCATTTGAATCTATTTGAGAAAGAACATTAAATCCTGCTGAATTTGTTTCATCTTCATCACTACCTGAATCTGTTGTTACAGCTTTAGTTAATTCTTCACCTGATACTAGCAAAGTTGCTGTAAAATAATTATCCCCTTTGCCGTAAGTAAATAATGCTCCACCATCTGTTGTTGCCACCCTATCTTCTGGGCGACCAATGTGCAAAGACAAGTTAGTTAATAGTATGTAATTATCTGATCCCACTTCTAAGGTCAATTCAGAGGCATTAACAATTTCTGCAATTTCCCCAAGATTACCCATATAGCATTAATCTGATTATTGTGATAATAGAAGTAATTTAATAAAAAGAGAAAAAATTAGACGAAAACTAAATCGCCAAATTCTTGTTGTACTTTGTTAAAATGGCAGTAATTATGTCTCCATTTATTTTCTTTAGTGATTTTAAAATCACATTTTTTACATTTTTCCATACTATCTATTCTAACTCCTGTTATATATATTATACCTTTTTAAGCAAAACCGATTAACTTATATTGAACTGTTTGGTAATAAAGATATGAATACAATTCCAGTATGGCGAAAAAGGCTACGAGATAACTCAGGCTTTTCTAGTCAGGATTTAGATGGTTCCGATATGGAAGCTATCTACGCAGATAAAGGTTATTATTGAAAATAACCTTATAATTTTTATTTTTATGTTCTTACTATAACCTTGAATTTTATTACTCTACCTTTTACCCTATCGCCCTTGAACATAGATGGTAAATCCATGATCTGTGTTACCTGTGATGATTCTGCTAGTCTTGTAGATTCTGCTCCATCTCTTAGGTCATAGTTTGTTTCTAGTTTTTCAATAATTGACTTTGTAAAATCGTCAATATCTTCTTCTGTCTTTTGACCGTCTTTTGCCTCTACTACGAATAAAATTTTAATTCTAATGTCATATTCTTCACCTAGATGTACGTTGTTTTCTATTACTGCCACATGAGATACATTGGCAACAACATCA
>Ga0233439_10006179_pt1 | contig 10763 bp, 19 predicted proteins | sample SI_123_September_6_FD_182713 | JGI IMG/M metagenome (GOLD analysis project Ga0233439, IMG submission 182713) | Seawater microbial communities from Saanich Inlet, British Columbia, Canada - SI_123_September2016_100_MG | ecosystem: Environmental > Aquatic > Marine > Inlet | place: Canada: British... | reverse complement strand
GAAGATTTTGAAACTAGTGCAGGCAAAAAGGCTTCTGAAGTTCTTACAGTTTCTCCTTCTTCATTAATGCTAGCAATTTCGTGGGCGTAAGTTTTTAAAAAACTTATGTCTCCAAAAAGATTATTGTTTAGGCAATAATCTTTGCTGTCTGTGTCTAAGTTGCTTTTATGGTTCCGTCTATAAGCTCTATTCGTCATTCGTTGAGGTCTAACGTCTGCAAAATTGTAAGCTACGTTTATCTTATCTAGCTTTTCCTCAGCGTTTAAATTCAGTACAGTTATTTGATCATAGATCTCTTTTGTATAAAAAGAGTATATTTTGGTTTCTTTGTTGCTTGTTTCCCAAGAATGATTCGCTTTTTTCCAATAAACAAAGGTTGCGTCCTGCAGCCAAAGGTTTGCATCGTCATAGAATTCCTGAAGTTCTTCTTGGAAAGACAACCTACTAGCATTACCCATAGTAAAGACGTTAAACTCTTTGGTTTTTTCTACAATTAGCGGTACGTACCCTTGTTCGATCAAACAAGCGTGGGCTTCCTGATTATACAAAAATAACTTGTCTAGGTTATATAAATGGGGCAGCATTCTTGAGAACCAAGCGCCACCATTAAAAATATTTCCAGCACGAGTGTTGATGGGTATTACCGTTTTTGCTGGGAAGTTGATTGAATTCGAGTCAGTACCACTGGTATTCGAAGAGTGTCCGTGACCACGCCAGTCGCAAGAAGTTAAGCTAGTATAAAGCTCTGCCGAGACAGAGCATGTGGGTCTAAAAGCGTTATGCCTTCCAAAGCTATAATTAGTGTTGTAGATTTTAATTTCTGCAGGAACCTCATCAACCGTAAATTTTGGAAGATACAAGTCTTGGAATAAGTTTTTGTCTGCTGTCTTTTCGTCTATAATCGAAAAGATTTTTGTATGGGTATTCATTTATTACTTTCATATATTTTTCTAATAGCTCTAATCCCCCCTATAACGTCTTCTAATTTTTCTAATGAGAAATCGTCAGGAACTAGAACCATGTAATAGTTGCACTTTGTACAGTTTTTAAAGGGTTCAGAAAACTTCTCTTTGTCAAATTCAGCTTCGGTTAATTTTCTAGAAAACCCACAAGAGTCTCTATCTAGACAAAAGTATTTCATAAGGATGCAAATTCTTCTTGCATTGAAAAAGTATCTACAAACGGTAAGTTTAAGAAACCGTTTATGCTGCTTAAAGGATAGAAGACAGAATAGCTTCTATCCTGAATTGGAGATCCGTAATAGTCTAAAACCACTTCGTCAAGATAAGGGATTGTAACTTCTAAACTTTTATGGGCTTCTAGCCATGTTTTTTGTGCGTATAAAAACATTTTAAAGTCATCGCTCAGAGTCAAGCTATATCGCTCTTTGTATTTGTGAACCCTATCGATTAATTGCGTAAGACAGATTAACCTTTCTGTATCTGTGGGGTTTTCAGGGATCTGGAATCTTTGGAGATGCAGTTCTTGGTTGTACCATGCGTGATTAGTTTTTTTTGTAGTAAATATCGTATCAACAGTTATTGCGCAAGCTACGTTGGAAAAGTCATGAGTAGAAATCATTTTCTCGGGCTGGAGAAACGCTTTCTTTATCAATTGAGTTTTGAACTCATTAAAAGATGTTGCGTTTTTTGTAGTGAAGAACTTTTTGGTTTTGCTTGAAAGGAGTCGCAATGCTTTGTCATGGTCATCCTTTGAGGCAAAATATAAATCAGTATCGTTTGCTTCGGAAGAAGGGGAATAAATATATTTTATTGCGTTTGAGCCGCTTAGTATAGGATTGCAACCAAGCAGGCCAGGATCAATATTGCTGATGTGTCTTGTAAAGTTAAGAATTACTTTCTCATGGTAGGGAATCGTTTTTTTTTCTTTTGTTGATTTTATTATCAAAATCCAATCCTTTTGTATGACTTTTATTAATTGAAAAATAACAATTCATAATCCAAAGTATTCCACAAGTCATAGAGTGAGAAGTTGTCATAAGCGTCCTAGTATCCTTACATCCGATAGCGGATGTAATTTTGCGCGGCTCTATTACTTCTGCTTAGAGGAGTGTAGTCTGAAGACGGTTCTGCGTCTGCTTCTCGTTGGGTGTAAAGTGTTTCTAAAGAAACGTAATCTGAAGAGATTTTAGGAGTGATTGTTGGTCTTTCGAGAACTTCCAGTATCGTAAGGTTGATATTGTTTTCTCCGTTGGAAATTTCCGAAACATCTCTGATAGCTGCTTCTCGAGAATCAGCTGTGATTTCTAGTGTGTCCAAAATTGATACAGTAATGTCGTATATAGGCATGAAGCCTCTCTTTCTTAAGTGTTAAGCTTATTTATAATAGAAGAAATGATTTGAGCATTTTCTTCTTCTAAAGTTTCTATTTTTTGGTTTAATTTTTTGTTCTCTTCGAGAATTAAAAAATATCTTAGTTCTTTTGGGTTTTTATAAGGCTCTTTGTGATAGTACAATGAAAGCATGTTTTGGAGGAACCAAAGTGCTGCATGGCAAACCCAAAGAAGACCTATAATGAGCAAGATGTCGCTAACGACTGAAGGCATAGAAATTAGTCTTACATCCATATTTTTGTTAGCATTATAGTGGCGGCGAAAATAATCTTTACAGATTCAATTAATTTGTTTATTTTAAAAATATTAAATAGCATTTTTTTATTCCTGACAGGTTTTTAATATGAGTAAAGCTTTAAAGTACAACTTAATGTCATCAAAGAAACACGGCTGGTCTCCAGAGTGGTTTGGGAGTGATGTTTTCGATGATGAATTAATTGATAATATAAAAAAGTTTCAACGTTTATGCAATATAAAAGTTGACGGTTTGGTTGGCCCTGGAACCTTACGTCGTAAGGAAACGGAGCTGATGAGTAAGTCTTTTGTTCCCACAAAAGTTTCTAAAAATAAAGGTGACAAGTTTCTTGTCTACAATAACAATAAGATTCCTATAGCTTGGGATAATGTTGTTTTGTGGAACGAAGAGGGGGGGCTAAAATCTAGTGAAGGGTGTTATTATGATTGGAGTAATCGCCCTGATCGGGCACCGACTCAGTTTGTAAATCATTGGGACGCTACACTTTCTAGTCAAGCTTGTGCGAGGATAATTAACAAGCGTGGCCTTTCTATGCATTTTTTAATTGATAACGATGGTACTATATATCAAATGCTTGATATCCAGCATGTTGCCTGGCAAGCAGGTTCCAAGTTATGGAATACTGCTGGGATTGGTGTTGAGATATCAAACGCGTTTTATTTAAAATATCAAAGCTGGTATGAAAGGCATGGTTACGGTAAGCGTCCTACGGTGCTTTCTGAACTGAATGGGCGCCCCATCGGGCCACACTTAGACTTCTATCCTATACAAATACAAGCTTTGGCAGCATTGTGGGCAGCGATACATGACGGTGTTGGCATCAACTTAGAGGTTTGTGAGACCAAGGGTGTCGATGAGGACTGTCGCAGTTTAAATTTTAATGGTTTTATCAATCATTATAATTTAACAAGTAATAAGATTGATTGTAGTTCTCTTGATATGCTTGATGTGCTTAGCAAGGCCAAAGAATTTAGTCAAGATTTTTGTTAGGTCGAAGTATCAGGGATATACTTTTGGCAACAATTTCAAATGTAACGATTCTTTGACCTGAATCTAGTTTGATTTCTTTAGTTCTCAAGTATCCCATAATTCTAACCTTATCACCTTTAGAGTAATTTTCTGTTATGTGCTCGGCCTTTCCAGCCCAAGCTACAATTGGAACCCTACTAGTTCTTCTAATAAACTTAACGTCAGATGCGTTGGTTTGATTTTTGTTTCGATATTTAGAATCGATATATAGAGTAAAATTAGTTACAGGGTTGTCGTCTGAAGTGTATCTTAAAACAGGATCGCAAGAAATATTACCTTCGCCTATCCATTGATTCATGTTTTGCATTTTTTAACTTTCTAAGAAATATTTGTTTAGTATTTCTTTTGGAATATTTTTAAATTTATTTTTAATAAGGTTAGCTTCGCGTTCATCTTGAGCTTCTTTGTATATCTTTATTGTTTCAGGAATTATTTCTTTCAGCAAAGCCATACAAGCGATAGCCATTTCTTGTATTTCAGCTTGTGCTCCTGGGTGTGTTCTTAATTCATAAAATTTAAAAAAATTATTTAAATTAACTGTGCCCCAGTAATATGTATACAAGCTCTGAGGCAACACCATTCTTGCTTGTTCTCTGCAAATTCCAGAGTCGAGCATTTGTTTGTAGAGTTTTTGTGCAGCCTGAACGTGTGATTTTACACCTTCTGTAGCTGTAAGAGAATAACTCATCATTGACCCTTGTATTGTTTCTAATACTGGGTTGTGTGCTGAATCAGGAACTGATGCCTGCCTGTTAGACTCCGCTTGCTTTCTAAAGCTTTTTGGTGAATAAAAGTCCAAATCCTTACTTGTGTATCTTCGGCTTATTTCATTAAAAGACCAAGTTCGATGGCGCATGTGTTGTCGCGCAACAAATAGAGGCACCTTAAATGCAAAAGTGAACACATTGTGTTCCATTGTTGAGGTATGTTTGTCGCGAGCGCAAGTCTTAAATAGTTTGCGATCCCTATCGCTAACTGCTTCAATTTCTATTCCGAAAGAGGCTCTCGCAGCATTTACTTGAGTTTTGATATCCTCACCCATATGTTGTTTTAGTTCAACATGTCCAGGGACTTCAGCGTTCTTATATAGCTCAATTCGCATTAATAAGACAACTCGTCGTTTTGTATTTTTGTTTCGCAGCCATCAACTTCTTCTGAAAAAGCAGATGCATTCTTAATTAGAAACCTTGTCAATAGTGCATGCAGTACATTGATTGAATTATTGAAACAATCTTGCTCTGAGCTTGTCAGATTTTCCAAAAAATCTTTATCATAGGCTACCGTGGCATACTTTTTATTATAACACGATATGTCGACTAGTGGTTTGGTTAAGTTTACTAAATTTAACTCCTCAACGTTTTCGAGTTCATTGAGAAAGGATGGGCAGGCTATGATGCTCTGAATAAAAGCGTTGTTGTATTTATTAGAGGATTGATTCATTTACATTCCTGACAGGTCTTGAGGTTTTGGTACGGGCTGGCTAGTTTCTTCTGCAGAAGTAGAAGTTAATCGAATATTTTTCATTGCTTGGGCTTCTGTAAAGGCAGGAGCTTTGACCACTTCTGTGGGGCTGTGATAAGTAGGCGGATTGGGTCCTATAGATAAAAACACCATCTTGTTTCCATAGTGGTCTGTGCGAATCAGCGTTGCCCCCCTTGTTGTTTTTCGTGGACCTTCTCTTGTTGGCCAGTTAATAGTGTTGACCATATTGATAAACTCACCAATAAAGGTATTTGTAGCCATATACCTGTCAAAATTGTCGAACGGCTGGGTCTCAATTTTTATTGTTCTGTTAAGCTTATCGAAGTCGAGGTTGACGTCTAGCGTGTGCACGTATGTAGTTCTGTTGGTAAACTTCGAAAATGAATTTTTCTTAGGCTTAACAACTTTGTTGTTGGGTTTGATTAGCGAGGCCTTTATTAAGCTTTTTCTAAAATTAGAAAACTCGTTCGTTTCAAAGTGCTCGTTTAATCTTCTCAAGAAATCGTCCAGTGGTAGCTCTTGGTGTGCATTATAAAAGTTGACCGCTTGATTGTATGCAACGTCTATATCTTGGTTAAAAAAGTTAATAATGGTATTGTAAATATAACGCCAATCACTATTCGTAACATGCAATGATCCGTAAATTTTACTCATTTGATAAGCTTCCGTATTCTTTAGATATTTTTAAATATCTGGCTTTTAGTATTGCTGTTTTTGTCATTATTTGCTTTGCATACTTTGGACTCTTGCAGCGATAACCCGAGTTGTAGCATTCTAAAGCTTTCTTGACGTCCTTCTTTTTTTTTACCCAAAAAGACAATACTCTAGATCCTTCTTCGATTGAAGTTTTTGGATTTTGCAATTCTTTACAATTGTATTTGGAGTATTTAGGTAGCACTTGAGTTAAGCCACAAGCGCCTTTGTTTGAGATTACAGCCCCTTCCCATCGGCTTTCAGCCCAAATCATACTTGTTAATACAAATGGTGACAGGTTTTTTTCGCTACTTCTTAGTATTATTTGTTCTGACATCCCACAAGCCGTCTTGATGCTGTCTTTTTTCATTTGGAATTCTGAGTTACTCAAGCTAGACAAAGCTAGACACAGGAAAAGTTTATTTATTAGCATTATGCTCCGTTAGTTTCATATAAGGTTACTCCCGTTGAATCCTCTACGAGTGTAAGGGTTACGCCATCATCTTCAACAGGACCACAAAAGCCTTTGATTTCATGATGTAAGATACCGTATCTAAAATCTATTTGGAATTTAGATTCTCTTAACAGCACGTTAAGTTTGGTTAGAAAAAGTTCAATTTCTTTTTTGTTAGATTGGTTGTCATAGCAACTCATTAATCAGTCCTCTTTAATGAATTTCATTTTTTTGGTTTTTCCTAAATTAAATTTATAATAGTTTTTTGAACCTGCCTCGTTTGTAACGTTTTTAAAAGTTATACTATATCTTGTATCGACAATAGTTTTTTGTTTAGGAACAGCATGAAAAAAATCTTTTTGACAGTTATTGTTCATAACAAGCAAGTCTCCGTGAGATGGATTGAGAGTAGTTACTTTTTTAGATTGTTTATGTTTTAGTACAAACGGTCTACTAGCTCCTAAAGTTATAGAAGCTATAGTTGGTTGGTTTTCTAAAAACCTTTCGTTATCACTATGATATGAAATACTGTCATTTTGATCTCGATATTTAGAAAACAGTAGAAAATTAAATTTTGTATGCAATTGCTCTTCGACCAAAGTTTTTAATGGGCTTAAAAACTTTGGAATACTGTTTGGGGTTATGTCGTTTATAGGGTAGTGGGCTTCTTCATGAAATCCTGCTACCCAAGATAGCCTTGGGACGATTACATAGCCTCTTTCTGGCTTAAAATACTTCACTTGAGTCCAAGGTATCTCTGTCTTTAAAAAGTCCAGAAGAGCGTTTGCTTCTTTTTCATAAAGAAAATTACTGTGTAATTGGTAGTGCTCCATTTTTCTTTTTTTGTCTATACTTTCTTGATGATTCTCGAGATTTACATTTTTGTGAACAATAAAGAGTTTTGCCTGGAGGTCTAAGATTCTTGCATCCTGAAGTTTTGCAAGCCCTTTCATTTGGTATGACTCTTATTCCAGGGCAATTGTGCCTCCAGCAACGTTCTGCTTTTGTTGAAATTTTCGTTATAGTCAGCCCTTTGCTACACCCGTACATTGGAGTATTTGTATCTGGATCCAAGTAGAGTGATACTAAACATTTTGGCATTTTTTTAGTCCATGTCTGGGTCTAAGGTTGGGGTTTCGGCGTCGATTTCGATAATATCGAAATCCATATACTGTACAGGTATTCCAGCCATATCTTGGTCTGGATCTTCTTCTTGGGCTACATTCATGTCAGGCGTTTGAGTAGTTTGTATTTCGTCATCGCAAGAGCACATGCCAAATATTAAGAGTGATAGTAAAAGTTTGTTAAAGTTCATTTTTTTCTTCTTTTTCGGAAATGTTAGGATTGTTGGAGATATCTTTGGCCACTTCAACATATCTGTCGAGTGCTGCTTGCCCTAGAATGTATCCCACTTGTATAAAACCGCTAATTATGATTAGCGTAGTCATAAACATAAAAGTGTAATGGTCGAGTTTTGATTTTAAAGTATATAGCATGTAGAATATAGCAAGCTTCCAGCCAAAATCAGCGATTAGGTATGCTATAAACTTTTTAGATTGTAAAGGTTTTTTATACATTTTTTTCTCTGTCTGTGGGTAGCCATGCTTCTATATGCGGGTTCAAAACAATTTCGTTTTCATTTTTTGTTTTTATAGGAGGAGCGTCGTGAAAAATAGACAATTTGTCTATTACTGCGTTTTGTAATTCAAATATTTGGTCGGTCTTTAATTGTAGTTGTATCTGGCAATCACGCAACCTTCCGATTAGCGCAGCCCTATCGGCATCAGAGGCCGATAGCTTATCTTTTAATTCTTCAACTTCGCTTGGGTCTCGTCCAGAAGCTATTGCCATCATACTGGAGATAGATCCAGTAATCATTCCTAGGATCCCAATCAAAACATCTCTGTTTTTTTCTACGATTTCTACTTTTGTAAGGAATCCGATTAGTCCTATGACAATAATCATAAAGACAACGCTAAACCACCAGCCTCTTTTTGCTTTGTCAGAGAGTATGTCTTGTTTAAACCTCTTTATAGTCATGGCACTAGTCCTAATATCAGGTCAAATATATGTTGAACGTACTCAAAGGGTTGCAGTATAGCAAAATCCAGGTTCCAGAATTGTTTTCTTTCTGGTGAAGACAGTAATGGCCAAAACAAATAGGTTAGGTATACTGTGATTATGAGTCCAAGTCGCCAGAAGAACCACATCAGAACTTCTCTTGCTCGTTTATGTTTAAGCGATAAACGAATTTTTTTTGGACCAGCAATCTTCTTTGTTTTATCGTTTCCTTTTGGGGGCTGGAGTTGTGTTTCGTTACTCCCAACGACCCACAACTGTTCTGCGTTTGCTATGCCTTTAAACTTATATAGTCCGGCACAAACGACAAGGTATTCTTTTGGTATATATTGATGTCGAACTAGCCGCTTTTTATAAGAGAGGTAGGCCTTGTGTGTGATTACGATCTGTTCTGATCCGCAAAGGCTCATTGCTCTAGCGGCAACATTTTTCCCAATTCCATCCAGTGAAATCTTCTTATGATTGGCAGCGATTAAGGATTCCGGAGTCTTTATAATGAACATCTCATCCCAATGGATACCTATCCGCGTTTTGAAAGGGAATTTATGTTGAATCAGTTTGCTTTTATAGTGTATTGAGAAGGCAATAGCGTCTTGCACTGTATTAAAATACATTAAGAAACCATCTGAAGAATCAGAAAGCACTCCGTTAAATCTTGTAATCAAGCTTATGCATAGCTTATCGTGTGCTTTGAACCACTTTGTAGAGTTTAGGTTACCGTTTTTTTGGATAAACTTAGTGCTGCCAATAATGTCTGTAAGCACTATGGCTATAGTTTTTTTTTCCATGTCGTCTTGTAGCAAATTAAGCATAATCAAACCCTCTTTAATGAGAGTGTAATATTAAACGACTTTAAAATCTACTCTCTAGTGGAGTCATATATATCTGTTTTTCAGGAATGTAGGCTTTGCCTAACGGCCTCGTACGCTTTGTTAATCCTAGCGTCAAACTTGCTTTCTATCAAGTAAAACGGAAGGAATAGAAACGTACATAGAGTTGTGAGGCAAATTAAAACTGCTAAGTGTTTAATTTTAAACATGCCATCATCATCTTTTCTCCACTTGAGAAACAATACAATCGTTGTTCCAAAGGAAATTATCGTTGAGGTTATCAGCCAGGTCAGGAAGAGGACGTATAGCATAAGTTAAAAACCGAAGTTTATATTCTTGGATTGCTTCTTCCTGATTGCTTCTTCCAGTTCGTCACAATCGTAGCGAAGCATAATAGTCTTGTCGCTGTCGTCAGCGATGAGAGTTAGAGAAGTTCCATTTGAAGTGTAGATAACGGAAACTTTTGAGCTTCCTTCACTTTTGATTTCTCCTTCACCATATTGACTTTTTAGCTTGGTTAGCATTGCTTTTAAAGCCTCGACGGTGCCTCCAAACTTTTGGATCATACTTTTGTGATATCCAAACAGGATTCTTGTGACAACCCCATCAATACTGAAGTAAGCGATCTTGTCCATGTTTTTGTATGGAGGGTTGAAAGCGACAAAAACCACATTCTCGTGGTTTTGGAATTTGAAAGAGGCTTTTTTAAAAGACTTTTTAGCGAGCTTTTTAATTTTGTTTTTGGGAGTGCCAAAAGGCACCCCTGCGTTCACCATTTTATATGGTGAGTTTTCACAAGTATTCTTGCCGTAAGATATTGAGGGAGACAGCATGAGGCTTAGGGCTAGAGTTAGTGTTTTCATTTTTTTCCTTGATTTGAGTGGCTTTCTTAAGAGCCACTGGGTAGTTGATTGCTTTTATGTGAATGTGCTCATCATTATGATGATCTTCAAGTTCGTACCAGGGCGTGTAGGGGTTGCCTTCACTAGGGTTTGCATCTTCTGGGCGGTATTTAAATTTGCTCTTGTCTGCCAGGCGTAAATTACCGTCTTTACTAAATTCAAAATACCACCAGATTTGTTTCTGCATATTGGGTTTTCCTATGATACAAATACACCCCACTTGTAGTTAAGTGGGGTAATTTTGTGACGCTGTTAGTTTTGTTCGTTCCATAGCGACAAGCATGTTTCTGCCAGAATGTCCCCATGGCATGACTTCGGTTTACAAAAGCATCCCAAAGTTTTCCCTTTTAGTGCTTTTACATTTGCCTTAAATTCGGCGTCTTCTTTTATTCTTTTATTCAGGTAGTCTCTGTAGCAGTCTAATGTTGTGCCAGATTCATTATGAATCATACCGCAATAGAGGCAGCGCTTACCTTTGAGTATTGGATTCCCAAAGTAACCGCTCTTATTTTTCCCTGCACGCCCTATGTATACATCATAGGGCTCTTTGTATAGGTTTACTACTTTGCACATTTTTGTGTCCTTCAGATTGTGTCTTCTTCTTCGATGGATTTGTGTGAAAATGACATTTTAATTCCTGCTGATCTTTTTGTCTGCATGTAGCATTCGAACTGATCGGCCAATA
>Ga0233439_10006178_pt1 | contig 10764 bp, 9 predicted proteins | sample SI_123_September_6_FD_182713 | JGI IMG/M metagenome (GOLD analysis project Ga0233439, IMG submission 182713) | Seawater microbial communities from Saanich Inlet, British Columbia, Canada - SI_123_September2016_100_MG | ecosystem: Environmental > Aquatic > Marine > Inlet | place: Canada: British... | reverse complement strand
CGTACGGGTTGAGTTCACTACAACCTGGGTCAACTCATAATTGTCTCGAATGGAATCGATGGTAATAGGGGTTCGCCCTTCTTTGCGGGCTGAATAGTAATGCTCCGTCAACCCTATTCCCAGACTGGAGTCGTTGATGGCCGGGCAAAAGATCGGGATATTATTTTTTCTGGCGGTTACGAGAATGGAGTCTTCATCATCAATGGTTTCGGAAAGTCTAGAGATAAAATCTCTACTGGAATATTTTCCAGGCTCAAGCGTATCCGCGAACTTTCCTACAAGAGTGTCGTCTTCGACAAATAATTCATCATCCACATAAGTGTCATAAATCCGGTTGATGAAGAGTTCTCTAAGCTGGGTGTCATCGGCGTTGGGACTGCCATAATAATGGCCGCCACCAAGGGCGTTATAATAGTCCTGATATAAAATTGCTCCGGTAGAAACAATCACATCCACCATATTGTGATGCACCATATCGCGGATGACTTTTCTTAGTCCTGCCGCGATCAAAGGACCCGCCAGCCCCAAAATAATAGTGGGTTGCTCTTCATCCTGAAGCATGTTCCCAAATATTTTGGCGCATTGCCCGAGGTTTCGGGCTTGAATGGAAGCTGATTGGAACGATTCCATCAGGTCAGCCACATCATTTATTTTTTCAAAATCAACCGGAGCAATCCGAGTATTTAAAATTTCCTTTTTTTTCTTCTTCTTGCCTTCATCCAAGGGCTCAGGCATATAAGATTCTTTGTACCCCATTTTTTGCTCCCGGCCAGAAATTTAATGAAAAGGGATCATAACTCCTCATCCAGGCAACGTCAACCCAGTCAGCGGCCTGTAGCAACATTTTGGGGAACTCAACTATCGAAGGGATGTAAGAGGTAATGACGCGCTAGGCCAAGCACACTCTTTGAATACAGAAGTCTGTCATTTCTATTTGCTTCTCTCGTTAGAATGTTATAACCGGGAGCATAAATCTTTGGAATGGTTTTTAGTATCGACATTTTCGATACTCTCGAGAATTTTTCCATCTTCTCCGATCACATAGCTTATGCGAGCCGCATATTGCTCTTCGGCACTTTTTACCGCATGGTAACCCAGAGCGATTTCTCGGTTCACATCACAAAGCAAGGGATAGGGGAAGGAGAATTTTTCTGCAAAGGCCTTGTTATCTTCTTCATTATCCAGACTCACGCCGAATATTTGAATATTTTTATCTTCAAAACTTTTAAAATCATCTCGGAAGCCCTGCCCCTCCATAGTACAACCAGGGGTATCGGCCTTGGGGTAAAACCAAAGCACGATTTTTTTTCCTCTGTAATCCTTAAGACTCACAGCATTTCCATTATGATCCTTGACAGAAAAATCGGGTGCATCGGTTCCGGGTTGCAACATTTTTTCTCTCCTTTGAAAAAGGGTAAATTCGATTTTTAGGGTGGCGCAGGTATTAGATGATCCGAGGTCTTTTAGGAAGCAGAATTTTTTGGAATGGGCCGAAAAATCTTCAAAGCTCAGGAAATATTTTTCTGGCAATGCTTTCACCCAACAGCAGATCTTCTGGGCGGGTGATTTTAAGATTCCATTCGGACCCATCCACAATCCGGACTTCCTGACCCAGATACTCTATTAAGGAACCTTCATCCGTACCATAAAAGGAGTCTGCCTTAGCTTTAAGAAAAGCCTCCCCGAGCAAATCATATCGAAAAGCCTGGGGAGTCTGAACCCGCCATAAACCTTCCCGCTCCACGGTCCGCAAAACCATACCGGAATTATCTACTTGCTTGAGTGTGTCATTAACAGGAATAGCCGTGATCGCCGCACCAAATTTATCAGCAACCTCAATGGTTTCTTGAATCATTTCTTTCGATAAAAAAGGACGTACTCCATCATGAACCAGAACAATATCTGTATTTTTGGGAAGAGCCTGGTAGCCATTAAAAACAGAATCCTGCCTTTTCTCACCCCCCACCACAACTTGTTTCACCACTGGAGGACGGTTCAGCCAATCAGCCCGGGCATTAACCAATTCCTTTTCCGGCACAACCAGTACCAGCGAACTAATGAGATCAGATTCTTGAAGTGCTCTCAAGGTATAATGCAGAATGGGTTTTCCATTCAATGCTTGAAACTGCTTGGGAACGGTTCCTCCCATTCGGGTTCCCTGGCCTCCAGCCGGAATGATCGCACAGACATTCATAATGGATTGATCAACTTTCCTTCCTTAAGCGGACGAAGTGACCCTTTGAAGGTTTTTAAAAATGGTGTGGCAAACCACAGAGATAAACTCTAATTAAAAAATTAAAATATTTGTTCAAAAACTTCCGAAAGGTTTTTCACAAAAGATAACTCAATGCCCTCATCAGGCAAATTCTTCGCGCTTTTTGCAGAATGTGGGATAACGCAACGTTTAAAACCAAGTCTTTTGGCTTCGACGATTCGGGCGTCCAACTGCATGACGGAGCGCACTTCTCCTGTCAGCCCCACCTCCCCAACCAGCACGGTCAGCGGATCTATGACCTTGTTTTGAAAGCTTCCTGCTATAGCCGCCGCCACGGCTAAATCCAGAGCCGGTTCAGTGATCTTTATCCCCCCTGCCAGATTCACAAAAATATCTTCACCCTGTAAATTGAGCTCCATCCTTTTTTCCATAATGGCAATCAACAGAGACATCCGATTATGGTCGAAACCTGTAGCCATTCTTCTCGGCATTCCTATGGAGGAAGATGTGCTGACCAAAGCTTGAACTTCGATCAGTAAAGTTCGGCTACCTTCCAGAGTGGCCGCAATGGCAGAACCTGAGGAGTCTTTCGGTCGCTCGGATAGAAACCATTCGGAGGGATTTTCCACCGGCACCAATCCCTCTGGGGCCATTTGAAAAACTCCGATTTCCGGAGTGGGACCAAACCTGTTTTTCGTTGTCCTTAAGGCTCGAAAAGCATGGCCGCGTTCGCCCTCAAAATAAACAACCGTATCTACAATATGTTCTAAAGATTTTGGACCTGCTATTGCCCCATCTTTATTAATGTGACCGATCAAAAGAGTAGGAATACTGCGATGTTTGACAGCCTGAAAAATTTTGAATGCCACTTCCCGCACCTGGCCGATACTTCCCGGAGCTGACTGCAAATCCGAGGTGTAGAATGTTTGCACCGAATCCAGCACCAGCACATCCGGTTCAACCTTATCTATCCATTTAAGAATTTCCTCCACACAAATTTCGGAACACACCAGCAGGTTTTCAGACAAGGCGTTAAGGCGTTCCGCACGGAGCTTGATTTGAGACCCCGACTCCTCCCCGGAAACATAGAGAACCTTTTTCCCAAGCCGGGCCAAATGGCCCATACTTTGTAAAGTGATTGTCGACTTCCCGATTCCCGGTTCCCCCCCAATCAGAATGAGCGAACCTTCGACCATGCCTCCCCCGAGAACCCGGTCAAATTCGCCAATGCCCGTAGTCAAGCGGTTATCGACAATAGACTGAACTTCCGTAATTGGGACTAGTACCGAGGATTCAGGGCTTCGTTTGGAGTTGCGTAAATTTGACTGCTGACGTGAAGCTTCTTCCACCAAGCTGTTCCAGGACAAACATTCAGGACACTTTCCCATCCACTTCGGGGTTTGGTGTCCACATCCCTGACAAACAAAAATAGTAGTGGTTTTAGCCATAGTGTGGCAGAACAGTGGGGTTTAGCTAAAGGTCATGCTCTGAAAAAAACAATTTTTTTTGACGAAAAAACTTTTCTCGCCCGGAAGTTTTATTTCCCACCGGTTGCACTTTTAGCGGAACTTAATTTCCCCAGAGTTTTCTTAATATCATCGCCTCGGGAAATATTAACATTCGCTTTTCGACGTAGATCGGCGAGGGCCTTCATGATTTCTTCCTGATTTTTCTTCAAACCTGCCTGCTCTTTTTTCATAGTACCCATAGTCGTGGCAACGGGACCCAGCTTCGCCTGCTCCTTAGCAATCGTTTTGAGAATTTCAATCAGGCGGGAGAGCTTTTCATTGGCCAAATCCACTTTGGTATTACCGGCATCCTCTTTTTGCACAGACTCCTTCAACTGACCCACCATCGAGCTTTCCAGTTCCGTAGAATGAATAGCAAGTTCTGTAGATAGATCTATAAGCTTGTTAAACTTTTCATCCGCTAATTTATTGAATTCCCCGGTAAGTGCCAGATCGGCCTTGAGAGCTGAAAGTGCTGCATTTGAAGCGATGTTTTGAGTTTGCAGGGCTTTCAGCCTCTCAGCCAACTTATTATTTTTTTCATCGACAACCGAAAGGCTTTTATTTGTGACAACCACAGCTTTTTGAATTAGCTCCACCACTGAATGGTTGCCGACAATACCTTGCTTTGCCTCTTCCAGTCCCACATGGGTGGAATCTAGATCTTTCTTGATGGCATCCAGCATGGATTTAGTGTCCAAACCTTGTTTCAGGTTTTCCTGCAGAATCCCCCTCAGCTTCTGGTTCACTTCCTGGTTTTTTGCAAAGAAGGCCTCCAGACTTTTTCTCGTTTCCAAGTTGGAGCGCTCCAAATGCTTCAGAACCAACTGCCGGTTCTTCTCATTTTCTTCGGCGATAGTGGGAATTACCTCCGTGCGAAAAAGCGCAATGGTGTCATCGAAACCTTTTCGGATCGTAGCGCCCTGCGCTTCCCCTTGCTGAATAACTTTACCCAGCGTCTCGTTATTAGCCAAGGCAAATTCTCGAAAGTTTGCTTTACTGGATAGTTCAAATTTTTCTATGTCCTGCGCAAGCCCCTCTTTCAGGCTTACCTGATCTTTCTGAAATTGGTCGAGAATCCTATTTTGCTGGTGAATTTTATCCAACACCTGGTTTTTTACTTCCGCTTCCAAATCACTTATTTTTAAATTTGTTTTGTTCAGACTACTTATTGTTTCCGCCTTATTTTGATCAATGGCCCCCAATAACTGAGGAAGAATGTGCTTGATTTCTTCTATCTGGCGCAACATCTCTTCCTGTTGTCCCTGCAAACTTTTCACCTGATTACTTTTTAAGTTCTCTAGATGAAAATTGAACTTTTTTAACTCAGTTTCTATTTTTAACAAGTCTTCTTCATCGGCACCAAAAAGCTGGGCAGACGCATAGACCGGGAAAAATATCAGGATGATTAATAATAAAGAAAGTGCATAGAGGGATTTCGCCTTCATGGATTCTGATCTTTCGTGAAATTCAAGAAGTTAGGTTATTGGTTAAATTTACTTGCCATAAAAAAAACAAGCCGCGCCGGGGACATCCCCCCAACGCGGCCTATTATATACAGATTCCATCTGGAATCATTAAAAACGCGAAATAGTTACTCTGAAACCATGAAATGAGCCCGACGATTTTCTTGCCAGCAAGCTTCGCCAGTACCAAAACAAAAAGGTTTTTCTTCGCCATAGCTTATTACATGCACATTTCTGGAACTCACCCCTTGAGATACCAAATATTTCTTGGTGGAATGAGCCCGTCTTTCTCCCAGAGCTATATTGTAATTATTGGTGCCCCTCTCATCACAATGGCCCTGGACTTCCACATGCATGCTCGGATTGCTTTTGAGGAACTCTGCATTTTTTTGAAGGACCGCCCGGGAATTATCGTCCAGATCATACTGATCAAATTTGAAGTGAATATCCTTCAAGTCTGACGATGCCTTAAAGGATTGCAATCGAGACTCTTCAATTCCAGAACCCATACCGGAACCATTCCCAGAACCACTTCCACCATTTGAAGCAAAAGGATTGGCATCAAAAGAACCGCTTGAACCATTGCCAATATTGGCTTGACCGCCAGTACCAAAGTCTCCATTACCAGAACCGCCCAAGCTTCCTGGGCCTGAACTTCCAGACATGCCGGCTCTAGCAGAACCATTGGAACTCTCCGAGGAGGAACTCCGCTCTGAAATAGGTTCTTCACTGAAGAAACCAGAATCTGCTGGCCCACCTGATCCGCCAAAGTTATCCTCTGACGATCCTGAAGAAGAGGCTGTAAACTCCGACCCTTCGCTGATACTCCCTGAAGTTTCAATCTCTGGAGGCATAAGTTTTTTCGAACAAGCCGTTGTTAAGAACACACAAGCTACTGCGGTGATGATTATCTTCCAATTCAAAGTTTTCATATGTTAGCCCTCGCCTAAAAAAAATTTTCCCCAAATTTATTTACAAAATAGTGCCTTCTGCAAACCAATTTGAACTAAGTTTCAGAATCTATTGGTCTTAAAAATTTATCGTATAAAAATATCATCCTATAATTATATTAAAATTACAACAAAAATATAGAAGTTTTTATAATTTCCTTATAACTGCCGATATTCCAAACGTTTTGTTTTTAAAGAAGAAACTGCTGAAAGGGGTATATAAATATGTTAAAGGAAACGGCTTTTGACCACAACCTTTAATTTATTTTTATTTTTCCTTGGTGAACAGGCTTAGTGTTTGAAATAAGAGGACCATGCGGGGCTATGCCCCTTTCCAGAGAATGTCAATTGCCTTGCTTCATCACTCCCCACTTTCTGGATAAAAAGATCGAATCGGTCATTCTCCCTCCCTCTGTAAATGATGAATCGGCCATCGGGAGACCAACTGGGTTGCTCAAAACTTCCTGAACCCGTGGTCACGATCTGGCTCTTATGAGTGTTTAAGTCATAAATGCTAATTTGAAACTTTTTGCCCACTCTCGATGTATAGGCAATTTGGTCCCCATTAGGAGACCATGCAGGATTATCATTATAAGAAGAACCAAATGAGATTCGAGTGACCTTGGACTGGTCACCTTTATCCGAATCCATAATATAAATTTGCGGAGATCCGGTTCCAGAACGATCCGAAGTGAAGGCTATTTTCTTTCCATCGGGTGACCAGGTGGGGGACGTATCAATATTAAAATGGCGGGTCAAACGTTTCAATTGGTGATCTTTATTCAAAATATAAACTTCTGAATTTTGATCTCTACTCAATACCAGCGCAATTTTCTGCATATCTGGAGACCATGACGGTGCCGCATTCAAACCCGGAAGACGATGCAAGGTCTGTCGCCTTTCCCCTGCAGTATCTATCATGATCAAATCAGGGTTGCGTGCAGCATAGGATGTATAAATAATCCACTTACCATCAGGAGACCAGGCCGGACTAAGGTTGAGAGTTCGATCATGGGTCAACTGCCTCAGGTTATACCCATCAAAATCTATGAGATAAATTTCCTTGCCAGCATTTTCCTGAGTCAGAAAAGCTATTTGAGTTTCTGCAATGCCACGTTTCCCCGTCAATTGCATAACCACTTCATCAGCAAACCGGTGCAGGGTTGTTCTAAGCAGATCGCTGGAGGCTTTATAGCGTTTACCCAAAAGGAAACGTTTGTTCACCGCATCATATAATCGAAAAGTGAAAACCTGACCTTTCCCATTTTTTAATATACTGTATTCGGTTTTAATGAGCCATTGAGCTCCTACCTGACGCCAGCTCCTGTAATCAACCACTCTAGCCGAAGTTTCCATGTTTTCCAGTTCCTGAAATACCGGCCTTTGCAGAAGAGAAAACCATTCGGAAAGCATTAAGTCCTTTTCCAAAATTTTTTTGGCTTCCTTTCCAATCCCCATAAAATCTTCCCTGGAACCTTTCAACACAAATTCCGTAATGGCTACAGTAACTTTTTTCCGCGTCTCGCGTTCAAGATCAATGCGAACACGGGGTTCCGCCAGCCCTGTTCCTGCCTGGAACAACACCAGAGCCATTAAAATCAGGGATAAATAAAAACTGAACTTACTCGTCTTTGGGAACATATTTAAAATATATATTTATATGAAGGTTAGACATCTTTAACTCCTTGGGAAAATCAGGAAAAGGAACCGAATCCAGAACAGCCCTGACAGCCAGCGTATTCAGGGCTTCCACTCCAGAACTTTTTTTTATAAAAGGCTTATCAATATTTCCTCGAGGAAAAATGAAAAAGGAAACCACCACTTCCTGATTATGTTTTTCAGCTAAAGGTTCCCGCCAATTTTTAAAAATTTTTTCCTGAATCATCCCCACATACAACGATTGCGCATCCGCACCCGTGGGGCCCTCTTTTTTTGTAAAAACATAAGAATCTCCCGTCCAGGTCTCAGGGGTTTCCTGCTGAGTCCTGGGCAGGTTACGCAATTTACTTTGAAAACTGGAAGAATCAAGCCGGGCACTGGAAACCTCCACCTTTATCGGCTCTGACTCAATAGAAAAAGAGTTTAACTTCTCGATAATAGGATCATAGGACTCACTGCTTTTCTCCCTCTCTTCTATTGGCTCTGGCTCTTCTGAATTCATATCGGGGAAAAGCAGGGGTGAAGCATCTAATTTAGCCACTTGCTCTAACTCCTGCAATAAATCCCTTTCAGGAGCTTTAGGTTTTTCAGGCTCCTTGCTTTCAGAAACCAACTCATTTATTTTCGCCAAAGAAGCTGGTGCCTCAGGAAGACTTTCTTCAATTTTAGACACTTCAAAATCTTCCAGAATATCTGTAGGAGGAGGAGAGACGGGCACAACAGCCTTTTTTTCTTTTACACTTCTATTTTTTAGTGTCTCTAAATCTCGGATCGTTTCCTCATTAATGGGTTTTTGCTTATTCAGTTTCGCAGGCACAGGCTTGGCTTTTGGTTTTTCCAACCGTGCTACCTGGGCCAGCTCTTCAACAACGTTGGAAGTCGCTAGAGCCATTTTTCCCTCCAGTTTATTCAATGCCTCCAAGACTCCATTAGTCTTGGGGGTTTTGATCACAGGGGCCTTTTTCACTTTAGCAGGTTTGGAAATCGGACTTTTTTTTGCCGCAGGTTTTTTAGCTCTTGCTGTAGGCTCAGAGCGTTTTGACGCAGCCTTTTTGAAACCTGTTGATTCACTGACAAGATTAACCATAAATGCAGGAACAACAGTTTTTTCAGGATAGGAGGGTTTGGGAAGAAACATAACAATTGTTAAAAGCAGAAGATGAACAAAAACAGAAAACACAAGCATTTGATTAAAGTCATAAGATTGAGGAAACTGAACTCTCATGACTCTGCAGGGTCGGTCACCATCCCAATATTCTGTACTCCGGCCTGTTTCACCGTAGATAAGATATGCATGACAAAACCATAGTCCAGGTTTTTGTCTGCTCGCAGATATACGCCTCCATCTTTATTGGATGCAATATACTGCTCCACTTTCCGGGTTAACCCCATCAAGTTCGCCAACTCCTCCTGCTTCCAGAATATCTTTTTACTGCTCCTTAAAGTAATGGTGGGAATTTCTTTGAGAGGAATAGGGGAAATCGATTCTTTAGGAAGCTGGACCTCCATGCCATGTTGCATGAGGGGTGCGGTTATCATAAAGATAACCAGCAAGACCAACATAACATCCACAAAGGGAGTCACATTAATTTCCGCCACAAACGGTCTTCGTCGCTTTAACATAAATGTCTTAATTTCAAGATTTGCGGCAATAACCAACTAACAGGTCAGGAAAGATCGAACGTTCTTTCCTTCTCCGATTCCCTCACGAAGTTTTTTTCTGCCATATAGATAAAATCCTGCAAAAAATCATCCATCACAGATGTAAAGAGTATAATTTTGTTATTGAAATAATTGAAGAAAATGACAGCCGGAATGGCCGCCACCAGTCCAGCCGCAGTCGCAATGAGTGCCTCAGCTATTCCCGGAGCTACTCCTCCTATACTGGCTGTGCCCTGTAAACCAATGGATCTAAATGAATGCATGATTCCCCAAACCGTCCCAAACAATCCTATAAAGGGAGTTGTACTACCTGTTGTAGCCAGGAACTCCAACCTTCGTGACAGACGTTCCACTTCCCGGTTAATGGCTTTATTGAGAGCAAGACTAATGCCTTTCAGGTCTCGGGGTGTTACCGACTCTCCTCCTGTCGAAGGAGACTCTCCACGTTTTTTACGTTCTTCCTTTGCCATTTCCTGAAAAACATAAAGTTCACGATAACCGGTCAAGAATATCCGTGCCAAAGGACTCATCCGTAACTCTTTGGCGAAATTATAAATATGCGTCAGGTTTTCCGTTTTCGAGAAAGTTTCCAAAAATCGACTATCTTCATTTTTTGCCTGTCGATAAGTCCTGAACTTGCTCACAATAATCGCCCACGATACGATGGAAAATATCATTAGCAACAGAAGGACACCTTTGGCCATTAAACTTGATTGCAGGACCAATTCAACAATGCTTAAGGGGCTATCAGAAATCACATTTTGCACACGGAACCTCTTCGTAGAAAAGTGAGGCCGAAAGGCAGGACGCCAAAAGGTATAAAATTATTTTCTTCTAAATAAATCAACAGTTTACTTTAATTAAATCTCTGCTTTAAGTCAAATCTTATTGGGAAAAAGAAAATGAGAGAAAAAATAACCAGGGCAATTTCAAAAAAAGGGAGGGTGCTCATTCTCCGGCCTTCACCATCATTTCTTCGCCCGCTCTAAATACTCTCCCGATGTGGTGGAAACATTCACCATCTCACCGATCTGAATAAATTGCGGAACCGTCACAACCAGACCCGTTTCAAGTGTTGCAGGTTTTCCAGAGCCGGAAGCGGTAGCTCCCTTTAAAGGAGGTTCGGTATCGGTCACCTTGAGAGTCACCGTCTCAGGAAAAGACACACCAATAGGGCTGTCATCGCAAAACTCAACCTTTACCCTGGCATTGGGCAAAAGAAATTTCTTATCATCACCCATGACTTTTTCATCCAGAAACGTCTGCTCATATGTTTCGCAATTCATAAAGCATAAGCCTGAAGG
>Ga0233439_10006172_pt1 | contig 10768 bp, 11 predicted proteins | sample SI_123_September_6_FD_182713 | JGI IMG/M metagenome (GOLD analysis project Ga0233439, IMG submission 182713) | Seawater microbial communities from Saanich Inlet, British Columbia, Canada - SI_123_September2016_100_MG | ecosystem: Environmental > Aquatic > Marine > Inlet | place: Canada: British... | reverse complement strand
AGAAGTGGGCGATGAATGACATCAGAAGGCATGCGCAGTCATTCAATGGGTTGACATAATTCTTTTCCTTTAGGCACGGGTCGTGACATGGTGTTGGGCATGAAACCTTGTGTAACTATTTCATTGGTCAAAGAAGCAGCAGGCGGACCCTTTGTTTATTGGCATGATCCATTGGAAAATGCTTCAAAAGCAAAGAGCCTTGGATTTCCTTCCGTTGAAATATTCCCGCCAAATGCGGATGCCTTAAAACCGGATGCCTTTCCAGATATTCCCAAAGAATTGGGGCTGGAAATTGCCGCGGTGGGTACCGGCGGTGGATGGGTGATACATCAATGGCATCTGACACATCCGAGTGCCGAAGTTCGCAATAAAGCCAAAGATTTCATTACCTCCCTTCTTGATGGGGCGGCACGCTTCAATGCTCCGGTGATTATCGGATCCATGCAAGGTCGACATGGTGGCGATGTTTCTAAAGAACAGGCACACGAGTGGCTGGCAGAAGCGTTGCTATCTCTGGGAGATCATGCCAAATCTCTCGGCACATGTGTTTACTACGAACCATTGAACCGCTACGAAAGTAACCTGCTCAACACCGCTAAAGAAGCGGTTGCTTTCCTGGAAAAGGTACGTCCTTCAAACGTCAAAGTGCTGGCAGACCTGTTCCACATGAACATTGAGGAAGCCTCCATTGCCGATGGAATTCGAACTTACGGCGATTGGTTGGGCCATGTGCATTTGGTGGACAATCAACGTCAACCTGCAGGGAGTGGTCAAATGGAATACACCTGTATTGCTGCCGCTTTGAAACACATCAAATATCAAGGCCACTTATCTGCCGAGGCATTTCCTAAACCTGATTCTCATACCGCAGCCCGGCTCACGATGGATACCTACAAGAAGTGGTTTATCTGAAAATGATTCATTCACTTCAAGGAACTAACAATTTTTTACAAACAACAAAAAGAGCATGAGTAAAAAAATTCTGATCGTCACCGATGATTCAGGCGAATCATTTGAGATTCTTTACGCTGTCTATCGATTTCGTGAAGCAGGTTTAACACCTGTGATTGCCGCGACAAAAAAGAAAACGCTCAATGGAGTGATTCATGACTTTTGTCCGGGATGGAATACCTACATTGAAAAGCCCGGTTACTTAATCAACGCAGATATCGCAATCTCCAAAGTCAAAGCCAAGGACTATACTGCCATGGTGTTGATAGGTGGGCGTGCACCTGAATTTCTGCGACATGACAAAACCCTTGTCAAACTTGTCAAAGAATTCCACGCCGGTGGCAAAGGCATGTTTGCCATTTGTCATGGCATTCAGGTGCTCATAGCTGCTGGCTTGTGTGAAGGTCGCAAGATGACTTGTTATTGCAACGTGCGCCTTGAAGTCGAATTGGCAGGTGGAAAATGGGTCAACAAACAGAGTGTCGTCGATGGACCCTTTATCACAGCCCAGACGTGGGAGAGTCACGCAGAATTCTATCGAGACATCTTTAAATATCTTGGCTCCTAAATGGCGGTTAGTTCAAAGCAATATGATCAATTGGTCAACCGTGTAGCTGGCAAGTCATCCAAGCAAGATGACGCCAGTGGATCCTCATCGTCCAAGAAACACACTATCATTATCGGCATCGACCCGTCCTTACGAGGAACGGGGTTCGGTGTGATTCGGCAGGTAGGGGAACAGGCCGAAGTGCTCGGGCATGGTACGGTTAAATGTCCAGCTTCATGGAAAGTGAGTAGGTGTTTGGCACATATACATGAGGTCGTGCGTGAAGCTATCCTGAAACATCAACCCACTGCTTGTGCCATCGAAGGCTTGTTCTATGCGCAGAACTATCGAACTGCATTGGTGATGGGTGAAGCACGTGGAGCTTCGCTGGTTGCCGCCGGGAGTTTGGGGCTGGATATTTATGAATTGGCCCCGCGCAAAGTGAAACAGGCCATCGTTGGTTACGGCAATGCGCAGAAAATTGCCGTCGCGAAAATGGTTCAACGTATGCTGAACCTGGACGAAGTACCGCAGGCTGACGCAGCTGACGCCCTAGCTTTGGCTCTGGCCTTTTCGCAAGAAAGTCGACGTCGGATTGGTACAATGCCGAAACAGATTTGATCGGAAATGGAAAATAAATTAAATATGATGATGGTAGGGCCGCGCTGCCGCGCGGCAATTGCGCGTTCCGACCATCCTGTATATTCGGCTGTTTTCCTGGCGTTCGCGGACGAGCAGCAGCTCATCCCTACCCATTCTTGACTCAGTTAGAAGCGCCCCCAAATTAATTAATAACTGTATTATCTTTTTGATGATTGCCTATCTACAGGGAAAACTCGTTGAAGCTCATCCAACGCATCTTATCATCGATGTGAATGGTGTGGGTTATCATGTTCAAATTCCGGTTTCCTCTTACGATCGACTGCCAGAGCCGGGGAAATCATTCAAAATCCTCATTCACCTGGCCATCCGTGAAGACGCGCATATCCTTTATGGATTCATGTCACAGAACGAGCGCGAGTTATTTCGTCTCTTGGTGCAAACCGTGAGTGGCATTGGCCCCAAGATCGCCATGAATGTTTTGAGCGGTATGACTCCAGTGATGTTTCGAGGAGCCGTGGCAAACAATGATACCAAGGCTTTGTCACGCATCCCCGGGCTTGGTAAAAAAACCGCTGAACGGATCATCGTAGAACTGAAGGACAAGGTCGGTAAAGCAGGCGAATGGGAGGCAAAGAGTGACGAGCGAGGAGCCAGTAAGGGAGAGGAAAAATTAAGTGATGCTGTTGCTGCTCTTGTTGCCTTGGGTTACAAGCAGCAAGAAGCATTAAAACGCATAAAAGCGGCGCAGGCGGTATTGGGTGAAGATGTAGAATTGGACCGTTTAGTGCGAGCAGGACTTCAGCAGTAGTTCGAATTACGTTCTTTACGTAGGTATGCAAGAACCGTTACCCATCCCGAAAAGTAAGCGTCCACCGCAACAGCCCAAGGCTAAAGATGTTGTTCTTGGCAATATTGCGAGCTTTCTCATAAAGACATTATCTTCGACCATTCGGTTTCAATTCAACGATCCTTCCTCAGTTAAGGATTTGTCGCCGGTGATTTTTTGTATTTGGCACAATCGATTGGCATTATGCTTGAATGTGTTCACACGCTATTTGATAAAAAACGACCCCAACCGACGTTTAGCTGCACTGGCCAGTGCAAGTAACGATGGGGCATTTCTATCAGTCATTCTACAATCTTATGGAGTGCATGCGGTGAGAGGCTCATCTAGTCGACGCGGTTCGCAAGCTATGAAGGAATTGATCACCCTGCTTCGAAAAGGGTATGATCTTTCATTGACACCCGATGGGCCCAGGGGTCCCAAATATCAAATGCAAAGTGGAGTCATCAGTTTAGCCCAGTTGACAGGAAAACCCATCATCCCTGTTTCTTCTGTTTTATCCCTGCAGTGGACTTTGAAAACTTGGGATGCTTTTCAAATTCCCATACCGTTTGCCAAGTGTGTGTTCAATATAGGTAATCCGGTCTATGTGGATCGCGATTTGTCCATCGAACAACGGGATGCCTTGGCCATTCACATAGCCAATGAAATGATTCGGCTTGGAGATGAATCTATTGATTAGGTAATATAGGACTTTCCTTCATTGAGATCCATCGGAGTTAACCTGGTGAAAAATAACTTTGCCTAACCAATCCCCACTGGCCATGAGTCTGCCGTTCGCTGAAAAGGCGAGGGCATAGATCCAATCTTTATGTGACTGTTTTGTTTTAATAATTTGATCTGAATGGGCATCGATATACCGAATCCTTCCATCCTTACCACCGGAGGCTAGCCAATTGCCAGACGGATGATAGGCAACGGAAAATAGATCGGTGTCATGGTTCCTTACAATCCTTACCATGCGACCAATTTCAGGTTGCCAAATTCGCACTGTTTGGTCTGCGGATGCTGTGGCTACATAAAATGGTAGGGTCTCTTGGCCTGGGGTGACAGACCTAAGATCAACTGAAAATACAATGCCTGTGTGATGTGAATATGTGCGATGTAAAGTGCCTTGAAGGACATCCCAAATTTTGACGGATCGATCTGATCCGGTTGAAACCAGCCAATGGCCGGAGGGATCGAACACTGTATCCATTACCGATCCTGCATGCCCGCTAAACGTATCCGTATGGATAAGTTTGAACGAGTCTGGTTCGATCCGATAAATCAAAATATCGGAATCACCAGAACCGATGGCCAAATGTTTACTGTCATGAGTAAAACTCACACTCGTCAACCATTCCTCTTCATATTCAAGGTGTAATTCAGTGGATCCATTTTTCCAGTTCACGACTACGAGGTCTCCCTGTTCACCGGGTGAACCTCCAGCAACGGCTAACCATTGCCCCATGGGATCGAATTTCAAATCCCTGACGCGTTTCATCGATACAGGGACGTTCTTGGTCTGAGCATTCGATTGAGTGGAATGGACGATGATGGATTGATCACCGTTCCACACCGCTACCGGTTGGTCAGGATGAAACGCGATGCAGCTTACTGGGGTTCCAGCCTGAACGAAATTTATCCAGCCTATTGCTATGAATAAAACGAAGATGGTTAGTTCTTGTCGCTTCACGTAAGTCCTTCAATGATACGCCCACCTTTGACCCATTGGATGGGGCGCCCATTGGGAGCCAGGTAGGCGTCGTCGGGTCGAATGCCTAAAAGGGATAGAGTGCTCGAAGCGAGATCTTCAGGCGCGACCGGCTGTTCACTTGGAGATTCTCCAAAGGCATCTGTAGAACCAATCACTTGGCCACCGCGAACACCACCGCCGGCCATGCACACAAAACCGGATCTTGGCCAATGGTCTCGACCTGCGCGGTCATTGATCTTGGGAGTTCTTCCAAATTCACCCATCAAAATGACCAAAGTGGAATCCAATAAACCGCGTTCATGCAGATCTGAAATCAATCCTGAGTAGGCCAAATCGAGGGCGGGCAACTTGCCGCTCCCACGGAATAAGGCATCAGGCATGTTTTTAAAGATTTGTTGATGCATATCCCAACCCTTGTCCACAACTGTGACAAATCCCACGCCATGTTCCACCATGCGCCTTGCCATCAGGCAACCTGTGCCAATGCGGCTTCGTCCGTAACGTTCGCGCGCTTTACCTGGCTCGTTTGAAAGATTAAAAGCTGCCTGTGATTCGGGTGAAGTCAGGAGTGCATAGGCCTGTTCGTAATAAGTGTCGACCGGCGTATGAACAGGATTCTCCTCAGTGGATCGCTTGACATCGTCCAAATACTGCTGCATTTCACGGCGTCGTTGTACTCGTTCAAAGCTCAGGCTGGCAGGAGGATTAAGATTGCGGACCCGAAAGTCTGATTTAGAAGGATCGCCTCCTAATGAGAAAGGTTGGTAAGTGGCGGGAAGAAATCCTGATCCCGAATAGGTGACTCCGTCCGGCACCGCCACATAAGGGGGCAATACATTTCCGCCACCGATTTGTTGCGCATAGATGCTTCCCATGCTGGGGTATTCGACGACCGGTGATGGTTTGTTTCCGGTTAAAAGATAGTGACTTCCCGTGTTATGATTTCCAAATGCGTGCGTTAATGAACGGATTAATGACACATGCTTCATCACCTTAGCGGTTTTTGGGAGGTGCTCGCAAATTTCAATCCCTGGGACGTCCGTTTTAATAGGTTTGAATTCACCTCGAATTTCGACAGGTGCATCGGGTTTGAGATCGAATGTTTCCAAGTGACTTGGTCCTCCGTCCAACCAAATGAGAATGCATGATTTCGCCTTTGCTTTCGTTGGTTTACCTTGAGGCAAATCTGAAGCAAGTGCCTTGCAACGTATCAGATCCGCCATGTTTAATCCCAGTCCAGTCATCAATCCGGCATGCAGAAAATCTCGACGATTAATGCCGTCGCAGCGAAAGAGGGGGGATTGATGTTTCATGATAGGCATAAAAATGGATGACGATAGTTAATGATTCCAAATAAATTCTCGGCTGTTTAATACCGCCCACATCATGTCAGACAGCAAATCCTCCATTGAATGGGAGCCTTCTAAGTTATTTAGCCAATACTCGAGCTCGCCTGTGTTCGGAGGTCGTGAATATGCCTTCCAATAAAGGTCATTAAGAGTGGATTTGGCAGACCAGTTTGATGCATTGATTCTTGTAGAAGCTGCCGCATCAAGGGCGGTTTGAAATTCCGGATCGTTAAACAAGAATAATGATCTTGAAAGTCCACCCCCAGATGATCCTGAGTCAGCGCAAGGCTCATCACGTTCACATCTACCCAACACATCCAACGCAAATGATTCAGTGCGGTGATCCCAGGAGGCTATCGCACTGTCACCAAGATCTTGATTTAAAAAACCGGCTTGTCCCGTGACTTTTCGAATCGCATCTACCAGAACACGGCCGTCCAATTCGCGGGGAGTCATGGCATTAAAAAAACCATTGGGACTTCCTGCCTCTGCATTAAAGTTAGCTTCTTGCTGGTAGGCATTCGAAGTGACCAGAAGTTCAATCAATTCATGGAATCGATAGTCCTTCCCGCTCCAGTGATGGGCAATGGTGTCGAGTAGGTTTGGAATGAGCGGAGGATTGGTGGCTCGTAAGTCGTCGACAGGCTCTACGACACCACGTCCAAATAGGTGCTTCCATATTCGGTTGGAAAACGCACGTGCAAATTGATTTTGTCCCTTGGTCTCCACCCAATGCCCTAATGTTTTTAAAGGATCATCTTGTTCGGGAGACGACGCCATTTGCCCTACGCCCAAAGGCCTTGGAACGCTGGGTTGGCCGGTTTTTGGGTGCGGAACCTTCCCAAGGTCCTTATAAACCACCTTACCGTTTTCCAATCCTGTTTTGGAAAAGACAGCGGCGAAGTCATGGTAATCGGTCAAGGTCCAGCGATCTACTGGATGGTTATGGCAGCGAGCGCAGGCGATCCGGGCACCCAGCAAAGTTTGTCCGACATACTCAGCCATGTCTCGCGGGTCATTGGCTTGGCGATGAAAATTGGACGGGGCATTTTCTAGAAAAGAGCCACGTGTTTCAAGGAGTGAGCGCGCCATGCCCAGCATGGAATGGTTTTGGCTTATTTGGTATCGGATCCATTCGTAGTAAATCGTGCCTGCCTCTGTCCCCAGTTTCTTGGTGTCGAGCAACAACCAGTCCGCAAATTGCAAACTCCAATAGTCTGCGAAAGAGGGTGTGGACATTAAATGTGTTACCAATTTTAAGTATCCATTCTCCGTCTTTAGAGTGGTGGTCCAGTGCTTGGCTTCATCAGCACTTGGTAGTCGTCCGGTTAGATCGAGAAACAAACGCCTAATTTTTGAATGAGCATTTGCTTCTGAACTTGAGTTCAGGTTCCATTTTTTCCACTCCTTGAGCAGTAATTGATCAACGGGGTGGGATGCCATGAACGTGTTTTGATGATTTTCCTTTGGATAAGGAAGCCCAACTCTTGCGGAACTTGTCAGGGCTCCGAATCGAATCATGACTGAAGTGACTCCATGATTTTGAAACACCACTTCCCCGCCTCCTGTGACATCAGCGACACCGTCATCCATGGATTCAAAAACACACCATTGGGTGACATTTTTTTGAGTTCCGTTGGCCATCAATGCCACAACCTGGATAGGGTGGGTATCTCCTTTTTGGTTGGCCCTGATTTCTTTGGGTGATACTTCCAAATCTATACATTGGACGGCTGGATCGCCTTCGGGTGCCCCTTCTGTGATCCAGCGTTTGAGTTTTTCAAAATCACTCGCACTTTTTCTAATTCTCCGGCCACCTTCGTGGTCAATTTGTTTGGAAGCTTTTTTAAGGATCAGGCTTTCATCCGGGTGATCCACATTCAAACGCCGAGCGAATCGATCCCGAGTCATGGCCTCAAAATCCGCGCCTGCATCTTCAGCAAACAAACTTAGCTTGAATCCTCCTTTACCGGTAGCAGCACCATGGCAAGCTCCGGAATTGCATCCGGCCTTGGTAAGGATCGGAACAATTTCGGTTGCAAAATGAGGTGCTGGCTCATTTGCGGTTAGGGTGAGCGCACCGAATAATATTCCCATGAAGGTCATAGCCCCCCCGATCCGAGTGACACGTTTGCCAAGTGTTTCTAAATGGGAATTATTTACTTTCATGACCGCAATGGGAATCAGCGTCGGGTGCCGTTATTCTTCATTGAATTGCTTCTTCAGCTCTGAAACAAATGTGGCTCCCTGAGTTTGTGCGTAATCCGTACCGTATTTGACATGGAGCACTCGAATCCAACCATTCATGGCCTGCTTGGTAAGATCGGTGTCGTCTTTGATATAGGCTTTGACCTGATCCAGTACGGTATTCACACGTTCGTTAGAGTTACTTTTTTGAATGAACTGTCTTAGGTAACCGACTAATCTATCGTCCGTGGGTGCTGCACCTGGAAGGTTTCCACCTTTAGGGCGATTTGCACCTGGTTGCATGTTTTGTCCGCGCCGTTGAGTTCTGGAGTTCGCTTCTCCACGCATCGTGCGTCCGCCTGCCATGCGCATGTTCGGAGTGAGAGATTCGATGCTGGGTGGGGTTTCTAGTCCGATGAGTGTTGAAAGTGCTTCAATGATTGTTTTGCCATCTGCAATACCAGGTTGAATTAATGCAAAATTGGCGGCGACTTTGTTTTCTTTGGCAGCGATAACAGTCAATAAGCAATCTTTGTTCAGCCCATAGTTTCCTGGACCTTCAATACCATCAGAGGAAAGTAACATGCGACCTTGAATTTTCAATGACCGACCAACCAAAGGTAAACGCTGACGGCTGCTAATGGGATCGTCCGATAAAAACACCCAATTGGTGATGATTTTTTCTTTGTGTTTTGTGCCAAACGCGTCGATTACTTTCATCAATGGAGCCATCGAGCGTTCGATGCCGTGAACGAAGACGAGCGTGGTGGGTTTCCCTCCGTTGGATTGGATAGGATCTACGGTGGCTCCTTGATTCTCGCCTTTGAGTTCGATGGTATTGAAAGGAGTAGTCGGCTCACCTGGTTGCGGACCGGAAAACACTTTGTCTTGGGCGTAGGCCGAATTGCTTGTAAATTGCCCAACACACAGGGATAAGGTCAGCATGCATGCTGACATGAGCCCTGAACTAACTGGATGATTTAACATGATGACACTATGTACCGATCCTGGTTTTTACGCCAGCGAAATCAGCGACTCCAAACCCAACTGGTTTCGACGGGTAACCAAGTCCTTAAAGCTCGCCGCTATCTTGGTTTTACCTGCTTTGATATTCAGTGGTTGTAGTTCTGAAGATGGTCCCTCGGGAAGTCTTTCGGATGCATCTGAAAATATCGTGGCCCCTAGTATTACCATGGATTATTCATGGACCAATGACATGGTATGGATTCCAGGTGGATCGTTCATGCGTGGCAGTGAGTCGGGTCAGGGTGATGAAAAGCCGGTTCGCGAAATCACCATCTCCGGCATTTGGATGGATGCGACCGAGGTGACCAATGATCAATACAGTGAATTTGTTCTAGAAACAGGCTATGTGACAGTGGCTGAACGTAGGCCTGATCCCTCTCAGTTCCCAGGAGTGGATCCCACGCTACTCAAAGCCGGTGCGATCGTGTTCAAACCTCCAGGCCAACCTATTTCACTGCGAAACCATTACGCATGGTGGACCTATGAGGAAGGAGCAAGTTGGCGGCATCCAACGGGGCAAGGATCGGACATTCAGGGCAAAGGAAATTACCCGGTTGTGCAAATGGCGTGGGAAGATGCTATCGCCTATGCTCGGTGGGCTGGAAAGCGACTGCCTAGTGAGGCTGAGTGGGAATATGCGGCACGCGGTGGTGTGGAAGGCAATGAATTTGTTTGGGGTAACGAAATAACACCCAATGATCAGTGGAATGCCAATGTCTGGCAAGGGGATTTCCCCAATCAGAATACCGTGGCGGATGGACATTATCTAATGGCACCCGTACAACAATACCCTCCAAATCCACGCGGGCTCTATGACATGGCCGGCAATGTTTGGGAATGGTGCCTTGATTGGTACATGCCCGATTATTATGCCACCAGCCCGTCCAGGAATCCACCAGGCCCAAACCAGAGTCACGATCCCAGCGAACCCGGCATGCCCAAGAAAATCATGCGAGGTGGTTCTTACTTATGCAGTGATCTATATTGTGAAGGTTACCGACTCTGGTGGCGCATGAAATCCGCCCCAGACACCGCTATGTCCCATACGGGGTTTCGATGTGTTAGAGAAGGGCCACCACCTGAGGGGATAGGGAAAGAGTGATCATGGTTTTGGAACTGATTTTGCCCAAGGAAGCCATGGCAAAACTGAATTTGCAGGAAAGGGGCTCCATCTGTCTAACGGATGCTCCAGGCGGGTGTACGCGTATGACCACTGTGACAGAAGGGCATGAGACTTTTGTAGGTCAGATGAATTCAGCAGAGAATGTGATTCGAAGATATCGAAACACACTGCGCGATCTGACCATGCCGAATGGTTCAATGACAACTCTGTTTCATCGATAAAAATCTTTGAGATAGAGGACTCGGAATTGCAGGTGTTCTACAATTGGAATGGCTCTGGCGTAGGCGTTGGTTTGGGTTTGACCTATAAAGGATTTTAGGCTGATGCGCAGGGCTGCCATGGGATCGCCGTTACGGTTTTTAACGGGCATGGTGATGGTGACGACCTTTTTATTTTTAGCGTAATACCTATTTCCTTTTGCAATCACGTCTTGAACAAC
>Ga0233439_10006166_pt1 | contig 10770 bp, 11 predicted proteins | sample SI_123_September_6_FD_182713 | JGI IMG/M metagenome (GOLD analysis project Ga0233439, IMG submission 182713) | Seawater microbial communities from Saanich Inlet, British Columbia, Canada - SI_123_September2016_100_MG | ecosystem: Environmental > Aquatic > Marine > Inlet | place: Canada: British... | reverse complement strand
TTACCTGCCTCCAGAAAGTCTTTGCTCCACTTATAGTAGAGGTTCTGGGCAATGCTTTCCTTCCGGCAGATTGAGGCAATGGTCTCTTCACCTCTCAAGCCTTCCAGTATTATCCTGATCTTTTCTTCTGCCGAGTATTTCTTGCGGGTGTTTCTACGTATATCTTTAACACGCTTTTCTACATTTGATTTTGGGCTCATTTTTATATCCTTTTTTGCTTTCAGGATAACCCAAAAGTACTTCTTAAGAAATCACATCAACTTGCCCGACATGGTTTGACAGGATACAATCCAGTATTATATTATGGTGAAAATTCAGACATCATGGGTATATCTGAAGGGATCAACTTTTGGCACATCATACCATCAAATCAAGCTATGCACAGCTGACAGACAGACTTAACCGTTTTCCCCAGGGAGCACCCCCCTCAGAATTGTTATTCAAGATCTTGAAGATGCTGTTTAGCGAACGGGAAGCTAAGCTGGTTTCGCTGCTGCCGATCAAGCCCTTTAATGCTGAAAAAGCCAGTCGCATCTGGAAGATAGATTTAACCAGGACACGCAATGTTTTGGACACATTGGCCAGTCGTGCCATTCTGGTTGATGTAGAACAGAACGGTGAATCTATTTACACGCTCCCCCCACCCATGGCGGGCTTTTTTGAGTTTTCGCTCATGCGCATTCGGGAGGACATTGATCAAAAGGCACTCAGTGAGTTATTCTATCAATACCTGAATGTTGAGGAAGCTTTTATTAAAGACCTTTTTACCCGAGGAGATACTCAGCTCGGACGAACCTTTATCAATGAACCAGCTTTATCAAATGAGAACGCCCTGCATGTGCTGGATTATGAACGCGCCACACACGTCATCGAAGAGGCCAGCCATCGCGCGGTGGGTCTCTGTTATTGTCGACATAAGATGGAACATGCACACGAGGCATGTGACGCACCCCAAGACATCTGCATGACCTTTAACAATTCCGCAGCTTCACTCATCAAACACGGGCATGCCCGAGCCGTTGATAAGGAAGAATGTCTTGACTTGCTCAGTCTGGCCTATGAAAACAATCTGGTTCAGTTTGGTGAAAACGTTAGAGAACAGGTAAACTTCATCTGTAATTGCTGTGGGTGTTGTTGCGAAGCCATGCTTGCTGCAAAGCGGTTTGCCATCCTCAATCCAGTTCATACAAGCAACTTTCTACCGGTTGTTGACGAGCACGGTTGCAATGGTTGTGGCAAGTGTGTTTCAGCCTGCCCTGTAGAAGCGATGACTTTGGTGTCATCCAACGATCCGAAAAAGCCCAAAATGAAAAGGGCCAAGCTGGATGCGGAGATCTGCCTTGGATGCGGAGTCTGTGTAAAAAGCTGCTCAAAAAACCAGCTCAGGTTGATATCCCGGGAAAAAAGAGTGATCACACCCCTAAACGGCACGCATCGGGCTGTTATTATGGCTATAGAAAGAGGTGTTTTTCAGAATCTCCTTTTTGATAACCAGGTCTTGTGGAGTCACAGAGCATTAGCCGGGATTTTAGGTGTGATTCTAAAGCTACCCCCCATAAAACAACTCATGGCCACACAACAGGTGAAATCGCGCTACATGGAAGCCCTGGTCAAGTATACCGGGAATTAATGACAAGAATGACAAGCCTGGGAATTGAGTCTTCACAAGCTGCTTCCAACCTTGCCCCTTTTTTCCCCGGTTCACACCCCCGTGAAATTACTTGATGCGGCGCCGGAAGGTCATGCCTTCCCCAGACTTATGAGAGAAGCCAATTCTGGAGTGTCAGTCGCGCATCCTCTGACAGACCCCTGCTTTTTCCAGTTTCATTAAGCACCTGGACACTGACGGTTTCGGCTTTGGCTACACAAATATCATTTTGAAAGATCTGCTGATAGAAATGGATGGAGCTGTTGCCCACCTTGATGATGCCAGTCCCGATCTCTACGATGCCCGGCCAGGTGATCTCCTTGAGGTAATCCACCTTTAAAGAGGCAACCACAAAGCTGCAGTTTTCTGCGAGAACGGGATGCTCCACACCGTATAAGATCTCCACTCGCCCTGTTTCAAAAAAGGTCGCCATGGTGGCATTGTTGACATGTCCCTGCCGGTCCGTATCACCATAGCGGAGCTTATCATAGGTTTGAACGGGGAATGCTTGATATGACAGTTGCTTCATCTGGGTCCTCTAACAGGTTTTGAACTATTGCGGGTCAATGCACAGGCTTGTTTCAATGACAGATCCTGAAAGCCGGATTTGTCAGGTCATTCAGGCCTTGGGGTGAGGCGCAAAAGGCGACCGCCTTCTCGATCTTCCAAAACCCACAGGGCCCCCTGGGGACCTTGCTCTACTTCTCGAATACGCTTGCCCATATCGAAGCGCTCCACTTCCTGGGCCTGGTTTCCATTGATGCTGACCCTGATGAGAGCCTCAGATCGCAATCCACCGATGAAGGCATTCCCACGCCAGGCAGGAAATTGGTCACCATTATAAATGATCAGACCTGAAGGCGCAATGGTAGGGACCCAATATTCCTCTGGAAGGTGAAAATCCGGACGGGTATCATGATCATCGATGGGAAAACCAGAGTAATGGTTGCCCCAGGATACCAGGGGCCAGCCATAATTCTCTCCGGCAATGATAAGATTGAACTCATCCCCATGCTGGGGACCCATCTCATGGGTCCAGAGTTGTCCCTGCTCATTAAAAGCGATTCCCAAGAGATTACGATGACCCAGTGTCCAGAAAGATTTGGCCAGGGACCCCTTGTCCTGGAAAGGATTGTCGGGGGGAATGGAACCATCGTCATTCAGACGGGTCACCTTGCCCAGATCCTGGGTCCAGCTCTGGGCTGGTTCTTGTTTCTGACGATCCCCTGAGGTGATGAAGAGGTATCCCTGAGGACCAAAGGCCAGACGGTGGGAGTAATGCCCTTTGCCTGTGACCTTGGGGCTTTGGCGCCAGATGATCTCAATTTGCTCCAGCCTTGGTCGCGTCGTGAGTTGGAGTCGTGCCCGGGCTACCACTGCGCCTCGTTTTCTATCTGGCCCAGATTCGGCATAGGAAAAATAGACCAGCTGATTCTGCAGGTATTGGGGGTGAAGAATGATATCGCCCAGCCCCCCCTGACCCCCATAGGCGACTTCGGGGACGCCCTGGACCGGCACTTGAGAACCACTTTCAAGGTGAACAAGGAGTAGCTCTCCTGTTTTTTGAGTCACCAGCAATTGTCCATCTGGTAAGAAGGTCATGGCCCAGGCTTCATTGAATGTTCCATAACTGTGGGACATCATTTCTGAGCCAGCACTTCCTGTAATTCTGCTCTCGGCGCGGTTTACTGAGGGCAATCCTGCAGCCAGAAGGATCAGGAGGATGCTGGTCTTTCGAAGAGATACCATAGGCTGGAATATACACCGTCCTTTACCATATTCATCCTCTGGGACATAAAAATCCATACATCCACCCTGCGCGGCACAGACCCAACAGTCCAAACTTTCAAGTTTCGATTCTCTAAGCCCTTCTTAAATTGATTTTCTATGCAACATGATACCCAGATTGTGATACGTCAATACCTCCCGGACACTTTTCATTATATTTGAAGAGATACATTGGAGGTAAAGGTGAACAGGGAAACAAGAGAAGAGTTACGGGTTCGATACAAACAAACTATTCTTGAAGTAGCAAAAGTAAGTGGAAATACAGCCAGAACATGCCGTGAATTTGGTGTAGCCACGTCGTCCTTCTATGACTGGAAGAAGAGATACGATGAGCAGGGAAAAGCTGGATTATACAAGATTAAACCCGTCCCATATTCCCACCCTAAACAGCTAAAACCATCTGTAATTAAATTGGTTCTCAACCTTAGAACAGAGTACCAATTGGGACCAGAGAGAATACGGTTGTACCTGGACCGTTTTCATGGCATCCAGGCATCCGAATCAACAATCTATCGTACGCTAAAGAGGCATGGCATTAACAAGTTAGCAAAGGGGCAAAGGAAGCGTTCAATTCACACAAAACGCTATGCTAAAACAGTACCTGGTCATCATGTCCAGGTAGATGTTAAGTTCTTGACATTTAAGGATGTAGAGGGTCATCGTGTAAGACGCTTTCAATATACTGCAGTTGATGATGCTACCAGGATACGGGCACTGCAGATTCACCCTAAACACAATCAGATCTGTGCTATAAAGTTTATTAATTATGTCATTGAGAAGTTTCCCTTCAGAATCCATACCATCCAGACTGATCGGGGGCATGAATTTCAGGCGCGTTTTCATTGGCATGTTGAAGATCAGGGGATGGAGCACCGATACATTAAAGCTCGAACACCCCAATTGAATGGGAAGGTTGAGCGTTCTCACAGAACGGATCAGGATGAGTTTTACCAGCTCCTAACCTATAAGGATGATGTGGATCTTGGTAAAAAGCTTCTTGCCTGGGAGAACTTCTATAATTTTGATCGGCCTCATCAATCTCATGGAGGAAAAACCCCTTATGAGGTCATGAAGTGTCTCTTAACTTAAAGGACAAATACTCCGGTGGGTATTGACGTATCACACTACTAATTTACAGAGGAGAAACAGAATGAAATTACATCATGTAGTCTTTTTAGCATTATTTGCCAGTGTCTTGTTCCTTGGGTGTGCTTCGATGATACCAACTTCCACTGGCACAACCGAACAGGAAGAGCAATTAGGTTCCGTTTCAGAATTCCCTGACAAAGCAAAGGATGAACTTTTTGACTTGGCGATGCAGTGGGTCGCAAGAACTTATAATTCAGCAAATGATGTTGTTCAGCTTAAGGACAAAGGAAAAGGACAGATTATCTGTAGGGGAATTGGTTCTGCCCCGATGGATTTTGGTTTTCAACGAAACTTTCGGTATACGATGATTATTGATGTGAAGGACGGAAAGCTCCGCACGAGATTTGAGAATATCACTAGCGAAAAAATTGGAGATATGGCTGGACCGAATATGGCAATGCAATGGGAGTATGTGGCATCGTACTTCAAATTGCTAAATGCTAATTTATTTGCAGCAATCAGCGGCGGTGATTCGGAAGAAAATTGGTAAATTGATTTCAGAATCGCAGCAAATTATATATTAACTAGCAAAGCAAGTCTCAAGTTAACAACGGCTTCAAGCTGACTCACACAAAGGGTGTGCAAATCAAAAATGATGTGGATGGATACAGATAACTTATCAAGCGATGCTTTCTTGGGATACAGCTTAAGCTTAAGGCGGTATACCGAGACAGATAGGAGATAAAATGAATGATGTGAATCCCGCCCTTGGCGAAGAGATGAAGGAAGTAGTAAGACATCAAATTCGTAGCAATGATCCCCCTGAGACTAAGAAAACATATGACCGTCTGATCAAACAAGGAGTTGTTGAAGATGAAGTCATGCGCCTACTTTCTATAGTTGTAGCTTCAGAGGTATTCGATGTTATGAAAAAAGGTGAGCCATTCAATCTCGAGCGCTATATAATCAAGTTGGACAAATTGCCCTCAGTGCCCACTTAAATGGGAGATAATTATGGCCAGGCGAGCCAATAGGGAGCCATGTGAACAATAAGACTGAAAATAAATTACTCAGTTTGCCTGTGATGCTTATTATCCCTGTTTTGTCGATAGCGAGCATTCCACTTGATTTTCTAATCGAGGGAGAGCTAAACTACAACTTTGGTCCGATAAAAATATTATTGTATCTAACACTTGTCCCAGGGATTACTCCTTTCTTTGTTATTGATGTGATTGTAGCCTCGTGCATATTCTTTATAGTTCATTGGATTCTCTTAAGAAGTAATCGAATGCGACTTCTTCTAGTCATAGTGTTAACTTTCATCATACAAATTATGCTGGTGGTCACCCTTAACTTGGCATTCCTTCTACCTGAGGGTTTGTAGGGAAATGGTCCTCTTCCTGTCCCACAAAACCCAGTAATAGCACCATTTACTCACCAAATTTCAAAACTTTTTCAAAATAGTCACTTTTTAGTCACTGACTCCCTGCAAACCCTTATATAGCTTAAAAGGCAACGGATTTCTAAGCCGTGGGTCACAGGTTCGAATCCTGTCCGGAGTACAAATGAAAGTGCCTCTTCTGAGGCATTTTTCATTTGTTTGGCAGCAGATGAGAACCTGTTTGTTCGAAACGGAGTCTCATCCTGTGGATGAGCGCAGTAAGCTGGAGCGGAGCGAACAGCAATCCTGCCTGCCTTGTCGTAGCTCGAAGAGCGAAGACAGGTCCAGAGTACATAAAAACAGATCTGCATTACCGGCCTTATTTATTGCCTCTATAAATACTACTGAGTTCAGGTAGTTTTGCCTTACTCGACATATAGTAGGTTATCAGAACCACTTCACCGCTTGATTAATTAGCCCAATAGGTTACATTCGAGTAGCATTTCAACTTCGTGGGGGCGATATGAACAAAGCAATACAGCTCATCATTTTATGTGGACTAATCCTTCTCTTGGTTGGATTGTATAGTTGTGATGATCCAGTCCCAGATGAAGTAGAAGATTTATATCCCCAAGAGCAAATCCCATGGCCATCTCTAGCCGATACGCCTTGGCCCATGGTTCGTCATGATCCTCAAGGTACAAACAGGAGTGGTGAGGAAGGGTTAAACACCGTGAATGGTGTCTCTTTAGTAGCGACAGATGCTTACTATGAATCACCGGCTGTGTTGGATTCCGACAATGGCTTACTGCGACTAGGGACAGATGAACACTGGACCATTTTGGAACATTTTAATGTAACCTATTCATACCTCGATTGGCGGCTACCAATTGATTATGATCCAGAGATAGTATTTGCCCCAACGCTCGCTTCCAACAACAGAATTTATATCCCGGGACAAAGATCTATCTGGGCGCTGGATATGCAAACCCGAGAAGTAATTTGGGAATATCAAAATGTTGATTATACCGCAAGTAATATCACAATTGGTCTTTCAGGAGAACTGTATTATTTCGCAAGCGATCCTCTTGAGTTAATTTGCTTAAATAGTGATGGATCATTGAGGTGGAGTCATGAAAACCCAGTTCATACTAACTTAGGACCAACTCCAATTGTCATGTCCCCCGGGGGCGAATATATCTATTTTAGTTCTGGAGAGGATATCACCTGTCTTTCAACGGAAGGGGAGCTTATCTGGCAATTTCCTACGGAAGAAAGTTGGGTAGGCTTCCTGATGATAGACAATGCTGGTAACATATATTTCTTTGCAAACCAATTATCATCTATCCTTTGCGTCACTCCACTCGGTCAGGTTCGATGGCAAACTACTATAAATAGTCTAGGCATAACGAGGATACACACTACTACCGCACCTACAATCGATTTTGGTGGTAACCTATATTATTCCGCTAAAGATACTTCAGGATTAGTTGGAGTGATTTCGCTGGATAATGAGGGTTTTGGCAGATGGTTCAGACCAGTGGTTACTGTTGCCGATTTAGTGTCTGACAGAAACAATCATATTTATTATGGTCACACAAGTTATCCAAATCACTTTATGGGTGCTATATCTGAAGATGGTGATATCGTCTGGGAGTTTGAACTATCAAACATCCATGGCAGATTGGCGAATGCACCGGTTATCACCGCTTCAGGCGAGGTTGTATACACTCTCTATGGTTTTAATCTCCATGCAATAAAACTTCATTAAAGGGGGATGTTATGAGAGGTTTAAATAAGATGGTTTTATGGGTCTTGTTGTCCATGGGCGCAATGGTAGCCAATGGACAGCTCAGAACTACTGGGTATGAAATTTGGCTGTATAATTATTCAAATTCTGATCTTGTATTTGTTGATACTACCTATGAGGATGTTTGGGATGGTCAATTTTACCATCTCACCACAAATGACTTCAGAGGCGGCCGGTTTACCGTTATTGCTAACTACACCCAGTCAACTGAAAATGATTCTTTTGGTTATGTGTTTGATCACCTTGGCTATGGTGGAAACTTGCCCGTAGTGGAACCTTGGGATACTTTGTCTTTCGGTGTATACAAGATATCAACCGTATTTCAAAGCACGGAGCGGAAGTTTTATCTCGATTTACGGGATGACATGGGAACTCCTGTTGATTTTTATTTGAGATTCGGAAAGGAAGATACTCAGAATGATACAAATTGGTCCTGGAAAGGGGCTGAAGAGTGTATTCCATACTACTCAAATAATTGGACCGATATTCCAAATAATGATACACTTGCAATATGGGCTCTTTGGGATAGCTGTGAGGCAGATTGGGTAGATGGATCACCCGACTTAACAGAATTTCAACCAGCTAATCCTAGCAATCTGGCATATACAAAGGTATCTGGATCCCCTAGGTTATCCTGGGATGGTACTGAAGAGCTATATGACATCGAAACTTATGACGTTTATCGGGGGTATCAGGGTGGTTGGGACTGTATTGCCCACAACCTCACCGTCAGATATTATTTAGATGATGATGTAACATTCCTTCCAAAAAACTACCTATTCCAATACAAAATTCGTAGCGTCGCAGGTAACGGTGATACCTTGTCAAATGGATACTCAAATGTCATTTCAATTATGGGCGATGGACCCATCTCAAAAGATATCGCCCATGGAGGTTCTGGATTATTGCCATCGGAGTTTGAGGTGAACTTATATCCGAACCCTTTCAATCCAACAACCACCATTGAATACGAGCTGCCAAGTGAAAGCGATATAATTATCAGAATCTTCGATGTGGGAGGTCGTACAGTTTACAACACCTTAGATGAGGCTAAACAAGCTGGTTATTATCAGATGAAGTGGAACGGCACCGATTCTGATGGTAATCAAGTCAAATCGGGAATGTATTTTACCGAAATTCAAGCCGGTGAATACAGAAAAGTTGTGAAGATGCTCTACTTGAAATAGTCTGAAAGAATACCTGAAAACACAAAGCCCCTGACCAAAATCAGGGGCTTTTTACATCGAAATTTCAAAACTTTTTCAAAATAGTCACTTTTTAGTCACTGACTCCCTGCAAACCCTTATATAGCTTAAAAGGCAACGGATTTCTAAGGCGTGGGTCACAGGTTCGAATCCTGTCCGGAGTACAAATGAAAATGCCTCTTCTGAGGCATTTTTCATTTGTTTGGCAGCAGATGAGAACCTATTTGTTCGAAACGAGGTGTTGCCGGTGGCAAGACCGAGTAAGACGAGAAGAACTCAAAACGAAGTGATAGAGTTCTGGAGTCAATCCTGTCCGGAGTACAAATGAAAATGCCTCTTCTGAGGCATTTTTCATTTGTTTGGCAGCAGATGAGAACCTGTTTGTTCGAAACGAGGTGTTGCCGGTGGCAAGACCGAGTAAGACGAGAAGAACTCAAAACGAAGTGATAGAGTTCTGGAGTCAATCCTGTCCGGAGTACATATAAAGGTCAGCATCGCTGGCCTTTTTTGTTGCCCCTATAAATACTACTGAGTTCAGGTAGTTTGGTCCACCTCGACATATAGTAGGTTATACTACCCTTGATTAATTAGCTCTATAGGCTACATTCGAGTAGCATTTCAACTTCGTGGGGGCGATATGAACAAAGCAATACAGCTCATCATTTTATGTGGACTAATCCTTCTCTTGGTTGGATTGTATAGTTGTGATGATCCAATCCCAGATGAAGTAGAAGATTTATATCCCCAAGAACAAATCCCTTGGCCAACTCTAGCTGACACACCTTATCCAATGGTTCGACATGATCCCCAAGGCACAAACAGGAGTAGCGAAGCAGGTGTTACATCTATTCAGGGAGCCACTCTGATACCAACGGAAAACTATTATGAATCGCCAATGGCCCTTGATAATGAAAATGGTATATATCGACTAGGCACGAAGAGTGGAACGACTGTATTGGAGTATTTTAATTCTCAGGATAGTCTAGATTGGGATTTATCAATAGAACATAGTCCAGAAGTGGGCAACGTCCCCTCAATGGTGGCGAATGATCAATATCTGATCCCCAATAAACGATCTATATGGAAAATGGAAGGGCAATCATATGAAGCTCTGTGGGAAAATCAAGTCATTGATCACCTGACAAATGTAACAATCGGTTTATCTGGAGAATTATATTTTATCACTGGAGATCCCAAAAGAGTTGTTTCGTTGGATAACAATGGTGCAGAGAGATGGACATTTACCTTTCCAGTTCATTCATCACTTGGATATTTGCCGATAGTCATCTCTCCAGATGGTGAACAAATATACTTTGCAGATGGTGCTCATATCTTTGCATTCTCCACTGACGGTGAGATGCTCTGGCAATATCCTGCACTTGAGAGCTGGATTTTTCATATGATGATTGACAATGCTGGTAACATCTACTACGTCTCAGATAGTGAAAGATCAATTGTGTGTCTAACTCAAGGAGGAGATTTAAGATGGCAAACGAGCATTGACAGTCTTGGCCTTAAAAAAATACAAACATATGCTGGTCCAACAATTGACTATCTGGGCAACCTATATTATACATGCAAAGATACGAACAATGTTCAGGGTGTCATATCATTGGATAACGAGGGATACGAAAGGTGGTTTAGACCATATACTACAGTAATAGATCTATTATGTGATAAAAATAATCGAATCTATTTGGGTTATAGTTGGAACAGAGATCATTATATGGGAGCAATTTCTAAAGATGGAGATTGTGTGGAGTCAGACCAATTCGGTTCATTTGATCTAAATAAATAAGAGATACTTTGGGCGGCTAACAACCCGAAAAAGGAGCCAATAATGAGCCCA
>Ga0233439_10006165_pt1 | contig 10771 bp, 8 predicted proteins | sample SI_123_September_6_FD_182713 | JGI IMG/M metagenome (GOLD analysis project Ga0233439, IMG submission 182713) | Seawater microbial communities from Saanich Inlet, British Columbia, Canada - SI_123_September2016_100_MG | ecosystem: Environmental > Aquatic > Marine > Inlet | place: Canada: British... | reverse complement strand
CACTGCTCCGGGCTTCACCATGTCGGCAGTAACCGCTCCGGGAAATCCTGCGGCGGCAATCAAAACATCGGCCCTGCGGGTTTCGGCAGCCATATCTTTGGTTCCGGTGTGACAAACAGTTACTGTCGAGTTGGCACCAATGCCCTTCTGTAGAAGAAGAGCGGTAAGTGGCATACCAACGAGCTTGCTTCGACCGACGATAACGACACGCGCACCGTTCATATCGACGTTCTGTTCAACGAGCATTCGCTGCACACCAAGGGGAGTTGCTGGCGCAAATCTAGGCTGTCCAAGCATCAGCAATCCGGCGTTTTCGGGATGAAGTCCGTCAACATCTTTCATCGGATCGATGGCATGAATAACAGCGTCTTCGTCGAGATGCCTAGGTAACGGAAGCTGAACAAGAATACCGTTCACGACTGGATCAGCGTTTAGACCTTCGACAATCCCAAGTAACTCTTCCTGAGTTATCGATGAATCCCGAATAATCGTCTCGGTCGCTATTCCAACCTTCTCACAGGCACGTTCTTTTCCTTTAACGTACGAATGCGAAGCGGGATCGTCGCCGACCAACACAACAGTTAAGCCTGGAATCGCTCCGTGCTGCTCTTTGAATTCTGCAACTCCGGCGGCGACTTCCTCATGAACCTTCGCGGCGACTTCTTTGCCGTCAATAATCCGTGCTGTCACTTGTTATTAGCCTCCAGACCGAGTTGGCCTGATTAAGTTGGGAAGATGAGGTGTCGAATTTCGTAATTACGTCGATAAATCCTAACCGAGAATTGTCTTAACAAGTATTATTTCGAACATCAATTGAACCTTACTCAACGGTTTCCACCGGAGGCGCTGTCCAGATGATCTACACAGGGATCGATCTAATCGAGATTCCCAGAGTCGCGGGCGTGCTCGAACGCTACCCCGAACGATTTCTTGCGAAGGTCTTCACGGAAGGCGAACAGCGATACGCCAAAGGGCGTCCGCATCAGTTGGCGAGTCGATTCGCCGCCAAAGAGGCGGTAATGAAGTTACTCGGCACCGGCGTACGCGGCGTTCCGTGGAAATCGATTGAGGTAACTCGCAAACGAGGCGGGCCACCTGAAGTCGTACTGCACGGCTCGGCGAAAGTTCGTGCGGAAAAGATGGGCATCACTCGAATCGCCCTCAGCCTTTCTCACTCTCGTGAACTTGCAACGGCTTCAGCAGTTGGAGAAGCCAGAGACGACGCTTGGAAGCCATGAAACTCGTAACCGCCACCCAAATGAGAGAAATCGAGAAATCGTCTGTTGAAGCAGGCGTGTCGCTCGATCAGCTAATGGAGAACGCTGGATTGGCGGTCGCTGAAGCCGTTCGTGACGAATTCGGTGAACACAGCGAACTGTTCGGTAAGCGAATAACGACCTTGATCGGCGCTGGTAACAACGGAGCCGACGGTTTTGTCGCAAGTCGACATCTGGCGAAGTGGGGTGCGAACGTTACCGCAGTTTTGTGTACGAAGAGAAAATCGCCTGATCCCAAGCAAGATTCTGCGCTTGAAGCAGGCGTATCTGTTGTCGATGGCGTCAACGATTCCAGTGCGGAAATACTGCGTACTCTGCTCGAATCAACCGATCTAATCATCGACGCTATCCTTGGAATCGGCTCGTCACGCCCCATAGCCGATCCACTTTCGGCAATCACGTTCGCCGCCCTCGAATCTGGCGTGACAGTAATCGCTTTAGATTTACCAACTGGCATAAATTCCGACACAGGTGAATTCGATGTCGCAGGACTCCCAGCAGATCGCACGCTAATGCTCGGCTATCCAAAGTTGGGACCCGCCATCGCTGCCGATCCGTCGGTAACCGGCGAAGTATCTGTTGTTGATATTGGCGTTCCTGAAGGCCTCGACTCGCAAGTAGATGCCGAACTGATTACCGAACAACTTGCCACCTCGTTTTTGCCAGAACGACCGTTCGGCGGACACAAAGGCACGTTCGGTTCAGCGCTCATAATCGGCGGATCGAAGGACTATCTCGGAGCCGTAACGATGGCGACCGATGCTGCCACCCGATCTGGCGTCGGTCTAACGTTCGTAGCAACGCCCGCACCCGCGTATCGCCAAATAGCTGGAGATATCCGAGAGGCGATGTATCGAGCCCTGCCCGTAAATGCCGACAATAATCTACAAGCGTCCGAAGCTGCCAAATCGGTTCTCGATCTGGCAGCAAAATCAACCTCTGTCACTATCGGACCCGGTCTCGGCACATCTTCAGCAGCTAGAAAATTCGTATCGACCGTTCTCTCTGAAATCGACCCCAACACCCCGTTAGTCCTCGACGCCGATGCCTTGAACATCCTCTCGGGGTCGCACCTTTGGTGGGAACGATTTACCAATCCATCGGTTCTCACCCCTCATCCCGGCGAGATGGGTCGCCTGATGGGAATGACTTCCAACGAAGTTCAAAACAACCGCCTCCAGATAGCTCAAGAAGCAGCGAGCAAGTTCAACAAAGTCGTCGTACTCAAAGGTGCTTCGACTCTAATTGCAGATCCAGATGGTCGAATTGCAGTCTCACCTTGGATAAACACCGGGCTCGCCAAGGGCGGCAGTGGTGATGTGCTCGCCGGGCTGCTCGGCGGGATCGTCGCCCAACAACCCGACCAACTGTTCGAAATGGCTGCTCTAGCGGTGTACATTCACGCTTATGCAGCTGAAGCCGCTCGACAGGATTTGGGCGAAACGGGCATGCGAGCCACCGATGTAATCGAACGCCTCGGCTTGTTCTACCGAGACGCTATCCAACTCGATTTCAACTAACTTCACACAAATTCATCATCTGCGCCGAATCCGTTCGCGTGTATTTAAGCGTGCATTTCGATGCCACGCTCTTATACTGGATAACAGTGACATCTCTACTGACCGTCGATATCGGCAATACGAACATCACGATTGGTGCCTTCACCGATCAAGAACTGACCGCCACTTGGCGGTTGGCGACTCGCGAAACTCGCACCATCGACGAACACGCATGGGCGCTAAAAGGCGTGCTGCAATCTAAAGGCGTTGAACCAAGTTCGTTCGACGCCGTTGTCATATGCTCGGTCGTCCCTCCCCTGACGGAAGACTACGTTGACGCCCTCTCGTCGCTAACCGACGTAACTCCATTGGTTATTGGTCCGGGTGTTCGCACCGGTATAAGAATCCATTACGACCGAACTCAGGACGTCGGAGCCGACAGAATCGTCGACGCAGTAGCTGCACATCAGCTTTACGGCGGACCAATCGTTGTTGTCGATATCGGCACAGCAACGGTATTTGACGCAATCACAGCCGAGGGCGACTACATCGGTGGGGCAATATCTCCCGGTATGGAAATAGCTGCCGACGCTATGTTCCGCAATACTTCTCAGCTACGCCGAGTCGAACTGATTGCACCCGACCGAGTGATTGGTCGGAGCACCGTCGCTTCGATGCAGTCAGGCTTCGTATACGGATTCGCCGAACTAATCGAGGGTATGCTCGCTCGATTCAAGGTGGAATTGAATCCCGATGCTCCCGAAGATGTCACAGTAGTAGCTACAGGGGGCTTGGCGAATCTGATGGCAGAACACACCGAGTCTTTCGACCATGTGAACCCTGAGCTGACCCTTGTAGGGCTTCGACTCGTTCACGAAATGAACAACGCCTAAACCGGCTTCAGGTGCCTGATATGTCGCCCGAAATTAGCTCAAATCAATCGATCTCTCGACCACCTCTTGAAGGCAAAAATGTCGTTCTTGGCGTGACCGGTTCGATCGCCGCCTACAAAGCCGCCGACATTGCCAGCAAGCTCGTTCAAGCTGGCGCAACTGTCGACGTAATAATGACGACTGCTGCCACCGAATTTGTCGGCGCTTCAACCTTCGCAGCACTCACGCATCGACCTGTCACCACAGGTCTATGGGAAGCCCATTCCGCACTCAGTATCGACCACGTTGCCCTCGCCCTGCGCGCCGACTGCGTGCTGATCGCTCCTACTACTGCGAACACCCTTGCGAAGCTCGCACTTGGCATTACCGACGACCCGCTAACGGCGACCGTGCTTGCCACTGAGGCGCCAGTAATCGTTGCTCCAGCAATGGACGCCGATATGTTCGCAAGTCCGTCGACTCAACGAAACGTGAAAACGCTTGTTGGCGATGGCGTGATTATCGCCGGACCAGCAGAAGGAAGACTCGCTTCCGGGCTCGTCGGCAAAGGTCGACTCGTCGACACAAACACGTTAGTCGGACTTGTGAGACAGGCGATAGGTCGTAACAGCGATTACGCCGGGCGGCGGGTAATCGTTTCAGCTGGTGGCACTAAGCAACCAATCGACCCAGTGCGCTTCATCTCAAACCGTTCGACCGGAAAGATGGGATACGCCATCGCCGAAGCCGCTCGAGATCGTGGTGCAGAAGTGACGCTCGTCACCGCATCTGATCTACCTGCGCCTTCTGGAGTGACCGTCGTAAACACCGCCACTGTCGCCGACATGCGTGATGCGATCCTCCCAATTTCCACTGACGCTGACCTGCTGATTATGGCTGCCGCTATCTCCGATTTCACTCCGACCGATGTCGCCGACCAGAAGATCAAGAAAAAGGGCGAAGGCAGCGTGTCGCTCGACCTCATGAAGGTCGAAGACTTCATGCCTTTGGCTCAGGGCAAGAACTTGGTCAAAGTCGCATTCGCCGCCGAAACCAACGACCTCGAAGCCAACGCCCACGCTAAAGCAGCGCCAAAAGGCGCAGCGTTCGTTGTTGCAAATAACGTGAGCGAGCCGGAAAGCGGATTCGGCACCGACACTAATAAAGTCACGTTTGTCGATCCCGACGGAAACGCTGATCCACAGCCGCTCATGAGCAAGCTCGATGTCGGACACGCCATCCTCGACCGCGCACTTCCTCACCTCTCGCAAAATTAGCGATCACCTAACCGCTCACCAGTCCACTTGGCGGCATTCGTGAATTCAGTTGAGAGCGTCGCTATCCGACATCGTTAGATGACCATTTCGGCAATTCACCGCCGCTATACGTCCCAGATAGCTGCTTCTGCCCTTAGAATATCCACATCATCCGACCACGATCATTGATACCGGCAATCACTACCGGTCGAAACCTGAAAGAAAATAAGGTGTCCATATGAGGCTGTACTGGAAGCAGAAGAAAAAAGGTATCGACCTAATCGTCGAGAACGATGAGGGCGATACATTTTCGGTTGGTGGAGTGCGAGACACCAAGCGCGGCATCGAAGCGCTGGCCAAAACGACTGGATACGACCCGGGTCGAGCAGTAAAAGGTCTCGGATCTATCGAAGAAGGTCGCACTTTCGTTGAGCAGTTCGAGTCATGGCGCGAATTCTTCCCCGGCGACGTCCTTTCGATAGAGCCAGACATTCTCCCGCTCGAGTAATAATCAAAACAACTAGACCGAACGCCCTCCCATGAAAACCATCGATCAGTCGATCCTCAACACTCTCGCAGAGTACGATTCAGCCACAGTCCAGAACGCAGGAATCTTAGTCCGAGGCTATATCAACGCCAACGACGACTACACCGATCCGACCGTTCGGGAATACATCTCACCCGGTGCTAAGCCGGCGGTGGGTTACGCACTAACTTCGACTTGGACACCTATTTCTGGCGAAGACAGCGATGGCTATTTGCGTACGGACTACTTCGATTCGATAGCAAAGGCGAACGTCCCAGTGATCGTCGTTCAGCAAGACGTCGATAAGCCCGCAAACCGTGGCGCTATTATCGGCGACGGCATGGCATTTCAAATGAAAGCACTCGGTGCTGTTGGCGCTCTCGTTGAAGGCAACGCCCGCGACATTCCCGGCATCGAGCAAGCAGGATTGCCTCTTTGGGCGACAGGGCGCGTTCCCGGACACGGTCCGTTCAACATGATCGAACACGAAGTCACCGTTACAGTTGCGAGCCTGACGATCAACCCGGGCGACATTCTGGTCTGTGACGCAGATGGCGCAACTCGGGTCACCGTCGACGAAGCCGCCGATGTCGCCAAGATGTGTGCTGAAGTTCGCGCCAAAGAAGGCGCGCTCCACAAGTTCTTCTCAGTCCCTAATTTCACTTTGGACATGTGGGAAGAATGGAAATCGAAGAGCTAACGGTTCTTTTACGATCAAAATAAGACCGGAGCCTTTTCAGACTCCGGTCTTTTCATTTAACTAACATTTCGAGAACTTAAGCCGCTCGCCTACTTCTTCTCTGGAGCCTCAGCCGCTTCGATCTGAGCCGTGTATCGCCAATCAGCAGTCGGTGTGCCTTTAGCAAAGCCAATCGACTCCGCTCCACCTGCCGCTGCGACGTCATCAAGCACAAGTCGCAAATCCGACTCGCCCGTGTCGTCGGCTTCTAGAACTAAGCTCAGTAGCTCACGATTCAAGCTCACACCGCTCTCGCTCTTCGCCTTGCGTATAGCTGAAATAGCGTCACAGGCGGCTTGGAACGATCCGGCAACTTCCGGAGCAGGAATCGAATCAAGCTCTTCAGGAGTCGGCCAAGGAGCTTTGTGAATCGACGGGTGCCCCGTTTCTTCAGCAAATACCCAGCTCCAAACTTCGTCTGTAATAGTTGGAACAATCGGAGCGAACAACCGCAAAACAACGTTCAGTCCAAGCCGCAACGTCGCCACTGCCGACGCCCTGCCCGCAGGATCGTCTTCCGAACGAGATCGACGTTTTAGAAGCTCGATGTAGTTGTCGGTAAATGCACCCCAGAAGAACTTTTCAGTCTCCTGTAGCGCTACCGAGAACTCGAACTTCTCGAAAGCCTCTCCCGCGGTTCGAACAACCTCTTTAAGCTCGGCAATAAACGCCCTATCAAGCTCGTTTACGATCGGGCCGTCATCGGCGGTCTGACCCAGCACGAACTTTCCGGCGTTGTAGAGCTTCGTGACCAACTTGCCACCGATCTTGAATATCGCCTCGTCGTGCGATGCGTCGGTGCCTAGCTTGAACGAAGCCGACCAGTATCGAACGGCGTCCGCACCAAACCTGTCGAGCGTATCGACCGGAGTGACCACGTTGCCCTTCGACTTCGACATTTTCTTTCGATCTGGATCAAGCACCCAACCGGAAAGGTTGATGTTGTACCAAGGAACCGATTCCTGATGCAGCATCGCTTTGGCGATCGTGTAGAACGCCCAAGTTCGGATGATGTCGTGACCCTGCGGGCGAACATCCATCGGGAACAACGTGTTCATCTGGTCGTCTTCGTCGCCCCAGCGAGCAACGGTTTGTGGGCTGAGCGATGAAGTAAACCAAGTGTCGAAAATATCGGGTTCCCCGGCGAATCCACCAGCAACTCCCCGTTGACTCTCGCCGTAGCCGGGAGCAGCGACCGATTCAGGGTCGACCGGCAGCATGTCGGGCGTTGCAATGATCGCCTGGTCGTACTGTGGCTCGCCTTGATCGTCGAGCGGGTACCAAACTGGAATCGGAACCCCGAAGTACCGCTGACGCGATATACACCAGTCGACGTTCAAGTTCTCGGTCCAGTTTTCGAAACGCTTGCGCATGAACTCGGGATGCCAGTTGATCTTGCGCCCCATTTCGATCATCTGATCGGTTTTGTCCAGCATCCTCACGAACCACTGTCGAGTCGTCAGATATTCGAGTGGACTGTCGCCCTTCTCGTAGTATCGAACTGGGTGCTGAATCTGCTTTGGTTCATCCTGCAAAGGCGCGCCGTTACCGGTCGCTGAGTTCGCAGGGTCTCGCATGAGGTCGACAACTAGCGATTTGGCAGAACGCGTGCGCTTGCCAACTATCGTCTGGTAGTTCTCGTTCGCCTTCTCAGGATTCGTGCTTGCCCAGCCGTTATCACCACCAAATTCGTGATCGAGAATCCGACCATTTCGGCCCAGTATCTGGCGAAGTTCAAGTCCTTCTTCGCGCCACCATGCAACGTCAGTCTGATCACCAAAGGTACAAACCATCAGAATTCCGGTTCCCTTTTCGGGATCGGCTTCGGTGCTAGGGAAAATCGGAACCTTGGCGAAGAATCCAGGAGTAACGGCGTGTTTGCCGAATAGACCCTTGAACCGCTCGTCGTCAGGGTGAGCCGTTATGCCCACGCAAGCCGCTAGCAATTCAGGACGAGTAGTCGAAATCACGAAACTCTTTACAGGAGCATCTTCTTCGAACACGCCGAATTCGATGTCGTGATACGCCCCGCCCTTTTCTCGATCCTCGACTTCAGCCTGTGCGACTGCTGTCTGGAAATCAACGTCCCACATGGTCGGTGATTCGAGTTGGTATACGTGGTTTTTCTCGTGAAGATCTAAGAAGCTACGCTGGGCGATTCGACGGCTCTTGTCGTCGATAGTCGCGTACTCATCGCCCCAATCGATCGAGTAGCCCATACGATCGAACGTCTCTTTGAAAACGATCTCGTCCATCTCGGTAACAACTCGGCAAAGCTCGATAAAGTTTTGACGGTTGATAACCAACTGACGGTCTTTTTTGAGACCCAATTCGGCACGCTTGGCTTCTACGTCGAGATTTTCGATATATGGAACGTTGCGTTCAGCCCGCACTGAGAAATAATTCTGAACCCGACGTTCAGTAGGAAGACCGTTATCGTCCCAGCCCATCGGGTACGCAACGTTCATGCCGGTCATGCGCTTGTATCGCGCCAGCAAATCTTGGTGGGTGTACGAGAAGATGTGACCGATGTGCAGCGATCCGCTGACAGTCGGAGGTGGTGAGTCGATTACGAACGAATTCTCACGCGGCGCGTTAGGTTCACGCTTTTCAATGCCCAACTCGCTCCAACGCTTACGCCAGTGCAGTTCACGCTCATTAATATCAAAGCGCTTTGGAAGATCACCAAACTCAATCGACTTCACGATTACTAATTCCTACTTGGTCTTATCGACCAATCTAACCACCTGAAATTCAGGCAATAAAAAACCCATCCACATCAGAAGCAAAAACTTCTTCAAAGGACGGGCTGACCGCGGTACCACCTTCGTTGAACACAGTCGTATACCTAACGACCACGAACCACTCAATTAGCTGTAACGGAGCAACCGGGCGAACTTAGTAATTTCGAAATAAACGAAATATTCAGTCCACCAGCTCGGAGACGACTTCACGATTGCGAGGGTTCCGGTTCACACCAACCACCGGATCTCTTTGACCCTGCAAACTCGCTACTACTTCTCGTCGAAGCTTATTCAATATCACATTCAGGCTAGCCGCTACTCAGTTCAATTGCAATGGCAAATACTGCTTACGACTCTGCCGGAGCCTTGCGCTTACGTCTTGGTTTTTTGTTCATCTGACGATGCAACTCGTCCGCATGAACTAGCTTCTTTCGACGTACGTCGTTCTGACGCATTCGCTCTAATTTCGCCAGACCTTTACGGGTGTCGCTAGCGATTTTGGCGGGATCAGATCGTTCCATTCGCAGTTTGAACAGCCAGTAGGTGAATGCATCTTCCGATCCGAGAGTATGCTCATCTCGATGCCGCCAGCCGTCACGCGCTGATATAGCGCCTGCCTCTAGTTTGAACACCTCCCAAAGCTGATCGCGAGTATTGCCGTAAAGAGTCTCGTAAGCGAGCTCCAACGACTGGTCGCTCAACGGCCGTCCAGCCCCTACCCGCCTGTGGGTAACCTCTTCCTCAACTGCGGTAACAAGCGATTGCTCGACAGTTACACCATAGAAGTAGGAGAGATGCGCTCTCCCTTTATCCACACCAACGGCGCGCATGAACTCTGGTTCTTCAAATCCGGCGAACAATACGGGATCAGAAAGCCAGTCCCACCAAACATCTTGATCGATCTCGGCTTCACATTCTCGTAGCAATCGTTTAGCGAGCAGCTGCCAATCGAACGCTTCGCCACCGATCAAATAAACGTACGATTCGTCAGCGATTTTCTCTTGCGCCAAGGGCCATACGGCAATGGCTTCGAGAACTGCCAGTTTCCACGCATCGCCAACCGGACCCGCGAGCAGAACATCTGACTTCAGACGCAAAATCATCTCGGCCGCTTCTTTTTGCGAAGCGCCGGTTCCAGTGCTTGATTCTTGACTGTTAACCACGAGATTTATTGAATGCGTAACGCTCTGATTTTGGCAGAGCTAGGAATGCCATTAGTTCGGCATAGTGAAGTGTGTTGATCACACGAGTGGCTTCGACCCAACCGCGAATCGCTGTACCAACTCCGAATCGCATGTTGTCGAACTGCCACGTTCGGTGCGAGTCGGTGTTAACTGCAAAGATTACACCCATATCTACTGCCATTCGTAGGTGCTCAGCATTCAAATCGAGTCGGTCTGGCGACGCATTTATCTCCATCACTGTGCCCGTACGAATCGCCGCTTCGAGAACAGCGGCAATGTCGATCTCAACGGGTGATCGCCTACCAAGCAGACGCGCCGTTAGGTGGCAGATGACATCGACGTGCGGACTCTCCATCGCATCGATGACCCGCTGTGTCATTTTCGCGCTGTCTTGATCCATCCCAGAGTGAATCGAGGCGATGACGATGTCGAGATCAGCAAGCAATTCGTCGCTGTAGTCGAGCGATCCGTCAGGCTTGATGTCCATTTCCGTTCCGGTCAACAATTTCATTCCTGAAGATTCAGCCAGTTCCCTAACCGCAGTATTGTGTGCGATTAACATGTCGGGACTGAGCCCGTTTGCGACGGTTGCGCTTGGTGAGTGATCGGTAATAGCGAGGTACTCAAGTCCTCGCTTTTGTGCCACCGCTACCATCTCTTTCATTGGGTAGCGA
>Ga0233439_10006164_pt1 | contig 10771 bp, 7 predicted proteins | sample SI_123_September_6_FD_182713 | JGI IMG/M metagenome (GOLD analysis project Ga0233439, IMG submission 182713) | Seawater microbial communities from Saanich Inlet, British Columbia, Canada - SI_123_September2016_100_MG | ecosystem: Environmental > Aquatic > Marine > Inlet | place: Canada: British... | reverse complement strand
CATCTCCGTCGGGTGCCAGCTTTCATCATGGCCGTGGGACTCGCGGACCGCATCCGCCGTAGACAGGCGGTCCCCCAACAAAGCCCGCAATTTATCGATCACGCCTGACGTTGTCTCGGTGGTTGCACGGTTCATGGTGTTCATCATCCCGGCCTTTCTGAAAATTCTGTTGCGGGCAGTATACGACAGCTTTCGTACTTTCGACATTCCTAGAATTTTTTTGACCCCTCCGCGCACCTGCCCGCCCTTCAGTCGCATATTCGTTACATAGTTTCTTGACTCCGGGAATTATCAACGTGCCTAATACAGCCGTTGGTTAAACATTGAGGGAGGATTAAACATGTCAAAAATTACAATGATATATGCGTTGACGGCTTGTTTCGCTCTATCTGGTGCTGTTTGGACGTCTGCGGCAACGGCGGATGAAAAATTCAACGACAAGCCATACTCGGAAAAATGGGCTCCCAGTGAATGGGGCAAAGATGATATGGCAGGTTCGGTTAACCGGACCACTGCGGCCATGGTTTTAAAAGCAGCCAAGCTGGTCAAGCAGGGCAAAGTCCACACCATGGGCAAAGTCTATCAACAAGATGCCCCGGCATTTGGCTCACGCGGTTGGCGTATGACCATTCCCGGCCTGCCCACGGGCGGTCCGTTCGGTGCCCACAAAATGGTCTATAACGATGAATATCTATCCACCGAAATTGGTCAGATCGGCACCCAGTTTGATGGGCCAGGCCACATCGGCATCATGACTTCGAAAGGTGATTTCTTTTACAACGGCCGTAAACTTTCGGACCCGGACATTAACTCATATGGCATGGGCTCGCTCGGTGTGGAGCATGTGGCCAAGAAGGGTTTTGTCTGCCGTGGCGTGTTGTTGGATGCTGTCGCCCTGCGCGGTGGTCAATTGCCAATCCCAAAGATGCCAAGCCCGGCCGACCCTGGTGTCGTCACGGCTGACGATGTGAAGGCTATGGTGAAGAACCAAGGCATCGATCCGATCGGTGAAGGCGATTGCGTCTTCCTCTACACCGGTCATGGCGATATCTGGCATCCCTCCAAGTGGGATACCTACGATGCGGCGGAAAAACAAAAGCGTGTCGCGATGTTTAATTCAGGCGAGCCGGGCTTTGGCATTTCGGCCTGCGATTATCTCGCGGAACGTAAGATCATTCTGTGGGGTGGCGATACCTGGGCCACAGAGGCGGTTGGTGCCGGCTTTATGGGAGAAACCACGGAAATTTTTGAATGCCATGCCCAGATGATGCCCCGTCGCGGCATCTGGAACCTGGAAAACCTGGACCTCTCACAACTGGTCGAAGACAAGGCCTATGAGTTCCTGTTTGTCTGGTCGCCCCTGAAAATCAAGGGCGGCACTGGTTCACCGGGCAACCCGGTCGCCCTGTACTAGACTTTTCAAGTCTAGTTTTCGGCGCTCACGCTTGTGCGCAAGAGCGCACCACTCCGCGGGGGCGGCGCATTAACGCCGGGCCGCCGTCGCGACCTTGTTTGGGTGTTTAATTTCGGAACCGGGGACCGGCGGCATGCCGGTCCCCGGTTTTCGTTGAGTATGGCATTCGCGTTAATGCACGGCTGCGTACATGATTTCTTCTTCTGTTGCCTGGCCGCCGACGAATTCTTCCACCACCCGGCCTTGCCGGGCAACAAGAATGCGATCCGCCAGGGTGAGAACTTCCGGCAGGTAGGATGAGATGACAATGACAGTGACACCTTCGTCCGCCAGATTGCGGATGATCTGGTGGATCTCGGGGATGGAACCCACATCGACGCCGCGTGTGGGTTCATCGAAGATCACCACCTTTGGCTTTTGCACCAGGGATTTGCCGACCACGACCTTTTGCTGATTACCGCCCGACAACTCATTCACTTTGACGTCTGCCGATGGCGCACGCACCTCCAGCCGTTTCGTCATATCCGTGCCCAGTTCGTTACGCCGACCGTTCGAGATCAAAAAGCCCCGGCCCAGTTTGGAGGCCAGCCAGGAAAGATAGATATTGTCCTTGATGGACATGGTTTCCAGAAAACCTTCGATCTTGCGATCTTCGGTGATGTAGACGATGCCGTCGTCGATGGCCTGTTTCGGCACCCGATAACGGATCGCCTCGCCATCCAGGAAAATCCGCCCGCCATGAAAAAGGTTCCGCTTGTAGGCGCCACAAATGATCTTGGCAATTTCCGTACGTCCCGAACCGACCAAACCGGCCATCACCGCGACCTCCCCCTCGTAGGCGGAGAACGACATATTCTTGACCATATTACCCATGGTGACGTTTTCCACCGTAAGCACCCGACGGCGTTTTTTGGATTTGCCTTCAATTTCGCCGTCTTTGGCGCGCTGTTGGTAATGGCTTTGCGCCTCTTCCCGGCCCACCATGTGACGCACCAGATCTTCCCGGCTCATCTCGGAGGTGGGCGCGGTGATGATATGCTTGCCATCCCGCAGCACCGTGATCCGGTCCGAGATATCGAGGGATTCTTCCAAGGCATGGGAGACATAAACGATGGAGACGCCGCGCGCCTTCAAATCCCGCACCAGGTCAAAGAAATGCTGTTTTTCCTCAGGCGTCAGGGTGGCGGTTGGTTCATCGAAAATAATCACCCGGGCATCGTGATAGACGGCACGGGCGATCTCCACCATCTGTCGCTGTGCTGCGCCCAGGGTGGCCACTGACAAGGCCGGGTCAACATGGAAATTGAGGGTCTGCAACATCACCTGCCCCTCAATATACAAACCCCGCATGCGGTTCATGAATTTCTCTTTGCCCAGACGCAAATTCTGCGCCACGGACATCGACGGCACCAACGAGGTTTCCTGATAGACCATGGCGATACCGGCTGCCAGGCTTTCACCCGGATTATCAAAATGACGCTCCACCCCATCCACCATGGTGGTGCCCGATGTCAACTTGATGGTGCCCGACAGCGCCTTGCACAGGGTCGATTTACCGGCCCCATTCTCACCAGCCAAGGCATGGATCTCGCCCGGATAAAGATCAAAGTCGACGCCTTCGATAGCATGTACGCCGCCATAAATTTTGGTCGCGCCGATAACCTTGATCAGCGGTTCGCCTATATTCGACGCATCGGGCTTCGGCGCATCTGCTTCATTCGCAAGCGCATTCATGGCCGGCCCTCTTCCTGAATTGTTATGACCTTGTCATCGCCCTTCACCGCTGCCACCACAAGGCCGTTATTTACGGCGATGCCGGTGATACCGTGGCGACGGCCATCGGCGCGGCTATGCAGACTGGCCACAACCTCGTAATCCTCGTCCAGGCGCACGACCAGGCCATAGCTGCGCGGCGGGGCCCAGGGTTTGATGATGCCCAGTACACGAAAACCGCCGCCCTGCAGGGGCTCCAGAAAATGCCGATCCGCACGCAAAGTGGGGCGCACCCAATAGGCCGGATCAATCGTCGCCATCATTTCGTTACGATAGTCGTCCTCTTCCAGCACGAACTCCAACATCTCGGTCCGCATGGCGAACAGACACATCCAATAACCGCCATCGGGGGCGGTTGCGATGCGGGCGGGATAGCCGGGCATGTTCGGGATCAATACTTCCCGTAGGCCTCGCCCGGGGTCTACATCCAGTGGCAATTTTGACAGCGTATGGGCCCAGCTTTCCGTGAACAACAAAGACCGGCGATCATGATCCAGGGCCAAACCGTAGGGATAGGCCAGACCGTCGATTATGGTTTCCGACCTATCTGTATCCAGATCCCAGCGGATGATCCGGCCGGAAGCATTCTTCTCCATCAAATCGCGAACCCAATCAGCCTCTGCATGTTTGGCGGAGCCTTGAGCTATATAAAGGACGTTATCAGCACCTTCCAGAATTGCCGTGGCGCAATGCAGGGGTTTGCCGTTGACCTGTTCCAACCGCCGGCCGTCACTAAGCACCACGCCGATGCCATCCACGCAGGCCGCCAGACGCCCGCCCGCCAGGGAGGCAATGGCCGTGACCGGGCCATCGAACTGCGCCACGGCCTTGCCGTCCGTGGCAAAGACCCCGGTACCGCTGGATGTCAGCAACGCGCCGTCATCCGTGAAGGTCAGGTCATCGGGCTGGGTCAATTCCGCCAGCACAGGGCATTCATCGAGGGCGCTGTTCGGGCGCAACGGCCCGTCCATCATGGGAATGGCGTGGGTCTCCCGATCCGGGAAAACCACATCCATGGCCATTTCCAACCAACGGGCGGTCATGCCTTTGGGCCCCAATAGCTATCCGAACTATCCCAGGTCGGATCCGCATCGGGTAGCGGGATGCGCCCGATCCGGTTATTCATCAGGCCGCCCAGATACAGATATCCGCGATGTTCCCGCATTGACGTAATGGCGGGATGGTTTTCAGCGCTTTTATCCCAGTACGAGGCGAGAACCTCGCCCTCGGCGGTGAACTTAATGACACTGCCGTTGTTGATATTGGAATAGAGCCATTCATCAGGGGGCACCCGTTTGACCATGCGGGTGCGGAAGCCGGGCATGCGCATGGCCAGATCATAGGCCGGTGTGCGCATGCCGGTCATGGCCAGCCAATAATTGCCATCGGACGAGCGATTGATGTTGTCGGGGTTACCCGGCAGATTTTCGATCACCGTTTCCACCGTGCCTTTTTTGGGGCCGGCAATCCAATAGCGCTTAATCTGGCAAATCCAGGTCAGGGCAAAAAAGATGGACTGGCCGTCATGGGCCAGGCAAATGCCGTTGGGGAACATCAGGTTTCGAATGAGTGTACGGGTCTGTCCCGTGGCGGGGTCATGGCAGATAATGCGGCCGTTGCCCCGGCCTTCCAGACCGTCCATGGCCCAGGAATGCATCTCGTATCTGGTTGTCGCCTCTGAGAAATAGATTTTGCCGTCGGGGGCGATATCCAGATCGTCGGCCAGGCGCAGACGGCTGTCATCAGCGATCTTCCATCGTGTGCGGTTGGTTTCATCCGTGACCTTGAAAACCTCGCCGTCGGGCCGCACGCCATAGACGCCCATGCCGCCAACACAGACCAGGAGATTTTCGTCTCGGTCAAAGGCCAGACCCAGGGGCCGTCCGCCGATGCGGGCAAACACTTCCACATCTTCAAAGTTTTCCCCTGACAGGCGCATGATCCAGCCTTCGCGGGTGCCTGTATAGATCCGCCCCTGACGATCCAGGATCACATCCTCGGGTCCATCCACCTTACCCAGACCGATAGGCTCGGCGTTCGTAAGAGCGTCATTCTGGGCGTAGATGCTGTCCGAATTCTCTGTCGCATCGGGCAGTTCGCCCAAATCCAGCAACGCCGGCACAACATAGATTTTCGAGATCGCCTTGTTCTTGTTCTTCATCCACTTCACATCGATGCCCACGGCGACCAGCATGATCAAACCTTCCAGGGCAAAGGTCGGCCCGCCTGTCACGCCAAGGCGCACCAAGCCATTGATCAACACCAGGATCGTCGTTGCCCCAATCAAGGCGCGGCCAACGGAACCCTTACCACCCGCCAGGCTGACCCCACCCAGGACAGCGGCGGTCAGGGCCATAACCTCCAAGCCATCACCGGTGTTGGAGGCGGAACTGTTCAGCCGGGCGGCATACATCAACCCGCCCAGGGAACACAGCATGCCGGACAGGACATAGGTCCAGAAGATCGTGCGGTTGATCGGGATACCAGCATGGCGCGCCGCCTTACGGTTGGAGCCAATGGCGGCGATGTGCCAGCCGGGGCGGGAACGGCTTAACAGGGCATGGCCGATAACGGCGATGACCATCAAAATACAAACGTTGGCCGGAATGCCCCACAAGGTCCCCTCTCCAAGGAATTCCCAGGCAGCGCTTTCGTTATAGGACGTAGCGATATCAATGGCGAAGGTCGGCGCGGTCAGATCGAAGGTGGCGCGAATAATGATCAGGGTTACAAGCGTGGTCAGAAAGGCACCAAGCTTTAAATAGCCGATCAGAAAGCCGTTAATGGCCCCCAGCAACCCACCCGAAAGCAGCACCAGGATGACCACAAGGCCGATAGGTAATTCATAGACATTGAACAGCACCAGGGCGATAAAATCCGCCATGGCGAATATGGCGCCGACGGACAAATCGATACCGCCCACCACCAGCACAACGGTCATAGCCAGGACAACAAAGCCGAATTCGGCAAATTGGCTGGAGGTGTCCGTCAGATTATCCAGAGTCAGATAATTGGGTATGGCCACGGCGCAAAAGACAATGACCCCCAGCATCATGATGAAGGGCACCGCTGGTTCCATCCAGCGTTTAGACAGCAATTCCGCCACGGTCCGCTGCAGAGACCATTTCGCGTGCAGCTTCAGATAAGTATCGGAGATCACGGACATGGGGACCCTGACGGATTAATTGGCGATGCGATGATGTTTAGACGGCAACCCCGGCAACGGTAAAAAACATCCATCGCCGGGGCACCTTACAGACAGGATGGGTCTATTTTTTGCCCATCAGATCGCGGCAATCATCCTTGGCGACCGTTTCTTTTGCCAGAACGTCGATCGGTGTGTACAGGGCGAACGGGCGCTCACCAGGTTCCACCTTCATTTGCGCCATGGCTTGGATGGCGTTGACCACATCACGGCCCTGCAAATAGCTGTCATAGCCATAATGCTTGTCCAGGATACCTGTTTGCAAGGAATCACAAACAGGGCGTGAATTGCTGCCCGAGCCATAGACCAGGACTTCACCGGTTTTGCCGGCTTCCTTAATGGCCTGGCCGGAACCCATCATCATGATGCCCCAGACACCTACCGTGGCACACAGATCGGGATGCTGTTGCAACACAGCCGCCGTGATGTCATGCGCCTTGGTCGCGTCCCACTGGGCGGCCTGATCGTTGACCACGTTGATTTTGCCCGAGGCCTTAAAGGCTTTCATCAGGCCCACGTTGAACCAGACATTGGCAGCCGCGGTTAATTCGCCTTGTACGATGGCGACCTTGCCGCCTTTGGCAGCGCATTGTTTGACGATATCATCGCCCACTTCCTGGCCATGGCTAACCCAGTCAACGCCGACGAAACCAGAGGAGCGATAGTTGGACGCCATGTTCAGCTGGATCACATGGGTGCCGTTTTGTTCAGCCTTACGAAACAATTTTGCGAAAACCTGAACGTCAGGATTCTGCACGACCAGATAGTCGACCTTTTCCGAAATCAGGGCCGAGATCGCCTGCGACATGGCGTTCATATTCCAGGCCGGATCCTTCACCACATAGTTCATACCGATAGCCGTCGCCGCATCGCGGATACCCGCATCCCAGAAATCGGAGAGGGGCAGGCCCAGGGAAATCGGGACAAAGGCGACCGTCTTGCCGTTAAGCGCATCGACGAAATCGCTGCGCACCATGCGCTCTGTCTTGCCGCTGATTTTACCGGCGGCGATGGCACCACCCGCGGCCAGGGCCACTGTTGCCGCCATGACCGTTACGGCCAGACCTTTAAGGATATTCCGTTTCATTTTTTGCTCTCCCATATTGTTATGAAATATTGTTGGCTTAGTTTCGTTTAGAGCAATTGAAGCAATCACTCTTTTCTTACGCGTTCGGGCATGTTTAAAGCAGACATGCGCTAGTGATCCCCTTGCTTGTCGGTTTCTTCATCCTTGGGGTGCAGACGGCGGTCGATCACGATCGCGGCCAATAAGACGACGCTTTTCGCGATGTTCTGCGCATCGCTGTTGACATTCAAAATGGTCATACCATTCAGCAAAATGCCGATCAGGCAGGCACCGACGACGACACTGACAATGCTGCCCCGCCCGCCGCTAAGGCTGATACCTCCCAGCACCACAACCAGCAAAACATCAAACACCAGGGTGGAATTGATCACCTCCGTATTCATAGAAGCGACCGAGGAGGCCATGGTGAGACCGGCGATAAAGGCGATAAAGGCACTGAAGGCGTAGGAGAATATAATCAGGGGCCGCACCGCGACCCCCATCAGGCGGGCGGCCAGCATATTATCGCCCAGGCCAAAAATATGACGCCCCACCACGGTCCGGCTCAACATCCAATGCACGAACACGGCCGCAACGATAAATATGATTATAGGCATTGGAATGCCAACGAGGTGCCCTTGGCCTATGAACAGAAAGTCGTCCGCCCCCTTTGGCGGGTAGGCATGCACACTGTCGATCAACAGCCAACGGCCAACACCGAAGCAAACCAAACCGGTGGCCAGGGTGGCAAACAAAGGCGGGATTTCAATAAAGGCGATGATCCAGCCATTTAAGACGCCGATAGCCAAGGCAAACAACAACCCCAGGGCCATGGCCGGAAAAAGCGTCATGCCGCCATTCATCAGGGTCAGGGTCCAGGCTGCGGATATGGCCATCACGGAGACCTGGGACAAATCCAAACCCCGGCCGATCACCACAACAGCCATGCCGGTGGAAAGAATGCCCAGAATGGCAATGCTGCGCAGCATGGCGACGATATTGCCGATGGAGGCGAAGCCTTGCAGGGAAACGGCAAAAAAGATGAAACAGGCCACGGCGATGGCAAAAACAATCAGTTCCTGGCTCGGCTTGCCAAAGCGGCCCAATAGACCTGCCAAAAGACCTGCCAAAAAACCTGATGGTGTCTGAGCCTCTGCGGCGTCAGAAATTTTTGAGATAACGGCCTCCTGATAACAGCCCCGAACGTGCGGTCTTGTAACGATACCGCATCTGAACTGTGCGATTTTGAAACGATAGGTTATCGATCAATATCTAATGGGGCAAGAGGCCACAAAAAAAGTGTCAGTAACATGTGATCTGTCCGGTTTATGTACCAAATGGTCTGTCCGGATTTAGAAGGTCTCCATAGGGAGGACTTCGATGCGGCGGACAGAACAAGTACAAGGACTGAAACTGAGACTGATGAAGTTCGAGGAGATTTATGAACGCACGACGGCCCGTCCTTTGCGCCAGCATGAGGCGGCGTCTATTTTGGGCGTATCGGAACGGGCATTCCGTCGTTGGCGGGACCGTTTCGAGGCGACAGGCTTGTTGGCATGGCATGCCGGATATTGTTGCCCGACGTTGCCGTGCCCATGTTGTACCCTGGGGGCACAATTGCTATACCCTGCGACGGTAGGGTAATGGGACATCCGAACCTCTAGAACATTTCCGGCTAGGAAATGTTCAGACTCTTAAGAATTGAGCAATTTTTCCAATCACTTGGAATCGCCCCAGTGCTTCGGGCGATTCTCCTTTGATCGGAATTGCTCTAGCGTAAAGGACATTACGGCTTGCGAAGAATGGGCCTCCAAAGTGAGCGGGAAGAACGCCGTAGTGTTGGAAAGCTGGGTCAAATCCTGCCTTTCATTTCACCTTATAAATGGATCGTGGTCGCCGCCGGGGTTGCCTTGGTGGTATCTGCCGGCTCAGTCCTGGCTATTGGGCAGGCAATTCGTCGGGTCATTGACCACGGATTTGGCAGCGAGCAGGCCCTGATCGATCAGTATTTCATCGCCCTGTTAGGCGTTGTCATTGTTTTGGCAGCGGCTACTTTTGCCCGTTACTTTCTTGTCACTTGGCTGGGCGAACGGATTATCGCTGACCTTCGCGCCGCGGTTTACAGCCATATCATTGGCCTTAGTCCGGCATTTTTTGAAACCATGCGGACCGGCGAAGTACTCTCCCGCCTAACGGCGGATACCACCCTGATACAAACAGTTATCGGGTCCACGGCGTCCATTGCCCTGCGAAATCTTCTCATGTTCATAGGCGGCAGTGTGCTTTTGGTGGTATCCAGCCCCAAATTGACAGGCTTTGTCTTCGCATTGTTGCCGGTCGTCATCCTGCCAATCATGGTCTTTGGCCGCAAGGTCCGCCGTCTGTCGCGTACCAGCCAGGACCGTATCGCCGATATCTCCAGCTATGCCGAAGAAAGCCTGACCGCCATCCAGGTGGTACAGGCGTTTTGCCACGAAGCGGTTGATCGATTGCGCTTTTCAAGCGTTACGGGGGAGGCTTTTTCGGTCGCCATCGAACGGACCCGGGCGCGGGCCTGGTTGACCGCTTTGGTGATGCTACTGATTTTCGGTGCGGTTGACTTGGTGGTCTGGATTGGTGCCAAGGACGTCATCGGCGGCGAGATGAGCGGCGGACAGCTGGCTGCCTTCGTCTTTTACGCGATTATCGTTGCCGGCGCTGTTGGTGCCTTGGCGGAGGTCTATGGCGAATTGCAGCGCGCGGCAGGTGCAGCGGAACGATTGATGGAATTGCTGGCGGTTCAGCCGGGCATAGCCGTCGCAAATCCGACGACGCCATTGCCCGCAATGGGCAGCGTCGCCATTAGCTTTAGGGATGTGACGTTCCAATACCCCTCTCGTCCCGAACTGCCCGCCCTTAAGGATTTCAGCCTGGATGTAGCCCCGGGCGAGACAATTGCCCTGGTTGGCCCATCGGGTGCGGGCAAGACCACGGTTTTTCAGTTGCTGTTGCGTTTTTATGACCCTCAGGCCGGTCAGGTCATGCTCGACGGGGTCGATTTGCGTCAGGCGGACCCGTTGGAGGTGCGATCGCGGATCGGTCTGGTGCCGCAAGACCCGGTGATTTTTGCCGCCAATGCACGGGAGAATATCCGCTATAGCCGCCCAGATGCTGATGACGATCAATTGCGCGCCGCCGCCGATGCCGCCAACGCATTGGGTTTCATCGACGAGTTGCCGGACGGTCTCGATACATTCCTGGGCGAACGCGGGGTACGCTTATCTGGCGGCCAGCGGCAACGATTGTCCATCGCCCGGGCGATCCTGGCCAATCC
>Ga0233439_10006163_pt1 | contig 10772 bp, 9 predicted proteins | sample SI_123_September_6_FD_182713 | JGI IMG/M metagenome (GOLD analysis project Ga0233439, IMG submission 182713) | Seawater microbial communities from Saanich Inlet, British Columbia, Canada - SI_123_September2016_100_MG | ecosystem: Environmental > Aquatic > Marine > Inlet | place: Canada: British... | reverse complement strand
CGTAAATCTCCAAGCGATTCAATAATGTATTGAATCATAAAATGAGCGATGATGGCGGAGTTTTTCAGCAGACTGCTAGAGGCCTTGGCGAGATCACATTCCGATACCCCGCTGCCTCATCCGGAAGTAGTCCGTGACCCTGCCTCCTATAGGGCCGCCCCTGCTCCGGAAACCATACCCGAACCAGTGGCCGTATCGGCACCAGAGCCGGAAATTGCTTTGCCCCCCACACCTGCACCAATCGTAGAGCCGAAAGCGGAGCCAAAAACGGAAACGTCTCCAGAACCGGCCCCGGAATTGGCGCCCGAACTGGCACCAAAACTAACTTTTGCGTCCACCCCGGCCCTGCCCAGTGAAGATCAAACGGGCCGGCAACATTTGTTGTATGAAGCCCGCATCGCGGACTTGAAGGAACTGTATGGGTCGCAAATCACCGATTTAAAATCGGTTATTGTTGAATTGGCGGACCGCCATAATGGTGAGATCGAACGGCTGATCAAAAGCCATCAGGCGGAAGTGCAACGCCTGGTCCAGCTGCACAATGCTAATCTGAGCAACCTGCACGCCCAGGCTGAACGCTCTGTCACCCTGGAGGCTAAAAGCAAGGCGGCCCTGATCGAGATCATCATCGCCCTAAACGCCCGGAAATGACCGGGCGAATTGATAGAGGTAAATAGAGCCGAGAGACTGGCTGTTTTTCCCTGTCCGCTCTACAATCAGTCGACATTTCAACCTTAGTTTTAAGGACAGCATTTAATGGCGGATCTTGATGATATCAAGGAAGGCAAGGATTTCGGTTTGGATAATCCAGCCCGGAATGAACCGTTCTTCCTGAAAGGCTCCAACGCCCTGGATTGGGGTATGCAGAACCGCCTCTCCCGCATTTTTAACCCCGTATCGGGGCGCACAGTGATGCTTGCCTTTGACCATGGTTATTTTCAAGGGCCCACAACGGGTATTGAGCGGATGGATCTGGCCATTCCCCCCTTGATCCCCCATGCCGATGTCTTGATGTGTACCCGCGGTGCCTTGCGCAGCTGTATTTCGCCTACTGCGAACAAGCCTGTGGTCCTGCGATCGTCGGCGGGGCAAAGCATCTTGACGGAGCTGTCGAACGAACTGGTTGCCGTGGATATTGAGGATGCCATCCGTCTGAACGCCGCCGCCATTACGGCGCAGGTCTACATCGGGGCGGAATACGAACATAAATCCATCGCCAATGTGGTGAAGCTAATCGATACGGGCAGCCGGTACGGTATTCCCACCTTGGCGGTTACCGGCGTCGGGGCCGATATGGTCCGCGATGCCCGGTATTTCGGTCTGGCCACGCGGATCGCGGCCGAGATCGGTGCCCATTATGTGAAAAGCTATTTCATCGAGGATGGCTTTGAAAAAGTTGTCGCGGGCTGTCCCGTGCCCATCGTCATCGCGGGCGGTAAGAAATTGCCCGAGGCGGAGGCCCTGGACATGGCCTATCGGGCCATCGATCAGGGTGCCTCGGGTGTCGATATGGGCCGTAATATTTTCCAATCCGACAGCCCGGTTGCCATGATCCAGGCCGTCGGCGCGGTGGTGCACCGGGGTATGACTGCGGCGGACGCCCTGCAAATGTATCAGGATCTAAAAAACGATTTAGGGGAGTAGCAAACGATGGCAGGGGAACAAACGGCCACATGGCAAAAAACCGCCTGTGTCCTATGTGGCAGCAATTGCGGCGTCTTGGTGCAATTGGGCGGCAAGGATAATCGGGAAATTGTCCGTGTGCGCGGCGATAAGGAACATCCCGGTACTAAGGGTTATACCTGTAATAAGGCCCTGCAATTGAACTATTACCAATCCGCCAAGGGACGCTTAACCTCGCCCCTGCGCCGCCGTGACGACGGCACGTTTGAGGAGATTGACTGGGACACGGCCATTGCCGAAATCGCCGGCAAATTCCTGGCCATTCGTGATGACCTGGGCGGCGACAAGATCGTCTATTACGGTGGCGGCGGACAGGGCAACCATTTAGGTGGCGGTTATTCACCGCCCTTCCGCCGGGCCATCGGCAGCCGCTATCGGGGCAACGCCCTGGCACAGGAAAAGACCGGCTTGTCCTGGGTCTTTGACCGTACGGTGGGCGGTTTCTACCACGGCGACTTCGAACATTGCGAGACCGCGTTGCTGGTGGGCAAGAACCCCTGGCAATCCAATGGTTTCCCCAGGGCGAGGGTCACGTTGCGGCAACTATCGAAAGACCCTAATCGCAAGCTAATCGTGATCGACCCACGGGTGACGGAGACGGCGGAGTTGGCGGATATCCATCTGCGCGTCCAACCAGGCAGGGATGCCTGGCTGTTGTCGGCCATTCTGGGTCAATTGGTGCAACAGGATTTGATCGACCACGACTGGCTGGCTGAACATGCCCAAAATCAGGATGGGGGCACGGAAGCGGTGGTCGCGGCCCTGGCCGAAATTCCCGTCGCCGAATACGCCGCCTTTGCAGGCATTGAGATGGCCCAGGTTGAAGACGTGGCACAGATTTTGGGCCGGACCAACAGCCTGTCCGTGCTTGAGGATCTTGGCATCGAGATGGCACCCAATTCCACAGTGAATAGTTATCACTGTGTCCTGCTGTTTCTGCTGACCGGTAATTTCGGCAAGGCCGGCGCGGTAAATCTACCGGCGCAATTGGTCAGCATCTTCACGCCCGACCGGATCAGTGAGGTGCGTGACGAGCGTGGCTATGAGGTGGGCTTTAAGACCACGCCCGTGACCCAGGCCCGGATCATCTCGGGCCTGATCCCGTGCAATCTGTTGCCTGATGAGATCCTGGGCGAACATCCGGATCGGTTCCGCGCCATGTTGATTGAAAGTGCCAACCCGGTGCATTCCCTGGCGGATGCGAAGAGGATGCGGGAGGCGCTCTCCGCCCTGGATCTGTTGGTGGTGATCGATGTGGCCATGACCGAAACGGCAAAGCTGGCGGACTATGTCCTGCCCGCATCATCACAATACGAAAAGCCGGAGATGGCGTTCTTCAATTTCGAATTTCCCGAGAACTGCGCCCAGTTGCGCGGCCCCCTCATGGCACCCCTGCCCGGCACCCTCTCGGAACCGGAGATCCATGCCCGCTTGTTGGAGGCGGTCGATCCTTTTGACGATGCGGAGCTTGAGCCCCTACGTGTCGCTGCTGAACAGGGGCTGGAAGCTTTCGGCGCGGCCTACAGCGCAGCCGCCAAGGCGAACCCAAAGATCAACCATTACGGTGCTTATGTGCTTTATCGTACCCTGGGTCCCAGCCTGCCTGCGGGCATGGCGGAAGGTGCGGCCCTATGGGGCGTGGCGCAGATGTTCGCGGCGACCGAAACCGCGTCGCTGGCCCGCGCGGGTATTGCTGGCCTGCCGCACGAGGCCGGGAACAAACTGTTTCAAGGTTTGTTGGAGGCGCAGTCGGGTATGGTATTCTCGGTCGATGATCCGGAAGAAAGCTTCCGACGCAACCGTCTGGCAGGCGGCATGGTCAATCTTCACATCCCCGAAATGCTGGATAAGGTGCGCGAACTCGCCACGTTTGAGGCCCAGGAAACCACGGACGAATTCCCCCTGGTCCTGGCCGCAGGCGAACGGCGGTCGTACACCGCCAACACTGTTGTCCGCGACCCGGCCTGGGCAAAGTCCAATAATGCCCTGACCCTGTCCATTAATCCAGGCGATGCCGCCGACCTTGGCATCAACGACGGCGGCACGGCAAAATTGACCACGGCACGGGATAGTGTCGAAGTGGTGGTGGAGCTGGACAAACGCATGTTGCCCGGCACCATTTCGTTGCCCAACGGTTTCGGCCTATCCTACCCCGACGCCAACGGCAACGAAGTCGTCACCGGCATCTCCCCGAACGAACTCACAGCGGTGGAGGACCGAGACGATTTCGCCTACACGCCCTGGCACAAATTCGTCCTGGCCCGTCTGGAGGCGCGCTAACGGAAGCCGAATTTGCGCCACCGAATGGATTACCGGGTCACGCCCGGTAATGACGAAGGGGCCGCTTATGCCGCGACAATTCCATCATCTGTCGCAACTATACCGTCATCATCGGGCATGACCCGGTGATCAACGATCAAAGCTGATCGCTAACGAATAGCGCCTACGCCTTATCCGGATGAGGCACGCCCTGGTCTTCGATGATTTCGGCGGTGCCGGCTTTTTCGTCGAAACGCAGGCGTTCAACGTGGTTTAGATCCGTGCCTGTAACGCGGACAAAGGATGCGCCTTTGGGGTGGTCGATCATGTGAATTTCGCCCACATCGAACAGACCGGCCTGGCCGGGATTAAGGCGGAATTCCTTGATCACTTCCAGTTTCGCCTCGCCCGCACCTTCGCCGCCGCCGACACGGTTATACATTTTCATATCCGTGTGTTTAGCGGCCTGGCCATAGATGGCCCAGGAATTGCCGTGGTCATGGGGTGGCGAGCTACGATCAGCACCTGCGATATAGGCCAGGACACAAAAATCCAGGTCCGGGTCTTCATAGATGGTGCGTACACCAGGTTTCTGATCATCACCTAATGTGGCAGCCACAAAATCCTGATCCAGCAACAACTCTTCCAATTTGCCCCGTGCTGCATCACGACCGGCACGTCCGGGCTGTGCAGTTAATGCCTCGCGGCAATCCTGACAAAACGCCTCTAATGTATAGCTCATGATAATCTCCTCAATTCAGGCCTTATTGGGAAAGGCCGTTCGCAACGTTTCTGTTTGTTCTTTCGTAAGGTAACGGGTTCGGTGCCCTTGTAAAGCCAGGAATAATCGGGCCGTCTCCTCCAATTCTTCCGTCGCATCCAAAGCCGCCGCCAAATTCGTGCCGGCGACAACCGGGCCATGGTTGGCCAGTAGCATAGCATGATGCTCCCGGGCCGTCTGCCGCACGGCCTCGGCCAGCTTGGCATCGCCTGGCGCATAGAACGGTACTAGGGGTAACTTGCCGATGCGCATGACGTAATAGGCTGTGATGGGCGGCAATAGATCCGCAGGGTCCAAATCTGCCAGAACGGAAACGGCGACGGAATGTGTCGCGTGCAGGTGGACGACGGCACCACTGCCCGGTCGCTGATCATAGACTGCTAGATGCAGAAAATTTTCCTTAGTCGGTTTGTCACCGGCAATATGTTTGCCGCTCCCGTCCAGGCGGGACAGGCGGTCTGGATCAAGATTGCCCAGGTTCGATCCTGTAGGCGTCATCAACCAGCCATCGGCCAAACGCACGGAGATATTGCCCGTAGCGCCGTGTGTCAGGCCGCGACTGTGGATTGAGGCACCGACTGCGCAAATTTCCTGACGGAGCTGGGCTTCACTCATGGTGCGCAATCCAGTGCCTTGAGAAAGAAGTCCTCAACGCCGAAGTTGCCGGACTTGAGCGCCAGGGCTAGTTCCGTTCCACCCATCGTCGTTGAGCCCATCGTCGTCGTCCCCATCGTCGTCGTCCAGGGCACCCCCGGATCGATCTGCGGGCCGATACGAATACCGTCTACGCCCAGGGCCTGGACCACGGCACCCGATGTCTCACCACCGGCAACCACCAGGCGGCGCACGCCCGCCGCCACCAAACCATTGGCGATCTTGGCCATGGCTGCCTCCAGCAACGCGCCGGCGGCTTCCCGCCCCAGTTTGTCCTGGGCCGCGCGGACATCGTCGGGGGCGGCGGAGGCATAGATCAAGACCGGGCCGTCCGCCAACAAGGGTACCGCCCAGGCCAGGGCTTCTGCCGCCTGATCCTCACCCGCCGCCAGCTTTGACGGATCCAGCTGAAAAGACGGCCGGGACCGTTGCATGGCGGCCACCTGACCCAGGGTTGCCTGCGAGCATGATCCCGATAAAACTGCGGATAGCCCCGGAACAGCGGGCAATTGATCGGCCACCGTACCGGCAAACAATTTTCCCGCCCGGCGAAAGTTTTCCGGCAGGCCCAGGGCAACGCCGGAGCCACCCGTGACCAATTTCAGGTGCGCGCAGGCCGTCCCGATTGTGAACAGATCATCATCGCTAAGGGCATCGACAATGGCATGACGATGGCCCTCGGATCGCAATGTGTCGAACCCTGCACGTACAGCCTCAGGCCCTGCAGCGACTGTGCGGTGATCGACCAAACCCACGGAGTATTTTGTCTGGGCATCGAGAACCCGCACCAGGGAGGCATCCGTCATGGGCGTCAGGGGATGGTTTTCCATACCTGATTCCGAGAGCAATTTATCGCCCACGAACAGATAGCCATAGCAAATGGTGCGGCCGTTTTCAGGAAAAGCAGGACAGGCAATGGTGAAGTCTTCTTTCAGGGCCGCCAACAAAGCCTCCGCCACGGGGCCGATATTACCTTTGGGTGTGGAATCGAAGGTCGAGCAATATTTAAAAAAGAACTGCGCTGCGCCCGCCTTTTGCAACCATTGCAAGGCGTCCAATGATTGCGTGATCGCTTCCTCCACAGGATTGGTCCGGGATTTCAGGGCGATGACGATAGCATCGGCCTCCGGCACCACAACATCGTTATCTGGTGGGCTAAAATACTGCACCGTTCGCATGCCTTGACGGACCAATGTATTGGCCAAATCGGTGGCACCGGTAAAATCATCGGCGATACAGCCGAGTAAAATCGTCATCTCTCGCCTTCCATTTCTGGACCTTACGTGCATTTTGCATGACAGTAGCACGACGGCAACTGCTGGAAAGGGATGGATGAAATGACGTGGTCGATTATTGCTCGCGATGTGGAGACTGGCGCGTTGGGGATCGCAGCCGCCTCCCGCTTTTTCGCCCTGGGTGCCGTCGTGCCCTGGATTAAAAGCGGCGTCGGTGCAGTGGCAACCCAGGCCATGGTTAACCCCATGCTGGGCCCGGCCGTGCTGGATCGCCTCGCAGCGGGAGACACCGTTGATGCCGCCTTGGACGTTGCCTGGGGCGATGATGATGGCGACAACGTGCGACAGATTCACGTCCTGGATAAGGCCGGCAATCGGGCCGCGCACACGGGCAATGATTGTGTTGATTGGTGCGGTGACATAGGCGGGGTGAATATCTCGGTTGCGGGCAACATGCTTGTAGGCCCAAAGGTGCTGCAGGCCAGTCTGGTTGAATACAACGACAAAACCGCCCTGCCCTTCGCCGAACGTCTTCTGGCCGCCCTATTGGCAGGTGATCAAGCGGGAGGTGACAAACGGGGTCGGCAATCAGCCGTGTTGAAGATTTATACCAGCGAAGTCTACCCCGACTGGGACATCCGCGTGGACGATCACCCCAATGCGCCGACGGAACTCGCCCGGATCTATGCAGTGGGCCAGGAAGTTTATGCAGGCTTCAAGGATTTCATGCCAAGCAGTGCCAATCCTGCGGGGGTCACGGATCAGGAGAAACTGGCCGCAATGCGGGAAAAACCGCCTCAACAAAAGAAACTTGCGTGGAGAGACAGCCCGTGGGCAGAGTAAAAAACATCCTGTTTGTTATGTACGACCAATTGCGGGCGGATTATCTCGGCTGTACCGGGCATCCGACCATTCAGACACCCCATATTGATGCCTTCGCCAAGACAGGGGTGTTGTTCAACCGGGCCTATTGCCAGGCACCTGTGTGCGGGCCGTCGCGGGTTTCGTTCTATACCGGGCGCTATATGTCCAGCCACGGGGCGGGCTATAACAACGTGCCGTTTTCCCTCGATCAATGGACCATGGGTGACTATCTGGCCGAGGTGGGCATGCGCTCCGTCCTGGTGGGTAAGACCCATATGGCACCGGATCGCGAAGGCATGCAGCGTTTACAGATCAATCCGGCCTCTGACCTGGGCGTCTGGATTTCTCAAAGCGGGTTTGAACCGTTTGAGCGTGATGACGGCCTGCATCCGGATCAGTCCCTGGATCCCAACCTGGCCTATAACAATTACCTCCGCGCCCTGGGCTATGACAGTGATAACCCCTGGCATGATTTCGCCAATTCAGCAGAAGGTCCCAATGGCGAGATATTGAGCGGGTGGAGCATGCGTTATGCCCGCCTGCCGGCCCGCCTGCCTGATGAACATACTGAAACCCCCTATATGACCGACCGGGCCATGGACTTCATAAAGACTGCCGGCGAACAACCATGGTGCCTGCATTTTTCCCTCATCAAGCCCCATTGGCCCTATGTGGCACCCGTTCCCTATAACGATATGTATGGCCCCAACCAAATTCTGGCGGTCAATAACAGTGCGGCGGAAATGGCCGATCCGCACCCCGTGATCGCCGCCTTTCAGGGGCATGAGGGCAGCGAGAATTTCCGCCGGGAAGAAGTCCGTCAAACGGTCATTCCCACCTATATGGGTCTGATCACCCAGTGCGATGACCAATTCGGTCGTCTGATGGCGTTCCTCAAGAATCAAGGCCGTCTGGAGGACACCATGATCGTCTTGACATCGGACCATGGTGACTATCTGGGCGATCACGGACTGGGCGAAAAAGACCTTCTCCACGAAGAAGTCGCCCGCATCCCGATGATTATCTATGACCCGGACGCGGCCGCCAACAGCCGTCGTGGCGTGGTCGAGGAGCGCCTGGTCGAAGCCATCGATCTGATCCCCACCTTCCTGGACAGCCAGGGCGGCGATTTACATCCTCATCGATTGGAGGGTCGTTCACTTTTGCCCCTGTTGCGCGGTACGGGGGAAGCCCCAGATTGGCGCGATGCGGTGTTCTCAGAGACCGATTACGCCTTTCACCCGGCCCGCAACACCCTGGGCGTTGCCCCTGATCGGGCCCGGGCCTACATGGTGCGGACCGAGGATTGGAAATACATTTTCTACGAAGGCTATCGCCCGCAGCTATTTCATCTGGCGGAGGACCCGAAGGAACAGAACGACCTGGGTACCGACCCCACCTATGCCGGGCAACGGGCGGACCTGCACGAAAAACTGTTCCACTGGCTCCGCAACCGTGCCATGCGCAGCACATTGTCAAACGATGCTGTGGCGCAACGCACCGGCAACGCCAAGGCGCGCGGCTATCTATTTGGCGTTTGGTGATAGCGTTCGTTGGAACTGGTCGGGGAGAGAAGATTCGAACTTCCGACCCTCTGCTCCCAAAGCAGATTTTGACTTAAAACATAGGTCAACATAGCAGAGCATCGGCGCTATATTTTTTCGCAGTATACCTTGCATTTACGGCAATATAGCTTACATAGCTATACACGGGGTCACACTGGTTAAAGTGACCCGATGTGACCCCAGTGGGCCCCAAATGGGCCCTCTGCCGGAATGGGAGAGATACAGGAAATGGCCCGTAAAAACCTCACCGTTGCCTCTGTCGAACGAGTACGACCGCCCAAGTCAGGTCGCGTTGAAATGCTTGACGCCATCGTGCCCGGCCTGGCCCTTCGGGTGACTTCCAAGGGCGGCAAGACATGGGCGGTGCGCTACCGTATAGACGGCAAGCAGCGCCGTATGACCCTGGGCCCCTTCCCCCGTATCGAGCTTGACCGCGCCCGTGAGAAGGCTCGTGACGCTCTGGAATTGGTGGACAAAGGTATCGACCCTGCCGAAGAGCTGAAGGTCGCCAAGGAACGCCAGACCGCCCAGCGCAGGGCATCCGTGACGGACCCCGAGGGCGACGCGTACGAAGCTGGCACATTCGGTGCCGTAGTGCTTCAGTTCATCAAACGGGTCCAATCAGACAAGCGCCGTGGATGGGAATTTGAGCGTATCGTGCGGCGTGAAATTCTGCCCGATTGGGGTCACCGACCAATCACGGAAATTACAAAGAGAGATATCAACACTGTCCTTGATGGTTTGGTGGATGCCGGAAAGCCTGCGGCAGCGAACAGGCTTCACGCCATCATCCGGCGAATATTCAACTGGGCCATCGGTCGCGGCGAAATATTGAACTCACCTTGTGTCGGCTTAGAAGCCCCTGCCCCGGCAGCAAAGAAATCCCGCGACCGTGTTTTGAGCGATGATGAGATCCGCGCCATGTGGGAAGCCTCGGGCAAAATGGGTTGGCCGTTTGGTCAGTTCTTCCGGTTGCTCTTGCTGACGGGCCAGCGGCGCGAAGAGGTCGCCGGCATGGAGCGGTCGGAATTGAATCTCGATGAGGCAAAATGGACCATTCCAGCCGAACGGGTAAAGATGGACAGGGAGCATGATGTTCCCCTGTCGGCAACTGCGATTGAGATCCTGGACGATTTACCCGAGTTTGATAAGAAGCTTGTGTTCACTTCGGGGCCCAGGGGCAAGAAGAAGGCCAATCCAATAAGCGGTTGGTCCCGCTCGAAACGTCGGCTTGATGAATTGATGTTGGAGATTCTGCGCAAGGAAGCCGAGGATCGAGGCGACGACCCCGAGAATATCGAGATTGCCAATTGGCGCCTGCATGACCTGCGCCGCACCTTCGCGACCGGCTTAGCTAAGCTGAACGTCCCCCTGCACATCACGTCCGCCGCACTGAACCATGCCCCATCGACCTTGATGGGCGTCACAGCGATCTATAATCGCCACGCCTATTTTGAGGAACGGCGGCATGCGCACGACGCCTGGGACGCCTACCTGCGGCAACTGACCGGCGGCAAGCCTGACGATAAAGTGGTGGCGCTCCATGGCTGATGACAATCCTATTATGGCGCTGTGCGAACAGTTGGAAGCGGCGGATACAGTATTCGAAGAGAACCAGCGCCAGGGCGCATCCGATGCGATGGTGGCCGTATTGGGTTGCTCATGCAAGATGACGGGCTCCAAGGTTAACTTTTCAAGAAAACGGGCGACCTGCACCTTGGCTTCGCCATC
>Ga0233439_10006160_pt1 | contig 10774 bp, 10 predicted proteins | sample SI_123_September_6_FD_182713 | JGI IMG/M metagenome (GOLD analysis project Ga0233439, IMG submission 182713) | Seawater microbial communities from Saanich Inlet, British Columbia, Canada - SI_123_September2016_100_MG | ecosystem: Environmental > Aquatic > Marine > Inlet | place: Canada: British... | reverse complement strand
TTGATAAACTATTTCCAAACCATCCATATTTTCGTCGGTTCCATATGCACGAAAGTGGTACACCAGATGTTATCCAGGAAGTTCCAACGGTGTCAGGGGCATTTATGGTGATCCCTAAACGCCGTTATGAGCGGGTTGGTGGCATGGATGAAAACCTATTTCTGCATCTCGACGACTCAGACCTATGTGTCAGAATTCTAAAGCAGGGCGGCAAGGTTCTTTTTTGTGGGAATGTTCCGGTGATGCATCACTTGAGTACCAGCGATGTTTCCAGAACATTTATTAATTGGCATAAAACCCGAAGTACCAGTTATTACTTCTATAAGCATTTTAGCGATAGTTACCCTTCCTGGTTCTTAGGCTTCATTACCTTTTTAGGATGGACTAGATTTTTTTTGATAACGCCGTTTACGCTCCTAAAAGATTGTTTTGGTATGATTCGTCGGCTTATAACGCACTAATTTTTGAGTTTGAATCTGTGGGATCAAAAGTTTGCTCTTTTTGGGCAATTGATGGACATTAGAGCATCCGACTCTCAATGTTTGCTGGCTTGTAAATCAGGATATTTGGGAATAGGAACGTATTAGTTCACTTTCTTATGATTTTATGCGCGTGAAGGATTTCAAAGATGCTTCTTTCTGTCGTTTTCTCTTTCAGAAATGAGGAAAAGGTATTGGAGGAACTGATTAGCACAACCGCGTCAGTGCTATCTGGAGCCGATATTGATTTCGAACTAATTTTCGTAAACGACAATTCCGATGATAATTCTCTGGAAATCCTTAAATCTCATAGGGCAAAAGACGAGCGAATTAAAATAGTCAATATGTCCCGGCGTTTTGGTGTATCCCCTTGCGTGATGGCGGGAATGCGTTTCGCAAAAGGCGATGCGGTTGTTTATCTAGATGCCGATTTGCAAGACCCTCCTGAAGTAATCCCAAAAATGGTTGCACTGTTTAATAATGGTGCGGATGTCGTCCATACAGTGCGTACAGAACGTTCTGGTGAGAGCGCCGGTAAGATGTGGATTACAAGCTGGGCTTACAAGGTAATCAATAGGATATCTGATATAAGTTTGCCCGAGAACGCAGGGGATTTTAAGTTGATCAGCCGACGTGTGGTCGCTGAACTTATTAAGCTGAATGAATATCAACCCTATACGAGAGGTCTGATTCCTTGGGTCGGCTTCCGACAGGAAACCATCGAATACAAACGCAACTCGCGATTTGCCGGTGAAACAAAATTCCCACTCTTCCAAAGCCGAGGTCCGCTGAATGAGTTTGTGAAGGGAATTACTTCGTTTTCAGAAATCCCCTTATATTTATCGCTATTTATTGGATTTAGCGTTTCAGCTTTATCCTTTCTTTATCTTATTGTCGTTCTTTTCAAAAAATTGAATGGATGGAATCTGCCGGGGTGGACGGCAATAATGGGGGTCACATTGCTTCTTGGCGGGATTATTTTGTTCACAAATGGTGTGATCGGAATTTATATCGGAAGAATTTATAACAATGTTAAAGGCCGGCCAGCCTATATTATTGATGATACGATTGGCTTTGAGGAATCGCCACCAGATGATAACGGTCGGCAACAATCTTAATTCGGGCCAAATTTTTTAAATTCAAGCAACTGAAATATAAGTCAGTGAAATTTTATGGGGCGTATGAATGGGTCAAAGCTACCATTTGAATTTTACGCCCTGAAGGGGGCATTTTGCACAAATTGGAATGGGCGTTCGACCTTGGCTCAGGTGTGTAGTGCGCATTGCCTTAGCATCAGCCCCATTCCAGATTTGCGATAAATTTTCTTTATCCGCCCATCCATAAGCGGGAACATCCGTCCAGACAACATGTTCACAACAGGGGTATACCGCACCGTTCCAGTCGATCGTTAAAACTGTCCAGAGCCAGGCACAGGGAACGTCTGTTGGCAATTTAGCTGTGGACTGAAGAGGCTCACTGGACTCCATTCCTCGTGGATTTCCCGGGCGTATGTTAAAGAGAATTCCAAGATCCTGAGCAAATTTACGCGCGAGTTCTAGTTCGTGTTTGTTATGTTCGTATTTAATGAAATCGAGCAATATGATTGCATTGCTGCCCACTTCCTTTCGTATCTCCACTAATCGGATCAGGTTTTTTTTGATCTTCTCAACATCGCCACGACGATGCTGGATGGAATGAACTGGAGTAGTGAACCCGCTGATATGAACCTTTAGGCAATCCAGACCAGCAGTGAGAAGCTTGCGGCTGTTTGACTCATTTAACAAAATGCCATTTGAGGCAATCATCGTGCCGACTTTACGATCTGTTGCAGCTTGAATAGCTTTGTATATGTCTTTTGACATCAACGGTTCGCCATTGATATACGGGATTGCTAGCATGAGCCGGCTGGAAAATTCGTCCAGAACTTTCAAATAGGTTTCAAATTTTAACTTTCCTTTGGAAATAACACTACCGTCGCCCCCCGGATTACTATCATAAATTTCGTTATTGTCGGAACGGCAAAAAACGCAACTCTCATTACACTCATTCCAAAGTTCAAAGTTTATGAGGTAGGGTGATTTGCTCGACGTTTTGCGGCGGAGAAAAAAGCTTCCATAACATACTACGGCATTCCAAATTTTGAGAATTGAAAGCTTTCCACCCAGAAGCAACCTGGAAATTATAAGTATGCGCAAGCCTAGGTATTTGTTTGAAACATTACCCATTTCAATCGGTCATTTCACAAATATTTGAAATTTGTACATCATGTTTTATATTTGCCGCACGCAAATGGTATCGGCAAATTCCGGACAGTCGAATATCATAATTTCTGCAAGCCATTTGGTTCGAAAACAACAATTTTACTTCCAGAATAATCGATATCGAAATCTACATATACAAGATCTTTTAACCGTTCCCGCACGGTCATCTGGATTTCCGGCTTTACATAAAAAAGTAGAAACCCACCTCCTCCGGCCCCAAGAACTTTCCCCCCTAAGGCACCGGCGTCCATCGCGGCGCTGTAGATTGAATCCATCTTTTCTGTTGTTACATTCTTCGCAAGCTCACGTTTTAACATCCAAGACTCATGTAACAAAGAGCCGATTTCATCTACGTCGCGTTCTGGATTGCTCAAAATTTCTTCTGCCTCTTTGACCATTTCCACCATGCGAACCATATGGTTTTCCCGTTGACTTAGATTGGCGATTTTATCTTTTGCAATTTCGGGCGCAAATCTTGATACCCCGCTGAAGAAGAGCATTAGGGATCCCATAAGCTTTTCTTGGCGCTCTTTTCTAAGCATCAGAGGAGCAACATCGAATTTGTCATCTCTGTAAAAATCAATTCGATTCATGCCACCATATGCGGCCCATACCTGGTCCTGAGAGCCGACGTGCTCTTTCATAATTTCTTGCTCAAAATGAATCGCTTCAATTGCAAGCTCCTGCTTGGAAACCATATTTCCGTTCGATGCGGCTAATGCGTGCAACAACCCGACGCTGAATGAAGAACTTGAGCCAATTCCAGAGCGTGCAGGCAGGTCGCCATCGTGGTGGATTTCAATTCCTGAATTAATACCCTTTTCAATCAGAATATGACGTACCGCAGGATGTTCAATCTCTGATAGTTCATTTACAGTCTCAACACGCGAATAGACAACACGGTGCTTGTGTTCAAAAAAGGGGGGGAGAGACCTTAAACTAATATAACAATATTTATTAATGGCGAACCCGAGAACGCTCCCCCCGAATTGCCGATACCATTTGGGATAGTCTGACCCACCACCAAAAAGAGAGGCTCGAAAAGGTGTTCTACTGATAATCACGCGGGGGTTCCTTTCTCAACAATGCCTATATGATTTTTGGCCTCAATAAGACTGTCTGGTGTGCCAATATCGATAAACGTACCATCTCCCAAGTGAGCCCATACGCTTTTTGAAGGTAGAATTTGTAGAAAAATTTTTTCCAATGAGATTTCGTTACCATCCACAATATTCTGAATCATTTTTTGCGAGAGAAGATAGGTGCCAGCATTGATCATGCATGATCCGATGAATTGTTCTTCTTTCTCTATAAAACGCAATACGTTCCCCACTTCATTTACCTCAACCCGGCCATATCGCGAACCGTCGGGTACGGTAGTACAAAGTATAGATGCTTCCCGATCCTCGCGAATATGTTGATGGATAAATTCGGTTAGATCGGTGTCAAACCATGTATCGCCATTGAGAACGAGCACTGGATCAGAAGAAAGCATTTTTGCAATAAATCGAAGAGCTCCAGCTGTTCCTTGAGGTTTTGGCTCAACCACCCATTCGACATCAGATGGTGCCCGACCATTAACGGTAAGATGATCGATAACCTTATCTGCAAGGTGCCCAAGGCTAAGATGAAAATGAGAGAACCCGAAGTCTCTTAGATGATGAAGTAAATGATCCAAAAACGGGCGTCCATTTATAGGCGCAAGAACTTTCGGGGTATCCCCTAACGTATCCGCGATACGTGTGCCGAGTCCCCCCGCCAGAATTACCACATCAATATCTTGAAGAGGTGTCATAGTCAGGACTTAGCCACTTCAACGATTTCCCTACTTAATCGATGCTTGGACATTTCTTCAATATGCTTTCGGGTCTCCCAACCAAATTTCTGCGTTGCCATGGTGAGATAACGCTCGCCCTCGAAATAATGATGAAAAGCGGTGTCCCGAAATTCTAAGATTTCGGCGGCTGTTAAATTGTCAGTGGATAACGGCTTGCAGTCATAACTGTGCTGGGAATAACCAGACCACTTGAGCGGTAAATCCAAACCATCTTCTATTGCTGAGAGGTATAATGGTGAGCCAGGATAAGCCATTGCAGAATAGAAATTTCCAAATTCACAGTTGAGATCTATGGCAAGATCAAGAGTTTGTTGCATTGTTTCTAGATCGTCACCAGGAAGCCCAAAAATATAATTGCCGATAACATTAATGTCAGCCATTTGAATTTGCCGAACAATATTAACGATATCTTCGGACCGTAAAGTCTTTGCAGCGCCGTTCCGAACATGCTCCGATCCGGATTCGATTCCAAGTGCCAGCCATCGGAAGCCAGCCTTACGTAGTTTTTTGAGGAAATGGGGCTTGATTGTATCAATCCGCGCATAAGCCCAGATATTTAGATCCAGATCGCGTTCGATCAAAAGGTCACAGATAGACGTTACATGCCGTTCATTCAGCACAAACATTTCATCAATAATTTTAAATGTCTTCACACCATACACATTATACAAAAGGTCAATTTCTTCGACGACCTTTTTGGGGTCCCTCATTCGATATCGATTTGAATCGAACGGCGCATTGATGCAACAAAAGTTACATTTATAGGGACAGCCCAGGGACGTATAGATTGATGCATAGGGCATACGCGCATTTAGGTCGCCGAAACATTGCCAGTTATGTGCCCGATATTTATCCATCGGCAACAGGTCCCAAGCGCTCCCATGAAACTCCTTGTCCAGATCTACGGTCAGTGGAGCCGATGGATTAACAATAATTTCCTCCCCATCTTTCTTCCATACAAGCCCCTCAACACCGGCCAGTTGCAGAGGCGGTGTCAACAATGCCTTAAGGAGTTGAACGACTGTTGCCGGACCTTCGCCTTTACAGGCAAAGTCCACGGCTTCCTCTTGTAGAGTCCGTTCAGGAAGGGCAGACACATGGCCACCGACGATCAAGAGCGGAATAGACGGTGCAATATCCTTAAGGGCTCGGCATGTTTCTCCCGCAGGAACCATTTGTTGAGTGGAGGCGGAGGGCTGATGCCCGAAAACAACCACGCAAATCAAGTGTGGCGCGAGGTCATGGACTTTCTGTGCAACTGCTGGAGGGGCAAGATTGTCCGCTTCAGAATCAATGATCGTGACTGAATAGCCCTGATCCCGCACATATCCAGCGATTATACGGCACCAAAGAGGCGGCTCGATCGCTGTTAACTCATTTCCAAGAGATTGATAAATCCCCCCCCGACCACCGGGGTTGATTAGCACCAAATCCATATTATTATTAGTCCTGTCCGTGACGATTTCAGCAGTTCTATAGATTGCCATACATGGAATTTCGGATCATCGTATAACCTTTGATCAGCTCCTCAATGCCGTCATCTAGGGAAAATTTAGGCATAAATCCTGTTGCCTCGACCTTCTCATTGGAGACGATATAATCCCGTTTGTCGGGGTCTTCGCCAATAGGGGCCTCAAGAAAGACAAATTTTGGAATGTGTTCCTTAATTTTTTCGCAAAGCTCAATCTTTGATAAATTTGCACTAGAGAGACCAACGTTATAGGCGTTGCTTTTTATTGTATTAAAGTTTTCGAGGCCGTGGATAAAAACTCTGCTGACGTCACGGATGTGAATGTAATTTCGCTTGAAATTCCCTTCGAATAAAACAACAGCGCTGTCATAAAATGCACGATAAACGAAGTCGTTTACCAAGAGGTCAAGTCGCATTCGCGGAGCCATGCCAAAGACCGTCGCGAGACGGAAGCTGATCGTGTTTTCACGCTCTAGTGCTTGCTTTTCTACTTCGACTTTGTGTTGGCCATAGAGGGAAATCGGTCGAAGAGGGCTCTCTTCTGAACAGAACTTTCCTTCCTCCCCAACTCCATATCCACTGTTTGTAATTGGGAGTAGAACCCATTGATCGGGGCTTAGCGAGTCCAAAAGCATTATCTGGGCGTCATGGTTCAGAGTTGTGGCTCCAATGGGATCTTTGGCGCAAATGGGGGCACCTACAAGGGCTGCCAGCGGTATTATTACATCGGCTTTTGAAGCATGCTTTTTCACTAAGGCCTCATCGCGTGCATCGCCATTAATGATATTAAAGTTTGGACGAGCACAACACGCGGCAAGAGAGTTTTGTTTAAACAAAAAGTTATCGAGGACGGTAACGTCATAATCTGCATCGAGAAAGCTTTGAACCATAATGGAGCCGAGATAGCCGGCGCCGCCGGTAATCAGGATCTTGGTTTTTTCTGTCATTTTTTAAGATCTCATAATACGGAAAATTATATTAAGGCGGCTTCTAGAGCGCGGGTGATGTGATATTCATTCATCTTATTTGCCTCGTGCAACATATATCGGTCCCCTAGAGAAAGCTCGAACTTGTTTGGCACGCCAAAGCGCTTCAGCCGGCAATTGAGTCCCCGTTCGGTTATCAGGTTTGCAACAAGAGAATCCAGTCCGCCACGATTAATATACCCTTCCTCCAGGGTAATAACTGTAGAATAGTGACTTAACGAACTCGCCAATTCATCTTCGTTACAATTATCTAACATGAAGACGTCAATTACCCCGACGCTTCCTTCATAGCGAGAAACAATTTTGAGCGCCTGGTGAACCATCACTCCGACGGCGACGAAGCATACATCCCGGCCGGTGCAAAGCTCTGTAAATCCTTTGACGAAATTGATGGCTTCGGGCCCCGGGTAAATAGCGGGCAAGGGTTTCCCATCAAGACGAAAATACTTTGGTCGCGGGGTGGTTGGAGCATAGTCGGCGAGTGCCAGTGCCGCATTCCAGTCGCACGGGCTAATGGTCATAACATTGGGCATCGTTCGCATCGCACTAATATCATCCAGGCAGTGATGTGTTGGTCCCGAGACGTCGTAACTAAACCCAGCTCCAAGCGCGAGCATATTTACATTCATTTCACGGAGTTGGCTCGGCAATGCGAGATTAATCCGAATTTGTTCATATGCCCGGAAATAAAAGGATGCAATCGCATAGGTATAGACGGTAAACCCTTCCATCGCGAGGCCGGCAGCCACGTTAATCAGGTTTTGTTCGGCAATGCCTACATTGATGAAACGATCCTTGATATCTGCCCTTATACGGTCAAGCGCGGGTGCTCCCATATCAGATGATAAAAAAAAGATTTTTTCGTCTGCGACCATGCGATCGTAGAGGGCCTCAATCAAAACATCTCGCATTGGCTTTGCTGGCAATGCATTCATGACCAATCTTTCAGAGTTTTATCTATGACTTCCGGGGCGACGACTCGAATATGGCAAATCGGATCTGCTTCCAACTCCGGAACCATGTGACCTTTTACGGTGTGAGCGACTAGAGCTTTGGGTTGGTCGGAATGCTTGTCCTTAATTTTTTTTAATTCTTCTTGTAGGGCGTCGACGTCATGCCCATCAACCTCTGACGCTGACCAACCAAAAGCTTCTAGCTTTTCCGTTAGTGGATCCAAGCCCATGATATCTTTCTGGTATCCCAGCATCGAGCGCTTATTGTCATCTACGATAACAACAAGGTTATCGAGTTTTTGTCGGGCAGCGAACATCACCGCTTCCCAAATTGCACCGGAATTCATTTCTCCATCACCACAGAGAACAAAAATAGTTTGAGATTTCTTCAGCTGTTTCAGGGCGATTGCCATACCACAAGCAACACCGAGCCCATGGCCTAATGAACCATTGGTCGTCTCAATGCCTGGTGTGATGGGTTCAGGAATGATCCCAAGACGAGACTGAGGTTGCCCGACTCTCTCTAACTCATGAAGTTCGATATACCCTAAGTCGGCAAGGACCGGATAAATCGATAAGCTACCATGTCCCTTACTTAGAACGAGGCGGTCCCGATCAGGCCACTGTGGCTCATTAGGACGAAACTGCATTAAGCCGCCATAAAAGAGAGATGTAAAAATTTCGACCGGAGACAACGAGGAAGCAATACGTACGCCAGGCGCTGTTTTATGCATCAACAGGGTTTGCGCACGGACCCAGTTCGCTTTTTTAACAAGATCAATCTTTACCGTCATCGACAGCTAACCCTCAGCATGGGAGTCACGTTCCGATAATATGGGCGTACGGGTTGGCCAAAATATGCCGAATCGGCTGTCATCATACCGATAGCTGAATTGTCCCGCCCGATTATAATAAGTCGACTGCTTGTAGCTGAAAAGGGCGACGTCGCTCAATACTAAATGCGCAACGCCATGTTTTGGAGGCGCTAATATCTGAGTTTTGCTGGGCGCTGAAAGGGAAAAGGATTCCCATTGGCCGAAATTTTTAGACTGTGTGTCACAATTCACGATTACCAAATAAATCCGACCGTAAGGACAAGAGATCAATTTATAGGTTTCAGCATCACCATGAATACCCCGCAGGACGTTTTTTGCGGAAGTAGAGACATCGTCCTGTACGAATTTAATATCAATTCCTGCTTCCTGGTAGAGGTCTTCATTGTAAGTTTCAACATAGGAGCCTCTAAAATCTTCATAGATGGTTGCAGGCTCAATAATGAGGACATTTTCCAAATTCGAATTGCGTACCTTTAAACTACTCACGGACAATTTTTCCCCAATTCACTTTATTCGGAAGCGGTGTTTCCGAGCGCTCCCGAATAAGATAACATAGGAGAGTGGCTAATACAGGCACGCATTCCCAAACACTGCACATCAATTTCTGGCAGAAACATATGTCAGTATATTGAAGTTCTCAAGATCACCCAGATTTTACACTGACAACCACCCTTGAATTCCCGATGGGAAACCGGATTCCCATTTTTAGTATACCGAGTTCCAAAGACTGAATGCCGCCCAAAATCGCCGAGAGTAACGTGGGAAGGTTATGCTCATCATCCGGGTGATATTTCCCTGTTATCTTGGACTTGTATCTAGATGCAACCGCAGCGGGTAGCAAAAGGGAGAAGATGGAAGAATCATAACTTACATCCAGCCCGGCTTCTCTGGTTTTATCGGCTAATTCACGGACACGATATCGACGGACATGGTTGGCTCGGGCATCAGCAGGGCTATAAAGCCAGGGATGCTGGGGCACAATATTGATGGATACTCCTCCGGGTCGCAGACTAGCAGCTATTTTTTTGAGAACTTCCAGGTCACCGTCAATGTGTTCCAGAACATCGAAACTCGTCACTAAATCAAGTTCGTTCTGAAACGGAATACGATAGGCGTCCATATGAAAGACAAACGCATCGGATTTAAGTGCGTCAGATGCCAGTCGGACTCCTTCTGTGAATATGTCTGTTGCTAATAATGCCGCATCCGGTAGTTCGGCGCGTAGTATCTTTGTAATGAAACCGGTTCCGCATCCAATATCTAATACACGTTTAGCCGACGGAGTATGTTTTTGTATTAACCACCGGACAGTTTCGGCCTTTGCCGCCCATACAAAACTATGTTTTTGCTGTTCGGCCATATGCTTGAGTTCGATTTCCGAAAACCCAGGAAACGGCTTTTCTATGTATTCGGGCGCAAATGTTATGCAAGAATCCGACGGCTGGGACGGAATGGTTGCGGCTTCCAGTAATGCCAAAACGTCGCGGTACATCCGTGAGGTTGACGGCACTTGTCTTTCCACTAACTCTTTAATTTCCTCCGGTAGCGCGGTCATGCTGCCTCCTCAGGCATTAATTAAATCCAAGAAAATTAATTTTTGCAGCTGATATTCGAGCATCGGCACCAGGAAGCTTTTGGGCGCGGCTAAAAGATATTTCAACTCTCCGGTTTGAGGACTGACTCGGCATCACCGGAATCTCGACTAAAAATTTACCCAGCCCGAGTTCTTTCTTAACAATATCCACGCCATCAATTCTAAGGATCATGATCGTTTTGAATGTATCTTGATCTATGTAAGGGATGAGCCCTTCTATCTTAAATTTTTTTGTTGAGGAGGGCTGCCTTAATATAAAAAAGGATTCTTCAGAAATATATCCATCTTCATAAATGCCGGAATATTCCAGTTCAGAATTTTCTAACCCCTGAGGGAAATTGACCAAATTCGACGGGG
>Ga0233439_10006159_pt1 | contig 10775 bp, 6 predicted proteins | sample SI_123_September_6_FD_182713 | JGI IMG/M metagenome (GOLD analysis project Ga0233439, IMG submission 182713) | Seawater microbial communities from Saanich Inlet, British Columbia, Canada - SI_123_September2016_100_MG | ecosystem: Environmental > Aquatic > Marine > Inlet | place: Canada: British... | reverse complement strand
CTGGAATCCGTTTAATGTGACGATTGCACCAATAGCGCCATCGTTGACACAATACGATCCCAAATGTTTAACGCGCTCGTACTCATAGTCAAATTCGTCGCCAGCAACTTCAACGAGTTTCTTGCGAAAAATGGCCCGTATATGTCGGCTGCCATTTCGTACTACGCGTTCTTCTCACTCTTCCCACTTTCACTGGCGTTAATCACAGTATTTTCGCTGTTCTTGGGAATTGAAGGTTTTGAAGAAGATCTCATCGCCGGCCTTCGTGAGCAAATCCCCGTTCTCGCAGAAACAGATGATGCATTTCTCGAAAACTTCTTCGACAACATCAGAGGCGGGCGAACTGCTGGTGGTGTAGTCGCTATCATCGGCCTGTTCTGGGTATCTCAGCAGGTATTTAGTGCCGTCCGAAAAAGCATCAACGTCATTTGGGGCATCAATAAGACTCGCCCGTTCCTGACCGAACGTTTGATGGATATCGCACTGATGTTCGGAGCAGCAACGCTCTTATTTGCGTCCGTGATCATCACGACAGGTATCACATTCATTCAAGAGTTATCGGCGATTTGGCTTCCTGATGCTCCTATTAGCGATCCTGCTATGTGGCAACGATTTGCGGTATTCATTCCGTTGGTCTTGACCTTCACAGTGTTCTTGACTCTCTACTGGTGGTTGCCGAACACGAAACTTCGGTTCAAGGAAGTCTGGCCAACGGCACTAGCCGGGGCGGCAGCTTTCGAAATATCTAAAGCGGTATTCGTTTTCTATCTGCGAAACATGAGTGGTGTTGCGACCAACATTTACGGTGGTGTGAGCGCCATCATCGTACTGATGATTTTCGTTTACGTTTCGGCGATTATTCTTCTTGTGGGTGCAATGCTCACTTCTCGATACGCCTTCTATTTGGCTGAAACCGAACAGAAGAAGCGGAACCGTTCATTGTCACGAAGTCTCGAACGAATTCGAGGCACGGCATCGTTGCCGGGTATGCCAAACCCGGTACCAGCTGGAGCGCAGGACGGTGAACTGGCTGAGGGGCCGGGTGCAATGCGGAATCCTGGTTCGTACGATGAATCGGCCGTCGAGAAATCAGAACTCGACTAGGTTTCATTGATTCTCGGTTGGTGTCGAAACTGGAATCGTTTTGATCGAACGAATGGTTGGGTGCAAGTAGATTGCTCCTGCCATTAGCCAGATCACGCTTCCTCCCGCCAGTGCGACTCGAAGACCAAATATTTCGGCGACTACTCCCGCTATGGAAACTCCGATCAAGGCCGCCACTTTTTCAGATACTTTCATCGCCCCGATAACTCGCCCCAAGTAGTTGGTGGGAATGATCGCTTGCTGAAGGCTTGTTTTGTTGATGTCATGCATCACCCAGAATCCGTCACCGAATATTTGAGGCATGATGAAAAAGATCATCGCTATCCAGACCGTATTTGGCGCCAGCGGAATTAGAAATCCGACTACTCCGTACGAGAATAGACCGAGTGCCATGGTTGGCCCGACGCCGAGTTTATTGGTCACTCTTGCTGCGTATAGAGCGCCGAAGAACGAACTCACGCCACCGATTCCGTAGATGATGCCGAGTGGGCCCGGCTGAATGCCGATTTCTGAAATGGCGAACAGGGTGATCATGCCTCCGATGATCCCGTTTGCAGCTCCGAGCAGAACGCCACTGATAGTGATTAGCTTTAGCGTTGGATTCCCAAGAATGAACCGATATCCATCGAGAATTTCACGCCGGATGTTTGGTCGCTGTTCAGGCGTTTCGGGTTTTGGTTCTGGTTTGCGAATGGCGAGAACGAGTAGTCCTGAGATGAGGAACGTTATCGTCTGAACAATGCTGGCTGCGATGGCTGAAGCTAGCTGTGCGATGAATCCGCCGACGCTGAATCCGATTTGTTCGACTACTGAATCGGATGCCGCCATTTTCGAATTGGCTTCGAGTAGTCGATCTTTTTCGATCAGGCTTGGCAAGTACGATCGCTGCGCCACCTCGTTGAATATTCCGAACGAACCATTCAGGAACGCTACGACGTAGAGATGTTCGATGTGGAGTTCGAATAGGAAGTGAGCGATCGCAACGCTGGCGAGGGTTGCTGCTGAGCCGAAATCGGTGATTATGAGAACGATTCGCCGTCTTGAGCGATCGATCCAGGGGCCGGCGAATAGTCCAAATGCCAGCCCTGCGGTAGTGGTAGCTGCCCCAAGAATCGCCATTTGGTAGGGGCGTGCTTCGAGTATGAGGATGGCGACAAGAGGAACGACCATCATCATTCGACCAAGATTTGAAGTCGACTGGGAGGTCCAGATTTTCAGGAAATCAGGATTTTTCCAGAGACTCTTGCGAGTCGCTGGAACGCTAGATTCTTGGTTTGGGGCGTCGTTATCTGGCGAAGCTGTCGAGGGCATGACACATGATTACATGCCGTGGGAGATTCGCTGATGGTTCGTTTTGGTGAGCGGGCGTGTTGGGCGGGATCGCGTCTCGCGTCCCGAGTGGCAGCCGAGGGATCTGGTGCGGCGGGGGGTATGGCACGTTCTAACTAGCGATGGAGAGATGTTTCGAGCGGGTCACAACCGTCTGAGCATTTGCACGTTGTCGGCTTCTCAGCGAATTTTCACCGCTCCACCCCGGGTCCCTCCGCTTTGGTCGGGACGCGTGAGGTGGGTGACCTAGCTACGCAAATTCGGCGATGATTTTGCCTTTTACGTGGCGAGTTTGGAGCTGTGCGAGACCTTCTGGAATATCTTCCATGGTGATGGTCTGTTCGATCATGGTGTCGATCTTTTTATCAGCAACCAAAGCGATCATCTCTTCTGCCATGCTGGCGAGATCGACCTGTGCGGCTCTGTTGGTCGAAGGGTGAGCACCGCCGTAGGCGATGTTGTGGATCGACTTGGCGCCAGCGAACGTCGTGTCGTCGATGGTCGGCATTCCGGCTACACAGGCGATTCCACCCCTGAACTTGAGCACTTCAACACCTTCGTTGGCGGTATTTACGTCGACAGCTCCGAGAACACGGTCAACACCGAGACCGTTCGTGATTTCCATGATGCGTTCGACCACGTTTTCAGTGTTGTAGTCGATGGCGTGATCGGCACCGAGGGACTTCACGAAATCGTGATTATGGGCAGAGGCGGTCGTGATGACGGTTGCGCCTATGTTCTTGCAAATCTGGATCGCAAAGCCGCCTACGCCGCCAGCACCGCCCTGCATCCACACAGTGTGCTCGGGTTGGACGTCCAAACGGCGCACTACTGCTTCGTAGGCTGTTAGGCCGGCGCACGGAATTGCTGCCGCATCGGCGAAGCTTACGTTTTCAGGGATTCTTGCAGTGGTGTGAGCGGTTGTGATTGCGTATTCGGCGTATCCACCGGCTTTGTTGAGATCGCCGTGGTAGAAAACGCGGTCGAACGGATTCCATTGTTCGACGTCTGATCCGACTGCGTCGACTACTCCAGCTACGTCTAGTCCAAGCACGTGCGGGTAGTTCCAAGCGTCGTTGCCACGTCCTGCGGTTTTGTAGTCGACGGGATTGAGGCTAACGGCGTGAACTTTTACCCGGATTTCGTTGGGTCCGGGTTCGGGCAAAGGAAGTTCACCAACACTCAGGTTGGAGATAGGTCCGGCTGCGGAGAGAAGTAGTGCTTTCATGGTTACGCCTTTTCTAGGTTGACTGTTACTTTGTTGCCGTCATCTAGGTCGAGGGAGTCGCTTGCTGCTACGCCTTGGGCATCGTCGCTTAGTACGGCTCCGATGTCGACGTTGTCGGCGAGGGTTTCTTCGCCAATGTAGTCGGCATGGGTAGTCAGTGCTTCAGTCACCTCGTCTGAGCAGGAAATCCAGAGGTTGATTCGGTCTGAAATTTCGAGTCCTGACGACTTTCGCAGGTTCTGAACCAATCGCACAACTTCTCGGGCTGTGCCTTCGGCTTTGAGCTCGTCGGAAACGACGGTCAACACGGCACCGGCATATCCGGCGTCGGTAGCAACGGCGTAGTTGTCGAGAGCTACACGTTCGATCAAAACTTCGTCTGATTCAAGTTCAAATCCACCAATAGAAATCGTTTCTCCAGCTTCAGAAGCACGTGCAATTTCGTTGGCATCGGCGGCTTGCAGTGCGTTTCGAATCTCACCGACTTGCTTGCCGTACTTAGGGCCAAGAATTCGCAAGTTAGGTTTGATTTCGAATCCGAGTAGTCCGCCCATTTCAGATGCATCGATCACCGACTTCACGTTGAGCTCTTCTTTGAGCACGTTGGCGATTTTTGCGAGAGCGAAATGCTCCCAATCGTGACGAACTTCAGCTACAAACTCGCCGAGTGGCTGTCGAACTTTCAGACGTGACTGCGCTCGTGCTGATCGACCCAACGATGCAAGTCGAATTGCGAGGCGGGTTTGGTTCATCACATCTTCATCAACCAACGATGCGTTCGCTTTTGGCCATGAAGTGAGGTGAACCGAATCTGGTGCATCGTCGACGCGTTCAGCGACCAAGTTGCGGTACATCATGTCGGCGATGAACGGTGTAAACGGTGCCAGTAGTCGTGAAAGAGTTGTCAGGCACGTGTAAAGCGTTGAGTATGCGGCGTTCTTGTCCTTGTCGCCTTCTGTCTTCCAGAAGCGTCGACGTGACCTGCGAACGTACCAATTTGAAAGATCTTCAACGAACTGCTCAACTCCACCGGCGGCGTATGGAAGCTGCCAACTTTCGAGGTTGACTGTCATCTTGTCGATGAGTTGGTTTAGCTCAGAAAGAATCCAACGGTCGAGTTCAGAAAAGCCTTCGCCTTCCGGCATAGTCCAAGCTTCGAAAGCGTTTTGTTCACCGTCTGGCGTAAAGCCGAACGAAGAAGGAATTACGCAGTCGTCTGGAGTCCAATTATCGAGGTTCGCATAAGTCGTGAAGAAGGAATAGATGTTCCACAGAGGGATCACGAACTGACGTCGTACTTCGTCTCCGGTTTTGTAACCGAAGTTGAGGTTTGAAGCCGGGTTGTGACGGCTGTATGTCCAGCGCATCACGTCGACACCCATCTTGTCGGCTGCCTCTTCGAACCAGATGGCGTTGCCCTTAGATTTGTGCATCTCCTCGCCGTTTTCGTCACGCATCAGTGCATAAGCGAATACGTTTTTGGCTGGGAGTGAATCTTCCAAAACAGCTGCCATAACGATCAAAGAGTAGAACCAGTTTCGGAACTGACCTGGGAAGCTTTCGGAGATCCAATCGGCAGGGAACCATTCTTTCCAGTATTCAGGATCGGATTGGTAGCCGATGGTCGAGAATGGAACGATTCCGGCGTCAAGCCAAGCGTTTCCAACGTCTTGAACACGTTCGACGGTTTTTCCACAGTCGGAACAGGCAATTTTTACGCCATCGACCCACGGTCGGTGAGGTGAGGCTCCGCTCGCTTCGAATTCATCCCAACCTTCGACGGCGCGTTCTTTGAGCTCTTCTTGAGATCCCATCACATCGAAATTGCCACAATCGCAGGCGTAGATCGGAAGGGCGAGACCGTAGTACCGCTTCTTCGAGATCATCCAATCCTGCATGTTTTTGAGCCAGTCGAGCTCACGAGCTTTACCGAACTCTGGGTACCAGTTCATTTCCTTGGTGGCTTTTTCCATCTTGGGTCGAATTTCGTCCATGTTGATGAACCATTCGTCGACCAATCGGAACACGAGCTCGGTGCTGCAACGCCAGCAGACTGGATATCGGTGGGTGTATTTATTTACACGAACGAGTAGGCCCTTTTCCTTGAGCGAGTCGAAGACCATATCTTTCACTTCGGCTGCCGATTTGCCGGTGAATTCGCCAAAACCTTCTTTGTAGATACCGTTTTGATCAAGTGGAGCAATCGGCGTAAGGCCGTTCTCGTTTCCTAGTTTGAAGTCTTCGGCACCAGCACCGGGAGCCGTGTGAACGATTCCGGTTCCTTCGTCTTCGCCGACTTCGTCCCAAGACAGCACACGGTGCTGATCTCGAACTTCGTCTTGCGCTGGCAGTTCATCGAACGGCGCCTTGTAGCGCAGACCAACGAGTTCAGAACCTTTAACTTCGCCTAGAACTTTGGCGTCGTCGGTGAGAACGTGGTCTTTCTTCAGCGATTCGAGAAGCGATTTCGAGAAATAGATCACCGAGCCGCGGTCTTCGACCTTGGCGTAGGTGTACTCAGGATTTACCGCTGCTGCAACGTTGGCTGCGAGAGTCCACGGCGTAGTGGTCCAAACGAGAAGGTTTTCGCCTTCGTGGCCGTCGTCGATGAGAGGGAATTTCAAATAAGGACTATCGTGGGTGATGTCCTGATAGCCCTCGGTGACGATCTCGTGCTGAGAAAGTCCGGTTCCGCAGCGTGGGCACCACGGCATTACGTCTCGACCCTTATAGATCCAGCCTTTGTCGGCGCAGGTCTTTAGGAAGTGCCAGATGGTGTAGTTATTTTCATCAGACTTCGTGTGGTAGGAATTGTCCCAATCCATGAAGTAGCCGAGTCGTTGCGACTGCTTGGAAATTCGCTCGGCGAAGCGATCAACACGCTTGCGGCATTCTTCGACGAATTTGCCTACGCCGAACGCTTCGATGTCGCGTTTGGACTTGAAGCCCATCTCTTTTTCGACTTCGACTTCGATCCAAAGGCCCTGACCATCGAATCCGTTTTGGAATCGCTGTTTGTAACCCTGCATGTTGCGGAATCGCAGGAATAGGTCTTTGTACGTTCGGCCCCAAGCGTGGTGCACGCCCATGGCGTTGTTGGCGGTGATTGGACCATCGATGAACGAGAATTTCTTCTCTTTATCGTCGTTTAACGCTCGGTAGCGGGCGGGGATGTCGTTGTCTTCCCACCACTGGAGGATTTCTTCCTCTTTGGCTACGAAGTCAACTTTTGGATCTACCGAATCGAAGTGGCTCGCCACGTTTATTTCCTTAGTGCCTTCGGCACCGATCGTTCCTGCTGAATCAAAATCATCGATGGGCGAAGGCTTATTTGCAGGTTAAAAATAAAGCCCGCCCCTAATAGATCAGGGACGGGCGTTTTGAAATAAAACGATACCGCGGTACCACCCTGGTTTCCCGATTCACTTTCGCTTAGCGGGACACTCAGTTGAGCCGATGTAACGTTCGGCAGGGACGGTTCAGCCTAGTTGCCAGCTTGGTGCTGGGGTTCAGTGAACAGTTCGGGAGTGATGATCGATTCTGGCCCCATGTCCGCTTTCACCGTACCGGACTCGCTTTTAAGAGGTGAACGGAATCGATCGTATCTCCGTCATTACTTGTAACGGCGTTAAGTATAGGTGCTAGGCGATATCGGCGCAGTAGTTTGTTTTTGGGGGGGCGTGGTTGTTGGAGGGGCGACGGAATAGATAGCGGCAGCACAAATTTGATTTCCCGAGTGCCGCCGAGGGATCACGTTAGTTGTTGCGATCGTCCGCTAGCAGGCATATCGCTGCAAGGGGGAGAAAGATCCTGAAAATGAATTCAGGATGACATTAGGAGAGATTGCCGTTGGAGGGCTAGTATCAAAGCCCCCCCGCACCCCGAAAACTAGCCTAATTCGTAGTTGGCTAGCTGTTTGTACTCGGTGTCGCCGTTGTCGTTTAGGAACGATCGGTAGAGGGCGATTGCGTTGACTGGAATTGAGGTTCCGGAGTTGCGAAGAGGTGCGTGCTGCCATGCGACGCCTACGTCTTCAGCGAATCTGCCACGAATGCCGGGACGCGTACGCCCAGTCGTGATGTGCGCTCGGAAATTACGATCGTCTTCCTTGAGCCCAAGATTGACCAAGCGACCTTCGACTCTGCCTGCCAGTTGTTCTAGGCGGCGTAGCTCTCCATCGAATCCGACCCACAAAATACGCGGGTCACGGAACGACGGGAAGCAACCTGTGCGCCCAACTTTGATAGTGAACTTGCCTGTCGATTCGGCTGCACTATTGAGAGCGTTTTTGATATCGACGACCTGATCGTTCGGAATATCTCCGAGGAACTTCAACGTGAGATGCATCGCGTCTTCGCTGATCCACCGAACACGGCCGTGTTCGTCAGGACGGAAGCTTCCAGCCAGGTCAAGAAATTCGCGCTTTAGCTTTCGAGGAATCTCGATAGCGATGAAGAGTCGTTGAGTGTTCTCAGGAACCTCAGGGAATCCGAATTGTTCTTCTTCATCCTCATCTTTGGCGTCGGGCGCTCGATAGAATTTTGGCTCGGACGGAATAAATTTGGCTTCAGTTTGGCGGGTGAAGCTGGTGCCTGCTTCTCCGGTTCTACCTCGGCCGCCGTAGTAAGGGAGTTCACCTCTACTTCGATCTCGCTGAGGCACGCTGGAAGGCGACCATTCGCCATCGGTTTGTTCGGCGGAATCTTGCTCTTCGGTAGTGGTTGATGACGAATCATCCGACTCACTAGCTTCCGAAGTAGGCGCATCATCGCCGGTGGCGATCAACCAATCTGGTTTATCTTCAGCAGCCGGTGCGTCGGACGCTACATCGGCTTTGGGGGCTTTGGGAGTTTCAACTCCCTCGTTCTTCGATACTTCCTCTTTTTCTGAGGAGGTAGAAGGGTCGTTATCGTTAGATTTCGTCACGAGTGCGTCCTGCGAACCACTGTTTCTAATTGGTCTTCTACTATCAACGATACTTCTGTTTTGCGGTTTTGTATGTTCTGAGTGTTAAGCGTTGGATTGGGATTGGCGGTTGTTGAGATGAATCGGTAGCCGTGTATTCCCGGCTATAATCTCGGTCGTAATCTGGCTGGAGCTAGCGCGAAGTAATCGCGACTCTTGCTATATGCCCGCCTGAACAAAAAATTTGGAGACTTACTGTGGCACTACTGCTGAACCGATCTGACGTACAAAAGCTTCTACCAATGTCGAAGGCTATCGACACAGTTGAGGCGGCGTTCGGAGAGCTTGCGGCTGGAACTGCCGAAATGCCGGATCGAACAGTGATGACCGATGCCGCAGTTGGCGGGTGGATTGCTTACATGCCCGCCTACTTGAAGTCGGGTGGAGCACTTGGCGTGAAGGCCGTTACGGTCTACAAAGAGAATCCAACAAAATTCGGATTGCCAACGACTATCGGCACGATTTTGGTTCAAGACAACAAGACCGGTGTGGTTGTTGCAGCGATGGATGGTGGACTGCTGACCGGTGTTCGTACCGGAGCCAGCGGTGGTGTTGCGACGCGGCATTTGGCTCGTAAGGATTCGAAGGTAGCTGGTGTATTAGGCACGGGCGTAATGGCGCGGTCGCAGGTGTTGGCTCTTGCTGAAGCTGCTGATCTCGACACGATTCTTGTCTACTCACGAAGTGACGATGCCGCGAAACAGGCGTTCGCTGAAGAATTTTCGGCTTCGACCGGAGTTTCGGTTCAGGTTGCCGAGAGTGCTGAGGGACTCGTTCGAGAGTCGGATATTGTGACCATTATTACGAGCGCAGTTGAACCCGTTGTTGATGGTTCGTGGTGGAAGCCGGGAACGCACATCAACGCTATTGGTTCGCACGCAGTTGGCGTTCGTGAGCTTGATTCGGCGACGATTGTGAAGTCGAAAGTTGTTTGCGACCAAGTGCAGGCTTGCTTGAACGAGGCCGGCGATATTCAGATCCCTATCGAAGAGGGCGTTTACTCTGCCGACAAGATCCACGGGTCGATTGGTGAAGTGATCAACGGTACGCTGCCGGGTCGTGAGAACGACGAGGAGATCACACTGTTCAAGAGCGTTGGTCTCGCTGTGCAGGACATTTCATGTGCAGCACTGGTTTACGAACAGGCAGCCGCACAGGGCGTAGGCCTAGAGTTCGACTTCGGCGGGTGACGAGTCACTTTTTCTGCGGTAGGTACGCAGTGGGCAAACCGGTTGATTTCAGCCGCTGTTAGGCTGAAGCTTCAGAAGCGTGGCTGGCAGCTAAACAATAACCCGTTCGAGTAGCGCATCGATGTCTTTTTGGGTGTGGGAGTCGGGGTGAGCTGCGGGTTCTCTGACGTGGGCTGATTCGATTAGGCCGCGCTTTTTGAGAATCTGCTTGTGGAACCCGATTGCGAGCTCAGGAGCCATGCTCACGAGATGGCACAAAGGCGCAATTCGAGTTTCGAAAACCTTCGTTGCTCCTTCGATATCACCGTTCTTGTAAAGCTTGAAAACCTCGACAAATTCGACTGGTGTCGAACTGAACGGCATTGTTCCGGTGCCGCCTCGTGAAAGTTCTTCCATCAGGTAAGTCGCACCGCCTCCGCCAAGCACGTTGATCTTGCCTTTAACGACGTCGACGGTCGCTGCGATGCGTCCGGGAGTTGGAGGTGTTTCCATTTTGCAGGCGACCACACCTTCGAGTTCATCAGCCAATTCAGCGACCATCTGCGGCGAGATCTGGGCGAACTGCACGTCTTGCAACGCCACCGACACGTTCACTGCGTTTGTGATGTTGTGAAAATATTGTCGAATTGCCGCTGGGTTGGATGAGCCGACTCCCGAGTTGGGAGGTGTGAGCATCACGCAATCAACGCCAAGCTCTTCGGCACGTTTGCTGTAGTAGATGGCGAGATCGGTTCCGATGGCTCCCGTGTTCATCACCACGGGAACCCGCCTGTTGGTTTGATCGACAACAGTGCTCAGCAGTTCGTCTCGTTCCGATTCGTTGAACAGCTGAACTTCACTTGCCAGCGCTATTCCAATGCCATCAACGCCCGCTTCGATGTTGAATTCAACCACTTTACGAAGACCGTCTGTATCGATCCGGCCTTGGTTGTCGAATGGGGTCTGAAGAATCGGAATAA
>Ga0233439_10006158_pt1 | contig 10777 bp, 8 predicted proteins | sample SI_123_September_6_FD_182713 | JGI IMG/M metagenome (GOLD analysis project Ga0233439, IMG submission 182713) | Seawater microbial communities from Saanich Inlet, British Columbia, Canada - SI_123_September2016_100_MG | ecosystem: Environmental > Aquatic > Marine > Inlet | place: Canada: British... | reverse complement strand
CATTAGACCGATCTGAGTATCGAGTTCTAGCGGGTCGCGTTCTTCATATATGAGCAGCATGTCACGACCAATATTGAGGAGACGAAGTGCTTCTTCTGTATTGCCTAAGTCGTGCTGCTGTTTGGCGACGGTAAAGTACTGTTCAAATAGTGTGAATGTGAATGACTCTCGTTCAGGTGCCTGGGCTTGAACTGTGGCCCATGTTCTTGCCTTTTCTTCAACTGTCGGTGCGTCGTATCCGGATGCGAGCGTCATGCTGGCAGAGAACCGTCGTAGATCCCAGCTGACAAATACGGACAATACGACGGTCGTGGCCGCGAGGGCGACGAGCACGGACGCGAGCAGGACTGTTTGATTCGAAGCCGCGATATGTACGGATGATCGTGTGGGAGTCGATTCATCTGATGCAGTAGGTTCCTGTTCGTTGAGACTTCGATTAATAATTTCGTAAACGGCGATTGTGGCGCCGAACAGGGCAAAGTTCATTGCTAGATCAGATATTCGCCCCACCCCGGTTTGAAGCTCGACCATTTTGCCGACCATGGATGGAAGCAGCGCAAGAATCAACATAGACGCGGCGTCTATGCCCCGACCTGTTTTTCTTACTCGTCGAACAATCGCGAATGTGGCGATTGCGAGTAAAGCACCCATCATTAGGAATCCGAGCAGGCCAACGAAGCCTTGCTCCGCCAATATTTGTAGTTCGTAGTTGTGGGCGTGGTCGACTAACGCCAGGCTTGTTTGTGGTTGACCGACCAATGGAAACGCGTAGACGAACATGTCAGGACCGAGTCCGAAAAACGGTCGTAGTAGCCTGTTGGCGATTGGCTCTTCGACAGGTAAGTCCCAGGATGTCGCCATTTTGAGTGTCGATCCCCAGATGTTGAATCGACCAGAGAGACCGCCTTCGATATTTGTGGAGCTGGTTTCTGAGCTGAACTGGTCTCCGATACTGATTACTCGTTCGAGTCCGATATCACCTTGTTCCGATGGTAAAGCGACGATGATCGCAACGATTATGGTCGATACGGCTACAACACCGACAGATTTGATCGTCTGCTTCGTCGTGCCGAGTGCTGCCGCGATCACAAAGAACGAAATGATTGATGCGAAACCAGCGATTATTGGTCCACGCCCACCAGAGAACCAGATTCCCGTCAATTGGAGACTGAGAGCGGCGACTACGATCGCCAGGGCTACCCAGTTTTTATCAATTTTTTTATAGGCAAGAGCCAGCGTTGCTGGGATGGACATCACCAAGTAGCCACCAAAGTTCAAGGTGTTTCCGAAGCTGGCGATTACTCGGGTGCGCCCAGCATTTCCTCCGATGGGATCCCATCCGAAGTGTTGAGCAACACCGTAGGCGGCGGCAATAGTTCCCGTTAAGACTAATGTGTAGGTGAGAAGTTCAAGTGAGCGCTGGGTGCGGAACTTAAACGCAACGGCAGCGAAGATTACGAACATCGAAAAGCTGTCGTATAGGTTGTATCCAGATCGAGCTTCGTCGCCACCAAAGAAACTGATGACGGGTAGTGGGGACAGAATGGTCGAAGCTAGCTGTGCGAAAACCCAGATTGCGACTCCAATGAGCGCCCAGCGCGCGGGGTTACGCCCGACCCAGCTCATAAGATCCCAGTTGAGTTCGTTGTCGGTTGCGGATCGGGCGTTGATCCGATTTAGAACAATTTGCCACAGCCATAGGATTGCTATTAGTCCCGATGTGAAATGAAGCGCCACGAGTTTGGGTTCGTTGAAGACTGCCGCGAAGTTGAAGAAGCTGAAAAACAGCGGTGCGGCTACGAGTGCAGTTAGGGTTAGCCATATGATTGCTTGGTCGATGCGCGCGTCTAGGGACTGGCGATTCTGACTGGCGGTCTTGGTATCTGTTCTGGCTCGGGAGGTCATTGACGCTACTTTTTATCTATGAAGAACGAAAGTCTACTGAATCCCACTTACGGAATCTGCTTGGACTGGGGTGCAATACCCAGACATCTGTGCGAGCGCGAATAGCACACGTGTCTCTCTGTTCGATATTCGTGTTCTAACGAGCTCGATGGTTATTTCTAAGTGCTTGGCGCCCGACGGAGTTTAGCCATTACACCTAGTTCGCTTTCGTAGACTTTTTTGACCCCGTCGCCAAGAGCGGACTCAACTACACGAATGTCTCTGACGAGTTTGGAGACTCCTTGCGGCTCAACCGATGCCGACTGATCGCTACCCCACATAGTTCTGTCCAGAGTGATGTGGCGTTCGATTAAACGAGCTCCGAGTGCTGCTGCTGTGAGCGTGGGGGCTAGGCCCACTTCATGGCCTGAATATCCGATGGGCACATCAAATTCACTGGCAAGTGTGTGAATCATTCGCAGGTTAAGTTCTGATGGATCACACGGGTAAGCACTGGTTGAGTGGCAGATGACGAGAGGGTTATTTGCGAATACGGCTACTGCTGCGCGAATCTCTTCCATCGTCGACATGCCGGTCGAAAGAATTACTGTTCGTCCGGTGGCTGCAATTTTTGTCAGCAATGGGATATCTGTGACTGAGGCTGACGCTATTTTGTAGCAGGGGGTGTCAAAATTGTCTAGGAAATCTACTGCTTCTTCGTCCCATGGCGAAGCAAACCAGTCGACGTTTTTGGATGCGCAGTAGTCGGAAATTTCACGGTATTCAGTTTCATCGAATTCAACTTTATGGCGATAGTCGATGTACTTCATTACTCCCCACGGAGTGTCTCGTTCGATATCCCATTGATCACGTGGGACACACAGTTCGGGAGTTCTTTTTTGGAATTTGACTGCTGAGAGCCCGGTTTCGGCCGCAACATCGACAAGCTTTTTCACAACTTCGATATCACCGTTGTGGTTGATACCGATCTCCCCAACTATGTAAATGGGTTCGTCTGGTCCGACGTAGCTGGAGCCAATCTTGACGCTGGTTGCCATCTAAAGAAATCCTGTGATGATGTGAATATAGTTCGTGTTTGCTGGCGAATCAAACCAGCGGTGTTCGGTGATTAGAAGGATATACGGTATTGAGTTACGAGACGCTCAACCGCTGATGACTGGATTTACGATATTTGGGATGTGAGATCGCGGTACGTCTAGACTGCCGATGGGCGCAGAAGGTAGTCCGATAGGAACCGGTGACGTGCATCTAGGTCGATCGGTTGTATGAGTGCTTCTCTGAGTTGGTCGACTTCAATTTGAATCCTGTTATTGGAATCGAACTCAGCTTTCACGATTTGAGCAGATTCTAGAATTCTTGATCGTCCTTCATCGGTCATACGTCGCGTGGGTATGTCTACTAGCACGACGGGCTTCAGTGAGCACATCGCTTCCATAAACGCGCTGCCTGCGATATCGAGCACAAATCCTTCTACGTTCCCCAATGACGCCATGCTAGTTTGGGTTAACTCAGTGTCGCTATTTGGAGTGAATAAGTTGAGATCGGCACCGAGACCTTTTGGGTGGCGTTTTGAGATCGTTTTGTACCCAAGTCCTCGTATCGAATCGAGTAGTCGGCGGTGCCATTCGAGATAAACAACGTCGTGAACTTTGACATGTGGGACTACCCGTCGCTCGCCTGTGAATGAGGCAGCGATTACGGCGACCGAACCGCCTATATCTATCGCCTCGTTCGCTGAGGCATTTGAGACCAGTTCGGAGTGGTAATTTGATCCTGCGGCAAAAATCGTTGGCACAGATTGCAGTGATTGCGCACGGGGGTGTTCTGTTACCAGCCTTCCAATCACATCGGCCGCTTGGGCGCCGTAACTTGCGTAGTTAGTTGCGAACGGTAGTTCCGTGTTGACCCATACCGGATCATCGAAGAGAACCGTGTCTCCGCCGTGTGTTGCTCGGGTGACTGTTCCCCCTTCTCGTGCAATGAGATGTGAAGCGAGTCTTGAACGATATATGCCACCGGTTCCGGTGTAGAGGTGGGTGGAGTGATCGACGTTCGAAACAGGAAGTTTCACGTTTTGATCGGCACTCCCGTTTCGAAGATGATTTGTGATCAGCTGGTGTACAAAATTTCGCCCGCTCGTAGTAAATGGGGTGTCGATTGTCTCGAGAGCGTGATAGAGGTGACCGAGGATTTCATCGACAAGCTCATCGAGTCCGAGAACGGTAGTTGACTGGCTAAGGCGAGCGCGGTTGAGATCGTCAGGATCGATACGAAAATCAGTTGTCGATTCGGGGGTGATTTGGGCAGTTAGTTTATTAGGACTAATCGAGAGATTTGGGTTGCTTACCCGATTAATTCCTGACCATCTTGCGAAGCGTCGTAGGCGGCGCCCGGCTCTTGATCGGAGTGTTCCGTATCGAGCTTTGTAAATGTCTTGAACAACCGAGTACGTTTCGAACTTGTTGTTGCTGAACATTTCGTACAGGGTTTGCTGGGGATGAAATACGAGTTCGAGTTGCTTCTGTTTTGAAACGGCGACATCGATCCAGACAGCAACGATAGAAACGAGTTCTTTTAGAAGGTTTACTTCGACGAGTTCGTAGGCGAGTTTCAGCGGTTGGTTATGGGTTAATTCACCGGGGAGTCGGTACGTGTACTCGACAAATTCTCTTAAAACGTCATCGTAGGTCGATTGCGCTACTGGCCACTGCCAATCGTCGGAAAAATAGGTGTTGCGTTCTTCGGAAGCAATTCTGAAGTCGACAATAAATCGCTTGCTCATGATGATCTTCTCGCCGGTTCAGACATCTGTGGTTCTACTTCTTTTTAGCGATTGCCAGCAGCATGGTTTCTTTTGAGAAGCGAACAAGTAAACGATGCTTGCGCTGATTCTTATCGCGCCACTTCATGGAATTTGGAAACTTGCGTATAAACCATGGAATGATCTTCAAGAATGGCATCCGCCACGTAAACGGGAGTTGGTAAATGTCGTGGATACGGATATCTGAAAATTCCGTCATTCTTAACACACGATCCAGCGTTCTAAGAGTGTATGGGCGTATGTGCGTGGGGTCGTCGTAGAAATTCACTCGTTGAGTGTTCCAGTTGGGGGTCATGACTATTGCCGTGCCTCCTGGTTTTAGGACCCTGAATATTTCGGACAAAAAGTGTTCCCAGTTTTCGACGTGCTCGATAACCGATTTAGTAAAAACGACATCGAAAGCGGCATCGGGGAGTGGAAATGCTTGCTCGCCGATTTCAGCGACGACTACGTTGGCATCGATTTTTAACGACTCAAACGTTTGTCTGGCGTCGCCGTGTCGATCGATTGTTGTGATATTGAAATGGCGGGAGAAAACGGCTGCCTGAGCGCCTACTCCAGCTCCGACATCGAGCAGTGTTTGGGTGGGCTTGCCGTTGGCGTCGGGTTTTGCGCCGCCTAGATGTTTGTTGACCAGATGATCGACGAGTTTATGTGCGTAATCGCCGGGCGTAATGCCGAGATCTGGATAGACGATATCGAGGTAGCTCAATTGATTACCACGCAGTCCAGCCGCCATCGACGACGAGAGTTGATCCGGTCATATACGACGATGCGTCAGACGCCAGAAATACGAATGGTCCGTTGAGTTCGGAAGCATCGGACATTCTGCCCATCGGTGATAATTTTGCGAAGTTTTCTTTGAACCAGTCTGGATTTTCGTTCTCCACGCCGTGAGGTGTGATGCAGTTCACACGGATCCGCTGTTTTGCGTAGTGAGTCGCTAGATACCGGGTGTAGTTGGGGATGAACGATTTGGTGGCTACATAGTCGACCGGTTTGACCATTGGGTTACCGGGTGCCGGGGGGGTGTATAGATCGTTGTTTGGGCCGACGAGCGAGTAGGTTGAGGCGGTGAGGATAATGTTTCCGGAGTTTTGAATGAGCATTTGCTTGCATATGCTCTGAGTTACGTTGAACGTGCCTGTGATGTTTACGTCGATGGAGCGTTTCCAAAGGTCGATCGGGAATGTCTCGAACCTGCCATCGGCGCCGTCAGGGGCGGCTTGGTCGAACTTGGCATCGATAGCAGCAAGGTGGACCAGGATGTCTATTTTGCCGAATCGTTCGACTGCTTCCGATGTCATCGAGTCGACTGAGTCACGGTCAGTTATATCGGTGGAAATCGCCAAGGTCGATGCTGTGCTGTTGCCCGATTTTTGGGCAAATTTGGATGAAATATCACTATTGGGAAGTTGGTCTACCAACACTATTTCGGCGCCGGCTGCTGACATGGCTGCGGATATTTCGCTACCAATTAGACCTGCGGCACCCGTAACTAATACGGTTTTGCCCTTCAGGCTGAATATGTCTAATCCGTGATTGGAGTTGGACTTGCTCATCGTTTATTTATCGTTCCGGATCGCCGTTAGGGCAACTTCCAGCGCCATTTTGCCTTCACTGATAGAAGTCACAGGTTTGGTGTTGTTGGCGATGCATTCGAAGAAATGTTCGATCTCGCTGATGAACATGTTATTGCGATCGAACGAATCCGCGATATCTAGGACTTCGACGGGTTCTGGCTGATCTGAAGTGAATCGTTCGAATCTAGCAGCGTAGTAATCGAACGAAATACGACCGGTAGTTCCGACGAATTCCGAGGTTCTTGCCGATGGGCGCTGGTAGAAATCAAGATGCAGATTGGCCGTCATGCCTGCTACGCTTTTGATCAGAATGTCAACGCCGTGTTCGGTTTCAAGGTCGAGCTCGCTTGAAGTGTTCACTAGCCCGTGAACCGCTGACACGCTCCCGCCCAGAAACCAGAGTGCTAGGTCGATTTCGTGAGAGAGGGTGATCGCTGGACCGCCACCCATTGATCGTTTGGCTGCGTAAGTTTCTCGGTAGTCTTCCCAAGGATGCCAGTCGGGTAAATATTCTCCCCACTGGCTTCTGACGTGCAGCAGTTTGCCGATTTTGTTGTCGTCGATTTGCTCTTTTATCTTTAGCAGAAGTGGGTGGAATCTCAGCATGTATCCAACCATGATCGTTGAGCCATTCGCCTTTGCAAGTTTTTCTAATTCGGCAATGCCATCAAGTGTGTTCCCGAGCGGTTTTTCGATGAAAACATTTGCGCCGTAATTCGCAGAATTTAAGGCGACTTCCATGTGGTTGTGGCTGGGACCGCAGACGAACACGATGGTGGGTTGGTATTCCGCCAGAGCCTGACCGAGATCACGGTACGTGGGATGTTCGGTCAGCGGTTCGTCGATAGTGGCTTTGCCTGATCGATGGAACGCGATGTCAGAGTACCCTAGCGAATTAAGGTTCGCTAAATGTCGGCGTCCGATGGAGCCGAGTCCGGATATTAGGATTCGATGATTGATGGCGTCACGCATTCGATTGATGAGATTACCTGCTCTGCCATGAGAAACGACCCGATGTGGTCGATGTCAACCGCGTGTTCCTGTTCGACGACGAATGGTCGAATTTCTTTTCCGGTCATCGACCCAGATTCGATCACGCTGGTTCGCATAATGTCGAGAGTCCCTGTTTGCCAGTAGACCTCAGGCAGGGCCTGGCGCGGCATGTTGAATGGTTCTGCGATACCGTCGATGGTTAGAAGTGGGGCGAGTATGTTGTCCTCGATCCGCCACATTTTATAAGGAGTTGCGGGGGAAGGCGTTACGCCGCGGACGCTGTCGGTTTCAGGGTTATCGATAAGCAGTTGAACTCCGGTATCGACTTGTCCGTCCTGTCGCACGGGGCTGGTAGGACGAAGCTGAACGATGATGTCGGGACGGTAGTTCTCGAGTGATTTCAACTCTTCTATCAAATGTTGGAATGCGTCGATGTCAGGGCTTTCATCCTGCGCGAGTTCTGAAGGGCGCATGAATGGAACTTCGGCACCGTACTTGCGTGCGACTGCTGCGATTTCTTCTGAATCGGTTGAGCATATGACTCGGTCGACGAGTTTCGCTTGAAGGCCGGCTGCAATGCTGTAGGCGAGAAGAGGGTGCCCTGCGAGCGGGCGTAGGTTCTTGCCGGGGAGGCCTTTGCTTCCTCCTCGGGCAGGAACTATTGCGAGTACTTTTGTCATTGGATGATTGCTGCTTGCCGTTGATCCCAGAGTTGTTCGTACATTTTCAGATATTCGCCGATGACGCGTCGGTGATCGAACTCGTTTATTGCTCGGGCTAGCGAAGCTTGTCCGTATCGCTCTGCTTTTGCTGGATGATCGGCTAGTTCTTCAACGGCCACGGCAAGTGCGCTTGAATCTCGTGTGCGAATCAGAATACCGTTTACGCCGTCGTTGATGGCTTCCCGAACGCCCGGCATGTCTGTCCCTATTAGCGGGAGGCCGCTGGCTGCTGCTTCTAGGAGGGTGCGTGGAAGGCCTTCTCGATAGAAAGTAGGAGCGGTTACGGTGTTGGCGATTGCCATCAAATTAGGAACATCTTCGCGTCGGCCTGTGAATACGACATCGCCTTCAGATTTCCACTGGGCGAGGGTGGCTTCAGATACGGATCTTTTGTTGCCGGGATCTGGCGCACCGACCATGACGAAAACGATGTCTTTTCGCCGTGATTTGATTTGGCGCGCTGCCTCGACGAACTCGACTAAGCCTTTGTCGAGCTGGAGGCGCCCTACAAAAAGGGCGACGAATACATCGGGCGCTATGCCTAGTGATCGTCTGATTTCTAAGGCCTCGGGCGAGTTACGAGTGTTCGGTTTGTACTCAGATACATCTACTCCTGATCCCCCTGGAATCATCTTGCCTTTTGTTGAAGATAATCCATTGTTCGCCTTCAGCAGGTCCATATCGTCGGGGTTTTGAAACGCCACTTCGCTGGCGAGTCGGTTTGAGAATGAGTACATCCCGAGGTTCATACGCCGACCCAGTTTTGAGCCTAGACCGCTGCGTTCGACGAAAGTGTAGCCGAGCCCAGTAACCGTTGAAACGGTCACAGGCACGCCAGCCAGCTTCGCCGCCATCGGGGCGTAGATGTTTGGCTTGGTGTGGAAGTTCTGGACGATGTCGGGTTTGATTCGTCTCAGGATTCTGGTCAATCCGAGAATAGAACCGACTTCGTTGAGCGGATTCCTGCCGCTTCTACTCAGTTTCCATTCGACGTATTCGGCTCCGCCTTCGGAGATCAGTTCGTTCCATGCTCCGCTGGCCACGACTGCGTAAACCTTGTAGCCGTTCTCTTTAAGAAGTCGGACCCAGGGCATGCGAAGTCGGTAAAAGATCTCGTTTTGGTTAACGACGAGAGCTATCGACTTAGGTTTTGTGGTGGAGTGATCGGTTGGCAAATGAGTAGTTGGTGGAGGTTAGTTTTTTCGGACGATGCCGATTGGAGATTCTTTGCTTTGCCCAATGATTACTGGTTCGGTGTTCCACTTCTGCGTGGCATCGTGGAGGGCGTCGTTGCTGACATCGTCGGAAACGAGAATTCCTGTTTGTTTTATTGAGGGCCACGCGGTGGTGTATTCGCGTAGCTGATTGGAGTAGGAGTGGCGCGAGTCATGCTGGAACATGTCGATTTCGCCAAGTTCGTTCAATGTTTGCGGAAGAAGGCGATTCGAAGGGCCGGTTCTGAGATCCCAGCGGTGTCGCAGGTCTGCAGGAACGAGGTATCCGACGTCGGGGAGGAGTTCGGTGTTGGGAGTCGGTAGATCGATGCTGATCAAGCGCCCAGTGCCGTTTTCTTCCATAGCTTTGAGGATTGTCCATGAGCTGACGCCAGCGCCAACGCCGGTTTCGACGACTATGGCAGGCTTCAATATTTTTACTAGGGCGTAGGTGGTTGCTGCTAGTTCTGAAGTGGCCGACCACTGGATTGTCATGCCGGGGTCTTTGTTTTCAGATACGAGGAAGTCGGGCAGGTTGTTTAGCTGTTGGTCGACGACGGACGTTTCGATATTCAGTGCGCGTGCGATTCCTTCTGAGACCGAGAGCTGACGGTCGGCATAGAACGATAGATGTTTGCGGTGGCGCGGCGTTGTAATTCGGTCATCGATGAACTCGGCTGCCCACGTGGTGGCAGTTCGAGGAGATTTGAAAAATCTCACTGTGCGCAAAAGTGCAGAGAGCATTATTGTTCGGCTCCTTGCACCGGAGCGAAAGATGAATCGTGTTCGGAAAGACCGGCTAATCGTGTGTACATTTCGTCGAGTCGAGTTACGTATTTGCTGGCGGAATAATGTTGTTCGGTTCGTTCGCGGGCGGCGGAGCCTAACCGGTTCGCTAATTCGGAATTGTTTGCGACATTGACGATTGCACCCGCCATGGCTTCGATGTCTTTTGAAGGAACGAGAATGCCACTTTGATTGTGGATTATCGCTTCTGGCGTGCCACCGACTCGTGTGGCGATTACTGGCTTTGCAGATGCCATCGCTTCGATTGCGACGCGTGGGAAGCCTTCGGTGAGTGACGGCATTATTACGCTGTCGCACGCTGATAGAACGTTTGGAAGATCTTTTCTTGCGCCCAGAAATTTGACGTTATTTTCGATGCCGAGTTCTTCACTGAGCGATTCGAGATAACTTCGTTGGTCGCCTTCGCCGGCGAGCGCCAATTTCATGTTCTGGTTTTGTTCGAGTGCTTTTGCGAAAGCTCGAATGCCGAATTCGACTCCCTTAACCGCTCGAAGACGGCCGACGAACAGAACTAGATGTTCCGAGTCCTCAACGATTAGTTCGGTTCTGACGAGTGATCGCTGATCGGTTCCCCCGAACGCGTCGAGATCGAGTCCGGGTAGTACTACTTCGATTTTGCTTTCAGGAACGCCAAGATCAGCTACGACCGACTTGCCGCCGGTTTCTGAGTTCACTTCAACAGCGTCGGTGAGCGGGTTCGTGAGTTTCGTAGCGAGCCTACCGATTCGACCT
>Ga0233439_10006155_pt1 | contig 10777 bp, 6 predicted proteins | sample SI_123_September_6_FD_182713 | JGI IMG/M metagenome (GOLD analysis project Ga0233439, IMG submission 182713) | Seawater microbial communities from Saanich Inlet, British Columbia, Canada - SI_123_September2016_100_MG | ecosystem: Environmental > Aquatic > Marine > Inlet | place: Canada: British... | reverse complement strand
CTCATCCTGCCCACGAGTCTTCTATGGGCATTATTTATACTACTTAAAAATGAATGGAATAAAAATTTTTCACGACTCGACAGACTTGGGCAGGGCAGTGGCTGAGCAATTTCGTCAAAATGCCCTGAAGGCTCAATCCGAGGGGAGGAATTTTTCTGTAGCATTGTGTGGAGGGAAAACTCCTTATGGGGTTTATTCCCAACTGGGAAAACCTGAATTTCGAACATCGGTTCCCTGGGAAGTTGTGCACCTGTTTTGGGGAGATGAGAGGTGTGTGTCATCAGACCACGTGGAAAGCAACTACAAAATGGCTTGTGAGGCGTTGATAAATTTCATCCCAATCCCTAGTGAGAATATTCACAGAATTAGAGGGGAAGGCAACCCCGAACTTGAAGCTAACCGGTATGGAGAAGAAATTCAGGCCCACTTCTGTGTGGATGATGAAATTGTTCCTAATTTCGACTGGATTCTCCTTGGTCTTGGTGCAGACGGCCATACGGCATCTTTATTTTCTAAGGAAGGCATTTTTTCATCTGAAAAGAATGTTTGCGCAGTCACCACGCACCCTCAAACCGGTCAAAAACGGATAACATTAACGCTTCCGATAATCAACCATGCAACTCTCACCACATTTATATGCAAAGGGCCTGGTAAGGCAGGAGTGATAGCAGATATTATTGGAGAAACCGATCGTGGAAAAAATTATCCAGCCGCCTGCGTACATCCCGAGTCGGGAAAATTGCAATGGTGGCTCGATCTCGAAGCCGCAAGGCTACTTAAAAAGTAAAATGTCTCTATAGTTATTTTAGTCCACGGCTTGAACCAAATACTATTTTGCCTGGTAGAAGCATGGGTGTTATGAAAAACTTGAACGTGCATAACAAGGTGGGTAAAGTGGTCTGAAACTATGCTTGCAAGAGAAGGGTGAACTATTTGAAATAGGAGAAAAATAAAATGATTGTTGATAGGTTTACAAAATTTATTCTGAGTATAATCGCATTTTCTTTATGCTTGAATGCCTTAAATCCTTGGATAAGCCCGACATTGGCAAATGCTAATGAGGATTTTGCTATGGAAAGAGCAATAAAGAAGATTTCAGGGGGGATTAATAAGATTGCCGATAATACCGAAAAAATGGTTGAGATTGAGAATGACTTGTTGGTTTATTGGCCTATGATGTATGGCTCCAAAAATATAGTAGCTATGTTTTTGGAACAAAGTTTGGAAGAGCGATCAATGTCTGGTAGCGCCTGTAGCAAAGAAGGAAAACTTGAATGAAATTTCAAAGAGGATTTCTTTTTTAAGTTTTCCTCGGGCTCAATGCCAGGATGGAGGTTTGGAGTATAACTGGATTTTATGTTTTAAGTTGGTACCTTCTTAATTTCAACTTATATTATCTAAGTGTTCCTTGGAAAAGGCAATCGCAACTCCTACGACCAAGCTGAACACTAAGGCAATTAAAACAATTTTAATTTTGTTGGGCCAAATCGGAAGGCGGGGTTTTATCGCTTTAGAAATTAATCTCATATCACTAGTTTTTTCGGATTCAGAAATCCTGATTTCTTCCACCTTTGTTGCAAGGACCAGGAAACTATGTTTCAGGGTATCTACTTGTCTTGCTAATTGTTCTTCCTGTAATTCCATTTGAAGAACTTTACCTTCCAGTTGCGGAATTTCCTTTTCGAGTTGTGCGATTGATTTGTTTAAAAATTTTTGTGTGGCAATAAGGGACTTATTTTTAGTTCGGGTGTTCATCAAATCTTCTCTTACCATATCCGGATATTTTTCCGATTGTGCTATTAAGGATGGTAGTTTGCTTTCCCCTTCAATGAGTTCGATATTGGTCTTAAGTAATTTAGTTCTAAATTTTCGCAAATTAATTTGCTTGGAAATCAGGTGTGCCTTAACTGATTCTAAGTGATTATTGATTCTGGTTTCCTCAAAGGTTTGTTCTAGTTTGTCCAGAGCACCCTTGGTGGAGATATATAGAGCTTCTGTAACCTGCAAGATTGCTGCGATTTCATTTGTTCGCATCTTCCTGCTCTCCTTGGATAGCAAGCTGGTTAAGGTGTTGGCAATATCTCTGAGGAGTATAGGGTCATGACCGCTGACCCTGAAACTCATGAGCGCAGACTTAGATTCTCCCCCTTTAAATTTAGTGGCACCTGTGTCAATACTAATCATGCTCTCCAATATTTTCGGGTAAAGTGTTTTTTGAATATTGGGGTGTTGGGTTTTTAATTGATCAATAACTCCTTGTAAAATCCCAGAAGTCCTTGCCAAATCCCTGTAGGAGTCAATTGAAAAAAAACTCTTTTGATTTCCAGCATTGAATAGCGGAGGGGATAATAAGACAGTTGCCTTGGCTTCGTATTGTTTTGGGAGAAAGGAACTGGCAAAAACTGCCGTTCCCGTTACAATTAAAGCAAATAGAAGCAATGCCCATTTCCTGGACCATAAAACTTTTAAGGGATCAATCGAAGTATTTTGAGTTTCTTCCATGATTCTTTCTGCTAAGGTGTTTTTAGTGAGTGGGGATTATTAGTCATGTGGTATCAGGGACAACAGTCACCCTCGGGAGGGCAGGGGTACGCCGGAACTGGCTCCCCAAATGAGTCGACATAGAGTATGAAAAATAGGCTCCTAGGTCAATCTCTTTTTTTTAGTAACCCTTAAAATATTAGCCGTCTTTTAAAACCCAATGTGTTTCGATAATGGCCTTGCCGACGTTGGGATGAACGTGATGAAGTCCTGAAAATATCACCACACATCAAAAGAATTTGTGTCAAGTATCGAACCTCTATGAGCTTTTAATTTTTCCCCCACGTCTTTGAGAAGGAATCAACATGATTGAGAAATGTCGAGCTCTGTGGCCTTGGCTTCCTTGTCAGCAAAGGTAGGGGGTATGCATGAACCTGTAACGATATTTTGAGCTATACTTGTCGTTGTAATGTGCCGCGTATTTTTTGGATCCTCTGTCAAAATGCTCTTCTTGAATTTGCTCGTTACTCATTGGCCTATCTTCCCTCCAAAATAGTGTCGGTAATCAAAATCTTTCTCCTGATCTCCAAGAAGTTTTTTGGACATTTCAATGGCCATTCGGATGGAGTGGTCGCTATTGTTGTACCAGAAAGCCCCAGACCGGCCCAGCAAATGGATTTTATCGGAAAAGTTTTTGATAAGGCGCGTGGCCCCGGCAAAGTCTTTTAAATAGTTTTTATGATAGACCGGGTATGTGTCCAAAATCGGGTTGATCTTGATATCTTCCACCGCGCTTTTGTCTGTCAGGAAGGACATGCCTGTAAGTTCATCAAGAATGCCATGGCTATAATTTTCAGGGTTCTTAAAGTATGTCGGGTTTAGCTGTGAATCTGTTAGTTCGCAGATCATATTGTAATAGCCTTCTTTGCACGTATAAGGGGCAAATTCTTTCATGCAAGTGATGCGACTAATAAGACTGTCACCTTTGCTCACATATATCCATTGTGCCCGGTTATTTCCGATTCCGGATTCCTTACAGATGATATTGTAAAATATAGTGTTTACGTAGTGAACTTTGTTGCTGGATGGAGAAATGATTCCGCAGAGATCATTAAGGTTGCCTGACCAGATGAGCTGATCAAAAGAAAGCGAAGTTCCGTTTTGAGTCAATGCTCCGAATTTATCGCCCTGTTTTTCCAGTGTGGATATTTTATCGCTTAAAATGATATGGAAGCCATCGTGTTGCTGGCATAGATCGAAGAGGTCGTCAAAAAATCCCCCGAATCCGCCTTCAGTTGGATATAGGAATTCAGTGTCAATTTTTTCAGGTAGCATTAAGGCTTTAAAAATATCGAAAAGAGAACTGGCCTTGATCCGATCATCCACAACGGTCCGGTTAATCCCCGTGCTGGCCCAGTCGGAATGAAGGTCTTCTGGATCCCATCGAAGAAATTTACTTGTATAGGGCGCGAAAAACAAGTGATAAAGAGTTTCTCCGTATTTGGAATTTATGTATTCATGAAACGAGGTCTTGTCTTTTATGTTTCTTTCCTTGAGCAGATCCAAACAGCATTTTAAGGAGGTGAGTATGGGCAGTTTTATAAGGTCTTTTGAATGCAACGGCCAACCAAAATACCTGTCCAGGAAGTAAACTTTGGTCGCCCGCCCGATTCGCAGAATGTCTTCTTCTAAAACGTGTTCTATGAAGTCGATGACGATAGGGTCATCGGTGTGGAACCGCTTGGGGCCGGTGTCGAAAATTTGTCCGTCATATGTATAACTTTTCCCCAAGCCTCCCACCCGCCCATCACGTTCAATAACAAGAACTTTTTTCCCGCCTTTCAGCAAGTTATAAGCGGTCGTCAGGCCGCTTGGGCCCGCTCCCACGATGCAGAAATCATAATGCGAACTTATCATTGTATTGAACCTCTTTTCTTGTGTGTTGAATCTCTATTCTTGGAGAGTGGAGGGTTGATCCCTTAGTCTCAGGCAAGGATAGCCTGTATCTATTAAAACATTAAAGATTTGAGTGGCACTATAAAAGAAGAGTTGTTCTAAAGGTTTAGCGGACAATACTGCAAACTCCTAAAGATAATTGACCGCAGAATTATGAATTTGTCTTAAATAGCCTGAAAAGTCATCTAAATTGCGCCCGGCAAGTAAGTGTATCATATTTCTTTTAATTTCCGGGTGATTTTAAATTTGCATAGTAAATATTTTGAATTTGGTTTACTCCGGTAAACCCTTTTGTTCGCCTGGTTTTAGATTCCGATCAAAAAACAGGGGTTTTATTTCATCTGCAAAAGGCCTTAATTGTTGTACTACAATGCGAAGATTCTTTCTGATTTTCTCCTGCTTTTCGATCGAAATTTTCTGCTCGCTCATGTTTTGGAGTTCATAGTCCAACTCTCTAAAAGCCTGTCGGGGTAATTGTTTCAGGCCAGATTTGATCTTTTGTGGGAGGGTGGATAGAATATTTTTAAGAGTATTGCCGCTAAATATGATCAACACGACAAACATAAAACCAACAGTCAGGCTTTTCAATACGAAAATGCCTGTTTCCTTACGTTTAACGCTAACACCCAATGTAGATGGGTTCTGAGCAGGAGGTGGTAGTTTTTCCAGAAATCCTGCTTCCTCAAATTCCCTGATTCTTTCATCTTTCCTTAGGTTCAGTTGATGATATGCCGAATCCAACGTTTCACCGGAGGCTATCAACTGCAGTTCATTCACATAGAAATAATATTTACCATCTTTTATAGATAATACGGCCTCATAGTTTTTTTTTAAATTTTTATCTTCAGGCGGGGTATTCATTCGGAAACCTCTCTCAAGCTATTTGTCATATAAGTAATCACTTTAAATGCTTTCTTTCATGGGATCATGTGAGTTTTCGGATTTGATGCCAATAAATATTAATGAAAAAAAAGTGAGTAGTGTTAGAAAGATGGTTAGAGAAATCAATTCGCGTAACCAAGACTCAGGCCAATACTCCAGAAGTATTTTATGCTCTCCCTTTTCAATTGGTGCTCCAATGAAGTATTTATTGGCTTTATAAATATTTACAGGATCCCCATCGATGCTCAAACGCCATTTTTTATCAAAGGGATAATGTATAACCAACCAACCATCAGTTGAAGCTGAATAGTCGAAGCCAAAATTGTCATGCTCATTTTTCCATATATTTAAAATATTTGAAGGAAAAGTGTAACTGAGAGTGAGGGTGCCTTCAGAGAGTTTTTGGTTTTGAGGAAGTAGAATGGTTAACATACCTGTTTGAATGTTTTGTACATCAAAAGTATAAGGACGAACCAATTTTCCTTGGGCGGGTTGAAAATTATGATCTCCCAACATGAGGGTCATTTTATACTGATCTTTGGTGAAAACTGTACTAGAAGCATAAGCTGGAAAAGTGTCAGGGAGATTAAAAGAATACTCAGTATATGAACCTAGCAGGCGCTTTTGGCCATTGCTCATAGAAAACCGAAAATCTTGAGTCCGAGGTGAAGGGATACTTTTTTCAAAATAAATATATTTTTTATCACTTTTAGACTGCTTGATTTTGAAAATACTTGCGGAACCTTTTGTCAGTGAAAGAACCAAATTGACAGGTTGGTTCTTTTTAATCAGGAGTGGTTTGGAAAATATGAACTTCTTCAGAAGGGAGGCCTTTTCAAACTCTTTTTTTTCAAGAAAAGTTTCTGCAAGAATATTATTGTTTTCATCTATCACGAAAAGGGCCAACTTTTCATAACGACCTTCAATAGAGTCGAAATAAATATCCACTCCTGCTAGTTCTTGGTCAGGAGTGGCTTTCCCCAGATTTACTGAGCCTTCCAGTGTTACCCGATTAAATTCAGCGGGAAATTTTGTTTGGGGATTTATTTCAGATGAGTCTATGTAAACCGCATTTCGATTTAATATGACAGGGTTTGCAAGATCGGGGTTTCCAGTATCAGTAATACTGGTTTTTGCCAAATAAATTAATTGTTCATCATGTTTTAGGTATTCGATTGCCCTTCCATCTCCGTCTAAATCTTTAAATATTGATGGGCGAGGGTGGTAAATGCTTGCTGGAAATAAATACCTTCCAATATGATTGAATTGATAGAAAAGACCATAAACGCTTCCCCTGCTATTTAGGCGATACCATGACACCTCACCGGGTTCCTGAGCCCTCCCATCTGCATGATATTCGGGATTGCGAATTTTGTATGCTATTGGAGCTCGCGGATCCCGACTAATCAATTCATTGGCATCTGCTCTGTAGTACTCCCTAAAGGCTTGTATTTTTGGGTTTTGATAGATAGGAATAATGAGTTCAGAATCATCGAGTGCATTGATCTCCCCGGGGAAAATACGTACGTTCGACCAGTTATCATCTCTTATATAAATAGAGAGGAGGACTAGATCTATAACCAAGAATCCAATAACGCAAGAAACAATTAGCTTTAAACGGTATTTGACCAGAAATGATAAAACCCGAACCCAAATACTTTTCATGAAAAATAGAGCGTAAACTACCCCAATGAGTGCTCCGAAAAGAAGGGATTTTATGATCACTTCAGATATAGGCCCATGCCCTGTTGAATAAAAAACATACAAAAAAAGCGTAGCCGCAAGCAGTCCTCCGCCAATATAAAGTCTGTTAATATAAATTGCGACATGATTCTTTAAGCAAATCAAATCCCACATAGTTTTTAATCCCATTGCTACCAGCGGCAAAAAGAAAAAGGGGAGCAATAGGGAGGTCATATGCGGAACTCTCACCAGGAAGTGAAAAGGGTTGGTCAGGGCGTTGAGCCAGTGAGCTATGGATTTTACTGCAAGAGGGTCTCTGGGGAATTGTAGGAATATGATTAAGACAATGGTCCATAAGAATAAATGTTTGCGTTTGTCTTTTGAAAATACTAATGCGATGCCGGATAAAAATAGGGTAGAAAACCCTAGAAAAAGCCAGTCGCTAAAAACATAATTGCCAAAACCTACGGCTCTAGCAAAAAAATCAAACGGATTAGCGAGATTGTATGTTGGTTTTGAAAAGTATTTTGAGATGCTGAATTTATCGGTCATTCTTCCGCCGGAATTTTGGTCAAAGGCGTCGGGAATAAAGAAGTCCTCTGTTATTGTTCTCTCCATTTGAAGAAACGGAAGCATGATGCTGAAGCAAAGGACACCAACCAGAACAATTTTGGAGAGGTTTTTTGCTGTAACCCCCTTATTTATTACTTGGTATAAATTCTTTAATGATTCCTGTCCGTGTGCGATAAAAAATCCAGCTATACACGATAGTATGAAAAAATGGACAGCTTGATAAAAGTATCCCAGTGCCATGAATGCGCTGTTGGAAGTGCAAACCGTAAACGTTAATACTGCCAAAAGAAAATCATTCAATTTAAGATTTTCAAAAAAACATAAAATAAAATAAAGCAATAAAGGCAGAAGGCTAAAATAGCTACTTGTGTAGAGCCCTAAATATTGAATGGAAGACAATAGCGTGTTCAGGTAAATAAGAGAGACGAAAATTATCCATGGGTGTCGAACAAATTTTCTTAGTAACAAATAGGCCCCGGCAGTTCTAATGAAAATACATGAGGCATGATACCCAATGCTGTGAATACTTTGGAAGGCTTCGCCTTGATACTTGTAAAATGGTGAGAGGATGATGTAAGCTCCTGCAGTCAGCAAATTGGCTAGCGTATATATTCCTGAGGTTATATGGAAAAAATCATACCTCACCATATCGTAGCGGTCCCATAACTGAATGCCACCATTATAAAAATGGGAGACTATCGTGAAGACACCATAAAATGGTATTTCCGTATCATGTTGATGGACAAAGACCATTTTATGGTGGATCAAAAGATCCGGATAAACAAGGGCCATTATCATGAAGGACACAAGAACTGATAAAAATATAAAAATGAACGAAGTCAGGCTATCTTGATGGGGCTGTAAAAAATTTTTTTTCATGTTGAGGTGCCGATTTCAACTCTTAGAGAAAATGGCTGAATATAAGGCGATGGGTTATAATTGACTCTAATTTTGTTTTTTAGTTGAGAAAAACGAGTTGGATGTTAATTAAACGGTTTTTTTATCGTTTAAGGATTAAATAAGCAGATGTGAAAAACAGGGAGAGAACAATACTGATATTTCGACAATAAAAAATTAATGCGCAGTTTTTATAACCCAGGTCCCCGAGGTCTATAAAACCTCTCCATCGATTAGAATGGATGGTACTTTTTCGAAAAGTTTACATATCTGGATTCTACAACTTACCCTTCTTATCTTGCGCGGCATTTTAGTTTGAAATCTCCTCACTTGGAGTAGAGACTATTTCTTCAGCACCTTTCCATCTTTTGTTCCGGGCGGTCCGATACCATAAATTAATATCGTTGCGGATCAGGAGGCGCGGGTCTCCTATCAAATCCTCCCCGTATTGCCGGATATAGCCGCTGATCAACTCACGCTGGGAATTTGAATGGAAGACTTCCACTTCAACGCCTTCGGGCTGGTATGCTTTCATGGGGTCAGGAGTAAATAAGTTTTTCAGCAACATCGCAAAATCAAAATGGAATTTACGGCTTGCAAACTGGTCGATATTGATCAGGTCCGTTTTGCGTAAAAGGCTGAATTCCTGCAACTCAGTTATGTATGTATCCAAAACCGGGTTTTGGGAAATCTGTTTATCAAGAAGAGACCGGGCCACCTGGAACGCAAACCGGTGAAGCTCCTGGGCCTGGGCAACAATTGCCAGAGCGCGATACTTGTAGAGTTCGTTCGCCCCATATTCACCATCGATATAACGGTTGATCACACCTGACTTCTGGCTAAACTCCTCTACTTCCTCACAAGAGTCCCAGGAGTTCTTTTCCTCTTCCTCGGCAAATTGGCGGTAAAGGCTGGCGAGAGGTCCCGTGTCCAATTTTATCGCCTCATCAACTGCCTTAAGAAAATCCGAACGTTTAATGCCATGGAAGTTTAGAAGCTTGATCAAATCGACAAAGTAAGAATCATTATTAAAAATCTCCACCGTCAGACCAAGGTGTCGACAGTCCTGATAATCCGCAAAGCTCATGGTATTGCTGGCAACAACAATCTCCTCAATTTCTACGGAACTGAAGGTCTCCCTTCGAAACTCATAAGTACCAAAACACCGGTTCAGAACCCGGTACTTTGTCTCTAGCCCGTATTTCTTACGGCTCTCCCTGCTTTCCGACTCGGTACCACGAAGCATCCTGAACTGATACGTCCGGATATAGCTCATCCCAGCATCCAGCATATCGAAGACAGATTGAAAGTGGGCCGCTTTACTATCGCCTTCCAGGCAAAGAATTAGTTCCGCCTTGCTCTGTCCGCCCATGCTGTTGGCTGTATTAGACATAGTGATTATCTGATCCAGAGGCGGATTCTTCCTCTTGATATTTTTGAGAACCCCTTCGTCGGTATTCTGAACAGAAAAGGATGAGGACATTGTGTCGCTACCCAGGATTCCAACAATTTCTATCATCCTTTTTTTATGGTTTTTGGCCGTTGCGGTCATCATATATTTGGGCCAACCATGTTTTTGCTTGAGTCCGGCAAGCAAATGAGTGGTTTCAAGGTCTTCTTTAAACATGCCAAAATTAGCGTCAACAATATACAGGTCGGGAACATTGACTCGCTCGACAATGTAATCAAGTTCGGTTTCAATCCGTTTCTGACTAAACCTCTTGATCTTACGAAAATAGTCCCCACCTTCCCAGCAAAAGGTGCAAGAGTAAGGGCACCCTCGGGCCGTTTGCATCATGGGAGTGAGGACTCCATCATAAAACTTATCAGAAACTCCGCTTAAATGCGGCGAAGGCAAACTATCGAGGTCAGCCACCTGAGGCATCAATTCGGCGACAATCATTTCCCCACCCGTTAAGTAACGGATACTGGGAACGGTTCGTTGCTCACGCTTGAACCGCTCCCAGTCAAAATCTATCGCCTGCATTGCTTTGAACATTTCGATGAAAGCCATTTCCCCCTCAAATTCAAAGAAACAGTCGATGGCCGGGTATTTTTCGAGGAATGCTTTTTGCTCCTCGTATCTTGAAGGGAATTCGGGCCCCCCAAAAATCGTGATAGTCTTTGGGAAGGCTTTTTTGATTTTCCGGGCGTACTCGTGGCTCAAGCAAATGTTCCACGAAAAGGTCGAAAAACAGGCGAGGGCAGGAATATTTTTTTCCAGATAGGCGCTGAAATCAGCAGGGTACCTGAAAATTTCAAAATCAATTTCATCGCCTAATATTTTTTGGGCATTGGCGGCAAT
>Ga0233439_10006153_pt1 | contig 10779 bp, 6 predicted proteins | sample SI_123_September_6_FD_182713 | JGI IMG/M metagenome (GOLD analysis project Ga0233439, IMG submission 182713) | Seawater microbial communities from Saanich Inlet, British Columbia, Canada - SI_123_September2016_100_MG | ecosystem: Environmental > Aquatic > Marine > Inlet | place: Canada: British... | reverse complement strand
CTCCACCGCTTGCTTATCCCAACCTGGCGGAAGGCTGTCATCGATTGCAAACGAGACGTTCGGAGTCGGCCATGCAACCACCTCGCCGGTCTCAGTGATAACCTGTTGGTACGCTCCAGCACTCGAGCCGAAGGCTACCGATAGCGCTACGGCTAGAAGAAGTCTCATACGAACCTCCTCGCTGGTAAGAGACCTAAAAGAATGAGGACGGCGAACACAATGTGTACGGGATGGGACTTGGTTCCGGAGCATCCCTCGGGCTCGGGCTCAGCAGGACAGTGGCTGGACTCTGGCGCGTGAAACGATGCATTCGAGCAAGAGGCCTCTCCTTCACCCGGTGGGTAAGCCGCTCCAATGGCGTTTGAATCGTCGGCATGCAGCGCAAAGTCACCGACATGCTTCGGGACCGAATTCACTCCCATGACGGACGCGTTAATCGAGGAGTGGTCGAGACCCAGAAGATGACCGATCTCATGCGTCATTGTGTAACGAAGGGAAAAAGAATCAACGGACCCGTCGACCGTGAATTTCTCACTCTCTTGATTGAATTCAACGTCGGCGTCCACCAGTTCACCGGTGTCTTCGCGGTACATCACGGTTGTTAAGGCAGCGATCTTCTTCGAATGCGTCCAAGAGCCCGGGGTGTCTCGAAATTGAATCACGTTTTGGACACCTGGCCAGGCCGAAATGCCCACTCCATCAAAGCAGGTGTAACCACGATGGACTCCTCTAAGTACGCCGTCCTGCGCATCGGTCCACCGTTCGAATGATTCGATGAGGACTTCATCTAGTGCGCTCGCATCGAACGCAGCCGAGCCGTCTTGTTGCAACCAGACCTCCACGCATCGGTTGTTCCAATGCACGTCTTTTCCCGTCCCCGTACTCATAATGAGAAAACCTGCCTCAAGCGGCGAGGGCTCTATGTTCCCTTTGCCTGCAGGTTCGACCTTCGATGCAAAGGATTCAGGCCAGACTCCACGTGCGTAAGCCATCGGTGTCCACTCGTCACCTCGAGCTTCGAGCAGGAAAAGCGAACGGTCGCCCATCGCCAACTCGGGCACTCCGAAGACGTGAGTACGTATACCTTCCAACAGACCACCCGGCAGATAAAAAACAGCCCTTTTACCCACATCGCCTTTTAGGGTCCGGTCGACGCTTACTTCGATCCGGCGACGGGCCGATCCGGCCCTCCAAGGTGACGGTTCAACTTCGACCGACACCACCTCGCCCACAAAGACACGCTTGGCTTCCGCATGGAGCGCATCGAAGGGAGTCTCACTTAAAGTAAGCGCCTGAACATCGAAACTAAGCAGGCACAAACAAGTGAGCCCTAGCGACCGACAATAGTGCATCATGGAGGGAGTCTATTGAACGAAATGCAATGCGCCAAATCCTTCCCTAAATAAACCCGCTTCCCGCTCGTCCAACCGAGTCGAGGACCGAGGTGGCAACTGAAGCTGAACCACGGTTTTCGAAACCTTCCAATTAACAAGTCGACACGGGCAAGTCTTGGCCATTCCAACCGATGTGTGGATACTGACACCGTGAACCGGCAAGGACACAACGGAATCGACATGAAACGAATGTTTTTGAGCCTGGCGTTGCTAGGCCTTTTCACAAGTACTTCCCTCGCGGATTCTTCGCTCTCTGGGAAAGAGATCGTTCAAAAGGCATCGGACCAAAACCAGGTTGGACTGTCGGCGGGTGAAGCGCTCATGGTGATGAAGATCCAAACGCCAGAAGGTGAACTTCTGACGCGAAAACTGCGTATACGCGCCGCTTCGAAAGACGGCTTATCGCAATTACGCATGACGTTTGTTGAACCGCAGGATCAGCGCGGTATCGAAGTTCTGATGCTGGAGCAAAAAGACGCTTCCAACCTGCAGTACCTCTACCTTCCCAGCTTCAAGCGCGTCAGACGGATCTCGGGCTCGGCCAAAAACGGGCGATTCGAAGGCTCCGATTTCACCTACGCTGACATGGAAAATCGGGATGTCTCCGAAGGACAGTACAAGAGGCTCGAGGACGCAACATACGGCGGACAAGAGACCTACCGCGTCGACGTCACGCCTAAAAAGAAGACCGACGAAAAGTACTCTCTGGTGCAGATGTGGGTTTCCAAGAAGGCTTGGCTTCCTGTGAAAGTCGTCTTCCACAACCTCCAGGGACGCAAAGCCAAAGTGCTTAAGGTGAAGCGCATGAAAAAGGTGAATGGACGCTACATCGTTACCCGCGCCGTCATGAAGAACCTCATCAAGGGCAGTGAAACAGACCTCTCAATCACCAACATCAACGATAAGGTGAGCTTCCCAAGCCACGTCTTTTCGTCCAACTCTCTAGGAAAATAGGCACCATGATCCGACGCGTCGGACGAAGAATCGTCCTTAGTTTGATTCTTGCCGTCAACGTCGTGGCGTTCTCGGCACCACCCGTTCTGGCTGACGATGACGACGACGTCATCTTAGAAGAGGAAGGAACATCGGACACCGCCGATGAACTGGCCGACCAAGCCCACGCGACCAACGCTCTCTTTCGCGGTTCCTACCAAAGCCTTGTCGGGGTCGATACGAGCTTTGATGGCGACCAAGAAGATGTCATCGAGTGGCGTAATCGACTCGAACTCTCGATATCCATGGACGTTACCCCCACTCTGCGCGTGGTGGCCTCGGGTCGTATGAATTACTGGCTCGCTCTTGAGGACACCAAAGAGAGCGACGACTTTAGGGAAGACACCACCCGTGCTGTTTTTGAAGGAAGCCTTCGGGATACGTACCTTCTTTGGAGCGTCGGCTCAGGGGTTGATCTGTCTCTTGGTTACCGAACGTTCACATGGGGACGCACCGACTTCAGTCAGCCTTTGGATGTATTGAATCCTCTCGATTTGCGCGATGGCATGGTCGACCAAACTTCGACCAACAAAGAACCCGTATTCTCCTTTGAGGTCAGCAAAGCCATGGGAGACTTCAATCTCTCCCTCGTTTGGATCCCGTTCTTCTCAGGTCATAAGATCGACCTCTTCGGCACCGACTGGTCCATCATGGAAGCGGACCTTCCCATGATGCAAAGTGGTAACTTTGCAAGCTACATGGGCATCCTCGATGCCCTGCATCCGACTCGTTACGAGGAAATGCAGGGACTCTTTTCTTCGACTCAAGACCCTCCCCAAGATGGCTTCACCGGGGCTGATGCCGGCCTTCGACTCACAGGACACTGGGCGGGGGTCGACCTAGGACTTGCCTATGCGTACCAATGGGACCGGATGCCTGTGATTCGTAATCTAGACTTTGGGGGTATGCAGGTAGGTTTCACCGGTATTCTCGGGACCGGAAACAAAGAAGCGAATCTAGAGCAAATTAGACGCAGTCTCGACATGGGATACGAGCGCCGCCACGTTGCTGGAGGCGACTTTGAGTGGACGGCAGGTGTCTTTACGCTCAAGGGGGATGTCGCTTACAGCCATCCACGAACGTTTTACGTGGAGACCGAGGAACCCATCGAGGGCGATCCCAACGGAGAGACCGAACCCTCCATCGCTTCGATTCGGAAGCCGTCGCTAGCGTGGGCATTTCAGGTGGACGCGATGCCCGGAGCCGGTCTTTTCTTTTCCGTGGAAGTCTCGGGAAGCCACGTCCTCTCTCTCGAAGAGAACGTGCAACTGCTGCTCCTGAAAGAAACCATGTACCGGGTTAGTGCCCTCGCTCAGTGGCGCTTTGGCGGTCAAGAGCAGTTCCGACTCCAAGTTGTCGGGCTTCTTGGATTGAGCCAAAACGATGGCTTGTTGATGCCTAAGTTCACCTGGCGGCTTTCTCCATTGGTCGGCTTGGACCTCGGCGCGTCCTTGACCTTTGGCGACCCCAACGAACTCAGCGCGATTTCTCTGTTCGACAAGAACGATTTCGCGTATGTGCGAGCCAATCTAAGTTTCTGAAAGATTCAGGAGGACCCCATGAGCGACCGCCCCGTAGACACCCTTCGCGCGCTACGCATTACCACCGATTACACCGACGCCCCCTTGGCGAGCGTTCTGATTGAATGCGGAGACACCCGAGTCTTATGCACAGCATCAATGGATGACAAGGTACCGCGCTTCCGTATGGATTCTGGCGGAGGATGGCTAACGGCAGAGTATTCGATGCTCCCTGGATCCACCCCTCAGCGTAATCGCCGTGCCATCAGTCGCGGAAAAATGGACGGTCGAGCGACGGAAATCCAACGCCTTATCGGACGCTCCCTGCGGGCCGGGTTCGACTTGGACAATCTGGGGCCCTGCACCCTCTGGATCGACTGCGATGTCCTCCAGGCCGACGGAGGAACACGGACAGCATCAATCACGGGCGGGTACATCGCTGCACGACTTGCGGTCGAGCGGCTCATTGCAAAAGGCCACACTTCACCTAAAGCACTTTTGAGCCCTATCGCTGCCGTCAGCGTCGGCGTCATTAAAGGCGTTCCAACTCTGGATCTGGACTACGTTCTCGACGTCGCGGCCGAGGTCGATATGAACGTGGTCATGAACGGCGAAGGAAAATTCATCGAAGTGCAGGGAACGGCCGAAGGCGCGCCCTTCAGTCGCGAAGAACTCGATGAGCTCTTACGCCTCGCTTCCAAAGGCATTGAAGAGCTTCGTGAAGCTCAAGAAGAGGCTGTAGCGCGCGGTCTGGCCAATCGACCGAGAGCTTAGATACGAAAGGTTCGGAGACGAAACGCACCGCGAAAATTCAATTTTGGTTGCGCTCGATCCCCCTTGTTCTCATAGTCTTCCGCCATGTCCGACCAACTTCCTATGATCGACGAAGAAAGAGGCCTCCTAGAGACCGTTTTGAAAAACCTCAAACGTCTCAAAGGCGGACCTGCGCATGCCGATCACGCCGCGCAACTGACGAAACTACGGGACAGCCTGTCGGACGAAAAGCTTCCTGAAGACATCGCAAGCATCATGGAAGCCATGAATCGAACTGCGGCTCTCATGGCGCAACAATCACAGCACAAATACGGCACTGTGAATGTTAATCGCCCCTATTTTGGCCACCTAAAGTTGGACGACGATTTCGGTAAACGGTCGATCCTAATCGGAAAGCAAACATTCATTTCTGACCGTGTCCGAATCGTGGACTGGCGGAACGCTCCTGTCAGTCGACTCTTCTACCAGTACGCGGAGGGCGACGAATACGAAGAAACGATCAACGGCCAAGACGTCGTGGGCCAGGTCCAAGCCAAACGCACGGTTGGAATCGACAAAGGCATTCTGAAGCGCGTCGCGAACGAGGACCACATATGGGTCCTAAAGAGCGACGGAAGCTGGGTCGATCGCAAAGCCGCCGAGGCTAAATTGTGCGGAGGTCAACAGACGGCGGTGCGACCCGATAGCTTGGGAACCGGGATGGTCACTGAAAGTGATAAGCATCTCACCGAGATCACCGGCCTCCTGGACCCCGAGCAATTCAAGCTCATCACGAAAAAAGAAACGGGCGTGGTGATTGTCACGGGCAGCGCCGGCAGCGGAAAGACGACCGTGGCCCTGCACCGTATCGCCTACCTGAATTTCCTCGCTCCGAAGGCCTTTAGGCCTCACCGCATCTTGGTGGTTGTCTTCTCGAAAGCACTGGCAAATTACATCGCGAAAGTGCTGCCGGGACTTGGGATCGACGGGGTCAAGGTCCAACGCTTCGATCACTGGGCAGCTTGGCTTCGCAAGATGCACTTTCGAGGTCTTCCGAATCGCTATTCGGAAGAAACACCTGCCCTCGTCACCCGCTTCAAGACTCACGCCGCGCTCCTTGCCATGCTGGATGAAACAGGGCAGCAGCGCCGAAACCAGCGCGTGATTGATACGTTTGAAGAGCTCTTTACAGATAAGACTTGGATTCAGTGTGGACTGGACAAACACGCCCCCGGAGAATTCAGCCCCGACCAGGTAAAACAGATCCACCGATGGTGTACAGACAGCCATTTCCGGCGAGAAGACAACCCGGAAGACCGAGAGGAAAAACCCGACCTCGACCAAGAAGATGACGCTATTCTTCTTCGCCTCTACCAGGCGATGATCGGGCACCTCAAATTCTTCCGAGGAAACAGCCCTAAAGGAGGTCGTCTAGGGTACGACCACATCATGGTCGATGAATGCCAGGACCTCTCCCCCATTGAAATTGCCGTCATTTTGGGTACGGCCAACAAGCGTCAGAATGTGACGTTGGCCGGAGACGTCGCACAATCCATCGCAGAACACCGCGACGTACGAAGCTGGGAACACGTGATGACAGCGCTTCGATTGGACCATGTCCGTATCTCTCCTCTCGATGTCAGCTACCGTTCCACGGCCTCCATCATGCGGGTTGCCCATGAGATTTTGGGACCCTACGCCCCCGAAGAGATGGCGACCACTACCCGCGAAGGAGCGCCAGCAGCCCATCTCGCCTTTTCCGAATTAGGGGAAGCTGTTGCCTGGGTCGCCGAAGCACTCACCGATTTAATGCGGCGTGAACCTCTCGCTAGCGTGGCCCTTCTCACTCCCTCCCTGAGTCGCGCCATGAACTGGTACGACGCACTTGACCGCTCAGAGGTTCCATCCATTTCACTCGTGGATGACCAGGACTTTTCATTCTCCCCGGGTATCGAAGTGACTGACATTCGCGCGTCTAAAGGACTTGAATTCGATTACGTCATACTGCTTGATGTTGATATGGAGAACTTTCCAGATTCAGCTAATGCTCGCCATCTTCTCCACGTAGGTGCCACTCGTGCAGCCCATCAGCTATGGTTTGTCTCGACAGGGCGTCCTTCCTCTCTTCTTCCTGAGTCCCTGGCCGGGATCCTCGAGGCTTAAAACGATTTATGACTGACCAACCTTTGCTACCGATCTACGAGCATGTCGACGAGATCGTGGAAGCGGTCAAGAACAACCAAGTCGTCATCGTCGAAGGATCCACGGGCTGTGGCAAGACCACACAACTCCCTCGCATCCTCTTACGGCACGGGGTGATTAATACCCGCATCGGTATCACCCAACCAAGGCGTATTGCAGCCATCAGCGTCGCCTGGCGTATCGCGGAAGAGATTCGAGTCGAGCTAGGTCAAGAAGTCGGATACGCCATTCGCTTTGATGACAGGACCTGCGACGACACCATCGTGAAGGTGATGACGGATGGCATCCTCCTGCAGGAGGCAAGAACCGACCCCCTTTTCGAAAACTATGACATCATCATGGTCGACGAGGCCCACGAACGCAGTCTAAATATCGACTTCACTCTGGGCCTTCTGCATCGGGCCGTGAAAGAATCGAATCTTCGCGTCATCATCAGCTCGGCAACGTTGAATCCGAAAACGTTCCAAGATTTCTTCTCGGATGTGGTCTCCAACGTCCCCCTTATCTCTATCGATGCAAGACCTCATCCGGTCGATCTCCTCTACCGTCCCCCCGAATACGACGACCGGCATGGCATCTGTGAGGCCGCGGCTAAAGAGGTCATGAAGATCCATCGTCGAGGCGAACCAGGACACGTCCTCGTGTTCATGCCCGGCGAAGCCATGATCCATGAAACCATGGAGCGCATCGCTGACATGCGTCCTGGGGCAAACATGGTGCTCTTGCCTCTTTTCGGCCGGTTGACCCGCGAGGAGCAAGAAGAAGTCTTCATCGACGTAGGAGACCGCCGAAAGGTCGTTGTATCCACCAACATCGCAGAGACTTCGATCACCATCGACAAGGTTCGATACGTGATCGATGCGGGCTGGGCCAAGGTTCCCCGCATCCAACGTCAAACGGGGATCACGGCGTTGCGCGAGGAAGGGATCAGTCAAGCGTCGGCCGCTCAACGGGCGGGACGGGCGGGACGTACAGCTCCCGGCAAGGCCATCCGGCTCTATTACGAGCAGACCTTGAAGACACGACCCGAGTTCACTGACGAGGAGATCCTGCGAGTCGATCTTACCGACGTGGTGCTGCGGCTTATCGCCTTGGGAATTCAAGACGTCGAGAACTTTTCGTTCCCTACACGTCCGCCGAACAAGGCCATTAAGAACGCCATTCGCAACCTGATCGAAATGAACGCCATCGATCACGACCGTATCCTGACGCACATCGGTCGTCGCATGGTTCCTTTTCCGCTCTCGCCTTCTTTAGCTCGGATGATCGTCGAAGCCGCCGAGAACTACCCTGATGCGGTGGATGAAGTACTGATCGTCGGCGCCTTTCTCAGCGCCCGCAGTCCTTTCCTCTTTCCATCGGGCGAAGAAAACGAAGCGCGTGAGGCTCACATTCAGCTCTGGGATCCGATGGGTGACTCGGTCACGGCCGTGCAGACCTATCGAAGGTACCTTAAGTCCAATCATAAGGAGCGCTTCTGCAAGAAGTTTTACTTGGATCCGCACATCATGGGCTTCATTACGAAAGCTCATCAACAGCTTGCAGACATCGCTCATTTTCTGGGTATCAAAGTGCAAAGCGGTGGCTCCAACGCGGACATTATTCGCTCCGTAGCCACAGGTTTTGCTCGCAACATCATGATGGCCAGGGGGCGGATCTTCGAAGGACCAGCCCAGATGAAAGTCGCGATTCACCCGTCAAGCGCCTGCTTTGGGGATAAGAACCGCTTTGTGGTCGCGGCCGAGATCATGGTCAGTCACCGTGCTTACGCACGCCATGTCTCCCCCTTGGAACCTGATTGGATTTCCAGCATCAACCCCGAAGCGGCGCGGCGTTTCAACATTCGGAAGCGTAACGCTAAGAAACAAAAGTTTGAGACGAGCGATATCCCTCAGAGTATTCGGCTTGGTGGCGAATCCCTCGAGGTTCAAATCCGCAAAGGGAAGCCCACGGTTCAGGTCCCTGTCGGCGTATCGCAAGCACTGATTAAAACCGATCCTCGCGACCTCAAACCCGAATACCTTCGGTTTCAGAGCCAGTTGCTCCATGCCGGTAAGCCGCTAGGTTCCAGTATGCCCATCGGCGAGTTGTTGGGCCTTCTTCCGGATATGCCCTTGCCTGTTGTCGGAGAGAAACTCCGACGTGACGTACCCCAAGGGGCTCTCTTGGACGTGGAACGCAACCTCCATGCACTCGAACGCTACCTGCCCGATCTACTCCGCTGCATGAAGCCGGCACGAGGTAAGAGGCCGGGCTGGTTGATGCTTGTCGCCAACGGTGGAGGATCTTTCTGGTACGAAGTCTGCCCACAATTTCCGGAAGCACTGGAAGCCTCTGTCTTATCGCTCGAGGATTTAATGGGGCGTCTTTCGGACGACGATGACCTCTTCGACAGGGTCCAAACCCTCTGTCTTCAATGGGGCGAAGTCCTGGATAACGTTAAGAACATTCGGGCCACGCAAAAGAAGAAGCGTCGACGCTAAACCTTGGAACGCACCAGCGAGGGCTCGTAACCCTCTGGGGCCTGGTACCCTAAGAGGCTCAGGGCCGTGGCAGCCAAATTGGCGACACCCGCCACCTTGACGGTCTCATCGAGCACGAAGCGCGATCCGGCTCCGTCTCCAACAATCGCTACAGGAACCGGGTTTAGGGTGTGGCTTGTCTTGGGTTTGAACGAGCCGTCAGCCTTCCTTCGAAGTTGACCTGTCTTGCTGTCCCGCTCAGCCATCTCTTCGCAATTGCCATGATCTGCAGTCACGATGGATACGTAGCCTTTCTCGCTGAGCACTTCGACAAGTTCTTGCAGTTGAACGTCTAGAAACTCCATGGTTTCAATCGCACTTTGGAGGTCGCCAGAGTGCCCGACCATGTCGCCGTTGGCGAAGTTTAAGCGGATGAAATGAGGCTTAAACAATTCGACCTGGTTGAGGGTCTCCTTGACGATCTCTTTGGCTTTCATTCGAGGACGCTCTGAAGGATCGCAGACTTCCGAGTTCACTTGCACGTAGCGTTCTAGTTCCTCCACGAACTTGCCCGAACGATTTCCGTTAAAGAAATAAGTCACGTGCCCGTACTTATGTGTTTCGCTCAGAGCCAGTTGACGTTTACCGGCTCGCGCAAGGTACTCGCCCACCGTGCGATCGATGGTGGGTGGAGACACCAAAAATCGACGGGGTAACTGCAGGTCCCCATCGTACTGCATCATGCCTGCGTATCGCACGTCAGGAACCCGCTTTCTATCGAAGTAAGCGAAGTCTTTCCCCTCTTCAAAAGCCCGCGTGAGTTCGATGGCACGGTCCCCTCTAAAATTGAAGAAGATGACGGAATCGGAGTCCTTCACCGGGCCCAAAGGGCCCTTTTCGTCATGAATGACGAAGGGTGGGAGGTATTGGTCGGTGACAGAGGTATCTTCCTTCCTCAATGCCTCGATGGCCTCTGTTAGGGATGTAAATCCACGACCCTCACCCAAGACATGCGTCGCCCAGCCTCGCTCGACCATGCCCCATTCCGCTTCGTAGCGATCCATGGTTACGACCATACGGCCGCCGCCGCTTGCCACGCGCGCGTCGACGCCAGCGTCTCGGCATGCCGCCAGACGTTCCTCCAATGGTTTCACGTAATCGAGAGCGGTCTTCTCGCCCACGTCCCGCCCATCGAGCAAGGGATGCACACGAATCGACGAGGCACCTTCAGCGCAGGCCGCGTCTATCATGGCGTAGAGATGGTCGATGTGGCTGTGAACATTCCCATCGCTCAGGAGTCCAATGAAATGAAGCGTTCCTCCTGCCGTGACCTGTTCAAGTAACCACTTCCAGGTATCGGACTCGAAAAGACTCCCCTCATCCACCGCGGCCTGAACCAGCTTGGCACCTTGGTCAAAGACTCGACCTGCACCCATCGCGTTGTGTCCAACTTCG
>Ga0233439_10006152_pt1 | contig 10779 bp, 10 predicted proteins | sample SI_123_September_6_FD_182713 | JGI IMG/M metagenome (GOLD analysis project Ga0233439, IMG submission 182713) | Seawater microbial communities from Saanich Inlet, British Columbia, Canada - SI_123_September2016_100_MG | ecosystem: Environmental > Aquatic > Marine > Inlet | place: Canada: British... | reverse complement strand
AGGCGAGTTCAGGATGACGAGGTTGGGAGTTGTGGAGTTTGCCTGTCGTCCTTCGAGAGCCTCAGGATGACATTGGAGATGTTGGGCTGGAGCGATCGGTTCTCCCCCGGATAGGGGGAGTTAGAGGGGGAGACTGCGGCGCTGAGCCGAGTCGTTGGACGACGAGCGCGGGTAACGCCGCGAATTGTTCAGGTTGGTCGTTGACCCTTCGACACGTTCGGCTGGCTCAGTGCAGGCGGGGCAGGATGATGTTTGAGATTGTTGGCTGGGACTCGGAGCTGAGTCGTTGGACGACGAGCGCGGTAACGGGAGTTAGAGGGGGAGTGCGAGTAGCGAGATTGCGTCTGTCGGCTATTTCTCCCTCACCCGAGCCCTCTCCCGCTGGGAGAGGGAGTTAAGCGCGTTGCAATATCTATTGACCTTGTTGGGTATTGGTGGCTACTGTTAATGGCGGTTGTTTTACAACTGTCGGAGCCCTTGTGGCGCAGTGGCTAGCGCAACTGATTTGTAATCAGTAGGTCACAGGTTCGAATCCTGTCAAGGGCTCCAATTTTTTTGGCTCGTGTCCGGTTCGTAGTTTCTGGTTCTTATAAACCCTTACGAATATCGTCGCCACGCGTAGTGAATTTCTGATTTGCTGTGGTAAAGTTTTTGTTTGGGCAAGGGTTGGGGAGTGGTTAAACCCAGCAGACTGTAAATCTGCCGCCTTACGGCTTCACAGGTTCGAATCCTGTCCCTTGCACCAGAATTACGGTACGGGTTAGTTATAGGTGCACCTCATAATGCGGGGAATCATCGGGCCCACATAGCTCAGTGGTAGAGCGCATTCTTGGTAAGAATGAGGTCCCGAGTTCAATCCTCGGTGTGGGCTCCAAGCTAAGCACCAATCAATATCAGCGCCAGTTTGAGCGCATGTGTAGGAGACCCCCGGTAGTAGGGGGCGTAGAGAGAAATAATGGCAAAGCAAGTATTTGACCGAAGTAAGCCTCACGTAAACGTGGGTACGATCGGACACGTTGACCACGGTAAGACAACGCTTACTAGTGCCATCACCAACGTGCTCGCACAGACTCAGGCTAACGTTCAGGCTAAGGCCTTCGAAGACATCGACAACGCTCCTGAGGAGCGTGAACGTGGTGTGACCATTGCGACAACTCACACAGAGTACGAGACGGATACCCGTCACTATGCTCACGTGGATTGCCCGGGTCACGCGGACTACATTAAGAACATGATTACCGGTGCTGCCCAGATGGACGGCGCTATTCTCGTGGTTTCGGCTGCAGACGGCCCTATGCCACAGACTTACGAACACATTCTGCTTGCTCGCCAAGTAAACGTTCCAAAGCTTGTTGTTGCTTTGAACAAGAGTGATGTTGTAGATGATGAAGAGTTGCTCGAGCTTGTAGAGATGGAAGTTCGTGAGCTACTTACTAAGAACGGTTTCCCTGGTGACGACCTTCCGGTTGTTCAGGTTTCTGCTCTTGAGGCTCTTGAGAATGCTGAAGACGCTGACAACAAGTGGGTCAAGTCAATCGGTGAGCTGATGCAGGCTGTTGATGATTACATCGACATTCCTGACCGCCCTACCGAGCTCGACTTCCTTATGCCTGTTGAGGACGTTTTCGGAATCAAGGGTCGTGGAACGGTTGTTACTGGTCGAGTTGAGCGAGGAATCGTGAAGACCGGTGACCAGATTGAGATCGTTGGATTTGGTAAGACAGTTGCAACAACTGTTACTGGTGTGGAGATGTTCCACAAGACTCTTGAAGAGGGTCTTCCTGGTGACGCTGTTGGTTGCTTGATTCGTGGTATTGAGCGAGAAGATGTTTCTCGTGGTGCGGTTCTGGCTAAGCCTGGATCGATTCACCCTAAGACCAAGGCCAAGGCTCAGGTTTACGTTTTGACTGCTGATGAGGGTGGACGACACACGCCGTTCTTCCCTGGTTATAAGCCTCAGTTCTACATTCGAACGACTGACGTTACGGGTTCTATCAACCTGGGCGAGGGCGTTGAGATGGTCATGCCTGGTGATAACACCGTCATGGAAATTGAACTGATGTACCCGGTTGCTCTTGAAGAGAACCTTCGTTTCGCTATCCGTGAGGGTGGCCGAACTGTTGGCTCGGGTGTCATCATTGAGGTTCTGGACTAGTTCCAAGAAACTTTTTGCCAGCGCCCGCTAGTTTTCTAGCGGGCGTTGACGCGACTTTCTGGGGTCGCTAATTTCCAGATGAATTAGGGTTCAAACCCTTTAGTGGTGGTGGATCGTTCGCTTGGCGGATGTGATGCGACCAAAAGTATTTGTAGAGCGTAACTATGGCTAAGAAGAATGCGGTTCGCACGTTGGTAGACATGCTTTGTACAGAGTGCAAGGCTTACAACTACCACACGGAGAAGAACCGTCGAAATACGCCTGATCGTGTTGAGCTGAAGAAGTTCTGCCCGGTTGAGCGTAAAGTGACCTTGTTTCGAGAGAAAAGGTAAGGATTCGAGTTGGCACGAACACCAGCACGTAGCACATCAGGACCTGGCGTTTCAGGTACTGGGGGATTTTCGATCTTCCGGTTCTTTGGCGAGGTTTTCTCTGAGCTCCGAAAGGTCTCTTGGCCTACTCGGCAGGAGGCTACACGTCTCACGGTTATGGTGATTATGTTGTCGGCCACGATCGGACTGTTTCTCGGTTTGGTTGATATGGCTTTCGCTCGTATGATTTCCGCGATTTCGGGAACTTAGTTATGACTTCTTACAGCGACATCGCCGGGAGCACTGGAGCTCGCTGGTACATCGTTCACACTTATTCGGGTCAGGAAGACCGCGTTCAGAAGAATCTGGAGCAGCGGATCAACACGATGGATGTGAAGGACAAGATCTTGAACGTCGTGGTTCCTACCGAAGAAGAGGTGGAGATCAAAGAAGGCGAACGCAAGACTGTTCAGAAGAAGATGTACGCGGGTTACTTGATCGTTCAGATGATGATGGACGAGGAGAGTTGGTACGTGGTTCGGAACACTCCTGGTGTTACGGGCTTTATTTCTGCTGAGGATGAGCGTGAGAAGCGCCCTAAGCCGGTTCCGTTGGAAGATGCGGAAGTGGATCGAATTATGAGTCGGATGTCTTCGGATGCCCCTCGTGTTCGTGTGGGTTACGAGGCTGGTGAGTCGGTTCGTATTAAAGACGGGCCGTTTGCTGACTTTATGGGCACTGTTGATGAAGTGCTTGAGGATCGTGGAAAGATCCGTGTGCATGTTTCGTTCTTCGGGCGTGAGACGCCGGTTGAGCTTGATTTCTTGCAGATAGAGAAATCGTAGTTACGAGTTAGATTATTTTTTTGAATACGGCCCTGTTTTTTGGGCTGTTGATTAGTACGAAGGAACGTTGCGTTGGCTAAGAAAGTCACGACCGTAATCAAGTTGCAATTGCCTGCTGGTGGAGCCACTCCGGCTCCTCCTGTTGGTCCTGCTCTTGGTCAGCACGGTGTCAACATCATGCAGTTCGTTAAGGAATACAACGAACGTTCTGCTTCTCTTGCCGGGAATATTGTTCCTGTTGAGTTGACGGTTTATGCGGATCGGTCGTTTACGATCGAACTGAAGACTCCGCCGGCTTCGGACATGATCAAGAAGGCTGCTGGTATTTCTAGCGGTTCTGGCACGGTTGGCATTACTACTGCTGGCAAGATTTCTCGGGCGAAGATTCGAGAAATTGCTGAGACTAAGATGCCTGACCTCAACACTAATGATGTTGATGCGGCTATGAAAATTATTGAAGGTAGCGCCCGAAGTATGGGTGTGGAAGTTACTGGGTAGTTCGGTTTCGGACTGTTTGGGAATTTTTTATTTGTCGGCCCGGGCGTAAGGACCTCGTTTAGAGGGAGCTTGGATTACTGGCTGAGGTTTTGAGATATGGCTAAGCACGGAAAACGTTATAACGCGGCGGCTAAGGCTGCTGGTCTTGATGATCACGCTCCTGATTCTGCGGTTGCTCTTGCGAAAGAGTTTTCTGGTACGAAGTTTAATGAGGCTGTAGAGCTGCACGTTTCGACGAGCGCTGACCCTCGACATTCGGATCAGCAGATGCGTGAGGTTGCTGAGCTTCCTCACGGTACTGGTAAGAACGTTCGTGTATTTGTGTTTGCTCAGGGTGATGCTGCTCGTGCGGCTACTGAAGCTGGCGCTGAGTACGTTGCTGATGATGAGCTGGTGAAGAAGATTGAGGGTGGCTGGAGCGATTTTGATGTCGCTATCGCTACTCCTGACCAGATGGGTAAGATCGGTAAGCTCGGTCGGTACCTTGGTCGTAAGGGTTTGATGCCTAACCCACGTACTGGAACTGTTGTGCAGCCTGACCGTATGGGTGCGGCTGTTGAGAGTTCTAAGAAGGGTCGAGCTGAGATTCGTTTGGATCGTGGTGCGAACATTCATGTTCGTATTGGTACGGTTGGTTTCGATGAGAAGCAGCTTTTGGATAACCTTGCTTCGGTGTATTCGACCATTCTTCGGGCTAAGCCTGAGGGTGTGAAGGGTCCGCTTGTGAAGAAGGTGACTCTTTGCACGACTATGGGTCCTAGTTTCCACTTGGATCAGAGTGCGCTTGAGGCTTTGACTCAGAGCAACTAGGTTGCTGTAGGCACGGTTAGATATTTAGAAAAGCCCCGAGCTGTTGCTCGGGGCTTTTTTTGTTTGGGCGTTAGGTCGCTGTCGTGATCGGATGACTCGGCTTTAGCTGCAGACTCGTTTAAGGTCCGGGCGTCATCGAATGACTTGGGACCTCGCTGCAATCTACCCTCCCTCTAACTCCCTCCCGAAGGAGGGAGGACAGCGGCGGACTCCGGGCGCCATCCAATGGCTTGGTCGCCGCTGCAATCTACCCTCCCTCAGTCCCTCCCGAAGGAGGGAGGTAAGACAGGCGAGTTCAGGATGACGTGGTTGGGCGTTGTGGTGTTTGCCTGTCGTCGTTCGAGTGCCTCAGGACGACATAGGACGTGTTGTTGCTTTTTGGGTGTTGCGTGTGGATAGTGCTTGAGATGGTGTTTGGAAATTTGTTGGCAATTTGTTCTAGGTACGAGTTAGAATTGATTGCATACAGTTGAATACTGCGACCGCAGACAGTTGGTCCCGCACGTTTTAAGAACTTGGCGGGGTAATGCTTTAGGCGCCATCCGAGGTTTCGAACGTGCAGATATCGTTTTGCGACGATTGCATTTTTGCCCCGGACTAGGTTCCGGGGTTTTTTATTGGCTTTTTATAGCCAGCCTGTTGTCGATGGGGTCCAGACAGGAGGTCGAATGCCAACTGATAAAGGTAGAGCTGCGGTTGCGGAGATGAAGGACATCTTCGAAGCGTCGCCGCTCGTTATTGCTGCAGAGTACAGCGGTGTTGATGTTGCCGGGATGTCCGGTTTACGTCAGGAGCTGCGTAGCAATGGTGCGCGTTTCAAAATTGTGAAGAACACTTTTGCGCGTATTGCTGCTGATGAGGCTGGGAAGTCGGATCTTAAAGACGTTATGACTGGCCCTATTGGGTTTGTTGTTACTGATGGTGACCCGGCTGCTGCTGCGAAAGCATTTGTAAATTACGCCAGTGATAAAGATCTTCCGATCAACATCATGGGTGGCATGCTCGATTCAGACGTTTTGACGGCTGACCGGGTGAAGGCTCTTGCGAAGCTTCCTTCTAAGGAACAGCTTATTGCGAAGATGCTTGGTTCGATGAACAGTCCTATTACGGGATTGGTGATGGTTATGAGCGGGCCTGTTAGGGCTTTGGCGACTGTTCTTCAGCGCCACGTTGATAACCAGCAAAGCGCTGAGAGCGCTTAGCGTAGTTAGAGTTTGGGCGCTAAGGCGTTATAGGTCCGGGCGTTTTCGTTAGCTCCGGGCGTCACTAGCGTGACTTGGTCGCACAGCGCAGTCTCCCCCTCTAGCTCCCCCTATCCGGGGGAGGATTGATGTGGGTGGTATCGGGTTCGAAATATTAGTTAGTTATTAGTTTCTCGGATGATTTTCGAGAAAAAATTTGGAGAGTCCAGAAATGGCACTTAGCAAAGAAGATCTGATCGAAGAGATCAAAGGTATGTCAGTCCTCGACCTTGCAGACGTTGTAAAGGCGCTCGAGGAAGAGTTCGGTGTTAGCGCTGCTGCTCCTGTTGCAGTTGCTGCTGCTCCTGGTGCTGGTGGCGGTGGTGAAGCTGCTGCTGAAGAGAAGGATGAGTTCGACGTTGTTCTTAAGGACATCGGCGGCAAGAAGATCGCAGTCATTAAGGCTGTTCGTGAGATCACTCCTCTCGGTTTGAAGGAAGCTAAGGACCTTGTAGAAGCTGCTCCTAAGGCAATTCTTGAGGGTGTTTCTAAGGATGATGCTGAGACTGCCAAGGGCAAGCTCGAAGAAGCTGGCGCATCTGTAGAAATTAGCTAGTTTGGGCGTTAGTGTCCGGGCGTCGTAGGACGACTTGGGACACGCGTCGCAGTGCGTTATCGGCTCGGGCGTGCATTCGCACTTGGTCGCTAGCTGCAATCTACCCATCCCCTAACCCCTTCCCGAATGAAGGGGGATAGATGTGGGCGGTTTGAACGAATAAATTGAAAAGCCCTGGGCAGTAATGCTCAGGGCTTTTTTTTGTGGATTATTTGGGGGCAGTTATGTCGTACTGGTTCGAGGTCCCGAATCGACCTTTCGACGGGGCTCAGGATGACGTTTGAGATGTAGGCTGGGGCCTAGGTGTATTTCGTTGTTGAGGTGATCTGTTCTCACCCGGATCGGGGGTAGAGGGGGAGACTGCGACGCTGTGCCGAAGGCGTCCTACGACGCTCGGTACTACAACGAGAGCGCGACTAGCGCGGGAGTTTTATTTTCTGGTGCCTTCGATGTCGAGGTGGGGGAGCCATTCGAGCCATGATGGTAGGTACCAGTTGCGTCGGCCTAGCAGGCGCATGGTTGCTGGTACGAGGACGCTTCTGATTAGGGTGGCGTCAAGGAATACTGCAACGGCGAGTCCGAATCCCATTTGCTGTAGCAGGGTTAGGTCGCCGGCTGCGAACCCTCCGAATACGACGACCATGATGAGTGCTGCCCCGGTGATGATTCGTCCTGTGGATCGTAGGCCGTGGGCTACTGAAGCTCGGTTGTCGTCGGTTTCAGAGAAGTGTTCTTTGATTCGGCTGAGCAGGAAGACGTGGTAGTCCATCGAGAGTCCGAAGAGGATGGCGAAGAGGAATATTGGGAGCCAGCTTTCGATTGATTCGACTTGCTGGAATCCGAAGATTTCGTTGCCGAAGCCTTTTTGGAATACGAGGACTATTAGTCCGTAGGCCGCTCCGACAGAAAGCAGGTTCATGATGACTGCCTTGAGCGGAACGAGGATTGATCGGAAGACGAGTGTGAGCAGGATGAAGCTGAGGCCGAGTACGAAGATGATTACGGGGATTTGCCTGTCGTTGGCGACATCGGTGAAATCGGCTTGTCGTGCTGCCCATCCTGTTACGTAAACATCGCTGGCGTAGGGCCCGAATGCTCCGGGGATGGTTTGTTCTCTGAGGGTTTTAATGGCTTTTGCGGCGTCGGCAGTTGCGGCATCGCCGGGAGGGGCGAGCGAGATTGTTGCGATTTGTTGATCGGGAGAGATTTCGATTGCTGCCATACCGCCGATTGCGTCGGAGAAGGCTTCGAATCGGTCTTGTAGATCGAGAGTGCGGTTTGGGCGTTCGATAACGATGATTATCGGTGCCATGAGGCCGCCGGAGAATTCGGCTTCGAGCACTTCGAACCCTTCATTTGATCGGAAATGGTCGGGCAGGGTGGTTACGCCGGCGAGTCCGGTTTGGATGCCGAAGTAGGGGATTGCCAGTGCGACGAGTATTCCTACGGATAGTAGGAGGCTGATTATTGGCTTGCCCATGACGACGGTTGCGATTTTGTCCCAGAATCCGGATTCGAGTTCTGCGTCTTGGCGTTTCACTACTGCTCTGAGGCTGAATTTGTTGATTCGGTCGCCGAGTAGTTTGATGATTGCTGGGAGCAGGGTGAGGGCGGCGATTACTGAGGTGATTACGACGAGTATGGAGCCGATTGCGAGGCTCCAGAAGAGATCGGTGGGTACTAGGAAGAGGCCGGCGACTGCGAGCACGACTGTGATTCCGCTGAAGAGGACTGCACGCGAGGCTGTGTTGCTGGCGATGATTATGGAATCGTCGATGCTGGAGCCTTTTCGTCGTTCTTCGCGGTAGCGTTCGATGATGAAGAGTGAGTAGTCGATTCCGACGGCGAGTCCCATCATGGTGGCGACGTTTACGACGAAGACTGAGAGGGTGAATGCTTCGCCTATTACGGCTGCAACGCCGAGGGCGATGACGATTGCGAGGATGGCGACCATGAGTGGGATGAGGGCCGCGATGATGGCGCCGAAGACGAGGATGAGGATGATTATTGCGAAGGGGATGCCGATGGCTTCTCCGGTTAGGAGGTCTTTTTCCGATCCTTCGATGAAGTCTTTGCTGAGGGTAGCGTTTCCGGTTATATCGACGGTGAATTGATCGTTATTGGCGTGATCGATTATTTCGTGGATTTTCTCGACTTCTAGGCTTGCTTCATCGGCGGAGCCTGCCATTCGGACGAATATGAGGGCGGCGTCGCGTTCTTCGTTGACGATTCGTTCGCGTGTGGATGTGATTATTTCGGGGCCGAGTTCGAGTATTTGGGCTGCGATGTCGTCGGCGAATGAGACGAATTCGATTTCGTCGTATTTATGGGTATTTGAAGTGATGATGACGGTTTCGATTGCGGCGTAGGGGTCGCGCAGGTGGTCATCGATGAGGTTGTCGGCGATTTGCGATTCGGGGCTGTTTAGGAATCGCCATTGTGAGGAGAGGTTGCCTTCGAGGAATGTGCCTGCGAGTGCGCCGGCGATGACGAATGCGATTAGCCAGATGGCAATGAGTGTTTTGGGTTTTCGTGCTGCTGTTTTGGCGAGGTTTACGGTGGAGAGGGCGGACATGTGTGGTAGTTGCCGTTTCGGTATTTTGTTCGTTGGCTTGGCTTAATGGTGAAAAGGGTAGTGCATGCCCTGTTAAATATAAAAACCCCGGCTGGCATTGCCGGGGTTTTGTTTGCGGAGTGTGCAGATACTTCGTACTGCTTCGATATCCCGAATCTAGTTCGGAATGACGTATTGATCGGTTTGTGCTGTTGGCGTTTAGGTCCCGGCGTTTCTCGCGGCGTTAGTCGCGCTCGTCGTCGAACGACTCGGCTTTAGCTGCGATCTACCCACCCTCTAACTCCCTCCCGAAGGAGGGAGGACCGTTGGTCGAGTCCGGTCATTGGGTGGGGGCTCTTTAAAAGAGGTTGTGGGATTGGCCGCCGTCGACGTTGAGGCAGGCTCCGGTTATGAGGTCGGCCTGGGTTGATGCGAGGAAGGCGACGGTTGCTCCGATAGGTTCGGGCCAGCCGAATTTGCCCATTGGGAGGTTTCGGTCGATGAATTCGTCGACAACTTCTTTGGTGTTGTTCTGTGAGAATTTCTCCCAGGTTCCGCCGGCGTGGAGGATGGAGCCTGGGGCGACCGAGTTTACGGTTACGCCGTCTTTGGCTACTGCCATTCCGGTGTGCTTGGAAGCTGCGATCATTGCGGCTTTGGCTGCCATATAAGGAGCGGTTCCGCCGTATTCACGACCGAAGATGGACGAGATGTTTACGACTCGGCCCCATCCTCGTTCTTGCATTCCGGGTACGACGTGCTTCATCAATGCAACAGCTGACCATAGGTTGGCGTTCATGACCATCTGGAAATCGTCGAGCGAGGAGTTGACGAGGTCGGATGTACCGAGACTGCCGCCTACGTTGTTTACGAGAATATCGATAGGGCCGAGTTCTGCGTTGACTTTGGCAACGAGATCGGCTGCTCCGGAATCGTCACTGAGATCGGCAACGAATGCCCCAACCTTTACCCCGGTGGCTCTTAGTTCATCGGCAGTTGCGTTTAGCGTGTCTTCACCGCGGGCACAGATAGCTACGTTTGCGCCTTCAGCTGCGAGCGCGAGAGCTGATTGTCGGCCAAGGCCTCGGCTGCCGCCGGTTACTAGGGCAACTTTGCCCTTTATTCCTAGATCCATGTTGTTGGTGGCTCCATTGATAGTGTTTTGTCGTTGAAGGCATGTGTTTCGTGCTGGGTGCAGTTACTACATATTGCCTGATTTTTATCCGGTACCAGATTATTAGTAATGCACTGGTAACAGGGTATTGATAGATTGATTATTGTAGTGAGCCGCCCAAAAAGCTATCGAGAATGGTGAAAAGCAGCGCCAAAGTTAGAGTTTGGTGAGGGTAAATCATCTTGACTGGCGATTTTGTGGTGGTGTATCTTGACCGGGTGCCGTTGGTATACCCGCGGTCGTTTGAGGTCGGTTCCAATATAAAACGTATGTTTTTGGGGTCGACCTGCTCTGGCTTTTGGCTTGAGCGAAGGTTCGCGCGGACGAACCAGATGAATTTTATAAATGATCTCGCAAGTACGTTTGCGAGTAGGTAATTAGAAGTATCTTGCAAAAAGAAACTTTCAGGAGGATGCCGATGCTCGGCATGGCAATTCCAAAGCGTTGGGTGATCTCTCTTGCTTTGGTGGGCTTGGTTTCCCTATTCATGGCCTCGTATTCTGCCGTTTGGGCAGGTCCGGCCTCGGCTACCACAGGAACGACTGGTACAGCTACGGCTACACCGACGTCGACTTCGATTCCGGCTAACACAACGTTGGCTAGTATCACGACTTACTCTGCTTCTGCATATGTTG
>Ga0233439_10006147_pt1 | contig 10784 bp, 10 predicted proteins | sample SI_123_September_6_FD_182713 | JGI IMG/M metagenome (GOLD analysis project Ga0233439, IMG submission 182713) | Seawater microbial communities from Saanich Inlet, British Columbia, Canada - SI_123_September2016_100_MG | ecosystem: Environmental > Aquatic > Marine > Inlet | place: Canada: British... | reverse complement strand
AATACTTCAGCATTCAAAGATTTCACAGACAATTGGCAAAAATCTCTTAGTTCTTCAGGGATGGAACAAATGAATGCTTATGGGGAAATGATGAAAAAATTCTCCGAAACGTGGAACTCCATGTGGCCAAAATCCCAATAATTTTTTACACTAATTTCTAATCTATTTTTTAATCATCAACAAAACATAATTCATGCCTAGAATTGCCTTACCATTAACCAAAACTACTCAATTACTTGATAGTAGTTCTTTAACTACAATTTACATAATTTTTTGCAATTAACCATGAATGATGAATAAATTTATTTTTGAATCATTATCATCGTTATTTTTCTGAATGTGCTGTTTTTTCATGATAGTATTCTTGTCTTTTCAAATCTTTTTCAGAAATAATCCTACACTTTCTCATCGGAACTAACCTAGACATTTGTTCATACGTAGACATGTCTCGAACATCTGCAGCATATGCAATTTGTAAGAGAGGAGACTTTTCTTCAATCATAGGTTTGGCCTGTTCATATCCTCCATTTTGAATCATCCCAGTTCTAAAAAGTCCAATAAGTGTAGAGCTTTTGGATATTTGAGGATCCTCATAGCAACAAATAGAGAACTCACCATTTTCTTTTTCAATAATTGTCAATCTGGTAAATTTATCACTCCATTTTTCGATTTCTCTAGATACGATAGTAGCTTCAGTTTTATCTTCAAAAACAGTGGACACTACGAGTCTATCTTTTTCATATGCCCATGATATTCCATAAAAATTATCATGCCAATCAATCTCAAATGACATGATTTGGTTAGAAAAAATATCAAATTAACGCTTTCGATTTGTAGTAAATATTAAAAAAGCGAACAAGCCCAGGGCAGAATCCCGTTTGGTTTCCTTTAGAGTGATGAAACTCAGGGGGTAATGGTGGACTTGTTCCTAATGACAATGCTAGGGGATTGTGGTAATTAAGTATAATTTTTTTTGTGCAAAAATTGCAAACAGCGATGAAATTCTTGCAGCTAAAAATATAATTCTTACAAGGTTTTATCCGAATTGCGTTATTTGATCTAAGGTGAAAAAATTATAAAATTGAATATTCTTTTTTTGATTCAATTAGATCTAATAACAAAGTTTTTGGGAATGGGTTAAACAAAGATTGATCAACGATACTTTTCAAATTATATCTTAATGTCCAAGAATACAACAATGTAGAAATTTCAGATTGAGAGATCAAGTCATTATCAAATCCATCAATTAAAGAAAAATAATAAGATTTTTCAGATGAAGATAATTTAGAACTGATGGGAGTAAAAATATAATTAAAAGTATTGATAATAGAACTTTTTTTAGGTACGGATGATAAAATAGAATTAACAATATTCTTGTAGTTATCAGCAATTAGTTCAAAATCATCATTACTTTTTAAAATTAATCCAAGTTTAACAGTTAGTTCTTCATCATGACATAAAAATAACAACATGTTTTTTGAATGGAATTGGTTTAATTTTTTAATTTCTTTAAATTCTAATGACTCTCTAAGATGTGCTAAAACAAATATCCTTGTTAGAAAAGTTTCTCTTATAGAAATATTGTTTAATCTCTTTTCATCTTCCTTTACAAGATTAGGGAATTCTTTCAATACACCTTCAGAAAACATTCCAGATGTCTTACCATATCCAACATCCGTGCCTAGTTTATGATACAATCTGACATCTGTAACCCCACAAGTAGGGGAATCTCGTTTAAAGATAAAGCCATCAAGATTAGAATTGGATGTAACAAATTTTTTAGTAAAGTCATGCATATCTTCAGTTAGATTTTTTTTAGAAGATGGTTGGTAGAGATTCTTTTCGCCCCCAATTGTAACTAATCTAATTGGCTTTCTTGGAGAACCAAGACCAATTCCAACTTCAGGGCAGACAGTGATAAAATCCACATGTTCTTTCATGTTTCTAACAAAATTATTATTAATTCTGCTTCCGTCATATCTGCACATGTCAAATTCTAGACATTTGCTAACACCAATAGCAGGTCTGGCAAAATCTGACATATCTTATTTTAAAAAACATTGAATATAACTAAAAATAAAAAATTATGATAGTGCTAAGATAAATAAAAAAACTATTTTGAACTGAAATGGTTTAATTGTTACAAGTTTACTTCCGGATACAAATAGAATTGAATCAGCAACTGCAACAATCACTATATCGACAGTGTCAAATTCAGGAACTGCCACTTCAACAGCATCCACCTTAATCACAATTGAATAAATTTATGAGTTAGCCTTAGAAACTGAAGCACCAGATTTGGTCATACCGCAAAGTTCTTCACGTAACATTACATCAGTTTCTTCCACGAGTTATCGTTCACCGGCCTCAACGAATGGGCCTTCTAATAATTCAAAGTTATCATGATAGGGTTACGAAATAATAATTTTAGTATCTGCTTTTTGCAGATTCAGATTTTTTTCTAGATACGCTGTTTCGGGGATGTGTCCTCAACATGTATCCGCAACAAGGACACCAAAGTCCTTCCCATTTGATAAATATCTCACATGTCTGACATCGTTTTTGATTATTGGAATACCTGCCCCTACCATTAGTCTGTGCCTTATGAGAAAGGCAAATTTCCTTACAAGCCATTGCATACATCACATACACCACTAGAATGAGTTTGTATATCTACAACATTTTTACAACAATTGCAAATAGAAGTAATACTCAAACGGCATGTGGCACACAGATCAAGTTCCCGTACCTCACAACCACAAATTCGACATAGTTTGTTATTCATTTTAGCAGAAAAATAAAAAATCCTATTTGTTAGATAGGACAGATAAGATAGGCATTGCATCCCATTCGTACATGGAATATTCTAAAATTCCAGAACAAATTTCATCATATTTTTTGAAAAAACTATCAGCATCATTTTTTGTAGCCTCAAAAACAGCCATTCCAGTAAGATTGTCACTAAATGGTCCTGACCACATAATGTTACCAGTACTTTGCCAGTCATCCACAATACCTTGTATTTGAGGACCTATTCTTTCAATATCTTGTGGGTTTGTATTTTCTTTAAAAACAGTGATGATAACCCAAGGTTTTGATTCCATAGCGCTCATGAAGTTATTTGTTTTTTATCTTTTTAAAAGTAGAGAAGAATCTATGATCATATTATATTTTTTTGAAACAAGTTTTTAAAATTTAAATTAAATTTATTTTAAAAAATTTAAAATCTTTTTGTGAATGATTTTAGTAGAAAAATCGGGAAGAGTGAATAAAATAGTTTCCATGCCAAATAATTTTGCGGCGTCTAAATTTTCCTGTTTGTCATCAATAAATAAAATATCCTTTGAAGGAATTTTGCCACATACATGTTGATATATCTCGGCATGAGGTTTTGACATCTTTAAAGAATTTGAATAAAATAGATAATCAAAGTCGTTTAGCAAAGAGTGCGGAATGCATGTAGAAGTATCAGGTGTTAAATTAGATAAAATACCAATATGATTTTCATCAGTCTTTAATGATTTAGCAAAATTTAGAAAATCATAGTTTATGCTAGACATTTTTAAAAATGTTTTACTAATTATTTTATGATCAATTTTATCACCATATCCAAGAACCAGATTCCAAAATTCTTTTTCGTTAATTTTAGATTCAAAAAGACTGCAAAGATTAGCATTGAATTTAGATTCTATTTTTTGAAATGGCATTTGTAATTGTTTAGATATTTCTTCAAATAGCCACTCATCTTTCCAATTAATCAAAACACCCCCGATATCAAATAAAATAACTTTAGTCATAATGAAAATATGAAGAACGTGCACAATTAAAGAATTATTTAAAACAAATTATTTGGCACTAGAAACTAACTAGATTTATGACTTAGTTTTTCTAAAATCTTGTCAATTTCATGTATGGCAAGTTTATCCCTGCCTATAACGTCGAATTTTTGAAGTATTGATTCAAACAAGTCCTCTTCTTCAATTTGTTCATGTACAAACCACTCTAAGAAAAAGTTAGTTCTGTGATCATTTTCTTTTTGTGCTGTATTGATTATTTTATGAATTGCTTGGCTAACTTTTCTTTCATTGTCTAGTGAAATCTTACATGCTTGCTCAAGTGATTTCATTTTCTGGGAGGGTTTTTGAATTTGAGGTATCACGGTATCAATTTTTAGATCATTCAGATATTGAATTATTTTTAACATGTGTGCTCTTTCTTCGGTAGAGTGATTTTGGAAGAATGATGATGCGCCATCATATCCGTTTACCTTACACCAGGATGAGACATACAGGTAATAATTGGAAGCATTTGCTTCAATGCCAATTTGTTCATGCAATAGTTGCAATATGTTTTTTGAAATTTTCATATGTATACTAAACATTAATCAGATTTAACCCATTCTATAGAAAAACATCAAATAAAGTATTATGAAATATTAATTCTAGAATCATATTACATCATTATAAAATTACAAGTTATCAATGTGAATTAGAAAGAGTGTAAAACAATTATCAAAAAAATATGAAAAAAATAAACAGTTAAAGAATTATTTAGAATAAATTATTTGGCACTAGAAACTAACTGGATTTATGACTTAGTTTTTCTAAAATCTTGTCAGTTTCATGCATGGTAATTTTATTCCAATACAAAAAATAAAATGTTACTGATTCATAGTCAGGGCATAAAGAATAATTCCCAATGCAGTTATCATTCCAAGTATGAGAGATTTTGACACTATGCTATTTAATTAAATTTAAAATAATTAAGTGTGATCAAAAATAAAAGTTCTAATTTATTAAAATTAGACACTAGGAATAATATCAAAAAGAAGTAAAATACTACCAAAATGTTCATTTTAATTGTATATTAAAATGGATAATGCAAAAATTGCTATGATTGGAGGGTTTGGGGTGGTCGTATTATTATCTGCAATCTTAGTGTTAATTAGATAATTTCAAAAATTGAATGCTTTCAGTACATTTGTTAACTAGAGATAACACTGATAATTATGACAAAGTCGTTAGGAGATTATAATATTGAAAAATCCTCATCGTCGGATGTAAACAACATTAGTTGGTCACAAAAAAAACAAAATGATGGCAATAAACCCAAAAAAAAGAAAATTGTAAAAGAAGGTCAAATGCCTTCAGGGATCAATATTATTTATAAAAAAGATACTGATAAAGAGAAAACCGTTGCTAAGAAAGTGTTCATAATTGAGGATGGACAAAAATCTGAAAAAGATAAAGAGGAAGTAGGCAGAAGGTTTGAAAACACATCTGCAATACTAGGTACAGTTAAAGAAAGATCTTACAAGAGACCTGCTAGATAAAACAACAAGAAAAACATCAAACAGTCCACATATTTTTGTAATAATAATTTTGTAAAATGAACTATGCAGAAGATATACGGCCTTGAGGATCAAGTAAGCTACCGCAAACTGAACACTCCCAAGTCAGGTTAGAATTTACTTTAGTTGTGCTCTTACTAGCATTACAAACTTTACAACGAAGAGACATCACTTAGATAGATCCAATATGGATAGTATAAATCCAAGTAATAGAAAATCAAAAAGCATCCAAGTAGTACCACATGGCATAATTTGATTGAGGACTGTTCTTAGAATAAACAGTTTTTATTTAATGTAAAATTTAAGATAATTAGGTTAGAAAATGTCTAGAATCAAAGAAAAATTTGAGGAATTAAAAATAAAAAAGGAAAAAGCACTGATATCATACATTATGCTAGGATTTCCAAATGAAAAAGCTACAATTTCTACAGTGAGAGGCTTAGTAAAAGGGGGAACAGACATCATTGAATTGGGATTTCCATTTTCAGATCCTCTGGCAGATGGACCAGTTATTCAAAATGCTAGTACTGTATCACTTGAAAAAGGAACCAATATTTCTAAATTTTTTAACATTGTAAAAAAAATTAGAAAAGAAACACAGGTTCCGTTAGTGTTGATGACATATACAAACATCATATATCGCAAAGGATATGGAAAATTTATTTCAGATGCAAAAAAAGCAGGCATAGATGGGTTCATTCTTCCAGATATGTCAATTGAAGAATCGAAAGAATATCTTGAAGCTGCAAAAAATAACATGGATACAATATTTTTGATATCACCGAATACAAGTAATTCCAGAATAGAAAAAATATCAAAAATGTCAACAGGGTTTTTGTATCTTGTTGCGGTGTTTGGCACAACAGGTGTAAAAACAGAGATCAAGAATTATACGTTGAAAGCAATTAAAAATGTGAAAAAACAGACAAAGGGAAAAATTCCAGTAGGAATAGGGTTTGGAGTATCCACACCAGATGATGTAAAAAAATACATCCAAGCAGGGGCAGATGCAGTAATTGTAGGAAGCGCATACTTGAAATTAATTGAAAAAACAAAGCCAACGCAATTAGAATCAAAAATCACTTCATTTACAAAAAGTTTGAAAAAAGAAACACGTCAACAGTAATCGTTACACTAGAAATAGACAAAACATACAAAAACTAGATGTTTAATTCATTAATGTGCAGACCAAATTTATTTTTGTTACAGGTGGTGTAATGTCAGGCCTTGGAAAAGGAGTCACTTCATCATCAATTGCAAAACTACTACAATTATCAGATCAAAAAGTATCATGTATCAAAATAGACCCGTATCTAAATTATGATGCAGGAACCATGAATCCAATTGCCCACGGGGAAGTCTTTGTCACAGAGGATGGAGGGGAATGCGACATGGATATTGGAAACTATGAGAGATTTCTTAATCAGGATATTCTAAAAAGCCACAACATTACAACAGCCCAGGTATATTCTTCAGTAATAGAGGCTGAACGGAAAGGAGAATATCTTGGGGCATGCGTACAGATAATCCCTCACGTTACAGACGAAATAAAAAACAGGATCAGAAAAGTTGCTAAAGATGAAGAACTTGATTTCTTAATCGTGGAATGCGGAGGAACAGTAGGCGATATCGAATCACTTCCATTTTTGGAAGCATTAAGGGAAATGAGAGTAGAGGAAGGCCCACAAGGGGTAATTTTTGTACATGTCACATTAGCACCATCGCTAGATGTGGTAGGAGAACAAAAAACTAAACCTACACAACATAGCGTTCAAGAATTAAGAAGGATTGGAATTCAAGCAGACTTTTTAGCAGTTAGGTGTTCAAAGCCATTAGAAGAAAAGACTAAGAAAAAAATTGCAATGTTTACCAATGTTACAACAAATGACGTATTATCTTGTCACGATGCTAAATCAATTTTTGAAGTTCCTCAAATGTTGTATGATCAAGGAATAATGGATTCGATATTTACAAAATTTGGGAAAGTTGGAATGGTAAACGCATCAGCAAATTGGGACAAATGGAATAAAATTGCTGAAACCATGGTCAATCACGATGATCAAAAAATAAAAGTTGCAATGGTTGGAAAATATGTTACACTTGCAGATAGTTATGTTAGTGTAAATCACGCATTGAAACATGCAGGAGCGGAGATTGGAAAGTCAATAGACATCGATTGGATAGATTCAGAATTAATAACAGACTATGACAAATTATCAAACTATGATGGAATTTTAATTCCAGGAGGGTTTGGAACAAGAGGTTCAGAAGGAATTATTAAAACGGCAAATTATGCAAGAGAGAAAAACATACCCTATCTCGGAATATGTTTTGGATTTCAATTAGCAGCGATTGCATTTGGGAGAAGTGTTTTAAATTTAGAAGACGCAAATTCTACAGAAATTAAAGCAGATACAAAAAATCCCGTGGTAGATTTACTTCCAGAACAAAAAGACATTTCAGACATGGGAGGATCCCTAAGATTAGGTGCAAATGAAGTGATGATTCAATCACAAACAAATGCCGAAAAGATATACAATTCAAGAAAAATCAACAAGCGTCACAGACACAGATATGAAATAAACAAAGAGTACATTCCAGAATTTGAAAAAAATGGATTGATATTTTCAGCTAATAGTGACGATGGAAAAAGAATGGAAATATTAGAAATTCCATCACACAAATTCTACATAGGCGTACAATTTCATCCAGAATTCAACAGCAGGCCTGGATTTCCAGAAAAAGTATTTTCAGCATTCATTAAGGCATCATCAGAAAAATAATATCAAAAGCACAGAATCTCACAGATTATTCAATTTTAGAAATTTTGTAAATTTTTTGCCTGGCATCACGAATAGAGACTTTCTTTTTGACGTATCCTTTTTTCAATAAATGACTTAAGGCTAAACGAACGGTTCTATCAGGAAGTAATGTTTTGTTTGCCAAATCTTTTTGTGTTAATTCCCCCTCGTACTCCAAAGTTTTTAATAATAATTTAGAGCTAGGAGGCATGCTGAGTAAATCCTCAGCAAGGTGGACTTTTTTTGCCAATGCAGAAATTCCAGTAGTGTCTTTTTTGAGACGAATGATTTTTGCGGGCGGAATAAACTTCGAACATTCAACAGTTTTTTTAACATTATACCTATCCAATCCATCCAAAATAACTTCACAGTGCAATCTTGCAGAAATATCATCAATTTCAATAAAGCTAGAATTAGAAACAATGATTGGGCGTCTAGTGACATCAAGAGAGTTTACAGAAATAATTTCAAAGACGGCAGAGTCTTGGAACAACACAGGTCCTCCAACAGACATAGAATATGCAGAAGAGCCAATTGGGGTGGATATAATTATTCCATCACTATTATCGTGCCAAACCTCATCACCGTTAACCCGTAACGTATGTTCCATCAACATTGCACTTTTTGATGCAAAGACAGCTACATCATTTAAAATAGGATAGACGTTTTTTCCGTCAATTTTAACACCGAGTCTAGGAACTTCTTCAACAGTAAAGTTTTGTTTTTTTAAAACATTTACAAAAGAAGAAAATTCTCGAAGTTCAATTTGAGCCAAGAATCCACTCGCTTCGCCTTCATTGATGCCCAATACGGGAGAAGTAGAATCAAAAGTTCTATGAAAATAATTCCTGACACCCTTATCTCCGCCTAAAACAATTATACAGTCAGCATGCTTGTTTTTAGATTTCGTAATGTTAAATGATTCAATATCAGAATCATCCAATATTTTTTTAATAGTTTTTGAAGCAGTATCATGTGTGTTAGAACCGTAAATTCCTATTTGCATTAAGATCTAATTTCTAAATGAGGAATAAAAGAATGTACTAAATCGTACCAATTTTGTTAATTAAGCATATTTTACAGGCACGATTAAGTACAAAATTCTTATCTAAATCAAAATACATGGATGTGATATGGCAAATCCCACATGGTTAAGATCTATTTATCACATCATTAGATCTTATACAAAAGGCGTTTCTTCAAGAAAGGATTATCTGGGGTATGATGATTAAATAACATGGCTTTTACTAGATGTGTCAAGTGTGGAGAATTAAGATTCGATAAACATGTTAATCGTTGCGGGAGTTGTGGAAGTTCGGGTTATCAAGGTTAGACTAGAAAGTAATTAGAAAAGGCATTATCATAAACACCATGTTGCTCCAATGGAAACAATTCATAGTACGCCGTAATACGATAACGGATTTAAAAATACGGCATATCAAATTTGACACCGTTTATTTCTATCAAGTTTATGTCTACCAAGTTTATTTAAAAAATCATAAAATTATTTGTGGAAATATATTATTTAAAAATTAAATATATCATAATTAAAATCGTCATAAGATAGATAATTCAAATTGAAATAATGATGAAACGAAATTTTATTTCAATTTTCATTACCCGTCTGATGTTTTCAACACATAATTATCTTGTAAGATATTAAAATTATGTGTAAATTATAATTAAAATTTGTTCAGTATTTTTTTAAATTGTTAACAAAATAAAAATCAAGCCAATTATCTACGCCCTTTACATAATGTAGCAGGTATGCTTACACCAGTAACACGATGTGGAGTTACTACAATAAATGCAGTATTGGCTTTCAATTATCTTATGTGATTATAAAATAAAAAGGTGAACAGGATATTTCTTAAAACTTGTACAGTATTGTAATTCATCCACCGGTCATGGAGTCAAACAACACGCATTCACATGCATCCCTTTGATCACAATAACTGCATTTGCAATTACAATTATCAAACGACATATTACAAAATATGCAGTTAGTGAATTTTGGATTTGTATCCAAAAAATCACCTTTGGGGAATGTGTTTCTTACAATAACATTTCAAGTCCAAACATTCTTTCATTCCGTCAATGTATTCGCTAAGAATCACTTTCTCCAATTCACAGAAACAAACATCTGCAGGGTCGTAGCATTCCACACAATAGCTCATATCATACCATAGTAATAATCAATGTTAAAGTATATTACATTATTTCTTAATATATAATTAATTTTAATATAAAAAATTAAACATATAGATAGTTTTTAGATATAATAGCCAATAATTCTTTTATTTTTAATCATCCTTGTCCGTCTATTCCCATCAGCGTAAGGGTCGAGCGTATTTTTGGAATTTTTCTGATCTTCCAGGTTATGGTTTCGCGCAATGCCTCGACCTGACCGGATTCAACCTTTGCCAGGATGTCATACGCGCCAAACGTGCCGTGAACCTCTACCACTCCCTCAATTGACCTCAGCTCCGAGATTACAAACTCCTCAGAGCCAAGCTCGCAGTTTATCAGAACGTACGCTGTGGCCAACTAGATTCGAACTCCCGTCATAACGTAAAATATCACTTTAAAATATTTAACTTATCATAATTTTTTAGTAAAAAATTACAATAATT
>Ga0233439_10006144_pt1 | contig 10790 bp, 8 predicted proteins | sample SI_123_September_6_FD_182713 | JGI IMG/M metagenome (GOLD analysis project Ga0233439, IMG submission 182713) | Seawater microbial communities from Saanich Inlet, British Columbia, Canada - SI_123_September2016_100_MG | ecosystem: Environmental > Aquatic > Marine > Inlet | place: Canada: British... | reverse complement strand
CGACTGCCGCACAGCACCAGCGCAACCGCGGTTCCACCTCTTCTTCATTCGTAGGGCAGTTCCCCGAATAGCCCGATCATGAGATCACCGTCGTAGAGCGAGAACGGAATCTCGGCATAGTGGTCGCGATGGCGCGGCAAGGCGCTACCGTCGTTCGGGCCGTTCTTGGTGTGGCCCCGGACGTGCTCTCCATTTTCCTTGATGTAGGGCAGTACAACGAGGCGGCCGTGATTGGTGGAGAGGATCGTCCCTTCCTTCCAGATTGTCGCGCCTTCGGACTCGCGCGTCGACGATGTCTCCTTGACCTGCCAGCCGATACCGCCGTCCGGCTCGTACCAGAAGACGATGCCATTTGAGACGAGCACACGTTCGCCCCGCGCAAGAGCTTCGGCGAGCATCCGCTGAACGCTCGCGAGTTGGAGCAATTGATTGGCGCGGGGCAGAAGGATCTGTCGGATCTTGGCCTTTGCCTTTCCCCAATGGGTGCTGGCGCTCAGATCGAATCCATTGGCGATCTTTGCGCGTTCTGCGGTCTGCGCGGCCTTCTCGCCGGCGTGATAGGGCTTCGACCAAACGCCATCCGGGCCCAGGTACAGGAGTGCGTGGGTCCATCGGTTGTTTGAACGACCGACCTTGGCCAATCTCAGATACGGCATTTCGGCCAGTTGTTCGGCGAGATCCTGACGATAGCGCTCGGAGTCCGGCGCGAGCTTTAGGGCGGTGGCGTCCGGCCGTTCGTCATCGGCGTGACGGCGCAAGGCTTCCGCGAGCATCAGCGCTTCTTCGTCTTGCAGACGCTGTTTTGCCTGCAGGGCCTTGTCGATCTTGAGTTCGAGCGATCGCTTGACGATGGGGTCCAAGGAGCGCGCGGAAAGCGCCTGCAGCAAGGTTGGATTGAGCGCGTTGGCGGCCGCGATGGCAGCTTCGCGATCGGGATAATGGTCGGCAAAGACCGTGTCGTTATCCCCCGGCACCATGCGCTCCCGCCAAATCGGCGCGAGTTCGCCCTTGTCGATGAGCTCCTGCATGAACCAGCGCTCGAACAGGGGACGGTAGTGGGGCCAGACGGCTAGGACGATGTCAGACGCCCGTTTCAGCTCGGACCATTTCACCATAAAGGGGCGCCTCCGACGCGAGGCCGCGTGGCCTGAAGCTTCATCATCATGCGGCCTTCTCCTGCCGCGACCGGATATCGGCGATCCACTTTTCTAGCGCGTCAATTTCGGTTTCGATTGCCGATGGCGCGGGCAACCGCGGATTGATCTCACCGGGCTGACTGTGAAGGAGCGCCGAGCAACGCCCGAACGCTTCTCGCATAGCGGTGCAATCGACATCGGTGAGGACTGTGAGCTTGATGAGGCCTGCTGTGTCCACCTTACGGGACAGGCGGCGGATCACCGGCCCGACCACTTCCTCGACGGCGCGCTCCCAGGTCGTGCGGAGTTGGTCCTGGAAGGACGTTACTTCGCGCAGCCATCTCGCCTGATCGCCGCGTTCGTGATGGATTTTCACGTTGGCGAGGTGGGCCTTCATCCCGTCGATCACCTTGTCGAGCGGCATGACATTGGCGGGCGGGTCTTGATGGCAATAGCCGGCATTTTCCGGGCCACGGCTGATCAGGCGGTACGCGACCGGTGTCGCTTCCCGGTCCTTCGTCGCCCGGCACGCTTCATCGAGAAGAAGCAAGAACGCCATATCGTGGGTGAAAACGATCACCTGGCGTGTCTGGCCGGCCTCGGCCAATCGAGCGGCGACCCTGTCGCGATGCAAATGGTCGAGCGAGGAGACGGGATCGTCGAACACGATCGCTGACTGCGCATCGATGGTCGACAGCTCGGCGAGAAAGGCGGCCAGCGCGACGCAACGATGCTCGCCTTCGCTGAGGACCTTGCCGACCGGCTCGTTCGGTTTGTTGATCAGCCGGACCTGGAAGAAGGGGACGCCGGCGGTGGTCTTGGCCTGCTGAAGCTCGATGGCGAGACCCGCGACGCCGAGCTTGTCCACCTCGATCGCGAACCTTCCGCGCAGGCGGTTGGTGACGAGCGCTTGGGCGATACGCGCACTCTGGGTCGTGATCTTGTTCGTGGCTGTGTCCTTGTTGGCTTTCTCGATCGCCTCGACGGCCTTGAGGCGCTCGATCTGGGCAAGCACATCGGCTTTCACCAGGCCGACCCATTTGCGGTCCGCAAGGCCGTCGCGCTCGGCGATGAGCGCGGCGCGCTGCGGGGAGCTGGCCTCCGACTGCAAGCCTTCGATACGCGTAGCGATACCGCTGAGGGCCATGCGTAGTGGATCGAGCGAGATGGTGGCTGGGGGCGGAAGATCGGGCAGAGTCGCGAGGGTATGGGTTCGCAGAATGGCGCGCAGCCGCCAAGCCAGGTGCAGGATCCCGCGGCGAAGGGTGCCTGCGACCTCCTCCTGGCCGATATCATCGCGGATCGTCGCGACGATCGCGGCGAGATCCTTCATCGAGATGGCTTGCGATGAGACCTCTTCGAGCTTCTTGTCATACGCGTCCGCGGCTTCCTGTTCACGGCGCTTGCTCTCGTCCTGTACGAAAGCCTCGAACCTGCTGAGCCGCTTCGAGGCTTCCTCGCTGAGCGGCTGCTGGCAGAGGACGCAATGGGCTCCAATCTCGGTCACGGGGAACGGCCGGTCGGGATAGGCGGATGCGCGGGAATAATCCCTGGCTGCCTCCCACAAGGCCTTCCAGACGTCCGAGCCGATGTCGGGCAGCGGTTCATCGGCGAACAGGTTAGCGGAGGCGGCGGCAGCGGCCGAGCGCGCCGTTGCAAGGTGCGTATGGGCGTCGCGGAGCGCTGCCCGGGTTTCGTCCGTGGCGGCGGCGAACAACCGCTCGAGCTGCTCGATCGCCGACTTGATGCGGGCTTCCTGGCTCTGGAGCTGCCGAACCGTGCGCGCAGGATCGCTGGCCAGGTCGGTATTGAGCGTTTGAAGCCGAGTTTCTTCTTCCGCTGTCACGCCCGCGAGCTTCTCGACGGCTTCCTGCTTCGTCTTGCCCGACAGACCGGCGATCAGCTTGCCGACGGGCGTGTCCGGCTTGCATTCGGGCTTCGACAGGATCGCGGGTGTTTGCTCTTGGAGCGCCTTTATCTCGGAAGCCAGTTTGGCCTTCACATCCTGGCATGCCTGCGCGAGACCGGCGAGGATTCGGAGCGGCAGCGGCGTGTAGGCGAGATCGTTGGTGTTCTCGACATGGACATTGGCAGTGCGCGAGTCGAAGACACTGACGGCCGAGAGCATTGGATCGGGGGCGTTCCCCTGGGTCCAGGATGCGCTTCGCTTCTGTCCGCCGATGAAGAAGTCGACGCTGGCGGCTGGGGTGCCGGAGCCGGCCGCATAGATGTTTGGAAGGATCGCGTCGCCCTTCGGCGAGCGCGCCCGGCAGAGTTGCTTCAGGACGCGGGCGTAGCCGGATTTGCCGGCGCCGTTGTCGCCGTAGATGACGGTCAGGCCCGTCTTGCCGAACGAGAGGCGTTCGCCCGGCGCCAGCGCGTTGACATGCGACAGGCTGTGGAGGGCACCGAGGCTGACGACGGCATGGCTGGCCGCTGGGTCCCTGATGTGGCTCGCGTCGAGCGGGACGGCTGTCGCGTCACCCTTGCAAATCGCGAGGAGGGCCGTGATGTCGGCTGCCTCCAACTTGGTCTGGCTACACAGCCGGCGCAGCGCGTCGCGTTGCCAGGCCGGCAGGTCCGCCGACCATTTGAGGATATCGGCGAGCGCCGCCGCCTCATTCGAAAGATCGTTCTCCTGCGCTTCCATCATTCTGCCCCCTGATCGTGCCGCGTCTGGTGTCGGCTCTTTCACCATGGTCCTTATGTTCGGTGGTCACCTGTCAGGTGCCGCCTGTGATGCGTCGCTCCTGACCGAGCGGCACGATCCAGCCGCCGGCGCGGTCAGGCCGAGCAAATTCATCCGGATGCACCGTCTGGGTCAGGCGAGTACGCACAGCCTGCGGCTCTGCGTCGATGGCCGCGCGGATGAGGTCGCGCTCGATCCCGACGAAGACCGGCCGGAGGTTGAGGCGGGCGAGCGCCTCCTGATCGGCCGGCGCGGCGGCGGCGTCAGTGATCGGCCCCGCACGCGTGACGATCCCGCCGATCAGCCCGCCCATGGCGGTTGCCTTCTCCCCCTCCCTCACCGGAGCAGCATCCAGCAGCGTCCGAGCGCGGCCGAGGTCGTCCTGGAGCCTTCGCGCGAATGGCTGGTGGGCGATGCGGTAGAGCGCGCCGGCCAGCTCGGCGTGGCCGAGCGGCTTGATCAAATTGGCGATGTGCAGGCGCAGAAGACCGATGAAGAGTGCGTCCTTCTCTTGGGGATCGATAGGCTCGCCTTCATCGATCGGATCACGGACCGAGAGGTGGGCCTCGGTTGGGCCCGCCGCAGCCATGCCCCAGCGCGTTGCGATCGCAATGCGTTTCACCGTGACCTTGCGGCCTTGTGCGGTGATGTTGATCCGTCCGGCTTGCGTCCAGGCGCGGTCCAGCGCTTTTGCCGGGCCTCCGACATCATGACAGCCTTTCGCTTCGGCCACTGTCAGGGACGACAGATCGGCGGCGCAGGCGATCCAATCGGGTAGATCGCCACGCGACAGGCGCGTGACCTTGACTCGCCGGCGGCGATCGAGATCAATCGTTCGGCTGCCGAGATGGGCGAAGATCGAGAGATTGAAATAGCGCTCAAGATAGGCGCGAGCGACGAAGCGTCCGAACAGGCCTGACAGGGCGACTTTGACTTCACGTGCTTGTCCGAGCGGCTCCTTGAAGATGAACGGCGTTCCCGCGCCGGTCGGAGCAAGCAATGCGTCCAGGATCGACCACGCACCGTAGGTCGCGCCGGGCGTCTGCAGCACTTCCCGAATGCCGGCATCCTCGATGTCTGAGACTTCTAAGTCGACGGTGGTGCCGGTGATAGGGCTCGCTGTCGCTGGCTCGAAGCTGTGAAGAAATGTCCTCGTCATAGCGCCAGCGCCCGTTTGAGATCGTCATGCTCGAAGGCGCTGGCCATGCGGTTGATCTCGGCCGGGCGTGCGCCGACCGCCTTGGCTGTATCGCGCCAGGTCGCGGTCACGGTCCCGACTTCTTTGATAATCGCGCGGGCTTGCGGTAGCGTGAGCGCAAAAAACTCCGACGCCGCCTCCAGCAGATCGAGCGAACAGGTGCCCTCGTCGAGATCGATGTTCGTCGTCAGCACCCGCGCCTTGAGATCGGTCGGAACGGGATTGAGGTCGTATGCCGGCGAGAGAGACCAGCCCGCTTTTCCCAGCCACAGGAAACCGTGATTGCGGAGGTGGTCGTCGACATTGGAAATCAGGACATTGAAGACGACACGCCGATAGAGGGCGTGGGCGTCTGTCTTCCCCTGGGCGCCATGTTGAGCAAGGGCATCGACGATCTCCGGATAGCTGCCGCGCTCGCCGTCCTTGGCGCCCATCATCGCCATCGCCGACAGGAACGGGGTGCGGATCGCCCCGTCACGATCGAAGCGTCGCGACAACATGACCGCCTTGCCGGCGACGTCGATCAGCTCGTGCTGAGGGGTGGCGATACCTGCCTGGCCGGCCAGCCGCAGCGCGATCTCTTCCCAGGTCTCCATGCTGTAGTCGTCGGTCTCCTTCGGGAATTTCGCGATGGAGAGGTGACCATGTTGGTCGATGACCGACGCCTTCGGGCGGGCACCGCCGAGGGAGGAGCCTGGGGCAAAGATGAGCTGCAGGTCTTCATCCGTTTCCTCGTCCCGGAGAACCCGTTCGGTGATCTGGAGCAATCGGCCAAGCTCGATCAGGGCAGGAACGCCCGCACGGATCGGCGCTTGGAAAATCTCTTCGCCGACCCAGCGGAATCGGAGTGCGCCAAGCCGGGTCTCATCGGCGACGCCAAGGAGGTAGTCGCTTTCTACAAGCGTGCGAACCGCGCGGCCTTCCCGATCGGCGAGACGGCGTTCGGCGCGCTGCATGAGGCGCCGGCCCCAGGTATCCGGCGCTGAGTCACCGATGGAGCCGAATGTCGCAAGACCGGCAGGAGGGGCGAAGGCGCCACGGGTCAGAGCAAGGGCTGGCTCCAGGGAGAAGCGGTCCGGGTCCTCAAGCCATGCGCCGTCATACTCGAAGAGGATGGTCTCGGTGCCCCGGACGCGATTGCTCCTCGCCAGTCCGACCTGGCGTGTGCGGCCGTCCAAATCGACATGGACCTCGAAGTCAGTCATCGCGGGACGATCCGGTTGGCCGCTTGAGGTGGACATGCTTAGGCAGATCGGCGCTGGCGAGAGCTTGGCCGACGCTGTCGTTGCTGATGTCGGCGACCTGGCTCAGGCCGTCGAGCAGGCCAAGCGCCTGCAGGACGCCGGCATAAATGCCGATGCTGACGTTGGTGTCCCCAGCTTCGACCCTTTGCAATGTCGAGCGAGACGTGAAGGCGCGCTCGGCTACGACCGCCATCGGCAGCCGTCGGCGTCGACGGGCATCATGGATGTCCGCCCCAAGCTTGCGCAGTGCGCGTCGCACCGCAGCTGGAGGGTTGTGTGGAGTGGGCATTTTGGCACCTTCGCACTACAGATCGGCCAGATATGTAGCACGAAGATTACAATTTTCCTAGACCCCTTGAGGGGGATCACCTCAGTAGAGAGCGAAGGTTCGATCTTACCGCCATCGTGACGGCATCGACCGGGATCCTCCGGACGTCGGCGATCGCGGCGACCGTAGTTTTTACGTCAGCGGGCTCGCTGGGACGACCGTCAACCTGAGTGAAGGGGCCGTCTGTCTCAGTCAGTATCCGATCGATGGGCAAGTCGGAGACGAGGGAGCGGCCGCGATCCGAGCGGGTCATCTCGGCATTGACGGAGAAATAGCAGCCGAGCGTCGCCGCACGTCGAGCCTCGCTCTTGCTTCCGGTGAACCAGTGAAGCACGACGGTGCCGCGATCCTGCGGGAGATATTGTTCGATCATCTCGAGCACCGCTGGAGCGCTTCTGACACTGTGGACCGTGAGAATCTTGCCACCGGCTTCTGCGCATCGCTCAAGGACGCTGCGGAACACATGCTTTTGGGTATCTAGCGATTTGTAGAAGCGCGGGCCGGCATCAAGACCGACTTCACCGACGTAACGTGTCTCAGGCAGGTGACGCTCCCATAGCGGCAGTTCGCCGGCGCGCTCCGCGACAAGCTGCGGATGCAGCCCGAGCGCAGCGCGCACGAAGCGGGTATGACGCGTGAGTTCATGATTGCGCGCCCAAGCCTTCGGTGTCGTCGTGACGGTCAGCGTGTAGATCCGAGCGGCTTCTGCCCTTGCGATCGCGGCCTCATGGTCGGGATAGAGGTCGAGATGGCAGTGGAAATCGACACCGACGGCTTGAGCATTCTCGGTCATCCCGGCCGCGTCCTCACACCTGCCAGGAGTGCTCCAACCTCTTCAAGGCCGCGCTGGTACACGCCAGCGAGGGCTGTTTGCCGAGCCGGCGATTCATCGAAGAGCGGCCCCGGCTTGTGGATGAGAATCGGCGCCAGCGCCGGCCGGGCGCGAAGCCGCTCGATCGCAAGCTGGAAAGAGCGAATCTGGACGCCTTCTGATTGGCGTGTGTCGAGCGCGCGGGCGGTGAGGTCATCGACCGTGTAGACGGTGGGATCTGGATCGGGGTGTAGGCCGGCAACGAGTGCTGCCCGTCTGATGAGACAAGGCAGGCAATAGCCGCAATGCTGTGTGCCGAGACCCTGCCAGCGCCCCTTGGTTGGGGACGCGCAGGATAGCGATGAGGGTACGAGCCGACGTAACAACGCGCCGTTGGAGCAGGCCGCGACCATCTCGCCTTTGGTCCTATCCCAATAGGGATTTTCGATCCTGCCGTTCAGGCCGAGCCCATGGAGGGCGTCATTCCAACGGGCGATGTAAAAAGGATGGGTCGTGCGCGTGCTCAGTGCGCCGAGGCGCAATGGATCGAGCGGCACGTTGACGGCGATGAGGCCGTTCTCGGGCACTTTCAAGGTGAACGCCCCCTCGAGTCCGCTTCCAGCGAAGACGCCGAGGGCGAAGAACAGGAACGACCTGCCGCGGGTTGTGTTCTCTCCGCCTGAACCGCGGACGAAACCGTCCGGGTATGCCATCCAGAGGCGCAAGCGATCGAAGGCGCGGCCTCGATAGTGGGTCTTCAATGTGTCGAAGATGGTGGACTGCGCATCGCTGGTCGCACCTTCGCCGGCGTGACTGATGAGAAGCGGTGTACGGCCATTCTCGAGGGCATCGATTGCGCCGATGAGACTGTCGAGGCCGCCCGAGAAGAGCGCGAGATCGTCGAAGGGAGGACCGATGAGCCGAGCAGGGCGTGCGGGAGCGACCCTGACGAAACGGCGCGGTCGGGCGCGAAACGCGATCGACCAGCGGTCGCCGGTGAGAAAGTTCAGCATCCGGACGAAGGTCGGCGCGACGGCTGTCCATCGATCAGGATCGGAAACCGGGACGATCAGCCGGATTTCGCGGGTCCAGCCATCCTGCGATTCACTCGCCCGCGAAATGCGCGTGTCAGCAGCGTGGACGTGGGCGGCCAGGACCAGGATATCCACGCCGATCTCTGAAGGATGAACGCCAAGCCGCGACAGATCGCCGATTGCGCGGCCGATCCCGTGATCGAGTGTTCGCTCGCCGACAACCAGGTCGAGGCGGGTTTCGACCTCCCCATCGCCAAGTGGAAAGCGGCTGCGGTCGCCGGGGCCGTATCGGCCTATGATGACGTGTCTCCTCATGCGCCTTCCGCCTCCGCATCGCCCATGATCTGCAAGATCCCGAACGCTTGCTGGTAGATGCGCCCGACGAACTGGAGTACGCGATCGGGCGTCAGCGCGGCAGCCGCGGCGCGGGCGACCGTGAGCGCATCAGCCACCCCGCGCCGAATGAAGTCGTTCAATTGCGCCTGCACGCGCGCGGCTTCGCGGCTATCCGACGGCAGGGTGATCGTCTTCGCGCCAATGTCGTTGCAGAGCCGTGCTTCGATCGCGTTGGTCGCATACAGCTCGAACACAGTCTGCATCTGATCGGCGGTGAGGCCATCGAGGTCGGTAATGCCTGCACCGGCGAGGTCTGTGATGGTTTCGATGAACGCTTCGCGTGCGATGCCTTCGTCGATCGAACCGCCGTCAGGACACACATAGTCCGCCAAACCGAGAAAGATTTCTTCGATCGGGCGGCCTGCGAGAGCGCCGAGGTTGAGCGCGCGAAGCGCTTCAGTCGCGCCGCGCGCAACGGCGTCCGACAGGAAGCCAAGCAAGCGGCTGCCTGCGCCGCGCGCCGATCCCATCCTTGCGGCCGCCGTGCGCGCCCCACCTGCCGATGAGCCCACATAGTGCGACACGGCTCGGCCGAGACTCTTGCGGTCGCTGCCGCCCGAACCAGCGAAACGCGAGAAGTTATTGCGAGCGGCCGAGAAGCGCGCGGGATCGGCTACCGGCGGTATGGGCGGGCGGGCCGGCGGCGCCGGAGGAGCGGCTGGTGGGGCACCGTCTGCTGGCGGATCGTTTGGTGGTCCACCATCGGGAGGAGCTCCGTCTGGAGCGGCAGGCGGTGCGCCGTCATCGCCTAGCCAGCTTGGAACGAGGGGCGTCCCGCCGCCTTGGCCGCCGAATGCACTGGAGGTGCCCATCAGCGGACTCCCTGGCGGGTGCGAAGAACACCCATGGCCGCCGCCTTGAGCATCGCGCCACCTTCTTTGCCCCAGGTCTGAAGAAGGCGGTCGAAGCGTTGGGTCGCATCGCCGTCCTTGAGAACACCTTCCCAGCCGCCGCAGACCCATGGACCGAGACGATCTCGCGGGAGCGCTTCGAGGAAATCGACGAGATTGGCCTGCAGGGTCGGATGAGCCTTGACGAGAACCGCCAAACCCGCCGCGCCAGGCGGCTCAGTGTCAAAGCTGTCCCCACCGACGATGCGGCCGCGCACGGCTTCGAAGATCTGCGCGGCTTCAGGCGTGGCCAGGCGCCTGAGATCGGCTTCGAGGCCCTGCACCGCGAATTTCCCGCCGAAGAGCTGTTCGACCACGGTAGCGAGATGGCCGAGCACTGAGGCGGCGCCGAAATAATCCTTCCTGTCCTTTGCGACGAAGAGGTAGGGGCGAAGATCCTCGCCACCAATCGCAGTTGGCACCGCCGCCCAGGCTTTGATCGCAGGCGACGATAGCCATTCGCTCAAGAGTGCGCTCTCGGTCGATTTCACGGCGTCGTCGCCTTTGGCAGCGGCCTTCTCCGGCTTGGCCGCAGTTTTCGCGTCATCCTTGGCGGTCGCCGCCGCTTCGAGTGCTGATAGGTCCGGGCATTTGCCATTTGCTGCAGCCGCGGCGGCCGCGGCGATCTGATCGAAGAGGCGGGGCAGGAACCGCTCAGCGAGCATGAGTTTTGCGAGCACCGGCAGCTTAACGTCATCTCCAAACCCTCTCGCTTCGGCGGTCCGCTGCCGCAAGACGAGCGTGTTGAGGAATCGCTTGATCTGACGCGGATTGCCCTTGGTTCCGCTGGCGAGGATCGGTCCGATCTGATCGCTGAGCGCCAACGCATTGTTGGCGCGCGAAGCCTTGCTCCCGAGAGCGGTTCTGACGGTGACAGCATCGAGCGCACCCGAGGTCCACGGGCGCTTAAGCCGTTCACGAGCGACCTTGATCAAGGCGTTGAACGCCTCGTCGTTGTCGCCGAGTTCGGCGCCGACGAGGAGGAGCGTCACATAGATCCGCGTTTCCGTGTCGCCCAGCGCAGGGATGCGGAAGGGCACCTGGATGAGCTTCTCAAGGTAGTT
>Ga0233439_10006142_pt1 | contig 10793 bp, 11 predicted proteins | sample SI_123_September_6_FD_182713 | JGI IMG/M metagenome (GOLD analysis project Ga0233439, IMG submission 182713) | Seawater microbial communities from Saanich Inlet, British Columbia, Canada - SI_123_September2016_100_MG | ecosystem: Environmental > Aquatic > Marine > Inlet | place: Canada: British... | reverse complement strand
AGCGCGGCCCCCGGGATGCCATAGCCAAGTTGGCCCGAAGCCGCCAGCACGCGCAGGGGTGGTCGCGCCGATTGCCCGTCAATTTCAGCCTTTAATCTGTCAAAAGCACTCATAGGACCAGATCCAATAGGGGGCCGTGTTGTTGTGCGCCATAGACATCCCGGTCACCGGGCGTGCCGGCCACCATGGCCCGGTCCATGACAACCTTTAGGGCGTTGGCGGCAGGATAGGGGATGATCCGCACCTGGTTTTGCGATAGACCGTAACGGGCGGCAATCGCGCTTTCCGTCAGATTGTCTGAATTGCAGGCGTGCTCAAACGCCTCTGGCTCATCGAACAGAATATCAATGGTCATTTGCGTAGGCCCTGCGTTCTTGCTGCGAATGACCCGTGCGCTATCGATCAGTTTCATACCTTCCCCCAGAAAAACGAATTCCTATTTTATGACATAGCCGCCATCGGCGCAGATCACCTGGCCAGTGATGAAGGACGCCGCATCCGACAACAAAAACAGGTTTAGATTGGCGATCTCGTCCGCTTCGCCGAAACGCCCCATGGGAATATTGTTCAAAAGATAGTCCCGGCGTTCCGGTATCGTGCGGGTTTCCGCCGTCATATCTGTGGCGATGGGCCCGGGACCCACGGCGTTGATGCGTACGTTGTCGGCGCCCAACTCCAACGCCATTGTCCGGGCCAGGCCATTGATACCTGCCTTCGAGGCGGCATAGGCGGCAGCGCGGGGATGACCGACCAAACCGATCTGGCTGGAAATCATCACGATTGAGCCTTTGCCCATATCCTTCATGTGCCGGGCTGCGGCGCGGGCGAGATTAAAGCTGCCGGTCAGGTTGGTGCCGATTACATCATCCCAAACCGCATCCGTCGTTTCTATCGATGTCGACAACGAAATAATCCCGGCGCAGGCCAAGGCCCCGTCCAGGCCGCCTAAACTTTCGATTGTGGCCGCAATCGCGCCATCCAAGGCGTTGCCCTCTGTCACATCGAGATCATGGATATGCTCAGGTGCCATAAAGGCGCTTAACGCTGCCCGCTGTTCGTCGCCCCGTATTGTTCCAGCCAGCTTTGCCCCCATTTCAGATGCCCGGCGTACCGTGGCCAGGCCGATGCCCGAACCGGCACCGGTGACGAACAGGCGATATCCTTCAAGGTTGATCACTGCTTACTCCTTTGGGCCGAACCTCCGCCATATCATTCCATACTTTGTGGTCCATTAACTTGCCATCCAACACCGTGAAACGATCAATAAAACGGATGCCCTCAAATGGTGTGCCGTTGCCCCAGGCCCCCGACAATGTACCACGGCAATAGACTGTAGTCTGGTTGGGAGCATCGACGGCCGGGCATTCATCGACACCCTCATAGGTTTTTCGTACGCTTTGATAGCGCCCCGTCGACCAGGCGATAAGCGCCTCCAACTCATGAAAGACCGGGCTGTTTGGGAAGATCATGTTGAAACCACCGCCCAGGTAGGACTTCGCCTTCACCAGATCCCGCGCCTCCATGGCATCAAGGAAGTCCCGGGCCAATTGGGCGGGCGTTATGTCATGGCTCATGGATATTCTGCCTCGGCTTGTGGCTGCTGGAAAAAATGCTGGCCTAAAACTTATTGATATATCAATCTATCATTCACCGGCTGGGAGAAACAATGGCCCTTAAGGATGGTGAAGGGTTGAGGTTTTGCGGGCGGACCAAACCTGAACGACATTTCTTGCCGACGCCATTGTCGTGCCCTTGTTGGCGGTGAAATTTGTCACCGTGGTTTATCACCGTGCGTTATCACTGGGCTTTATCGCCTTGATATTTATAAATACCGTATGAATTTGTCACTTCTTCAATCTACCCAGAAAGAGACCACATGGTCGCCGAGCCACTAAATTTCCGTCTCCATCGCAGCAAGCTTTTTGTGCCAGGCAATCGGCCGGAGCTGTTTCAAAAGGCTCTGATATCAGGTGCTGATACGATCTCCATCGATCTGGAAGATGCAGTTCCGGCGGGCGAGACGGCGACGGCACGGCGGATCGTGGCGGAATTTCTTGATGACCTTAAACCAGGCTCCATGCCCCCCGGCGTAGAAATCGGCGTGCGTTTAAACGGCCGTGACAGCGGCAACATGGTCGAAGATATTCTGGCCACGGTGCGCCCCGGTCTGCATTGGGTCAATGTGCCCAAGGTTGAGGACCCGGTGGATATCCTGCTTTGCGCGGACCTGCTGGATCATATGGAACGGCAATACGATTTCGCCCAACAGATAGCCATCCTGGCAACCATCGAAACGCCCAGGGGCGTGCGCCGGGTGGCGGAGATTGCCGCTGCGCATCCTCGTTTGACCGGGCTGCAATTCGGTGTTGGGGATTACGGCATTGCCATGGGGATCACGCCCAGCCCCACCCGCCTGATGCCGGCCTGGATGGCCGTGGTCGGCGCGGCGCGGGAGGCGGGTATTGCTGCCTATGACAGTGCTTTCATTGATATCGAAGATATGGCGGGGTTCGAGGCTTGGTGCCGGGAGGCCAAGGCCTGTGGCTTCGCCGGCAAAAGCTGTATCCATCCTAAACAGGTGGCACAGTGCAATGCCTCCTTCAGCCCGTCGGTTGAGGAGCTTGAGGAAGCCCGCGCGATTGTTGCGGCATACGATGATGCCGTTGCCAAAGGACTGGGCGCGTTGACCTTTCGCGGCAAATTGGTCGATTACCCGTTTGCGGAGGACGCCCGTCGAATGGTGACGCAATTTTCCACGGGAGAGATCGTTCGTCATGGCTGATTGGGAACAACATCTAAGCGAACATGACCGCGCCGTCCTGGAACGAGGACGTTTTGCCCGCCGCATGGGTTTCGGTCAACGCGCCGCCGTGATCGTTATCGATTGTCAGAACTACATGGTGGGCAGCCGGGAGTTGGATGACGAACGTTACCCCTCCCGCTGCGGCCCGGCAGGGTGGGCGGCGGTGGATCGAATTGCCGACGTAGTGACGGCGGCGCGGGCAGTGAAGGCCCCGGTCTTCTATACCCGCTTCGTACTTGACCCTACGGGCAATGACATTGGGGTTTATGGCCTGAAGCGGGATTTGCTGCATACACCGTACTGGTGCCTGGCTGATACTATCGGGGCGGAGATCATTGACGATATTGCGCCGGGCGTGGATGACATTGTCATGGTGAAGAAAAAGCCATCGGCCTTTCATGGCACGCCCTTGCTGGGGCATTTGATCCAGCGGAGCATTGATACATTGGTGATCGTCGGCGGGGCCACGTCGAACTGTGTCCGGGCCACGGTGTTTGATGCCGCATCACACAATTACCGGGCTATCGTGCCCAGTGATTGCGTTTTTGATCGTATTGAGATTTCCCATTCAATCAGCCTGTTCGACATGGACCGCCAATTTGCCGACGTCGTCGAAAGCAGTGATGTTCTGAATTACTTTGCAGGAGTAGAGAGCAATGGAGCGTGACTTCATCGGTTATGGTGCCCAACCGCCGAAAATAAATTGGCCCAACAAGGCACGCATCGTGGTCTCTATCGTGGTCAACTACGAAGAAGGCTCCGAGCTGTCCTTCGCTTTTGGCGATCCCATTCAGGAGGCCTACAAGGAATACCCAAAGGCCATGCCCGATGGGGTGCGTGACCTGACCAATGAACAGGTTTACGAATATGGTGCCAGGGTCGGCATCTGGCGGGTGATGCGTCTTCTGGACAAGTATGATCTGAAAACCACTTTTCACGCCTGCGGCATGGCGTTGGAACGTAATCCCGATGTTGCCAGGGCAGCAGTGGACGGTGGCCACGAGATTTGTACCCACGGCTATCGCTGGGTCGAAACCTCGAACATGACGGAAGATGAGGAGCGCGCCTTTATTAAGAAGTCGGTTGAGGCACAGCGGGAGGTCTGTGGCCAACGCCCGGTGGGTTGGTATTGCCGCTACGGCCCTGGCCTGCGCACCCGGCGTTTGTTGATGGAGGAGGGCGGCTTTGAATATGACAGCGACAGCGTGGCGGACGAACTTCCCTTCTATGCCGTCGTTGATGGCGAACCGTTCACCGTGGTGCCTTACACGATAGATGTGAACGATATGAAGTTCTGGGCCAATGCCGCCTTTGGCAATGGCGAAGATTTTTCGACTTACATGATCGATGCATTTGATCAGCTATATGAAGAAGGTGCGGAAACGCCGAAGATGATGTCCATAGGCCTGCATCCCCGGATCATTGGCCGACCGGCCCGGGCCCGGGCGCTTGATCGGTTCTTTAAACATATACGCAGCCATGACGATGTCTGGGTCGCGCGGCGGGCAGATATCGCGGCACATTGGCGCCAAGAACGGCCCTATGAACAACCCTATAGTGGGCCTTCAGGAGAATAATTATGGATTTGCAACTCGCCGGTCGCGTGGCCCTGGTTACCGGAGCCAGTATTGGGCTGGGCGCATCTATCGCAGAGCATTTGGCGGCTGAAGGTTGCCGTATGGCCCTGTTGGCCCGGCGGGAGAATTTGTTGGAAGCGGTCGCCAACGCCATCGCCGGTCAGGGTTTTGAACGCCCCATGGTGATCGTCGAAGACGTCACCTCGGACGGAATGGCGGAGCGGGTGGAGGCTTTGGTTACCCGACGTTACGGCAATCTTGATATCCTGATAAACAATGCCGGTGGCTCGCGCCCCATGCCTGGCCTCGGTACGGAGGCTGAGTGGGACGAGGCCATGGCCCTCAACTTTACCGCTGCCCGTCGTCTGACCCATGCCTTTGTGCCCGGCATGCAGACGCGGAAATTTGGCCGCATCATCAATATTACGGGTGGTGATGAGCCCGTCTCCATGAACGCAGGCGTGCCGCCAAACGGCGCTACGCATATTTGGGCGAAATCTTTATCGCGTGTCGTGGGCGGTGACGGTGTGACGGTGAATTGCATTCCCCCTGGGCGCATTCATTCGGAACAGGTTGACGAACGCCTGATGCCTACGGAGGCAAAGCAGCGCGCCTGGGTCGAGGCCAATTGCCCTGCCGGCTATATTGGCGAGCCGGAGGATCTAAGCGTTCTGGTCGCCTTCCTGAGTTCTCCCAAGGCCCGTTATATTAACGGCCAGGTGATTTATGTGGACGGTGGTGCGCGGTATTATTCCCATTAATATGCCATAGCGGCGCGACAATTGCGTCGATTTGACCCAGTCTCTCTGCATTGCTTACCGTGTCGGTAGGGTTATGCTGCTGGCAACCGCAACGGCTGAGGGGGGCGGCATAATGGCACTACTTGATCGTGACACATTTGAGCGGCGAACCGGTATTCGCACTGCCGATTTTGAGCATTTGAAAAAAATCCCGCTGCTGGCCGGGATGACGGATGACGCGCGGATGAGTTTGTTGGCGGATGCCACGGTTCGTAAGTATCCACGGGGAACGTCATTGTTCATGCAGGGAGAGCCGGCGGACCGTTTTTTTGTGATCCTGGACGGCTGGGTCAAAGGCTTTCGTCAGGCCCCCGATGGGCATGAAAGCGTCATTGCCGTATTTGGGCCGGGAGAAAGCTTCGCCGAAGCCGCGATGTTCGTCTCTGGCAACTTTCCCATCTCCACCGAAATTGTTGCTGATGCCCGGCTGTTGGTTATCCCCCGCAATGGCCTGTTAAAACAGCTACGTGACGATCCTGATATTGCCCTCAAAATGCTTGCGTCGATGTCGGCGCGACTACGTGGTTTTGTCCAGCAGGTGGAACAATTGACCGTTAAATCCGCAACCCAGCGGCTGGCCTCATTCCTGGAAAAACTGGTCGATGTGGATGAAGGCGCGGATGAGTTTGAGCTGCCTTTGGACAAGATGTTGATCGCCGGTCGTCTGGGCATGCAGCCCGAAACCTTGTCCCGTGCCCTGGCAAAATTAAAATCAATTGGCGTCGTGACAGAGGGGCATCGGGTGATCGTAAAAGATGTTGCCGCGTTGCATGCAATCAATGACGATGACGACTAGATGGGTTAGAAGTAGATAGGCCGAACGTGATGGCCATTCGAATAACCAGCTAGGATGCGACGATGAGCACTTCGAAAAAGATTGCGCAATATTGTTATCAATGCGTCGCAGGGCCTGACTTCCTGACCGTTAAGGTTGAGGACGGCGTGATGACGGAAGTAGAACCCAATTTCGCCCTTGCTGATGTTCATCCCGGCGCCGGGCGGGCCTGCGTTAAGGCCTATGGGTTGGTGCAAAAAACCTATAATCCCAACCGTCTGCTTACGCCCATGAAGCGGACCAATCCCAAGAAAGGCCGGGACGAGGATCCTGGCTTCGTTGCGATTTCCTGGGATGAGGCATTGGGGCTGGTTGGCGAGAAAATGCGCGAGATCCGCGCCAAGGGCCTGCGGGATGAGCATGGCTATGCCCGCGTTGCCGCATCTTTTGGCGGCGGCGGCACGCCAACTTACTATATGGGAACCTTCCCTGCGTTTTTGGGGGCCTGGGGCCCGATCGATTTCAGCTTCGGCTCCGGACAGGGTGTGAAATGCACCCATTCGGAACATTTGTACGGTGAATTGTGGCATCGCGGCTTCACTGTCGCAGCGGACACCCCAACCTCGAACTATATCCTCTCGTTCGGCGGTAATCCGGAAGCCTCCCATGGTGTTATGGGTATCTCCCGCCATGCCGACGCCCGCGATCGTGGCGCCAAACGGGTACAGATCGAACCGCACATGTCGGTGACCGCGGCCTGTTCATCGGAATGGGTGCCCATCCGTCCCAAAACGGACCCGGCCTTTATGTACGGTCTGATGCACGTGATGCTGCACGAAATGCCGCGAGAGCGTTTGGACCTGCCTTTTTTGACGGATCACACCGGCTCCCCCTATCTGATCGCACCGAACGGCTATTTCATGCGTGATCCGGTGACCCACAAGCCGATGTTGTGGGATACCAAGCGCGGTGCCGCCGTGACATTCGATACCCCCGACATCGCCCCGGCGTTGGAGGGGAGCTTTACGGTCAGCGGTTTGGAAGTCGGTGCCGACGACGAGGAATGGCAACACGAAGACATCCAGGTCGAAACCGCGTTCAGCCATCTGGTTAAACAGATGGAACAATACACACCGGAATGGGCTGAGGATATTTGCCAGGTGCCTGATGGCTGTATTCGCCGCATCGCCGATGAATTCGTCAGCCACGCCCAGGTTGGTGACACAATCGAAATTGATGGCGAAATATTGCCCTTGCGCCCTGTCTCGGTGATCCTGGGCAAGACCGTAAATAACGGCTGGGGCGGCTATGAATGCTGTTGGGGACGGACCCTGCTGGCCTGCTTGGTTGGGGCCTTGGAAGTGCCGGGCGGCACCTTGGGAACGACCGTGCGCCTGAACCGGCCGGCGACGACCCGTCAGGCCAGTGTCGCGCCGGGTCCCGATGGTTTCATGAAATATCCGATGAACCCGACAGACAAGGACAATTGGCAGGAAACACCAAAGGCCCGCAATGGACATGACACCCTGGTGCCCCTGTCCGCCTCGTCACCGTGGAGCCAGGCCCTGGGCCCGACCCATTTCGCCTGGATGTTCCGTAAGGAAAGCCCGGAAAATTGGCCGGAGGTGTCCGCGCCGGATCTTTGGTTCGTCTATCGGACCAACCCGGCTATATCGTTCTGGGACACCAAAGCGGTAACCGAACGCATCGCGGAATTCCCCTACATCGTTTCGTTCGCCTATATCCGGGACGAGACCAACCATATGGCGGACATTCTGCTGCCCGAATGCACCGACTTTGAAAGTACTCAGTTGATCCGGGTCGGCGGCACCAAATTCTCGGAAAGTTATTGGGACCACGAAGGCGTGGCCCTGCGCCAACCGGCCATTGAGCCTTTGGGGGAGACACGGGACTTCACGGACATCGCCACTGCTTTGGCGGAGCAGGCTGGTATATTGGATAGATACAATAATGCCATCAACAAAGGCGCGGGCGGCATCCCGTTAAAGGGCGACCATTGGGACTTCACCCTGGATACCGACACCAAGCACGAAGCAGAGGTAATTTGGGATGCAATGTGCCGCTCTGCCTCGGCTGAATTGACCGATGGTGAAGAAACGGATGGGTTGGATTGGTACAAGGAAAACGGCATGCGGACCCGGCCGATTTCCCGGTTGATCTGGTATCTTTTCCCGGAAATGAAAAAGCAGAAACTACGCTTTGAGATGCCTTATCAGGAACAGTTGTACCGGGTCGGCAAACAGCTGGGCAACCGTCTGCACGAAAAAGGCATTGAGTGGTGGAACGAACAGCTCAAGGAATATGAGCCGCTGCCGCCTTGGAAGGATTTTCCCGGTATCTGGGAACAGGCGACGGTGAATTCAGGCGGCGATCTAAAGGATTATCCGTTCTGGCTTTTGACCTCGCGCAGTATGCAATTGGCCTGGGGCTCCAACAGTTCCATCCAGATGATTGATGAGGTCGCCAAGAATATGCATGGTCACCGGGCGATGATCATGAATGCGGGTCGGGCGGCGGAAATGGGCATCGAAGAAGGTGATCTGGTGGAGATTAAATCGACCCTGCGCGCCACTAAGGGGCGGGTGGCCCTCAAACAAGGTATCCGCCCGGATACGATTTTGATCCAGGGCCAGTTTGATCATTGGGTCACGCCCTATTCCAAGGACAATCCGGCTCCGTCGATGAATACGGTGGTGCCCATGTCCCTGGCTTTGACCGATGCCACGGGGTCCTCAGCCGATATTGTCCGGGTCGCCGTGACCAAGCTGGCGGGTGCTGCATGACCCGGTATGTGATGGTCGCGGACCTGCGCCGTTGTGTCGGTTGCCAGACCTGCACGGCGGCCTGCAAGCATGCCAACGCCACCCCACCCGGCGTGCAGTGGCGGCAAGTGCTGGATATGGAGACAGGCACCTACCCACAGGTACAGCGCACTTTTGTGCCGGTGGGGTGTATGCATTGCGCCGATCCGCCCTGCGAAGATGTCTGCCCGTCCACGGCAACCAAGATCCGCCCCGACGGCATTGTCGAAATTGACTATGACCTGTGCATCGGTTGCGGCTATTGCGCCGTGGCCTGCCCTTATCAGGCCCGTCATATTGTCCACAAGCGGGATTTGGCCTATGGCAAAGAGGCCATGGCAAACGAAGACAAACGCTTTGACGAAGGGCGCATGTCCGTCGCCATGAAATGCAATTTCTGCCAGGGCCGCATCGATAAAGCCAAGGAGACGGGGCAGACCCCAGGCATCGACCCTGAGGTCACCCCCGCGTGCGTCAATTCCTGCCTGGCGGATGCATTGCATTTCGGTGACAAGGAAGATCCGGACAGCAACGTCAACAAACTGTTAGCGGAAAATCAGACCTTTCGTATGCACGAAGATCTGGGCACGGACCCTGGCTTCTATTACATCTGGGATAAAAATAAATGAACGGGATCGAACCCTGGCACCAGGTCAATTGGGACTGGCGGGCAGCGGGAAATTTCATCGGTGGTGGTAGTGGCACCGGCCTGGTGATCCTGGCCGCCATCGCCAGCTTGCCTGGCAGCCAAGGCGTCCTCTACTGGCCGTTGGGCCTGCTGGGTGCAGTATTGGTTGGCATCGGCTTATTCTGCGTCTGGTTGGAGATCGGTCGCCCCTGGCGCGCCTTGCATGTTTTCTTCCATCCGCAATCATCCTGGATGACGCGGGAGGCTTTTGTTTCCGCCATATTGCTGCCCGTAACTTTGATCGCAGCCGTCACCGCTTCGCCTTATTTGCCCCTGCCCGGCGTGGCGGGCGGTACAATGTGGCTGGCGGCAATTTTGGCGGCTCTTTATTTGTTTTGTCAGGCCAGAATTTTGCACGCCTCGAAAGGTATTCCGGCCTGGCGTCATCCGGCCTTGATGCCGGTGATTGTCGTTACGGGACTGGCGGAAGGTTGCGGCTTTTTGTTGCTGGGGACGGCTTTGTTTGCTGGCTCTGCCAGTTGGACCCTGGCGTTGTTGATCGGTTTGGTGTTGGCGCGATGGTTGTCCTGGCGTCGTTATTTGGCAGAGCTGACGGAAACCGGTGCACCGACCAAGGCACTGGCGGTGCTGAACGGTGCCACGCCGATGATCAACAACGTCGGTCATTTCGCCGCTGCGGTGGTTGCCGTTCTGGCCCTTATCTGGATCGATGCGGGCCCCTGGCTGGGCGCCTTGGCGGGTCTTTTGGCCATTGCCGGGGGCTGGTGGATGAAGTTCGTCGTTATCGCCCGTGCTGCTTTTAATCAAGGTTTTGCCCTACCCTTGACGCCCGTGCGCGGCCAGGGTGAGGCGGGACCCGGCGACAAACCGGGATGGCGCAATTAAGCGGATTATTTCCCGGTCATGACAAAGACGCCATCCCAATCATTTGCCGGCGGTGTTGCTATATATAGCTCGGCCCGCGCCGCCATGAGCTGCGCCGGGCCATCCCCATCGCCCATGGCGCGCCAAAGATCCGCTGCCTGTTGAAAGCGTCTGGCGCGATAATGCGCCAAGGCTGAACTGAAATCCTCGTTCGACTTTGACTGTGCCGCCGTAATAGCGTCGACCAGGCCAAGGGGCTCGAATATCGTTAAGGGCGCTTCCCGCCCTTTGACGGCAACGTGGTCTATTTCCCGCAGCAAGATCATCTCGCCCACCGCTGCCGCTGTGCTTGGCCCCAACAACAGACTACATCCATAGACCCCGGGTAGACCTTCCAGACGGGCCGCGATATTTACCGTCTCCCCCACGGCGGTATAATTATAACGCCTGGCGGAACCCACATTGCCGACAATGGCGGGACCGGACTGGATGCCGATCTTGAT